>Ga0172382_10000013_pt1 | contig 322030 bp, 283 predicted proteins | sample Leawel138RmetaG_FD_122245 | JGI IMG/M metagenome (GOLD analysis project Ga0172382, IMG submission 122245) | Leachate microbial communities from a municipal landfill in Southern Ontario, Canada - Leachate well 138R metaG | ecosystem: Engineered > Solid waste > Landfill > Unclassified | place... | reverse complement strand
TCGTTGCGCAGCCACGGCTGGGCCGCGGTCCGTGCATCCGCCTCGAAGCCGTCCCCCAGCGCCAGGATGAGCGCGCGCTTGTCCTGGAAGTACGAGTAGAAGGTCGGCCTCGAAACGCCGGCCAGCGTCCAGCAGCGCGTCGACCGGGCCGAGCGGCGCCTCGCCGACCTCCAGCAGCAACGCGGTGCCGGCGTGAGCGCGCGATTGGCGCCGGCCCGGTCGGCGCACCGGTCGGCGCTTCCCTCCGGGGCCGCATGATGCCCGTCCCCTCCGGGTGAGGGCTCCGGGGCGTCGTCGCCCCGAGGGGGTGCTAGGCGTTGCTGGTTCGGCTCGGGACGATGTCGATGTCTTCGCCGTTGATGGTGGCGACCAGGCGCATACGGCCGCCGAGCGCTTCGACGTAGCGACCGATGGTGGAGAGGCGGAGGTCTTCGCCGTTGCGCTCGATTGCGGAGACGCGGGGGCGACTGATCTGGAGGCGTTCGGCGAGGTCGCTCTGACTGACGCCTGCGCGCTCGCGCAAATCGTGCAGGGCGATCTCAGCACTGAGGAGCTCGCGCTCCTCAGCGATCTGCTCGCGCATCTGCGGCGTGATGGTCCGCTGCGCACGGATCTCAGCAAGGGTCTTCGGGGCGTTCATCGGTCGTCCTCGTTCTGCTGCTTGAGGTAGCGGAGGTAGTCGTCATAGAGGTCGTCGGCCGCCGGAATGTTCTGCTCGTACCAACCGGTCCAGTTGCCGGCCTTGTTGCCGCCGAGCAGCACGAGCGCCTGGCGCTGGGGGTCAAAGGCGAAGAGCGCCCGGAGGTGGCCACCGAAAGAGCGGAGCTCTTTCATGTTGCTGTGGCGGCTTCCGGTGATCGTGTCGACGGCCGGGCGGCCGAGCGTGGGTCCTACCTCTTCGAGCAGCCCAATCGCGGCCATGATCGACGCGTATTCCGCGTCGGCAAGGGTCTCGAGCCACTCCTCGGCCTCGGGACTGAAGAGCACCGTCCACATGCCATCCCCACAGTAACCCATTCATTTCCGCAACTCAATCATTTCCGCTTTCGGGTCGGCTGCGTCGGCGGGGCGTGGTGCTGCGCCAGGGGGAGCGGGTTCGGTCGCCGCGGCGTCGCAGCGAGGGGGCATGGAGGGGGACGTCGACGTAGCGGCCGGCGGGGTCGGTGAGCTCGACGGCGGCCAGCGGGGTGCCGAACCAGAGAGCGGTGGCGTCGCGGAGCCAGCGGCGGGTCTGGGCGTCGGCGAGCTCGTGGTCGGTGGGCAGACGGTGGACCTGCAGGAAGTGCTCCCAGTCGCCGCCGCGTACCGGCAGGTCGCCATCCCGGCGCAGCCAGCCCGGCCACCCCTGCAGGGTGCTGGCGGGGTCGCGGCGAGCACGACGGACGACGGCGTCGAGGCGCTGCTGCGCAGCCGGCCCGTTCGTCTTGGCGTCGTCGCGCATCGCGCCGGCGCGGCGGGCGACGTCGCCGGTGTGCAGCCAACCGTCGGCGTCGATCGCCTCGGCGGTGCGCTCCGGGTCGTCGCGGTAGCCGGGGGTGACGTGCGGTCCGCGGACGAGGATCTCGCCGTCGTCGGCGATCCGCAGCTCGCCGCGGGGCATGACGTGGCCGATCGTCTCGATGCGGGTCGCGCCGGGGGGTTGGACGGTGCCGAGCGACCCGGTCTCCGACATCCCCCAGCCCTCGCCGAGCGGCAGGCCGAGGGCGAGGAAGAACTCGTGGACGCCACGGGCGAGCGGCGCGGCGCCGGACAGCAGCAGGTCGAGCCGGTCGAACCCGAGCCGGCCGGCGATGCCGCGTAGCGCGGCGGCGTCCTGCTCGGACAGCTCCCCGAGGACGTCGGCGGGCACGATCCCCGTCTCCTCGTCGGCGCGGCGCACGACCGCGAGCGACCGCTCGAGCGCCCCCTCGACGGCGTCACGCTGCGCCGGCTCCAGCGCCTGGAAGCTCGCCAGCAGGCCGGCGCGGAGCTTCTCCCAGATCCGCGGGACGCCCATGAACCACGTCGGCCGGACCTCGGCGACGGCGGCCATGACCTGGCGCGGGTCGGCGACGGTCGTCAGCTCCCAGCCGGTGTAGATCGCGAGGTAGTGCGCGATGAGCCGGTCGGCCATGTGGGCGTGGGGCAGGTAGGACACCGTCGCGCCGTGCTCGCGGAACGGCGCCCGGTCCTGGCAGGACTCCAGGACGGTCATGAGGTTGGCGTGGGTCATCTCCACGCCCTTCGGCGGGCCGGTGGTGCCCGACGTGTAGATGAGCGTCGCGACGTCGTCGGGGCGGACGGCGGCGACGGCCGCGTCGAGGTCGAACCCGGCGTTCGCGTCGCCGAGCGCCTCGAGCCCGTCGAGGGTGAGGTCGGCGCCTGCGGCGTCCGCCGGGCCCTCACCGTCGACGTCGGCGACGACGATCGTCTCGAGGGTCGGCGCGTCGAGGCCGCGGACGCGCTCCAGCAGCGTCGGCTCGACGACGAGCACGCGGCACCCGGAGTGGCGGACGAGGTACTCGAGCTGCTCCGGCGACGACGTGAGGTAGAGCGAGAACGGCACCGCGCCCAGGTGGATCGAGGCGGTGTCGACGACGTGGAACGCCGGGCGGTTGAGCAGGAGCATCCCGACGGTGTCGCCGTGCCCGATCCCCAGCCGGGCGAGGCCGGCGGCGACCCGGCGGACCCGCCGGTCGTAGGCCGACCAGGTGAGCGCGCCCTCGTGCCCGAAGGCCCGCAGCGCCGGTTCGTCGGGCCGGTCGCGGACGGTCGCGCGGAACGCCGCGGCGACCGTCGCGGAGCCGTGCCCGGGCGGCGTCGAGGTGGTGGAGAGCGGTGCGGTCGGCGAGCTCACGGAGCGACCATAGACCAAAATCGAACAGAAAGTCCAATGGAATGTTTGACAGTGGTTCCCGAAGGCAACTACCGTTCGTCGCCATGAGTCGCGTCGTCCTGCTGGGAGCCACGGGCTTCACCGGCACCCTCACCGCCCGCCGCCTGCTCGACCACGGGATCGCGCCACTGCTCGCCGGCCGGTCGGCCGACCGGCTCGCGCGTCTGGCCGACGATCTGGGCCTGTCGGCCGACGACACCGCCCGGATCGACCTGGACGATCCGGCGTCGATTGGCGACCTGCTGTCCGAGGGGGACGTGCTCATCACGACGGTCGGGCCGTTCCTGCGGGTGGGCCACGTCGCGCTCGAGGCCGCGATCGCGGCCGGCGCGCACTACGTCGACAGCACCGGCGAGGCGCCGTTCGTCCGCGAGGTCTTCGGCGACCCGTCGTCGCGCGCCGCTGCGCGCGGGGCGTTGCTGCTGCCCGCGCTGGGCTACGACTTCGTGCCCGGCAACCTCGCCGGGGCGCTGGCGCTCGAGCGGGCCGGGTCGGCGGCGACGCGGGTCGACGTCGGCTACTTCTTCCTCGGCGACCCGCGCACGCCGTTGAGCGGCGGGACGAAGGCGTCGGCGGGCGGCGTGCTGACGCGACCGGGCTTCACGTACCGCGACGGCCGGGTCGTCGACGAGCGGTGCGGCGCCCGGGTCCGGCGATTCGACGTGCAGGGCGAGCGGGCGCCCGCCCTCACGCTCGGGTCGTCCGAGGTGCTCACGCTCCCGCGGTCGTTCCCGTGGCTGCGGGACGTCGACGTGTACCAGGGCGGCCTGGGCGCGGCGACGCCGATCGCCGCGCAGTTCGGGCGGATCGCGGCGGCCCCGCGGCTCGCCGACGCGGTCGCGAGGCTCATCGGCCGCCTCGTCCCCGGGTCGACCGGCGGCCCGGACGAGGCGGAGCGACGCCGCTCCGGCACCCACGTCGTCGCGCGGGCGTTCGACGACGGCGGCCGGCTGCGGTCCGAGGTCGTCCTGCAGGGCCCCAACGTCTACGACGTCACGGCGGGCGCCCTGGCGTGGGGCGCCGCCGAGCTCGCCGCCGGCCGTGGCCGCGGCGCCGGCGCCGCCGGTCCGGTCGAGGCGTTCGGGATCGACGCCCTGGTCCGCGGATGCGCCCAGGCCGGGGTCGTCGAGGTCGGCGGGGGATCCGCGACCGCGGGGTCGGCCCACGCCGCCGGCCCGGTGGCCGCGAGCCCGGCCCCGGGCGGCGACGTCCGCCAGGCGTCGGCCCGGTCGACGTCGTCGTCCGTCGACGGGACCGCCGCGCTCGCCGGGGCCGACCGATGACCGCCTCCGGCGTGGGCGGCGCGGACGGGCCGGCGACGGCTCCCGCGATGGATCCGGCGTCGTGGTTCGACGTCGCGGGCAAGACGTTCCTCATCACGGGCGGGACGAGCGGGATCGGCCGGATGATGGCCGACGGCCTCGTCGCCGCCGGCGCGCGGGTCGTCGTGTCGTCGCGCAAGGCGCCGGCGGTCGAGGAGACCGTCGCGGAGCTGCGCGAGGCCGGCGACGCGATCGGCGTGCCCGGCGACGTGTCGACGCCGGAGGGAGCGCGGGCGCTCGCCGCCGCGGTGTCGGCCGCCGTCGACGGCCGCCTGGACGTGCTGGTGAACAACGCCGGGGTCACCTGGGGCGCCGAGCTCGAGGCGTTCGGTCCCGAGGGCTGGGACCGCGTGATGCACACGAACGTCGAGGGCGTGTTCCACCTGACGGTGGGCCTGCTCCCGGCGTTGCGCGCGGCCGCGTCCGAGGACGACCCGGCCCGGGTGATCATGCTCGGGTCGATCGACGGGCTGCGCACCCCGCCGATGGAGAACTACAGCTACAGCGCGAGCAAGGCGGCGGTGCACCAGTTGACCCGCCACCTCGCCCGGCGCCTGGCGCCGGAGTCGATCACCGTCAACGCGATCGCCCCGGGGCCGTTCGTCAGCCGGATGACGAAGTTCGTCGTGCAGGACCCGGACGCCACCGCGAAGGCCGTGGCCGAGGTCCCGCTGCGCCGGTTCGGCCGGCTGGAGGACGCGGCCGGCATGGTCGCCTTCCTCAGCTCCCGCGCCGGCGCGTACGTCACCGGCGCGATCATCCCGCTCGACGGCGGGATCACCGGGGCCGGGACGGGAGGCTGAGCCCGCGGCGGCGCGTGCATCGAGCCGTTCCGGCACGCGCGCGCACGATGCCGACCGCATATATCCACTAGGATATGGGCAATGGACGTCGCGCGCGAGCTCCGGGCCGCCAGGGCCGCCGCCGGGCTCTCCCAGGCGGAGCTCGCCGAGCGCAGCGGCACGTCGCAGGCGACGCTGTCGGCCTACGAGCGCGGTCGCAAGCAGCCGACGATCGCGACCGCACTTCGCATCCTGCGGGCCGCCGATCGCGATCTCGTGACCCTGCCCGCCGCGGCCGTCGCGGAGCGTCGTCGACTCGAGGACGCCGGACGGACGCTCGTGGAGGTGCTCGACCTCGCCGGGCACCTGCCGACGCGCCACGATCCCGTGCTCGGGTTCCCGGCGCTGCCGCGACGAGCCCCGGAGCCCACGCGGTGACCCTGGCCGAGCGGCTGCTCGCGCTCCACGCCGCGCTCGACGACGCGGGCATCCCCCATGCGTTCGGCGGCGCGATCGCCCTGGCGTACTGGACACTGGATCCGCGGGGCACGAGCGACCTGGACGTCAACGTCTTCGTCCCCGCCGACGAATGCGCACCGGCGCTCGCCGCACTGCCCGCCGGCATCGACCTACCCGACGACCTCGCCGACGTCCTCGCCCGTGACGGTCAGCGCCGGCTCTGGTGGGACACCACACCGGTCGACCTCTTCTTCGACTACGCGCCGATCCACCGGGCGGCCGCCGCCCACCGCCGGATGGTGCCGTTCGCCGGCCGCGAGATCCCGGTGCTGGGTCCCGAGGAGCTCGTCGTCTTCAAGGCGATGTTCGACCGGACGAAGGACTGGGCCGATATCGAGGCGGTCCTCGCGGCCGGCACGGTCGATCCCACGCCGGTCCGGCGGTGGCTCACCACGATGGTCGGCCCGCGGGACGGCCGGATCGCCCGCCTCGCGGAGGCCGAGCGGCGCGCACGTCGCTGATCGGTCGGCGCCCGGCGGCTCGGGCGCCTAGCGACCCGCGCCCACGAGCGGCGCGTCGCGCTCCCCCGCGTCCGTCGTCGAGGACGCCGCATCCGGCGCGGACGCGGCGCTCGGCGTGGCGGCGGCCGTGGCGGCCCGGGCGGCGGCGAGCGCCTCGCCCGGCAGCGGCTCGGCCGGCAGCGACGGGTCGCGGACCGGCTGGCCGGCGACGAGGATCCGTCCCATCAGAACGATCGTGGCGAGAATCCCGCCCGACACCGTGAGCGCGGCCAGGTGGACGAGGACCATGTTCGGATCCTCGAACCCGTGGCGCACCGACAGGTAGACGATGCCGGTGCCGAAGAGGTCGGCGGCGAACGCCATCGGCACGATCGTGAGCAGGGCCAGGCGCTGGATGCCGCGCAGGTACGGCACCAGGCGGTAGATGACGATGCCGCCGACGATGCCGGACATCGCGTTCGTCGTCGCGAGGAACACCGGGTAGCCGGCGACCACGAACGGCTGGCTGTCCTGGTACTCGTAGACGTCGAGGATCGACACGTAGGAGATCTCGGCGGCGAGCGCCATGACGACGAGGCCGCCCCACATCTTCCAGACCGTCGTCATCGACGGGAACCGGGCCAGGGTGCGGACGACGAGGATCGTCGCGCCGCCGTAGAACGCGGTGTACGCGGGCGGGACCCAGATCGGCTGGGCGCTGCCGAACGTCTCGTACAGGTGCCACTGGCCGGCCTCGTTGAACCACAGGCCGTAGAGGTGGTCGAACGCCGGCTCCATGAGGCACGTGAGCGTGCCGCCGACGAGGACGAAGAACGGCCACACGATCCGCTCGCGCCGCCACAGCAGGATGACCCAGACGATCGCCGCCGCCGCGAGGCCGAAGGTCAGGACCGTGGAGATGAGCTGGCCGGTCTCGCTGACGGGCGAGTCCACACCAAGGGTTTCGACGGGCGCCATGACGGTCTCCTCCGGGCTCGACGGGTCGTCCTCCGACGCGGAACGACCCCCGACCGGGGTCAAACATAACATCTGGACCCCGTGTTCGGCAAGGCCTGTGGGTCGCTTCCGCCCGGCGCTCCGCCCGTCGCCTACGCCTCCATCACCTCGGTCGCCGCGAGCCACGCCTCCTCAAGACGCTCGCGCTCGGCGGTCAGCTCCTCGAGCTCGGCCTGCAGGTCGCGCAGGAGCCCGTGGTCGGTCGCGGCGGCGGCCATCCGCTCGTGCAGGTCGGCCTCGCGCGCGGGGAGCTTGTCGAGCAGGCGCTCCAGGCGCGCCGCCTCCTTGCGGGCCGCGTGCCGCTCGGCCCCGGACGGCGCGCGTCCCGCACCCGGTCCGTCGGGCCCGGCGTCGCCGCCACGTCCGGCGTCGCCCCCGGCTCCTCCCCCGTCCCGCCCCGGACCGCCGGGGCGGCCGCGGTCCGCCGTACGCCGGGCACCGCCCGCACCGCCCGAGCCGGCCCGGTCCGTCCCGCGTCCCCGGCGCTCCACGCGCCGCTCCTCGTCGGCCCCGGCGGTGAGCTCGTCGAGGTACTGGTCGATCCCGCCCGGGAGGTGCCGGATGCCGACGCCCGGCTCGATCGCGTAGACGTCGTCGCACACGCGCTCGACGAAGTACCGGTCGTGCGACACGACGACGAGCGTGCCGGGCCACCCGTCCAGCAGGTCCTCGAGCGCGGTGAGGGTGTCGATGTCCAGATCGTTCGTCGGCTCGTCGAGGAGCAGGACGTTGGGCTCCTCGAGCAGCAGCCGCATGAGCTGCAGCCGGCGGCGCTCCCCGCCGGACAGATCGCGCACGTGGGTCCACGCGCGCTCGCCGGCGAACCCGAACCGGTCGAGCAACGTCGCCGCGGTGAGCTCCTCGCCGTCGCTCGTCGTCGCCCGGCCCCGGACGACCTCGTCGAGCGCCTCGAGCGTCCGCAGGTGACCGGGCACCTCGGCGGCGTCCTGGCTCAGGTGGGCCAGCCGCACCGTCGTGCCACGGTCGACGTGGCCCGCGGTCGGCTCGACGTCGCCGGCGAGCACCTTGACGAGCGTCGACTTGCCGGCGCCGTTGACGCCGACGAGCGCCACCCGGTCGCCGGGCCCCAGCCGCCACGTCACGTCGTCGAGGATCCGCCGGTCGCCGAACCGCACCGACACGTCCTCGGCGTCGAGCACCTTGCCGCCCAGGCGCGCCGACGCGAACCGCAGCAGCTCGACCCCGTCGCGGGCGGGCGGCTCGTCGGCGATCAGCGCGTTGGCGGCCTCGATCCGGAACTTCGGCTTCGACGTCCGCGCGGGCGGCCCGCGCCGCAGCCACGCCAACTCCTTGCGGACGAGCTGCTGCCGGCGGGACTCGGCGGCCGCGGCCTGCCGGTCGCGCTCGGCGCGGGCCAGGACGTACGCCGCGTAGCCGCCCTCGTACTGGTGGACGGCGCCGTCGGCGACCTCCCACGTGTGGGTGCAGACCGCGTCGAGGAACCACCGGTCGTGGGTGATGACGACGAGCGCGCCGCGACGCTGCGCCAGGTGCCGGGCGAGCCAGTCGACGCCCTCGACGTCGAGGTGGTTCGTCGGCTCGTCGAGGAGCAACAGCTCGGCGGGGTCGAGGAGGAGCTTGGCCAGCGCGATCCGACGGCGCTCCCCGCCCGACAGCGGGGCGATCGGCGTGTCGAGCCCCTGCGGGAACCGGGTGAGCCCGGTGCCGCCGAGCAGCCCGTCGAGGACCGAGCGGAACCGCGCGTCGCCGGCCCACTCGTGCTCGGGACGGTCGCCGACGAGCTCCTCGCCGATGGTGCGGTCGGAGTCCAGGACGTCGGCCTGGGCGATCGTCGCCGTCGTCAGCGCGTTGCCCCGGGTGACCGCCCCGGCGTCCGGCTCGTCGGCGCCGGCGATGAGCCGCAGCAGCGTCGACTTGCCGTCGCCGTTGCGACCGACGATCCCGATCCGGTCGCCGGCCGCGACGCCCAGCGTCACCCCGCGCAGCACGGACCGGCTCGCGTAGCCCTTGTCGACGTCCTTGAGGTTGACGAGGTTGCGGGCGGGCGCGGCCATCGCCGCACATGGTGGCGGGTCCCGGACGACCGGTGACGGCCGCCCGCGGTGCGGTCGCGCGGGCGGCCCCGCGACCGCCCCGTCCCCGGCCGACCGGTCGGCGATGCGCGGTGGGACGCCAAGCCCCCGCGCGGTGCCTTCCCGGCCGCCCACCGGCCTGGCATCTTTCCCGTCATGCTGACCACCCGCACGCGGACCGCCTCGCGGTCTCTCGCCCTGCCGGTCCTCGTCGCCGCGTCGCTCGGGCTCGCGGCCTGTGGAGAGGACAAGGTCGTCACGGTCACCGCGACCGACGGCAGCGCGCCTCCACCCGCGACCACGACGACCGCCTCGGTCCCGTCGACGGTCCCGACGACCCCGACCACGACGCCCTCGACGCCGTCCGACCCGCCGCCGAGCCCGACGCCGACGACCCCGACGGTCGCGACGACGACCGGCCCCGGCGATCCCCCGCCGAGCCCCACGCCGACGACGCCGACGACCCCACGGACGACCCCCACGACGCCGACCCGGACGGTGTCGGCCGCGACCCGGCGCAAGAACGCGCTGCGCAACTCGGCGAGCGCGACGACGCGCCGGTTCTTCAACGCCGTGCGCGGCCGCGACATCAACGGCGTCTGCAAGCTCCTGAGCACCGGCAACGCCAACAAGTTCGGCGGACGGTCGTCCTGCTCGCAGGGGCGCTACATCACCGACAGCGCCGTGGCGAAGGTCCCGAAGAACAACTACAAGCTCAAGGTCACGACCCTGCTGAGCAACCGCGACAAGCGCGCGACGTCGCTGGCCACGCGGCCGGGCGCCCGGTACGTCGTGCGGCTCGCCCGCCAGGGTGGCGCGTGGCGCGTCGTGAACTTCGGCCGGATCGGCAAGTAGCGCGGTGACCGGTCGGCGCGCCGTGACGGCGACGGCGCGGGCGCTGCTGGCGCTCGGCGTCGCGCTCGCGCTCGCCGACGCCTCGGTGGTGACGCTCGCGCTGCCCGAGATCCGGGTGGCGCTCGACACCGGCGTGCCCGGCCTGGCCGCCGTCATCGGCGTCTACACGCTCGTGCTGGCGGGCGTCGTCCTGGCGGCGGTGCCGCTGCGGCGACGCCTGGGCAGCGCCGCCCTCGGCGCAGCGGGCATGGCGCTGTTCGCCGGGGCGAGCGTCGCCTGTGGGCTCGTCGACACGCTCTCGGCGCTGCTGGCCGCCCGGGCGGTGCAGGCGGTCGGGGCCGGTGCGGCGCTCGTCGCGGCGTTCTCGCTGCTGCACCGCGGCGGGCGTCGTCCCGACCCGCTGTGGGTGGCCGGCGCGGTGTTCGGCGCGGCGTCCGGCCCGGCGCTCGGCGGCGCCCTCACCGAGTTGTGGGACTGGCGGGCGATCTTCCTGGCCCAGGCCCCGTTCGGGATCCTCGCCGCGGTGGCGTGCCTGGGCCCGCTCGGCGATCCCGCCCACGACGAGCCGGACGCGGTCGGCGACCGATCGGGTCCGCCGGGCCGCGGCGACGTCGTCACCGATCCGGTCGCCGCGCGTCCCGGGCACGACGGGCCGCCGCCGCCTCGGGCTCCGGACGCCGACGACGAGCTCCCGCCGGAGCTTCGCCCGTGGCCGCTCCCCCCACCCCGCCCGGCGTCGTCGTCCGCCCGTCCCGCCGGGCAGGACGACCCGACGACGGTGTTGCCCGGCCGTGCGGTGGCCTTCGGCGACGGCGAGCAGGCCTCCGACGACGCCACCGCGGCGACGCAGCTGCACCCCGGGCGTGGCGGCGCCCCGCGGGCCCGGCGGGCTCCGGACCCCGTGCCACCCGCCGAGGACCACTCCCGCGCGGACCGGATCCGCGCCGGCGTCGCGCTCGCGCTCGTGTCGGCCGCGCTCACCGCGGTCGTCTTCCTGCTCGTCCTGCTGCTCGTGTCCGGGTGGGCGGTCGAGCCGCTCAAGGCCGCCCTCGGCGTGTCGCTGCTCCCGGTCGCCGCGATCGCCGGCAGCCGCATCCCGGGCGATCCGTGGGTGCGGGCGTGCGCGGGGTGCGGGATGGTCGGGGCCGGGATCCTGGGCCTGGCCGCGCTGCCCGACGTCGGGCCGTGGTGGGTGGTGATGCCGCAGGTGCTCGCCGGCGTCGGGATGGGCATGTGCCTGCCCGCCCTCGCCGGGGAGCTGCTGCCGGAGCGGCACCCGCGCGACGCGGCCGCGCTGTTGTCGGTCCGCCACGTCGGGATCACCCTGGCGCTGGTGGTGCTCGCGCCGGTGACGGCGGCGCAGCTCGACCGGACGGTCGACCACACCCAGGAGCAGATCACCGCGCTGGTGCTCGACGCGCGACTGCCGCCGCAGCAGAAGCTCGAGGTCGTCGGCCCGGCGCTGGGCGACCTGGATCCGGTGGAGCCGCGACGGGCGTTGAGCGAGGCGCTCGGCGCCGAGGCTCCCCGGTTCGCGGGGGACGAGGACCAGGCCGCGGTGTACGCCCGGTTCACCGACCGGGCCGACGACACGCTCGTCGCGGCGATGAACTCGGCGTTCCGCCCGGCGTTCATCATCACCGGGATCCTCGCGCTGCTCGCGGCGCTCATCGCGCTCCCGCCGGTGCGCCGCCACCCGGGCCTGGCGATCGTGCTGACCGCGGCCGCGCTGGGCGCGAGCGGCCTGCAGATCCTCGTGTCGCGGGAGTCCCGGCCACCGCAGGTCGTCATCGCCGATCCGTGCCAGGAGCGGGCGTCGCCGGGCAGTGGCGGCCTGTCGGGCGCCGCGCAGGACGTGGCGCTGCTCGGCCTGGACAACGCGGCGTGTCGGTTCGGCTCCTCGCGCGAGAAGCTCGTGCTGGCGATCGGGAACGAGAAGCTCGCCCGCGAGTACGAGCGGGAGCACGGCGTCAACCCGCGTTCGCCGACCGCGATCGCCAAGGGCGTTCTGGGCGGCGCCGGCGACCAGCAGAACAGCCTGCTCGAGGTGCTCAAGGGCATCATCGGGCTGTAGGGACCGGTCGCGAGCGAGGGGGTGAGATCGGCGCCCGCCCGGGGTACCCTCGTGTGTGCGCATGGCGACGAGGACCCGGACGACCGCGAACGAGTACCTCGCCGGCGAGGAGACCGAGCAGTGGCTCGAGCTGCTCGACGGACAGGTCGTCGTGAACGAGCCGCGCCCGATCCACGGTCTGCTGTCGGTCCGGATCTCGACGGCGCTACACGTGTGGTGCACCGCCGCCCCGGGTCGGGGCCTGGTCCTGCCGCCGATCGACGTGCGGATGGGCGACTACGACGTCTTCGCCCCGGATCTCTGCTGGATCGCGGAGGAGCAGCGCCCCGACGACCTGACCGCGCTGTTCCCGGGCATCCCGGACCTGTGCGTCGAGATCCGCTCGCCGGGCACGTGGCGCCGCGATCTGGGCCACAAGAAGCGGACGTACGAGGAGCGCGGCGCCGCGGAGCTGTGGCTCGTCGACACGCAGGCCCGCACGGTGCTCGTCTACCGCCGCTCCTCCCCCCGGTCGGCCACGTTCGACGTCGAGCTGGAGCTGACCGCCGGCGACGTGCTGGGCTCGCCCCGGCTGCCCGGGTTCGGGCTGCCGGTCGATGAGCTGTTCGACGGGGCCTGATCGGGCCGACGACGCCCCCCACAGGCGCGCCTGAGCGCTCCCGCTGGCCAGCCCCGCCCTCCCGCTCAGGCGCGCGGGACGATGAGCCCGCGCAGGTGCGGGGTGGGGCCCTTCGGGCCGTCGTCGTCGCCCTGCAGGAGGAACGCGATCCGGTCGTCGTCGGCGAGCGTGCTGCCGAACCGCACCGTCGTCGGCAGCAGCACCGGGCGCTGGAACCGGACGTCGACGGTGACCGCGTCGGGCAGCTCGACCGGGAGCGCCGCGATCGCGCGGGCCTTCGTCCACATGCCGTGGGCGATCGCCCGCGGGAACCCGAGCGCCTTGGCGGTCAGCGGATGCAGGTGGATCGGGTTGACGTCGCCGGACACCGCGGCGTAGCGGCGACCCAGGTCGCCCTCGAGCTCCCACCGCGCACCGACGGTGACGGGCAGGTCGCGACCGACGACCCGGGTGGGGTCGGTGGCGGCGGTGGCGGCGGCGTCGCCCTTGCCGCGCCGGAAGATCGTGGCGATGTCGGTCCACACGAGCTCGCTGCCGACGCGGACCTCGGTGACGAGGTCGAAGACGTGGCCCTTGGGGTGTGGCTCGAGCGCCTCGGCGCGCACCCGCACGTCGAGCGGCTCGTCGACGCCGATCGGACGGGTCTGCACGATCCGGTTGTGCAGGTGGACGAGCCCGACCGCGGCGAACGGGAACCGCCGGTCGGTCATGAGCGCCATGTGGAGCGGGAACCCGATGAGGAACGGGTAGGTGACGGGCAGCGCGTCGCCGGGGCGGAATCCCGTGAGCTCGGCGTACCGGTCGAGCCGGTCCCGCTCGACCGTCACCCCGCGCAGGTTGAGCGTGAGGTCCGGCAGCCGCGGCGTCCCGCTCCCACCGGCGACGAACGGCAGCCGCGACGCGCCCGGGACGAGCGGCAGCGCGGCGCGACCGTACAGCGCGAGCGTGTTCGGGGACGACTTCAGCTCACGGTTGCTCACGGGCATCTCCAGGATCGACGGCGGGCCGTGCGGGACTCCGTCCGGGGGCCGCGCGGACCCCGAAAGGTACGCCGGTCCCCGACGTGACGGCACGCCGGGGCGACCTCGCGGCGATCCGCGACCCTGCGGGCCGGGGGGACGCTACGCGCCGAGGAGGCTCTGACCGCAGACACGGACGACGTTCCCGTTGACCCCGGCGGACGCCGGCGACGCGTACCAGGCGATCGTCTCGGCGACGTCGACCGGCAGGCCGCCCTGACCGAGGCTCGACAGTCGACGGCCGGCCTCGCGGATGCCGAGGGGGACCTTCGCGGTCATCTGGGTCTCGATGAACCCGGGGGCGACCGCGTTGATCGTGATGTCTCGCGCGGCGACGTCGGCGGCGAGTGCGTCGACGAGGCCGATGACCCCGGCCTTCGACGTGGCGTAGTTCGTCTGGCCGAAGTTGCCGGCGATCCCGGCGATCGACGCGACCCCGACGATGCGACCGTCCCGGTTGATCGTGCCGGCGTCGAGCAGCGCCCGGGTGATCGCCTCGGGCGCCCGCAGGTTGACGGCGAGGACCTGGTCCCAGACCTCGCGCTTCATGTTGCCGAGGGTCTTGTCGCGGGTGATCCCGGCGTTGTGGACGACGACGTCGACCCCGCCGTGGTCGGCCTTCAGGCGCTCCGCGAGCACGGCGCCGGCGTCGTCGTCGGTGACGTCGAGGGTGATCGCGCTGCCGCCGATCCGTCCGGTCACCGCGGCGAGCTCGTCGGCGAGCGGCGCGATGTCGAGGCCGACGACGTGCGCGCCGTCGCGGGCGAGCGTCTGCGCGATCGCCTCGCCGATGCCGCGCGACGCGCCGGTGACGAGGGCGACCTTGCCCTTGAGCGGCTCCGACCAGTTGAGCTCGGGGTCCCGGTCGCTCGGCATGATCCGCACGACCTGACCGGACACGAACGCCGACCGGGGCGACAGGAGGAACCGCAGCGTCGACGCGATCCGGTCCTCGGCGTCGGGCGCGACGTAGACGAGCTGCGACGTGACGCCGCGCTTGATCTCCTTGCCGGTGGAGCGGGTGAACCCCTCCAGCGCGCGCTGGGCGATCCGGGCGGATCCGTCGAGCAGCTCGGGGGTGGTGCCGAGGACGATGATCCGGCCGCAGCCCTGCAGCCGCCGTGCGACGGGGTGGAAGAACGCGTGGAGCTCGCCGAGCGCGTCGACGTCGGCGATGCCCGTGGCGTCGAGGACGAGCGCCTTGAACCGCTGGTCGCCGGCGGCCCCGTCCGCGTAGATCTTGGGGGCCAGCCCGGCGTCGGCGGCGGTCTGGCGCAGGTCGCCGGCCTCGGTGGTCCAGGTCTCGGCGCCGACGGCGGCGAGCGTTCGCGCGATCGCCCCCGCGAGCCGACCACCCGGCGCGGCGCCGACGAGCACGGGCCCGTCGACGACGGGGTCCCCCACCCGGTGCCGCTGCAGGACGGGCGGCTGGGGCAGGCCCAGGCGCGGGGCGATCTGCCGCCCGATGGCGCTGTTGACGAAGCTGCGGTAACGGTCGGTCATACGGTTCTCCTCAGCGATCCACGCGGTAGGCGCTCATCACCGCTCCACGATCGCCGTGACGGGCGGGCGGGACACGGGGTCGGGGCAGGGCGTCACGCGGTAGGCGCTCATCACCGCTCCACGATCGCCGTGACGCCCTGCCCCCCGGCGGCGCAGATGGAGACGAGGCCGCGGCCGCCGCCGCGCTCGTCGAGGAGCTTGGCGAGGGTGGCGATGATCCGACCGCCGGTGGCGGCGAACGGGTGGGCCGCGGCGAGCGAGCTGCCGTTGACGTTGAGCTTGTCGCGGTCGATCGATCCGAGCGGGGCGTCCCGACCGAGCTTGACCTTGCAGAAGGTCGGGTCCTCCCACGCCTTGAGCGTCGACAGGACCTGGGCGGCGAACGCCTCGTGGATCTCGTAGTAGTCGAAGTCCTGGAGGGTCAGGCCGTGGCGGTCGAGCAGGCGGGGGACGGCGTAGGCGGGGGCCATGAGCAGGCCCTCCTCGCCGTCGACGTACCCGACGGCCGCGGTCTGCACGTCGGTGAGGTAGGCGAGGACCGGCAGGTCGTTGGCCTCGGCCCACTCCTCGCTGGCGAGCAGGACGACGGACGCGCCGTCCGACAGCGGGGTGGAGTTGCCGGCGGTCATCGTGCCGTCGGGGCCGCCGAAGACGGGCTTGAGCTTGGCGAGCTTCTCGACGGTGGAGTCGGGCCGCAGGTTGCCGTCGCGCTCCAGGCCGCGGAACGGGGTGATGAGGTCGTCGAAGAACCCGCGGTCGTAGGCGGCGGCGAGGTTGCGGTGCGACGCGGCGGTCAGCTCGTCCTGCGCCTCGCGGGTGATCCCCCACTCCTTGGCGGTGATCGCCTGGTGGTCGCCCATCGACAGGCCGGTGCGCGGCTCGCGGTTGGCGGGGATGTCCAGCCGGATGTCGCCGGGCCGGATCTTCGCGAGGGCCTTGACCTTGTCGGCGGTGGTGCGCTGCGCGTTGACGGCGACGAGCTTCTTGCGGAGCTTGTCGCCGATGGCGAGCGGCGCGTCGGACGTCGTGTCGACGCCGCCGCCGATGCCGGAGTCGATCTGGCCCAGCGCGATCTTGTTGGCGACGTAGTTGATCGCCTGCAGGCCGGTGCCGCACGCCTGCTGCAGGTCGACCGCGGCGCTGGCGTTGTCGAGCCTGCTGCCGAGGACGACCTCGCGGGTCATGTTGAAGTCGCGGCTGTGCTTGAGCACGGCGCCGGCGGCGACCTCGCCGATGACCTTGCCCTCCAGGCCGAACCGGTCGATGAGGCCGTCGAGCGCGGCGGCGAGCATGTCGCTGTTGGACGCGGTGGCGTACGCGCCGTTGGACCGCGCGAACGGGATGCGATTGCCGCCGACGATGGCGACGCGACGAACGGTGGCGGGCATGCGGGGACTCCCGGGCTGACGACGACGGACCGCCGAGAACTACCGGCGGTAGGAACTGCGTCCCGGAAGCGTAGCGCACGTCGCGCGAACCCTCCGGTCGGGGGGTGGCGTGGGGGAGCGGGGGCCGCCGTGGGCCCCGCCGAACGGTGGGCTCTCGCGGCCGATATGCGCTCGACGTCATAAGCCATGCCTTCGTCGACATATCGCCGGGAGCGAGGTGTCGGTCGCCGCCGCGACGTCGCCACGACGAGCCGCCCAGGTGGCGGACGGCGGGGGACGGGCTGCCGCGGCGGGCGACGGCGGGAGGTGGACGGCGGCAGGTGGCGGGCCGGCGCCCCGGTGGCGTCAGTCGTCCAGGTGGCGGGCGCGCAGGCCCGCAGCACCCCCGGTGCGCCCCGCGGGGCGCACCGGGTCGTCGCAGGCATCCCGGGTGCGGGCGTCGTCGGTGACGCCGACGGCGGGGACGACGAGCGGCGCGAGGAAGAGCTCGATCACGCCGGGCAGCCGACGGCGCGGCCGGGCCGGGGGGCGCTCCACGAGGAACATGGGTCGATCGTCGCGCGCCGGAGCGCGAGCGGTGTTGCGCGACGGTGACCGTCCGACGGCCTCGCGGTCAGGCCGCGGTCGCCGCCGCCTCCGCCGCGCTCCCGTCGGCGTCGATCCGGTCCCGCTCGACGTACCCGGCGTACCGCCCACCCTGGGCGACGAGCTCGTCGTGCGTGCCACGCTCCACGATCCGGCCCTCGTCCAGGACGACGATCAGGTCGGCGTCACGCACCGTCGACAGGCGGTGCGCGATCGCGATCGTCGTGCGACCGCGGGACAGCTCGTCGAGGGCGAGCTGCACCTCGCGCTCGGTCTCGACGTCGAGCGCGCTCGTCGCCTCGTCGAGGACGAGCACCGGGGTGTCGCGCAGGATCGCGCGGGCGATCGCCAACCGCTGCTGCTCACCGCCGGAGAACCGATACCCCCGCTCGCCGACCAGCGTGTCGTACCCGTCGGGCAGGCCCGCGACCAGATCGTGCAGCCGGGCCGCGCGCGCCGCGGCCACGAGCTGCTCGTCCGTGGCGTCCGGCCGACCGAACCGCAGGTTGTCGGCCACCGACGCGTGCAGCAGGTACGTGTCCTGCGAGACGACGCCGACGAGCGCCGCACGGTCCTCCACCGCCATGTCGCGCACGTCGATCCCCGCGACCGTCACCCGCCCCGCGACCGGGTCGTACAACCGCGACACGAGGTGCCCCAGGGTCGTCTTGCCCGACCCGGTCGCGCCCACGATCGCCACCGTCGCGCCCGCCGGGACGTCCAGGTCGATCCCGTCCAACGTGTCCCCGGCCCCGGCGTCGTACGCGAACCGCACCCCCTCCAGGCGCACCGGGAGCGCACCGCCCTCGCGCAGCGCCGCGGGGACGGCGACCGGGCTCGCCGGCTCCACGACGTCGACCGGGGCGTCCAGGTACTCGAACACGCGCGTGAAGAGCGCCAGCGACGTCTGCACCTCGACCGCGAGCCGCAGCAGCGTCACCATCGGCATGAGCAGTCGCGTCTGCAGCGTCGTGAACGCCACGAGCGTGCCGATCGTGACGATCCCGCCACCGTGGGCGCTCGTCCACCCGGCGATCCAGAACACGAGCGCCGGCATCGCCGCGAACGCGATCTGCACCGTCGCCATCCGCCACCGGCCCGCCATCGCCGCCCGCACCTCCAGGCCGGCCACCTCGTCCGACGCCCCGGCGAACCGGTCGACGAGGTCCCCGCCACGCCCCGTCGTCCGCGCCAGGACGATCCCGCCGACCGACAACGACTCCTCGACGATCGCCGACATGTCCGCCATCCGCCGTTGACGCTCGGCGACGATCCGACGCCGCTGCCGCCCCACCGTCCGCGCCAGCCAGACGAAGAACGGGACGACGACGAGCGTCGCCAACGCCAGGCGCCAGTCCAGGACGAGCATCGCCGTGAGCGTCGCCACGACCGTCGTGAACGCCGACACGAGGCTCGTGACCGTCGACGTCACCACGCCCTGCATCGACCCGATGTCGTTGCTGATCCGCGACTGCACCTCGCCGCTGCGGGTCCGGGTGAAGAACGCCAGCGACATCCGCTGCAGGTGCCGGTACACCGCGGTGCGCAACCCGTGCATCACCCGCTGCCCGACGGTGTGCGACAGCCACGTCTGCCCGACGTCGATCGCCGCCGCGAGGACCGCCGCGCCCACCATGCCGACGACGAGGATCGTCAACAACGTCGTGTCCCGCTCCGGCAGGGCGACGTCGACGAGCTCGCGGATGATGAGCGGCTGCGCCAGGCCGAGGATCGCCGACACGACGATGAGCGCGACCACCACCGCGATCCGGGCGCGGTGCGGCGCGAAGAGCCCCGCGATCCGGCGCAGGTCGACGGGCTCGGACGGACGGGATGGGGACGGTGGCGGCAACGGCGGACTCCGGGTCGAGATACTGAGCGAGACTCAGGATCCTAGCAGATGCTGAGCCTGACTCAGGATGTCGTACAGTCGACGCATGGACGCTCACCCGCCCGGCGCCCCGACCGTCCCGACGACCGGCGAGCTGCTGCTGCGCATCGCCCGGTGGATCCACGGACGGTCGCGCGGGACGTTCGAGCCGCTGGGGATCACGCCGTCCGCCGGGCGCGCCCTCGTCGTCCTCGCCCGCGCCGACGGCCCGCTGCGGATGCGCGAGCTCGCCGACCGGCTGCGCGTCGTGCCGCGATCGGCGACGTCGGCCGTCGCCGCGCTCGAGGCGGCGGGCCTCGTCGAGCGGCGTCCCGACCCGGACGACGGCCGGTCGGTCCGCGTCCACGTCCTCGACGCCGGCCGCGCCCGGCTCGTCGCGATGCGTCGCGCCCGCACCGCGGCCGCCGACGACCTCGTCGGCGTGCTGTCGGACGACGACCGCGCCGAGCTCGACCGCCTGCTGCGGATCGTCGACGGGGCCGCCGAGGCCGCGTGGTGCCATAGCCGATCCTGACCCGCGCCACGACCCGGCTCCCCCGCCACGTGCGACGATCCCGGCGTGCCCGAGCGCTCCCCACGGCCCGCCGCCGACCGCCTTCGCGGTGCGTCCGGCCGTGCCGCCGGGGCGCTCCGTCGACGGTCGACGCCGGGCGGGCCGGGCGGGTGGCCCCTGCTGCCGGTGGCCGCGGTCCTGCTGCTCCTCATCGTGTCGGTGCTGGCGCTGCGGTCCTGCGGCGACGACGAGGACCCGGCCACCACCGCGACGACCGCGACGACCACCGGCGACGCGACGACCGCCGCGGCGCTCGACATCCTGCGCCCCGACCCCGAGGCGCGCGCCGACGAGCTCACCGCCCGCGCCACCCGCGGGTTCGCGCATCCGCTGTACCGCCTGTCGCCCGGCGGGCCGATCCTCACCGCCGCGCGCGTCGCGACGTACCGGCCGCTCATCGAGCGGATCGCCCGCGACGGCAAGGAGGACCCGGACCTGCTCGAGGCGATCGTGTACCTGGAGAGCGCCGGCCGACCCGACGCGATGGCGTCCGACGACGTCCGCGCCGCGGCCGGGTTCACCCAGATCGTCGCCGAGACGGGGACGAACCTCCTGGGGATGAAGATCGACCTGGAGCGGTCGCGCCAGCTCACGCGGCTCATCGGCCTGGGCGGGCGCAAGAAGGCCGCCCGCGAGGCGGAGCGGCGGCGGGTCGACCCCCGGTTCGATCCCGCCGAGGCGCTGAAGGCGACCATCCGCTACCTGGAGTTCGCCCGTGGCGAGCTCGGCGGCCGGCGCGACCTGGCGGTCGCCAGCTACCACATGGGGGTCGGCAACCTGCAGCGCGTCCTCAACGCCTACGGCAAGGGCAACGTGCCGTTCGTGCGGCTCTTCTTCGGCACCGATCCGCAGACGACGCCGCAGGCGTCCCGGATCCTGAGCGACCTCGAGGACGACTCGCAGACGTACTACTGGCGGGTGCTCGCGGCGCAGCGGATCATGGCCCAGTTCCGGCGCGACCCGACCCGCCTGGCACGCGAGGCCGAGCTGCAGCAGCGCAAGGCGTCCGCCGAGGACCTGCTGCACCCGCCGGACGAGACCGACGCGTTCAAGACGCCCGCCGAGCTGCGCCGGGCGCTGGAGCGCAGCGAGGTCCGGGCGCTGCCGCGCGCCGCGATGCGCCGCAACGGCCTGTCGATCAGCGACGAGATGGGCGAGCTCGCCCCGCGCCTGGGTCAACCCAGGAGCCGGTACCGGGCGCTGCGCCCCGGCGCGCTCGGCGGGCTGCTGGCGATCGGCGCGACGGTGAAGGAGCTCAACCGCGGTCGCGGCCGGCTGACGGTCACGAGCACCGTGCGCGACGAGCGGTACCAGGCCCGGTTGGGCAGCGAGAACGTCCAGGCCACGAACGCCCGCTCGCAGCACACGACCGGCTGGGCGGTCGACGTCTCCCGGCGCTACACCGGGGCGCAGGCGACCGCGTTCCAGTGGACCCTGACCCGGCTGCAGGCGCTCGACCTCATCGCGTGGGTGCGGGAGCCGTCGGCGATCCACCTGACGTTCGCCCCCGAGGCCGAGAAGCTCTTCGGCCCCGTCCTGCAGCGGGCGCTGGGCGGGTAGCCGCGCGCGGGCGCGGCTCGTCCCGGGACCGATCGGTGGCCGGGTCAGCGGTCGGTGCGCTCCAGCCCGAGCAGGGTCGGGACGGTCACGAGCCGGTAGCGGCGTTCGCGCAGGCCGCGGATGATCGTCGGCAGCGCCTTGAGCGTCTGGGTGCGGTCGCCACCGCCGTCGTGCAGCACGACGATCGCGCCCGGGAACGCGTGGGCCAGGACGTCGCGGACGATCGTCGGCGATCCGGGGCGACGCCAGTCCTGGGGGTCGATCCGCCAGAGGATCGCCTGCTCGCCGCGCTTGCGCAGCAGCGTCCGCAGCCGTCCCCCGATGTCGCCCCCCGGCGGACGCATGAGGCAGCCCGATCGGCCGACCGACGCCCGGATCGCGTCGCGGGTCCAGCGCAGCTCACGGCGGGTGTCGGCGTCGGCCGGGGCGAGGCTGCGGTGGGACCAGCCGTGGCTCCCGAGCGCGTGGCCCTCCCGGATGATCCCGCGCAGCACCGCCTCGCGCCCGGCGATCTGCCGCCCGAGGACGAAGAACGTCGCCGGAGCCCGATGCCGACGCAGCACCCGCAGGAACGCCTTGGTGTAGGGCGACGGGCCGTCGTCGAACGTCAGCGCGATCCGCTTCGGGCTCCGGGGACCGCGACGCCGCATCACCGGCGGGGCGGCGCGGCAAGCCAGTCCGTTGCCCTGCGTCGGCCGGAGCCTCGGGTCGTCGCGATGGACGCGGGTCCGGGTGCGACGGGCCTTGCGGCCCGCCCGGTCGGCCGTGCGTGCGTCGGCCCGCTCCTGCCGCGGGTCCCGGTCGTCGCCGCGTCCGGCCTCGTCGCCGCCCGATGCCACCAGCAGGACCCCGCCCGCGACGGCGAGCAGGGCGAGCAGGGCGATGGCGACCCGGCGCATCCGTCCCAGGATGGCGTGGATCGCCCCGCCGGGCGGTCACCCCCGGTGACCGGTGCGGCGCCGCGGGCCGGGCGGCGCCGCGGGTTCCCGCGCCGCGGACGCCGCGGACGGCCGCCCCGCGCGCCGCGTCAGACCGCCAGCAGCTCCCGTGCGCGGTCCGCGACCGCCTGCGGCGTGATGCCCAGACGCTCGAGCACCGTGCCGCCCGGCGCCGACGCGCCGAACCGGTCGATGCCGACCGCGGCGTCGACGTAGCGCTCCCAGCCGAAGGTCACGCCCGCCTCGACCGACACCGACGGGACGTTCACCGGCAGGACCGACTCGCGGTACGCGGCGTCCTGGGCGTCGAAGAGCTCCCACGACGGCAGCGACACGACGCGCGCAGCGATGCCCTGCTCGCCCAGCAGCGCCGCCGCGTCGACGGCGACGCCGACCTCGGCGCCGGTGCCGACGAGGACGACCGCCGGCTCGCCGTCGGCGGGGTCGCGCACGACGTAGCCGCCGCGCGGCACGCCCTCCCACGCGGCGTCGTCCCCGCCGTCGCGCGGCAGCGGCGCGATGCCCTGGCGGCTCAGGGCGAAGACCGCCGGCCCGTCGACGTCCTCGAGCACCGTCGCCCACGCCACCTGCGTCTCGACGCCGTCGCCGGGGCGCAGCACGACGAGGTCGGGGATCGCCCGCAGCGACGCGAGGTGCTCGACCGGCTGGTGGGTCGGGCCGTCCTCGCCGACGGCGACCGAGTCGTGGGTGTAGACCCACGCGACCGGCAGGTTCTGCAGCGCCGACAGCCGCACCGCGCCGCGCATGTAGTCCACGAACTGCATGAACGTCGAGCCGTACGGGCGGACGATGCCGCCGTGCGCGGCCATGCCGTTGACGATCGACCCCATGCCGTGCTCGCGCACGCCGAAGTACACGTTCTGGCCGACCTCGTCACGGGTGAAGGTCCCGCCGTCGGGGAGCGAGGTGTTCGTCGACGACGCCAGGTCGGCGGCCCCGCCGACGAGCGTCGGCACGAACGGCGCGAACGCCGCCATCGCCCGCTTGCCGCTGACGCGGGTGGCCTCCTTCTCGGCGCTCACCGCGCGCAGCGCGTCCTTGAGCCCCGGCAGCGGCTTGCCCGCCCAGGCGGCGTCCCACGCGGCGGCGCACTGCGGGTTGTCGGCGCGCCAGGCGTCGAACCGCTCCTGCCACGCCGCCCGCTCGGCCGGCCCGCGGTTGCCGTCGCGCATGTGCTGGCGCACGCCGTCGGGCACGAGGAAGCGGGCGTCGGGATCCCAGCCCAGCGCCTCCTTCGTCAGGCGTGCCTCGTCCTCGCCGAGCGGCGCGCCGTGCGCCTTGTGCGAGCCCTGCTTGTTCGGCGACGGCCAGCCGATGATCGACTTGACGTGGATCAGGGTCGGGCGGGACTCGTCGGCCTCGGCCTCGTCGAGCGCGGCGCGCAGGGCGTCCAGGTCGTTGGCGTCGTCGACCCGCAGCGTCTGCCAGCCGTAGGCCTTGAACCGGGCCTCGACGTCCTCGCTGAACGACAGCGACGTCGGGCCGTCGAGCGAGATGTCGTTGTCGTCGTACAGGACGACGAGCCGGCCCAGGCCGACGTGCCCGGCGAACGACGCGGCCTCGGCGGCGACGCCCTCCATGAGGTCGCCGTCGGACGCGATGACGTAGGTGCGGTGGTCCTGGACCTCGGCGCCGAACTTCTCGCGGAGGAACCGCTCGGCCATCGCCAGGCCGACGGCGTTGGAGATGCCCTGCCCGAGCGGGCCGGTGGTGACCTCGACCCCGGGGGTGAGCGGAAGCGGCGTCGCCCCGGGCTGCGGGACGCCGTCGGCGCCGACCTCGACGTGGAACTCGCGCTCCGGGTGGCCGGGCGTCTTGGAGCCCCACTGACGGAACGCCTTGAGGTCGTCGAGCGACAGGTCGTACCCGGCCAGGTGCAGCGCCGCGTACTGCAGCATCGAGCCGTGCCCCGCCGACAGCACGAACCGGTCGCGGTCCGGCCACGCGGGGTCGGCCGGGTCGTGCTTCATCCGCTCGGCGTACAGCAGGTAGGCGACCGGGGCGAAGGCCAGCGGCAGCCCGGGGTGCCCGGAGTTGGCCTGCTCGATCGCGTCGATCGAGAGGGTCCGGATGGTGTTGACGGCGAGGGTGGCGGAGTCGTCGGCGGGGCTCACAGGCGCAGTATCCCGATCCCGCCTGCCGATCGCGGTGGCGGCCGGTCAGGCGCCGCGACGGCAGGCGAGCGCCCGGGCCGCGGAGCGGTCCCGTCGGCGCTCCGCCTTCGCCCGTCTCGAGGGCCGCGGGCACGTCCGAGCCGACGGCCGGGCCGGGACGGCGCGCCGTCCGTTGTCGATCCGCACGAGGAGCACGTCGTCGGGCGCCTGCAGCGCCAGCGACGTCGGCGATCGGACCGTCCGGATCGGATCGACCCCCTGGGACGGTCGGTACACGCGGGCCTCTCGCACGCCCGTCGGCAGCGCGACCCTCACGCCCGCCGACGAGTCCCGGTCGAGGATCGCCCCCCACGCCCCGGACTGCGTGCTCGGGACGTCGTTCCACAGGGCGAGCCAGAACGTCCCGTCCCGTCGCTGCAGGAGCAGGTGGTGGACCGTCGGCCGGTCGGCGTCGACGGCGAGGTCGAGCGACTCGGGGGCGAACGATCGCCCGGGGTCGTCGAGCAGGTCGATGAGGTTGCGTACCGCCGCGTACGCCGGTCGCGCGCGACCACCCTCGGCGATGAGGCCGAACCGCTGCGGCGAGCTGTCGAGCAGCTCGTAGAGCATCGTCCGGGCGACCCCGCGCCGGGCGTACTCGAAGATCATCCGCAGGATGTACTTCGCTCCCGCGCGCTCCGGGACGTGCGGGTGGCCGGTCGCCGGGTCGTTGACGCCGTACAGGTAGCCGGTCTCGGTGGCGGCGACGGGACGGCCCGGGCAGCCGCTGCGCGCCAGGGCGATGTGGCCCTCGCCGTCGGCGCGGCCGCGCAGGCCGGCGTCGAGGCGGTGGGTCGGCGTGCCACCGCCCGGGTAGGAGTGCATGTTGCCCAGGTCGCACGACGGCGACAGGTCGCCGAGCGCGTCGACCCGCTCGGGGACGGCGACCGACGGCGCGATCACCGGCAGCGCCGCGATCTCGGGGTCGGCGTTGCCCTTGACCGCACGGTGCAGGGCGGCCTGGAAGCTCGCCGTGCCCGCCGGGAACGGCCGCCCCGCGAAGCTCCACGCCCGCCCGTCGGTCTCGTTCGGTCCCTCGATCGCCTCGACCGCCAGCGGGCGCTTCGGGATGCCGCGCTCCTCGGCGTCGGCGGCCTGCAGGCGACGGATCCGTCGCAGCGCGCCGTCGACGGTGTGGCAGGGCCGGCCGGCCGGGCAGTCGGCCGCGGTGGGGAACGAGCCGACGCCGAGGGCCGGGTCCCAGATCATCGTGGTGCGGATGCCGTCGTTGCCGAGCTGCGCGTGCCGACGGAGCACGGTGTCGTGGAACGACGACGTCTGGCCCGGCATCTCGTCGCGCACGTGACGGATGCCCGCCCGGCGTAGGCGCGACCGCAGGCTCGGGGCCCCGTCGGCGAACCGCCGGTCGAAGCGGTGGTCGTACTCGGTGCCCTCGAACCGCAGGTGGATCGTGACCCCGATCGAGTCGACGATCGCGTCGGCGGGGTGGGCCCGCTCGGGCGCGGCGATCGCGGTGCCCGTCCCCGCCGGGACGGTCGCGACGACGGCGGCGAGCGCCGCCAGCGCCAGGCGCCGGACGGGCCTCGATGACGTGCTCGTCCGCATCGCGTCCGCATCATGTCGTACGCGTCGCCCGAGCACCACCCGTTCCTCCGGCGTAGGATCCCGCACTGTGAGCGATCTGCTGATGTTCGTAGAGATCCCGAAGGGGTCGCGCAACAAGTACGAGTGGGACGAGGAGGCGCAGGCGATCCTCTTCGACCGGTACCTGTACTCGTCGGTCGTGTACCCGGCGGACTACGGGTTCATCACCGACACGCTCGGCGAGGACAACGACCCGCTCGACGCGCTGACGCTCGTGTCGGACCCGACCTTCCCCGGCTGCCGGATCCCGGTCCGCGTCATCGGCCTGTTCAAGATGATCGACCAGGGCGAGGTCGACGACAAGGTCATCTGCGTCCCGGTCGCCGACCCCAACTGGAAGGGCGTCGAGACCCTCGACGACATCTCCGACCAGCTGAAGACCGAGATCTCGCACTTCTTCGAGATCTACAAGCAGCCGGAGGGCAAGGTCGTCGAGGTGCAGGGGTTCCACTCGCGCGAGGACGCGCTCGAGACGGTCGCGGCGGCGAAGCAGCGCCTCATCGACCACCGCGCCGCCACCGCCTGAGCGTCACCGCGGGTCAGGCCCGCTCGCCGCGCCCGAGCGCGGCGGGCCCACCGGCCGCGGTGAGCGCCGGGTCGCTCTCGGCGGCCCGCAGCTCGTAGCCCGACCGGGCGCTCGTGTCGGCCTCGATGAGCGCGGTGTCCGCCTTGAGCAGGCGCGAGAAGCCCTCGCGACCGCGGCGGGGCAGCACGCCGATGACCTGTCCGGCGACCCCGGCCGACTTCGGCACGAACACGTCGAACCGCGGACGACGCAGCGCCTCGACGATCGCGTCGGCGACGTCGACCGCGGTCGCCGGCTTGACGCCGCGGGTCGCCTTGACGCCGGCGGCGAGCTCGGTCTGGACGATCGCGGGCATGACGCAGGTCACGTCGACCGGCACGTCGGCGTAGCGCAGCTCGCCGCGGATCGACTCCGACAGGCCGACGACGAAGTGCTTCGTCCCGCAGTACGTCGCGACGCCGGGGAAGCCCGCCTTGCCGGCCATCGACGCGACGTTCACGAGGTGGCCGCGGCCGCGCTCGACGAACCGCGGCAGGATCGCCTTGGCCCCGTTGACGACCCCGTGGACGTTGATGTCGATCTGGCGCCGGGTGCTCTCGTCGGTCTCCTCGAGGAACGTGCCGATCGGCATGATCCCGGCGTTGTTGTCGAAGACGTCGATCGGGCCCAGGTCGCGCTCGACGGCGTCGACGAACGCGTCGACCGACGCCCGGTCGGTGACGTCGAGCGGGTAGGCGCGCACCGTCGTGCCGCCGGCGGCGAGCTCGGCCGCGGTCCGCTCGGCGAGCTCCAGATCGAGGTCGCCGATCGCGACCTTCATCCCCTCGGCGACCATCGCGCGGGCGGTCTCCTTGCCGATGCCGCGGGCTCCGCCGGTGATCGCGGCGACCTTGCCAACCAGGATTCGGGGCTGCTGGGCCATGGGGAGATGCTCCTCTTCGGGCCGATCGTGCGGCCGGTGACGTACGGGCGATCCGCGACGCACGCCACCACGAAGTTGACGCAGGCGTCACGGATTTTCGAGAGTAGCGCATGGCCGTGTCGGCGCGGGCACTATCGTCGGCGGATGGAGCGTGGAGCGGCCGGGTGCCCGAGACGGCCTGCGGCGGCCGTGGCGACCCTCGTGGCGGTCGTGGCGGCGCTGTGCGTGGCGGCCGCGCCGGCCGCGGCGTCGGATCCGGGGTGGACCGACCGGGCCCTGGCGCTGCAGGAGCGACTCGCCGGCGACGTTCCGCTGCGCGACGTCCCGTGGGTGTCGACGCACAACTCCTACAACAGCACCGCCGAGATGGGCACGACCCTGTCGGCCCTGGACCCCAACCAGCGGCTGACGCTCGTCGAGCAGCTCGACGCCGGGGTGCGGCACCTGGAGATCGACGCCCACCCGGCGCTCGCGCCGCTGCCGGAGCTCGGACTGGCCGCGCCCCAGAGCTGCCACACGATCTGCACGCTCGAGCGGCCGCTCTCCGACGTGCTGTCGCGCGTGGCGGCGTGGTCGCGGTCGCGGCCCGACAGCGTGCTGCTGCTCTACCTCGAGACGCACCTGGACGGCGCGGCCGGCCCGCGCGGGTACGACGCCGCGGCGGGGGTCGTCGCCGCGACGCTCGGCGACCTGGTCTACCGGCCGCCGTCGGCGGGCGCGCGTTGCGATCCGCTGCCGCGCGAGCTCACCCGCGAGCAGGTCCTGGCGGCGGGCCGGCGGGTGGTGCTCTTCGGCCCGTGCGGGCAGGGCGCCGCGTGGCCGTCGTGGAGCTTCGACGAGGCCGACCGGACGACCGCCCCCGACAACGCCGCGTTCCGTCCCGCGCCCGACTGCGGACCGGACTTCACGCGGGCGCAGTACGACGCGTTCCCGGTGCGCTACTACGAGGACCGCACCGCGATCGGCGCGCTGACGGGGACCGGTCACACGCCGATCGGGCCCGAGCTGGTGCGGGCGATGCAGCGCTGCGGGGTGGACATCATCGGGTTCGACCATCTCCTCCGCGACGATCCGCGACGCGACGCGCTGGTGTGGAGCTGGGCGCCGGGCGAGCCCCGGACCGACGGCGGGTCGTGCGCGGTGCAGCGCGCCGACGGGCGCTGGGCGGTGCGGGACTGCGGGATCCGCCGACGCGTGGCCTGCCGAACGGCCGATGGCGACTGGACGGTGCCTGCCGGCCGATTGCCGCGCGGGGTGGCGCAGCGGGCGTGCCCGCCCGGAGCGATCCACGCCGTCCCGCGGACCGCGCGCGAGGGCGGGTTGTTGCAGGACGCGCAGGCGACGGCGGGCGCCGACGAGGTGTGGCTGGCGCACGAGCGGCGCGGCGCCCGCTGGGCCCGGGACGAGCGCGCCGGGTGCACGGCCGGGTTGCTGCGGCCCACCGGCCCGGTCCGCGTGCGTGACGGCCGGGTGCGGCTGCGGCCGATGGTCGGCTACCCGTGCACCGGCGAGAGCCTGCGGCGACGGGTGACGGTGACCGGGGGCCGGCGGACGGTCCGCTCGGGGACGGCCCGGTCCCGGGTGACGACGGTGCGGGTCGGCCCGCGGACGCGGCGCCTGCGGGTGCGGTTCGTCGTCGACGGCGTGCGGCGGACCGCGGTCGTGCGCCTGCGGCGGTGACGGTGCGCCGGTCGGGCGACGCCGACGCCGTGAGGACCGGAGCGCTCAGGAATCACCTGCAGCGGTTCCCCGGAGGCGACTCGGACGAGGACGCGGACGCGGCCTGATCGACGTCACCGCTCTCCACGCCACGCCGAGCCGTCGCGCTCGACGCCCGCCCCGCCGACGACCACGGCCACCGTACGGAGCAGGATCCGCGCGTCGACGAGCGGCGAGCGGTGCGCGACGTACCAACGATCGAGCTCGATCCGCTCCGGCCACGTGAGCGTCGTCCGGCCGTTGACCTGCGCCCAGCCGGTGAGGCCGGGCCGGACGAGCAGCCGCTCGCGCTGTCGGTCGTCGTACTCCCGCACCTGCGACATCACGGTAGGACGGGGCCCGACGATCCCCATGTCGCCGCGCAGGACGTTGAGCAGCTGCGGCAGCTCGTCGACCGACGTCCGCCGCAGCAGCCGACCCAACCGGGTGATGCGCGTGTCCCCCGCCTCGATCGCCAGCCCCGCCCCCATCTGCTGGGCGCCCTGCACCATCGTCCGGAGCTTGAGGACCTCGAACTCCCGGCCGTCGCGTCCGACGCGTCGTTGACGGAAGATCGGGCTGCCCGGCGACTCCAGGCGGATGGCGAGCATCGCGACCGCGAGCGGCGCCGCGGCGACGACGAGCGCGACGGCGGCGATCGCCACGTCGCACGCGCGCCGCCACGCGTCGGCGATCGCCGTGCCGGCGGGGCGGTCGATCGGACCGTCCGGTCCGACGTCCATCCCGGCCGCCCGCATCCGGTCCCGCAGGTCGGCGTGGCGATCGGTGGCGTCGGTCGGGGGATCCACGTCGGCGGCGGGCACGCCGTCAGTCAACCGCAACCGAACATCCGACGCCGCTGCCGACGCGGACACCGGCGGCGGTGGCGTGGCACCGGCAGCGGTGACGGCGGCGGTGCGATGCGTCCTTCCGGCGATATGCCCTCGAGGTCATGAGATATGACCTGCAGGTCATACGCGCCGCGCGCAGGGTTCCTCCGTCGCGGGCGCGCGGTCGGCCGAGGCCGTCGACGCCGCATGGACCCGGTGGTCGCGCCGTCGCGCGCGGCGGTCCGTCAGTCCCCGTCGCCGCCCCGGGTGCCCTCGGCGGCGTCCCAGCCCCGGGGCGTGCCGTGGCGGATCCGGTCGAGCAGTCCCGCGGCGATCGACGCGGTCATGAGCACGTAGTACCGGCAGAGCAACAGCGGACGCGACGGGCGCACCGACGCGGCGGCGGCGCCGACCGCGACCGCCAGGTGCCCGGCCAGCAGCACGCGGTGCGGCGCGGCGCCACGACCGCCCCGCGCCGCAGCGCCGCCGGCGAGCAGTGCGCCGACGTGCAGGAACGGGCTGGCGTAGCGCAACCAGCGGTGGCTCACGAGCGTCGCGACGTACGCGGGCGGCAGGCCGCGCGGGTCGAGGACGCCCCCGGCCACGCCGCCTTCCGGGCCACCCGCCAGGACGATGTTCCAGACCTGGTTCATCATCCGCCGCTTGCGACGCCACTCGCCCTCCAGCGACGGCACCATCGGCTCCGCCGCCCGGGCGGTCGGCACGTCCACCGCGACGTACCCGGCGCGCACCACCTGGTGCGGCAGCGACAGGTCGTGGCCGACGTCGGTCCGCAGCCGCGGCCACAGCGCCGCCCGGACCGCGTAGATCGCCCCGTTGCCCGCCGACACCGACCACCAGTCGCTCTCGCGCGCCCGGAGCGCCATCTCGGCCCGCCAGTACGCGCCCTCCTGGTTCGTCGCCCCGTCGTCGCGGACGAACGTCACCCGACCACAGGCGTAGCCGACCGCGGGGTCGTCGAACGCCGCGACGAGCCGCGCCAACGCGTCCGGCTCCCACGCGGTGTTCGCGTCGCTGAAGACCAGGACGTCCGGCGGTGCGTCGCCGAGCAGCAGGCGGGCCACCGCGGTGTCCTGCGCCCGGTGCTTGCCGCCGCGCGGGAGCTCGAGGACGACGTCGGCACCGGCGTCGCGGGCGCGGACCGCGGTCGCGTCGGGGGACCCGTCGCAGGCGACGACGATCCGCGGACGCTCGCCGGGCCAGTCCTGGGCGCGCAGGCCGGCGACGGTCGCCGCGATCGCGGCCTCCTCGGCGTAGGCCGCGACGACGACGGCGACGCGGGGCGGCACCCGCAGGCCGAAGGGCGGCGTGACCCCCGGGTCGGTCGTCCCCTCCGCGTCGGCCGGGCCACCGTCACGGGGGCCCGCGTCGCCCACCGCGCCACCGTCGGTCACGCGTCCGAGCCCGGCGAGCCGGGCGATGCGGAGGAACAGCCCCCACCCGACGTGGGTCCAGGCCAGCAGGCCGAGGGCGATGAGGTGCAGCGCGCGCACGGGCGGATCGTGACAGAGCGCGCGTGCTCCGCTCAGCCGCCCGCAGGCCTGGGCGTCACCCAGATCCGGATCTCGATCGTCGTCACCTCGACGCCGCCCGGATCCGTGATCGACACGGCGATCGGCAGCTCGACGCCCTCGTTCCAGATCGCCGGCACGTCGAGGACGGCCGTCGCCACCAACCGGCCACGGGCGACCGCACGGTAGTCGACGGTCATCCCCTTGGGCAGCCACCGGTGCGTCGCGGGGACCGACGCCTCGGCCACGGCCCCCATGACGAACTCGGCCAGGTTGCACTGGGCGATCGCGTGGACGCCGCCCAGGTGGTTGCGGGTCCACGGGCGCGCCGGCATCGACGCCACGGCGCGGCCCGGGCCGATCTCGTCGAGATGGGCCGGGATCGACAGGAAGTACGGCGCCGCGGCCCGGTAGGCGCGCGACGCGATCGCACGACCGGCGGGCAGGCGGTCCAGGCGGTCGACGACGTCGGGCAGGCGAGGAGGGGCCATCGCATGATCCTACCGACGGTAGGACCGGGGTTGGGACCGAGGCGTGAACGCGCGGGAGATCTCCGCCGCGCCCCCGCCGCCCCCACGGGCGGAGCAGGGCGCCTCGACGACCGCGGTCGGGTCGGCGCGCGCCCGATCATCAGACCGAACTTGATCAACTGATCGACCATGCGCTACCGTCGCCCCGCGGGCCCACCCGGGGCCGCCACGGGAGAGGGCGCGCGAGCGGCGCGCGCCGCGATGGAGAGGACACGGGAATGGCCCTGGCGAACACGATCGATCCGACGACGGTGGGCGACACGCTCGCCGCCTGGCTGCGCGGACGGCTGCCCGACGCGACCGACCTGCGGGTCACCGACGCGACGGTCCCGAAGGCGAGCGGGATGTCGACCGAGACGATCCTCTTCACCTACGCGTGGACCCAGGACGGCGCGGCGCGCGAGCAGCGGGCCGTCGTGCGGCTCGCCCCCGCGGGGCCCGGGCTGTTCATGGGGTACGACCTGGAGCGCGAGGCGCGGGTCATGGACGCGTTGGCGTCGCGGACCGACCTGCCGGTGCCCGCGGTGCTCTTCGCCGAGGACGACACGTCGGTGCTCGGCGCGCCGTTCTTCGTCATGGAGCACGCCGACGGCCGCGTGCCCGCCGACGACCCGCCGTTCACCACCGCCGGGTGGGTCATGGACCTCGACCCCGCCGAGCGCGGACGGCTGTGTCGCGCGTCGCTCGCGACCCTCGCCGCCCTACACGACGTCGACCTGGCCGCGGTCGGCCTCGACGACCTCGGCCCCGCCGATCCCGCCGCCGCGCTCGACGCCGAGATCGCCCACTGGCGGTCGTTCTTCGCCTGGGCCGGCGACGGCGACCCGCACCCGGTCCTCGACCCGGCGCTGGCGTGGCTCGACGCCCACCGTCCCGCCGACCTCGGTCCGCGCGTCCTGAGCTGGGGCGACGCCCGCCCCGGCAACATGCTCTTCGCCGACGACCTGTCGGTGACGGCGATCCTCGACTGGGAGATGGTCGGCGTCGGCCCGCGCGAGCAGGACCTCGCGTGGTGGGTCTACCTGCTGCGCCACCACACCGACGGGATGGACGTGCCGCTGCCCGAGGGCATGCCGACCCCCGACGAGGCGATCGCGATCTACGTCGAGGCGTCCGGCCACGAGCCGCGCAACCTCGACTACTTCATGGTGCTCGCCGGGGTGCGGCTCGCCGCGCTCGTCCTGCGCGCCGCACGGCTCATGATCGCCGCCGAGTTCCTGCCGCCCGACGCCCCGATGGGCGTCGTCAACCCCGCCACCCGGATCCTCGCCGGGCTCGTCGACGTGCCCGTCCCGACCGGCGACGCCGCCTACTACGTCGGCAACCGCTGACCCCGTCCCGACCGCCACGGAGCACCCGACGATGAGCGACTTCCCCACCCACCCGCCCGAGACCGACCTCTACCTGCCCGACCCCACCGACGGCACGTCGTGGGACCCGATGACGATCTGCACCCACTGCTCGATCGTGTCGGTCCCCGACGCGGCGATCAGCATCTTCGTCTACCTGCGGGTGCTCCCCGCGTACGGCATGAGCCAGGGCGGGCTGTCGATCTTCCAGGGGCTCGACAACCCCGCCAACGACGGCGGCGTCGCCTACGTCGACTACCGCGAGACGATGCCGTGGCCCACCGTCGGCGAGCGGCGGTTCGACACGGCCAACGGCCTGGGCATCGAGTTCGTCGAGCCCGGCCGGGTCCTGCGGGTGACGTACACGTCGCCGGACGGCGCGACGAGCCTCGACGTCACCCAGACCGCGGTCACCCCGCTGCTCGCGCGCGGGCACATCATCCCGGGCGAGGACGAGGACGGCGACGCGTCGCTGAGCCCCGGCGGGTCCGAGCAGTTCATGCACAACGTCGGCGAGCTCGTGCTGCACGGCGAGCGGCACGTCATCGACAGCCACGACTGTCGCGACCGCTCGTGGCGCCAGGTCCGCAGCGAGGCGGCCAACGCCGCCGGCGCGCCCCCGGTCTGCTGGACCCCGATGCACTTCGGGGACGACCTGACGTTCAACCAGGTGAGCATCGAGCACGCCCGGACGAACCCCTGGTGGACGGGCCTCTTCGAGGTGCCGGACGAGCACCCCACGCACCACTTCGCGTGGGCGCGCGTCGACGGCGCGATGCGGCGGGTGACGCGCGTCGACCGCGACGTGCACGAGTACCACCCGACGCTCCTCATCCCCACCCGGCAGACGGTCGAGGCCGAGGACGAGACCGGGCGCACCTACCGGTTCGAGGGCGAGGCGCTCGCCGCCGCGGCCGTCCCCGCCTGGTCGAACGCGACGCTGCGCCAGTTCCTCTACCGCTGGACCGACGCCGACACCGGCCGGACCGCCGCGAACTCCGGGCAGGAGATCTGGCTCGACAACCGGTACGCGCCGCACGCCGCCCGGCGCGCCGCCGCGGCCGTCGAGGCGTGACCACGATGCTCGGCGCCATCCCTCCGCCTCCCACCTGGGAGGCGATGCCCGACGTCCCCGAGATGCTGTTCCTCGGGTTCTCGACGGTCTTCCTCGTCGCGTTCGTCGCGTACGGGATCCACCGCTGGCGGACGAAGGGCGAGGTCCTCGCGCTGCTCTTCGCGGCCGGCGGCGCGGTCTGCTCGTTGTACGAGCCGATCGTCGGAACGATGGGCCACATGTACATCCCGAAGCAGGACGCGATGGTCGCGTGGACGTTCATCGACCGGTCGATGCCGGTGTTCGTCCCCGTCGCCTATGTCAGCGCGATCGGCGGCTCCGCCTACATCGCGTACCGCGTCGCGAAGGACGGCCGGCACCCCAGGCGGCTGTTCATCCTCTTCGCGATCGAGTTCGCGGCGATCATCAGCTTCGAGACGCCCGCGGTGCTCATGGACGTCTACCACTACTACGGCGACCAGCCGCTGAACCTCTGGGGCATGCCGCTGTGGTGGGGCTTCGTCAACCCGATCAGCGGGATGTTCGTCGGCGTCGCGATCTACGCGCTCGAGAAGCGGTCCCCGCGTGATGCCAAGCGCTTCGCGTTCCCGTTGATGTGCGTCGGGCCGGGGTTCTCCAACGGCCTCATCGCCGCGCCGATGTGGCTCGTCCTCGGCGACGACAGCCTGGGCTGGGCGTGGCAGTACGACGCCGCCGCGATCTCGCTCGGCCTGGCGCTCATGTGCATCCGCCTGCTGACGGTGCTCGGCGGGCTGCTCGACGACGACGCGCCACCGTCGACGGCGGCCGTTTGAGCATCATGGAGTGATGGTCCCGTCCCCCGAGCCCCCGTCGCGCACCTCCCGTCGCAAGGACGAGGCGCGACGTCGGCTCCTCGCCGCGGCCGGCGAGCTCATCGCCGAGAAGGGCGTCGACGGCCTGCGGCTGCGCGAGCTCACCGACCGCGCCGACATCGGGTTCGGCTCGTTCTACACGCACTACGCCGACAAGGAGGAGCTCGTCGCCGCGGTCGTCACCGACACCGTCGAGCACCTCTCGTCGACGGTCATCGCGCACGCCGCGACGATCCCCGACCCCGCCGAGGCGGTGGCGGTCGCGCAGCGCTGGTTCACCCGGCTGGCGACGTCCGATCCGGCCCTCGCCCGCCTGATCCACGCGCTGGGCCACCCCGACGCGCTGTTCGTCGAGATGCTCGAGGAGCCGTCGCGGGCGGCGATCCATCGTGGCGTGGAGCAGGGCCGGTTCGCCCCGATCGACGTCGACGTCGTGACGTCGATCTTCGTCGGCGGCACGCTCACCGTCATGCGCAACGTCCTCGACGGCCGGTTCGACGGCGACGCGGACGAGGCGACGGCGGAGGCGGTGCTGCGGACGCTCGGCATCGCCCCCGACGAGGCGCGCGAGATCGCCCGACGGCCCTACCCGGACGCCCCGCCCGCCTGACCCGGCGTCGCCGGCCGTGGGAGCGGCCCGCCACCCGGCCCGGCCGACGAGGGCCGCGCGACCGTCCGCCGCGACCGGATCAGCCGACGAGCGAGGCGTAGAGCCGGCGGTGCTCGGCGGCCACCGACTCCCACGAGTACGGGCCGGCCGCGAGCTCCGTCGCCCGCGTGGCGAGCGACGACCGCAGCGCCTCGTCGCCGAGCACGCGCCCCAGGGCGTCCGCCAGCGCGTCGGCGTCGCCCGGCGGCACCGTCACCGCGGCCCCGTCGGCGGCGATCTCGGGGAACCCGCCGACGGCGCTGGCGACGATCGGCCGACCGAACGCCAGCGCGGTGAAGAGCACCCCGGACTGCTCGATCTCGCGATAGGGCAGCACGACGACGTCGGCGCGGCGGAAGTACGCCGCGGCCTCGGCGTCGGTGACGAACCGGTCGACGAACGTCACCCCCCGGCCGGCGCGGGCGCGCAACGGCCGCACGTCCATCTTCGGCAGGCCGACGATCCACAGGTCGGCGTCCTCGCCCGGGCCACCCGGGCGGGACCACGCGTCGAGCAGCACGTCGACGCCCTTGTACGGCCGCAGCAGGCCGAAGAACAGCACCACCGGCCGGTCGGCCTCCGCGAGCGCCGGCGGGAGCGGCGCCGGCCGGACGGTCGTCAGGTGCCGGAACGCCCCGTGCGGGATGACCCGGACCCGGTCGGGGTCGAGGCCGAGGGCGTCGACGAGCCGGTCGCGGCCGTGGTGGGAGTGCGCGACGACCGCGTCCATCCGCCCGTACAGGCGGGCCTGGGCGCGCAGCTGGCCCCAGCGCGGCTCGCGCGGGAGCACGTCGTGGGCGGTGAGCACGACCGGCCGGCCGCGCGGCAGCAGGCACCCGTCGACCTGCGGGACCGGCAGCCACTGGAAGTGGACGACGTCGGCGTCGGTCGCGGCGCGGCCCAGCCGTCGCATGTCGGGCACGTGCTGGGTGAGCTTCGACAACGTCCGCGCGCGCGACCCGGCCGGACCGGTCGTCCGGCGGTAGAACCCCAGCTCGATCCGGTACTCGTCGGCGCCGGGCAGCGGCACCTCGCCGTAGGGGAACTCGCTCGTGACGAGGGTGACCTCCTCCCCCGCGCGCCCCAGCGCCGTGCAGAGCGCGTGGTCGTACGGCGGCGTGAAGGCGGACGGGTCGACGATCCGGACGTGCACCGGCCCGGACGGTACCGGGTACCCCCGCCCCCGCCCGCCGCGGGACGGTCAGGCGTGCACGGCCAACAGCTCGTCGGCCAGGCGGTCGAGCTGCTCGAGCGCCTTGGCCAACGGCGTGTCGAGCAGGCGCGGCACGACGATCCGCGACACCCCGAACTGCTCCATCCGGCGCAGCTCGTCGTGCATCGCCGGCCCGATCGGGTCGTCGGCGGTCAACGCGAACGCGGCGTTCGTGATCTCGATCGCGTCGGGATCGCGTCCGGCGTCCGTCGCGGCGGTCCGCATCGTGGCGATGAGGCCCGCGAGCCGCTCCCCTGCGGAGAACGCATGTCCCCGGTGTCCGCCACCGACCCGACCCCGCGGCCGGCCCACCTGGCCCGCACCGCCGCCGATCTCGACGTGACGTGGTTCGACGCGCTGCTCGCGGCCACTCCCGCCCTGGGCGCACCGGGCCCGGTGCGCGACGTGCGCCTGGACCCGATCGGCGCGGGGCAGATGAGCCGGGTGCTGCGGGCCGCGCTGGAGCACGCCGACGGTGGCCGCTCGTCGCGACGAAGGCCCAGTCGCTGCGGCTCAAGCGGATGCCGTCGTTGACGCCGCGGTCCGTCGCGGAGGGGATCGTGCGGAGCCTGGAGCGCGACCGCAAGGTCACCGTGTTGCCGCCGGCGGCGGGGCCGCTCCACGGGTTCCGGATGGCCCCCCAGCGGCTCGCCGACGCGATCATGGTCGGGATCCCCCGGAGCCTCTGACCGGGACGAGGGTCCCGTCAGCCCCCGGGGGCGATCGACCGGGCGACGAGGGTCGCGTCGGCCAGGGCCTCGTCGACGGTCGGCGCCGCGACGAGGACGCCCCAGCCGGGACCGTTCGCGCCGACGTTGACGGGGATGTCGACGCAGACCAGGCGACCGCACTCCGGCACGAACTCGGCGTCGCGGAAGACGAACGCCGTCGACTCCCCCGCGATCGTGCCGCCGACGCTGCGCTGCTCGTCGGCCCGGGACGGGTCGAAGGTCGCCGGCTCGTGCGGGGTGTGGTCGACGATGAGGACCCGGCCGCCCGGACCGGACTGGCGCACGCGCGACAGCCTCCCGGCGGTGAGCCACGTCCGCGCCGGCGCCGCCCAGCCGCCGCCGGGTCGGGCGACGATCCCCGACCAGGCGCCCTGCGGCGCCCGGTAGGTCGCGGTCGCGGTCCCGTCGGTCAGGGCGCCCTGGCCCTCGTCGGTGCGGATCGTCCCCCCGCCCTCGACGCGCATCGTCGTGGCCGGTCCGGCGGTCTCGGTCGTCGTCGTGGGCGTCGTCGGGACGGTGGGCGCCGTCGGGGTCGTCGGGACCGACGACGTGTCGGTGGTGGTGGTCGTGCGCGGCGTCGTCGTGGTCCCGGGATCGGACGCCACGGTCCGCGGGTCGTCGTCGCCGCCGGCGCTCAGGCCGATCGCCACCCCGCCTCCGGCGGCGAGCAGCGCCAGCACCCCGACGATCACCGCGGTCCGGCGGCCTCCGCCCCGGCCGGGCGACGGGTCCGGCGTGGTGGGCGGGGGCGGCGACAGGGGCGGCGCGGCCGTTCGGCGCGGGGCGCGGGGCCGCGACGCGGTCGTCTCGTCGAGCGGTGGCGTCGGTCGTCGCGGCGGTTGGGGGACCGCCGCGGCGACGGCCGTCTCGTCGGTGGCGTACCGGTCGTGGGGGCTGGTGGGAGTGGGAGGACCGACGCCCGCGTCGTGGGCGAGCGCCCCGAGGTCGCGGGTCGCGTCGTCGCCGGACGCGGGCCGGGCGACGGTCGGCCGGCCGGCGTCCTCCAGGCGACGGCGGTGCTCGGTCGGCAGGTGCGCGGCCAGGCCGCCGACGACGGCCGCGCCGCCCGGTGCGGCGGCGCCGGTGGCGACGGTGTGCTCGATCGGCGCCGGCCCACCGTCGAGCGCCGCACGCGCGGCCCGGGCCAGGTCGCCCGCCGACGGGAACCGCTCGTCGGGGCGCTTGGCCATCCCGCGGGCGATGACCGCGTCGAACGGGTCGAGGCCCTCGATCCGCAGCCCGGGCCGGGGCGGCTCGGCGTTGACGTGGGCGAAGAGCCGGGCGACGGTCGTGCCGTCGAACGCGGACTGCCCGGTGAGCATGACGACGAGCATCGCCGCGAGCGAGTAGACGTCGGACCGCGCGTCGACCGCGCCACCCTCGATCTGCTCCGGCGCCATGTAGTCGATCGTCCCGAGCACCATGCCGGTGGCGGTGAGGTCGCGACTGCCGCCGACCTCCTTCGTCAGGCCGAAGTCGGCGAGCAGCGCCCGCTCCCCCGACGCGAGCCCGTCCGGCCCCGACCGACCGAGCAGGACGTTCGCCGGCTTGACGTCGCGGTGGACGATCCCGTGGGCGTGGGCGTGGTCGAGCGCCGCGCCGATCTGCTCGACGATCGCGATCGCGTCGGCCGGGTCCAGGCGTCCACCGGGCCGGGACGCCAGGCGCTGCTTCAGGTCCTCCCCGTCGACGTACCGCATCGCCAACCACAGGCCGGCGTCGTCGGCCCCGGCGTCGAAGACCGTGACGACGTTGGGGTGGTCGAGCCGGGCGGCGAGCCGCGCCTCGCGGACGAACCGGTCGCGGAAGGTCGCGTCGCGGCCGAGCTCGGCGTCGAGGAGCTTGAGCGCGACGCGACGGTCCAGGGTCGTGTGCTCGGCGAGCCACACGGTGCCCATGCCGCCCTGGCCGAGCTGCTCCAGGACGCGGTACCCGCCGATCAGGTCACCGGCGGCGGGCATGGCGCGCGGGGCGGATCGTCGGGATTCGGTCGGAGACCACGCCCGCAGTGTGGCGCAGTGACGCTGCGGCCGGAACGTCGGCGTCGATCACGGCGTCGGGACGACGCGGTGGCCGAACGACCGCGCGGCCTCGGTCACGGGCCCGTCGCCGAGCGGGCCGGTGCCGCGACGGGCGCCGTCGGTACCGTGCGACGGGTGCCGTCGACCACCCGCGCCGCCCGTCCGCTGGTCTCCTTCTGCGTCGTCGGGACCGACGGGGCGGCGTTCCTGCCCGCCTGCCTCGACGCGATCGCCCGCGAGCGGCGCCTGCTCGACGTGCCGAGCGAGGTCCTCGTCCTCGACAACGCGTCGACGGACGACAGCGTGCGGATCGCCCGCGAGCACCCGGTCGGCGCACGGGTGATCGCGCTCGACCGGCGCGAGGGCAAGGCCGCCAACGACAGCCGGCTGCTCGACGAGGCGGCGGGCCGCTACGCGCTGCTGCTCAACGAGGACAGCGAGCTGCGCGCCGGGGCGACGAAGGAGCTCCTCGTCACCCTGGAGCGGGACGACCACGCCGCGTGCGCCGGGGCGATGCTCCTGCGGCCGGACGGTGCGCCGCAGCCGTCGGCGTGGCGGTTCCCGGGCCTGGCGACGACGCTCGCCCAGGCGACCCTGCTGCACCGCCGCCTCGTCGTGCAGTCGCGCGGTCAGCGGACGCGGCGGGTGGACTGGTGTCAGTCGGCGTGCCTGCTCGTGCGGGTGGAGGCGTCGTCGTCGGTCGGCCACCTCGACCCGGAGTACTTCGTCTACGGCGACGAGGTCGACCTGCAACGGCGCCTGGCCGACGCCGGCTGGCACACGCTGTACGTGCCGTCGGCGCGGTGCGTCCACCACGAGGGCCTGTCGACCGGTCCCGGATCGCGCCGCCGGGTCGTCGAGCTGCACCGCAACCAGGAGCGGTACCTCGTCGCCCACCACGGCCGGCCGACCGCGCTGCTCTGCCGACCGCTCGCCGCGTGGCCGTATCTGTTGCGCGCGCTCGCGGCGACCGTCCTGCCCGGCCACGACCCGCGCCGCCACGCCTGGCACGCCCGCGCCGCGCTCTGCCCCCAACGCGGCGAGGGCATCCGCGAGGCGGCCGAGGCGTTCAACGCGCGGCTGGATGCGGGGGACGCCGGCGGGCGGTCGGTGGGCGCGGCCGGCGGCGGGGGAGCCGGGACCGGACGCTAGGTCGGCGGGGGAGCCGGACCGGAACGCCAGGTCGCCGGCGTCGACGGGCGTCGCGCGGGTGGCAGGGGGCGGGTGCGGGCGTCGTCGGTGGCAGCGGGCGGGAGTCGTCCCCGCCGGCGGCAGCGGGCGAGCGCGGCCGTCGCCCAGGTGACGGGCGAGGGTGGGGGCGTCGCTGAGGGAGCGGACCCGACCCTTCCCGGAGGGGCACGCCCCCTCGACGTCGCCCAGGGTCGCCGACGTGGCGCACCCCGCAGGAGGCCTGCCGGTTCGCCCCCTGGGCGACGCCTTCCCCCACGAGCACCCGCGACCGCCTCGCCACCCCGCCCGTCACGACCACCCGCACCGCACCGCCCGCCCACGTCCCGGCCCTCGGCACCCACCGGCCCCGCAGGGCAGCCCGTCGCCTCCCGGTCCGCCGATCCGGGTACGGACCCCTCCCCGAAACCCTGTGGAGCCGGGGGTGGCCCCGGCGTCCGGACGGGACTAGCGTGGCCGATCGTGCCGTCCTCCCCCGCCCGTCCGTCCCGCCGCGTCGTCGGCCTCGCCGTCGTGGTGCTCGCGTCACTCACCCTCGCCGCGTGCGGCGACGACGAGCCGAAGTCCTCCGGTACCCCGTCCGGCACGTCGACCGGGTCCGGGCTGCAGGGGAACGCGCTGCGTGACCGGGTCGACGCGCTCTGCCGCGACCGGGACGAGAAGCTCGACCTCCTCGACGAGCCGGACGCCGCGGTCATCGCGCAGGACGCCGACGTCGCCTGACCTCCGACTCACCGACGGCGGACCCGCACCGCGATCGAGCGCGTCGCCTTCCGCGCCCCGGTCGCCCGGACGGTGGCACGGAGCGTGCTCCGACGACGCGCGTCACGGCGCGCGGTGATCCGGACCGTCACGCGGCGACGCACGCCGGGGCGGAGCGTCCCGACGTTGATCGTCCGTCGCGACAGGCGCACGCCGCGCGGCTGCTTGAGGGTCACCCGAACCTTGCGGGCGGTGGCCGTGCCAGGGTTGCGGACCGTGATCGTCGCCTTGTGCCGACGCCCCGGCACGAGACGGAGCGCACGCCGCCGGTCCACGCGCACCCGCGGCGCAGGCGTGATCGCCAGCGATGTCGGCGGCCGCCACGCCGGATCGACCGGATCCGCGACCGGTGGACCCGTGACCGCGGACGTCGGGATCGGCAGGTGCTCCGACGCGAGCGTGCCCGGCCAGCGGAGGCCGGCCCGGGCCGGTCCCGCGATCCGGTCGTCGACGGTCGCGCATGCGGCGACGTTCGCCGCGTCGGACGGGTCGCGCGGCGTCGTGGCCGACACCGACTCCTCGCTCACGCCGGCGATCGTCAGCTCGCCGTACAGGCTCGCGATGGCCGGGTTCGTGTCCGGCACCCGCCAGGTCGGCGTCCACCGGTCGCCGGGCAGGTCCACCGGGGGCGCGGGAGCCGGCATCGGCAGCTGCGCCCCGGCGGTGGTCAGCCGGAAGGTCAGCGGTGGCGTGTCGCAGCGGTGGTCGACGTCGTCGACGCGCTGCACGATCGTCAGCCGCGTGCGCATGGTGCCGGTCACCACGCCCGTCGCGGGATCGGGGGTCACCTCGATCGTCTGGCCCTCCAGGCCGTCGATCCGGTCCGGGCCGTCGTAGCCGGCGGGCGGACCCTCCGGCCGGTACGACCCTGCCACCGGGACGCCGCCCGCGAGGTACTCGGACGTGAACAGATTGGTGGCGCGGAGCACCCCGTCCGCGCCGACGGGCCCGCTGAAGCCCACCGTCCCCCACCACGACATGTACCCGTGCCCCCACGGATAGAACCGCGGCAGGCCCCCGAGGCGCAGCTCGGCGTCGTGTGCGGTGCCGTACGTCCCGGAGAACCGCAGGACCGGTGGCGTGGTGCCCGCATCGGCGCGCGCCGTCGCCGCGTCAGGCGTCGCGTGCGCGGGCACGGCCACCACCGCGAGCGCGAGCAGCGCGGCGACCGACGACGGCAGGACCGGAGCGGTGCGCATGGAACGGGGCCTCCACGGAACGCGCCGCGATCACGGCGATCGTATCCGCGACGTGAACCGCGCGGGGGACCGACGGACGGATGGCCGGGATCCGGCCCGGCCGTCCGCTCAGCCCGTCGTCGAGTCCGGCAGCTTGCGGCCGACGGGGCCGACGTAGACGCCACGGGGCAGGTCGTCGTCGTTGCCCGACCCGGTGTGGAACGCCAGGTAGATCCGGGCGCAGCGCTGGGCGCCGGAGCCGTTGGCGACGCGGACGTGCTCGGCCACGCGCAACGTCGTCCCGTCGTGGCTGAAGTGGTAGTCGTTGGGGTGGATCCCGTACCAGACGTCGCCGACGTTGGACCGCCAGTCCAGGCCGAGGTCCTGGGCGAGCTGGCCGACCGGCTGGCCGATCCCCTCGGGCCGCAGGTACGCCTCGGCCACCTCGTCGAGCTTGATGAGGTCCGCGAGGACCATGTCCGGCCGCCAGAACGGGCTGTCGGCGGCGGTCTCGAACGCCCGGTCGGTGAAGACGAGGTGCTTGCAGCGGGCCGCGGCGACGTGGACCGCCTCCTGCACCGACTCGACCTCGGGCAACGGCTCCTCGCCGTCCTCCTCGCCGGCCCCGGCGAGGCTCAGCTCGCGCTGCAGCCGCGCGGCCTCGCGCCGGGCCGCGTCCAGGGTCACCTCGAGTCGCTCGTGCTCGGTGTGCGCGTCGCGCAGCAACGCCTCGCGCTCCTCGAGCTGCTGACGCAACGCCTCGACGTCCGCCGACTCCGGCGCCGCGGGCGCGTCGTCGGCGTCCTCCAGCCGATCGACGAGCTCGTCCTGACGGGTCCGTGCGGTGCGGAGCTCGTCGCGGAGCGCGACGAGCTCGGCCGTCGCCTTGTCGAGCTCGCCGCGCAGCGACTGCGACTCGGCGACGCGCTCGTCGGCGCGGCGCTCATGCCGCGCGGCCTGGGTCTCGGCCTGCTCGGTCCTGCGCTGGGCGCGCTCCAGCTCCTTCTCCGCACGGGTCGCACGCCGCTCGAGCGACACGAGCGCCTCGCGGCAGATCGCGAGCAGGCGCTTGTCGACCTCGGCGATCCGGCGCTCCTGCTCGACGTCCGCACGCAGGAGCCTGAGCTCCTGCTCCGGCTCGAGCTCGGGCAGGTCGGCGGCGCCGGGCTCGATCCCCAGCTCGCCCTCGACCTCGCGCACGGCGGTCACCGCGTCGTCCTCGGCCTCTAGCGCGTCGACGAACGCCTGGACCACTGGAACGCTTGACCGCTCGAGCGACGTCGCCAGGTTCATCCCGACCTGCTCGCGCAGGATGCGGTCGATCTCGGGACGGCCGATGCGGTCGAACGAGACCTCCTGCGGCTCGCTCGCCGCCTGACGGGTGTGCTGGGGGGCCGAGCGCTTCGGCTTGCGCTTCGCTTTGCTCATGATTGTTCGGGCACGGCTGGTGGCCCACGGTATCGCAGGATCCGTCCACGGTCACGTCGGCGGGGACCGTTCGTCCAACCCGGCGGCGCCGTCGCACCGCGGAACGGCGTCCGACGGACGGGGGCGCCCGCGATCGTCAGCGTCGCCGGCGCGCCCGCACGGCGCCCGCCAGGCGGCGGACCTCGGACGGCCGGACGGCGCCGACCGCGACGAGCAGCGGTGGGATCGCGGCGCACAGCAGCACGCGACCGGCGATCCCCCCGGCGCCGTCGGCGGGCAGGATCCAGTCGCCCGCGGCCGCCACGATCGTGAGCAGCACGACGGCGGCCGTCAGCGGGCCGCGCTCGAACGGGACCCGCAGCAGCCGACGGGTGCGCAGGTGCGCGACCGCCAGCGCGACGACGTACGCCGCGACGAGGGCGATCGCGGCCCCGGTGGCCGCGAGCGACGGGACGAGCGCCGCCAGCACGACGACGTTCACCGCCAGGCCCAGGATCGCGGCGGGCAACGTCCGACCGGTGCGGTGGACGCGGCCCGCGATCGACGTGAACACCCAGGTGAGGCCCCACAGCGCCCAGCCGAGCGCGAGCCACGGCAGCGCGCCGGCCGCCGCCGCGTAGTCGTCGGCGACGAGGACCTGCACGACCTGGTGGCGCAGGAGGGCGAGCGCCGCCACGACCCAGCCGAGCGCGACGACGTACGCCCGCACGACCTGCGCGTACGCGCGCGGCGCCGCGTCGTCGTCCAGGTCGTACGCCAGCGGCGGCCACGCGGCCTGGAACGCGCGGGCGACGACGATGACGAGCGTCGCGAGCTTCACCGCCGCCGCGTAGATCCCGGCGCTCGCCGCCCCGGACGAGTGGATGAGCCACTGGCGGTCGACGAGGTTCAGCGCGAACACCGCCGCCTCGGGCGGGACGGTCGGCAGCCCGAACCGCAGCAGCGGCCGCAGGTCGTCGCGATCGGTCGCGGCCGGCGTGCGGAGCCCGGCCGTGATGACGGCGCGCTGCGCCCACCACACGCCCAGCAGGACGACCGTCGACGCGGCGTAGTTGCCCAGCAGGTAGCCGGGGGCGCCCCCGTCGAGGACGACGACGAGCGTCACGGTGGTGGCGACGGTGAGGACGACGTTCGTCAGCGACGCCGCGAGGTACGTCCGTCGTGCCTCGCGGGCGCGCAGCAGGGCGTTGGCGGTCTCGAGGTTCGTGAACGCCCACACGCCGAGCGCCGCGACCCGGATCGTCGTCGCCCGATCGTCGTCGCCCGCCCCGGGGATCGCGTCGCCGAGCAGCGGCCCGGCGAGGCTCGGCGCGGCGACGACGACGAGCGCCGCGACGACGGTCGACCCGACCAGCACGACGCCGAGCACCCTCCGCGCGAGCCGCCCGCGGCGGGCCGGGTCGTCGTCGTGGAACCAGTGGCGCAGCAGCGCCTCCTGCAGTCCGGCCCGCAGCAGGATCGACAGCAGGATGATCCACGTCAGCAGCGTCTCGGCCCAGCCGAGCTCGGCCTCGGCGAGGTGCGCCGTGTAGAGCGGCAGCGTGACGAGCGCCAGGACCCCGGCGACGAGGCTCGCCGACTGGTAGGCCAGGCCGGACGCGGCCAGCCGGCGGAGGGGGTGCGGGGCCATGTGGCGGGGATGCTAGGCGCCGCGGTCGTCGGCTGCGACGGCCGCGACGCCCCCACCGGGCCGGGGCGCGCATCGCCGGCCCCGGCAGGCGCCCCGCGGCCGGTGCCGGCCGGTCGACGGCGGGCCGGTCCACGACCGGCCGGCCCGCGCGACGGCTACTCGTCGCCGTTCATGAGGATCGCGCCCTCGCCGGCGATCGTCACCGGCGTCACGCCCGGGAGCTTGACCCTGAGGCTGCCGAGCAGCGTCCCGGTCGTCAGCGGACCGGGGATCGCCGGGTCGGCCCGGTACGCCCCGGCGCCGGTGAACGTCCCGGCGCTCTTGACCGCGGCGGTCACCCCGCCGTCCGACGGCTTGAGCAGGTTGGACCCGGTCGCCGCGACGCTGCGCACGATGTCGGCCGGCTGCTTCCTGCCCTTGGCCGGCTGGACCCAGCTGAGCGACAGCGACCGCTTCGTCGCGACGAAGCTCAACCGCCCGCCGTCGTGCTCGGTCGACAGCATGAGGCGGGGCTCGTCGTCCTTCCCGTCCCCGCCGTCGCCGTCGCCACCGTCGCCCACGCGATCGTCCTCGGCGCAGTCGCGGGCCGCCGCGGCGGCGGCCGATCCGGCCCGGGACTCCGCCCGCATCGAGCGGACGGTGACGGACTTGCCGTTCGGCATCCGGAACCGGAGCTTGCCGACGAGCCGGCCGGTGCGGACGGTCGCCTTGGACGACCCTCCGTCACCGCAGCGCGAACGCTCGTCGCGGTCCTTCGACGTCTTGGCGCCCCGCAGGCGCAGGTCGACGCTGCCCCAGCGGCCGAGCTTGCCCTTGATCGTCGCCCTTGAGCCCGACACGACGACCTTGACGCCCTTGCGGAAGGTGAAGTTGTGGTGCTCGGTCTCGCGCTTGCCGGCGTCGGTGAGCTGGACGGTGAAGGTGTCGCGCTTGGCGTCGACGCCGACGACCGACAGCTGGTAGCCGCCCTTGACCTTCACCGGTCCGCCGTTGACGGTGCCGGCCGCGCTCGCGGTCGTCGGGACGGTGATCGCCGCGGCGAGCGCGACGCCCACCACGAATCGGGATCTCATGTGTGCTCCTCGGGGGTGGATGATCGCGTCATCAGCAGGACGCGATGGGGCGAGCCTACGCGTCCGGGTCGGGGCCGCGACCCCCTCGACGGGTGATCCGCGCCACCGCCCGGACCGGGTGATCGCGTAGCCTCGGCGACCGTGAGCGACGACCTGCGACCCGCGTGCGTGCTGCTGCTGCCGCGGCCCCTCGACCGGTTCATCCTCCGCGACCAGGCCGAGGATCTGCTGCGGGGCGAGGACGTCGTCGCGGTCGACCCGCCGCGGCCCGGCTACGGCGCGGCGCTGCGGCTGCCCGCGGCCGGGGCCGCGACCGTCGCGCGCCGCCAGGCGTCGGTGCTCCTGCGCCGGCTCGCCGCCCAGGGCCGGACGCCGAAGGTCGTCGTGCTCTTCCACGCCGTGCAGGAGCCGGTGGCCGCGCTGTTGCGCACCCGGACGAACGCCGAGCTGTGGTACTGGCGGTGGGACCGCTACGAGGCCGCCGGCGACGCGGGACCGGACGCCCGGCGACGGCTGGAGCAGCTGCACCTGCGGGCGTTGTCGCAGTCGTCGCTGACGATCGCGTCGAGCGTGCGGCTCGCCGAGCTCGCCGAGGGCCAGGGGCGTCCGGTGGTGCTGAGCCCGCTGGCGGCGGACTCGTTCCCCGCGCCCGAGCCGACCGTCGGCACGGTCGCGCTCACCCTGGGCCACCTGGGCCGGCGGACCGACTGGGCGTTGCTGCGCGGCCTGGGCGAGCGGCTGCCCGACCTGCAGCTGCTGCTCGTCGGCGAGCTCCACGCGGACGAGTGCGCCGGCGACGCGGACTTCGCCTGGTGCCGCGACCACGCGCCGTTCGCCTTCCTCGGGTCGCTCCCCGACGCCGCGGTGGCGGAGCTCATGCGGTTGACCGACGTCGGGCTGCTGCCGTTCCGGCTCGACCCGTTCAACGACGCCGGGCTGCCCTACCGGATCCTCAAGACCGCGCGGCTGGGGCGCCTGACCGTCGTGCCCGACCTGGCCGGGGTGCGCACGTGGGACCGGGCGGTCGTCGTCGCCCCCGACGTCGACGCGTTCGCGGCCGCGGTGCAGGCGGAGTCCGGGCGCCGCACCGCCCCCGACCTCGAGCTGCGGGCGTGGGCGCTGGCGCAGACCGCCGCGCAGCAGAACGCCCCGCTGCGGGAGCGGCTGCGCGCGATGGGCCTCGACGCCGGCTGACCGACCCCCGCTACGGGCACCGCGCCCAGGCGACGAACGGCCCCCGGCGCGCGATCGGCCGGAACCCGGCGGGGGCGGGCTGCGTGGAGCGCGGGACGCCGTCGGCGCGCCCGTAGCGTCGGGCCGGCTTGCCCTCGTCGACGACGATCGCCACCCCGGACCGCGTGACCCCGAGCCGCGCGGCGCGCGGGTCGCTGCGGGCGAGCACGCGGTCGCCGTCGACGTCGAGCCGCAGGCGGATCTCCGGCACGAGCCGGTAGGTCGGCAGCGACACCGGGCCGCAGCGGGCCGCCCGACGCACCGCCGGATCGTCGACGAGGTCGCGCACGTCGGTCCGGGCGTCGGCGAGGAACCGCAGCTCGGTCCGCACGCGCGAGAACGTGTCGCCCTTGAGCGCGACGTAGCCGCCGACCCCGACGACCGCGCCGAGCAGCACGACGATCGCCCACGGGCGCCGCCACCGGTGCCCGTCGGGCAGGCCGATCCACCCGCCGGCGGCGAGCGCCGCGAGGATCGTGAGCGCGACGACGGGAACGGTGAGGTACCGCGGGATGAGCGACAGGCCCGCCACCCCGGCGGCGAGGAACGTCGCCCCGCCGGCGACGGTCAGCGCGGCGAGGACGGCCGCGACCCGTCCGGGCGGGCGACGCAGCCCGATCCGGTGACCGAGCAGGAGCACCGCGAGGCCCGCGACCCCGGCCGGCACGATCGGCGCGCGGGCCTGGTCGACGGTCTGGGTGACGAGCAGCCGCGGCGCGGCGACGATCCCCCGCTCGCGGCCGAGCGCGTCGGCGAGCGCGCTCGTCGCGGTGAGCGAGTGCAAGGGGTCGCCGGTGACGACGAGGTCGACGAGCATCCACAGCCCCGGCGCCGCGGCGACGATCCCCAGGTGGAGGAGCCCCGCGCGGGTGCGGGCGCCGCGCAGGACGCCGGCGGTGGTCCGGGCGACCGCGCCGCGCCCGCGGCCCGGGGCGCGCTCCGCGCCGTCGTGCGTCGGCGACGACGCGTCGGACCGGCAGCACCACAGCCAGTGCAGGCCGGCGAGGAGCCACGCCTCGGGGCGCAGCAGGCCGGCGAGGAGCAGCAGTCCCGCCGCGCCCCAGCGGGCGGTGGCCGACGACGGTCCCCGCGCGATCCAGACCGCGGCCCACGCCACGAGCGCGAGGAACGGCACGTCGAGGTAGCCGCGCGCGGCGAGCAGGAGCAGCGCGACGCTCGACAGGACGAGCAGGCCCGCGAGCAGGCCGACCGCGGCCCCGGTGCGGGCGGCCCGGTCGGGCGTCGCGACCGCCTCGCCGGCGAGGCGGCCCAGCCGCACGGCGGCCGCGGCGAGCACCGGGAGCGCCAGCGCGCTGAGGAGGACGAGGACCCGGTCGCCGTCGTCGCCGAAGAGGGCGACGGTCGGCAGGCCGATCGCGAGCCACAGCGGGTGCGGCGTCGACGCCGCGTACGCCTCGAACCCGGGCGCCCCACCGTCGAGGACCTCACGGGCCCAGACGAGGTTGAGCACCGAGTCGTAGTTCCCCGCGCCCGGCCAGGCCGCCCACGCCGCGACGGCGAGCGCCAGGCCCAGGGCGAGGACCGCCCACTCGGTCCGGCGGTCCGTGATCACGCCGTCGGGGCGGTCGGACGCGCCCGCCGCGACGGCTGCCGTGGCCGCCCCGCCCCGGCCAGGCCCAGCCCCACCGCGACGAGGACCCACAGCGCCGGGTCCTCGAGGAACGACGCGTACCCGAGCGTGTGCACGACGAGCGCGACGGTCATCGCGACCGCGCCCGCACGGGCCGCGGAGCGCTCCGCGTCGCGGATGAGCCGCCGGACGAGCAGCACGATGAGCAGGAGGTACGCGCCGAGGCCGATGAGCCCCTGCTCGGCGGCGACGGTCACCGGGATCGTGTGCGACGCGGCGACGGCGTCGCGGCCTCCGGTGCGCTCCGCGTCGCGGTAGGCCCGCTCGAACCCGCCCGACCCGACGCCCTTGACGGGATGGTCGGCGAACACGCCGATCCCGCCGCTGATGAGCTCGACCCGCCCGGACGTCGCGTCGTCCAGGTCCGGAGACGTCGCCAGCAGGACGGTGAGGCCGATCGCGAGGGCGACGACCGCGGTCGCGAGCGCCCGCCACGGGCCCCACCGCAGGCCGCCGAGGATCGCCAGGCCCCCGAGCAACGCGACGAAGCTCGTCTGCGAGTACGTGATGACGAGCGCCGCCCACAGCACGACGAGGACCCCGCCGAGGATCGCGACGGTCCGCGGGACCCGGCTCCACAGCAGCCAGGCGGCGAGGCCCAGCATGACGAGGACGAGGAACCGGCCGTAGATGTTGGGATCGAAGAACAACGAGTTGACGCGGAACGTGTCCTCGATCTGGTTCGACGCGATGATCTTCGGGTTGAGCAGCACCGTGCGGGTGGCGTACTCGTAGAACCCGACGGCGGCGAGCACGAGGGCGACCCCGGCCGACACGACGAGCGCCCGGGTGGCGAGGACCGTCGTCCACGCGACGCTGCGCAGCACGACGTAGAGCATCGCGAACGGCATGTAGAAGAACGCGATCTGCTCGATCGCCTTGCCCTGGTCGACCGACCACTCGCTCTGCACGGCGTACAGGACGACGCCGAGCAGCAGCACGACCTCGACGGCGACCGGTCGCGGGTCGGCGACGTCGCGGGCGGTCTCCTCGCGGAGCCGCTCCCACGCCCACGCGACGGCGGCCGCCCCGATGACGACGTACAGCGGCAGCAGGAGGTTGACCGGCTGGGTGTCGCCGACGTCGATCGGGATCCGGAACGGCAGCGCCGCGGCGACGACGAGCGGCAGCCACCCCGGGCGGCGTCGCACGAGCACCGACCCGGCGAGGACCACCGCCACGCCGCCGGCGAGCAGCGCCACGAACACGAGCGGACGATCGCGCAGGCGCTCGATCGCGCCGCTGTCCCAGATCTCGCCGAGGAGGATGACCGGGGTGCCGAGCAGCGCGATCGCCATCGCCCCGGCCTTCGCCGCGGGGGTCCGCAGGAGCAGGGCCAGGGCCACCGCCGCGGTGATCGCGGTCAGCGCGAGAGTCGTCGCCATACGCTGTCCAGCAGCTCGTCGGTGTCGTCGTCGTCCAGTCGGCGCGCCAGCTCCGGCAGCCCGGTGCGGATCGCCAGGCCGCGGCCGACGCGGTGCGCGGCGATGATGACGCGCCCCTCGCCGTCCACCGCGCCCGCCACCCGCTCGCCGGGCTCGCGACCCTCCACCGGCCAGCCGACCCGGTAGCCGTCGAACCGGCCGTCGGTGCCGCGGAAGATGCCGACCTCGTCGCCGTCGATCTGCAGCGCCCCGTCGAGCCGGACGGCGCCGGCGCTCGTGACGCCGAGCGCGTCCGTCGGGTCGAACTCTCCCGGCTCGACGAGGCGCGGCCCGCGGAGCTTGACGCTGCGGTGCAGGCCGGTGGGCTCGAGCGCCGCGACCGAGCCGCCGGTGCGCACGAACCGGCGCAGCGCCGCGCCGACGGCGGGCACGACCCACCGGTGCTCCCCGACGAGGAGCACGCCGCGCCGCCCGTCGATGGTGGGCCCCTCCCCGAGCGCGAGCGCCAGGTCGGTGGTGATCTCGAACCGCTTGCGCTTGCGGGCCAGCCACTCGAGCACCGGCTTCTCGCGGCGGTTGAACCCGCGCGGCAGGCCGTTGAGGACCCGCAGCGCGCGGATCCTCGACGTCGTTCCTCCGCCGAGCCCGTCGGGCAGCCCGTCGCCGTCGTCGTCGAGCGGGTTGGCGCCCTGCCAGGTGACGGCGGGCAGGACGACGAGCACCGGCTGCTCGTCGCGGTCGTTCGTCATCGCCGGGACCGTGATGCGGGCGCCGTCGGCGGTGGAGACGTCGAGGAGGTACGCCGCCCCGCGGGCGCTGCGCCCGTCGACCTTGAGCACCGGCTCGTCGCTCGTGCCGCGGTCGACCGCCGCCCGGGCTCCGACCCGCCGCAGCGTCCACCGGTAGCGCGCGCCGCGGGCGTCGACGAAGAACGTCATCCGGTTGCCGGCCTTCACCGGACCCGGCTTGACCTGCACCGCCAGGTCGCGCACGGTGATCCCGCCCCGCCCGGCGAACCGGCCGTCGGCGTCGGGGACCGGCAGGCCGCGCGGGCCGCGCGCGGTCGGACCGCACCCCTCGACCTCGGCGAGGTTGCGCACGCACACCTGGATGACGTACGTGCCGGCCGGCGCGGGCCGACCGTCGATCGTGCCGTCCCACGCGACCTTGCCCTCCAGGGCGCGACGCTCGCCGTGCGGCTCCTTGCCGGCGCCGCGGGCGGTGCGGACGACGTCGGTCACCGGCAGCCGACGGACGATCGTCATCGGCCGCGGCGACACCCGCACCACGCGGGCGGTCGGTCGCCAGCCGCGCAGGCGCACCGTGGCCTCGGCGGGTCGGCCTCCGGCGGTGGGCATGATCAGCGGCCCCCCGTTGCGCGCCGCGGCGGACGTCGGTCCCACCCGCAGCACCCGGGGGCGCGGCGGCGACGTCGACAGCGCGAACGACGTCGTGTGGACGACGCTGCGGCCCTCGTCGGGCAGGACGATCTTCAGGCGGTAGCTGCCGTCGGGGAACGGCCGACCGTCCTCGCGGCGGGCCGACCAGGTGGCGCGGACGCGACGGTACGCGCGGGCTTCGACGTCGCGCAGGATCGTGTCGACGGTCCGACCGTCGCGGTCGACGATCTCGAGCGTCACGCGGTTGGTGCGCTTGAGCGTCAACCCGAACGCCATCTCCTCCTGACGCCCGTCCCCGTTGGGCGACACGCTGCCTCGGTGGGTGATCTTCTGGATCAGCGGGGGGGCGCTCTTCAGCTCGTGCGCCAGGACGAACGCCCCGCCGGTCGCGACGACGAGCAGGACGAACGCGACGAGCGCCACCCGGCTCGCCGGGCCGGCGTCGGTCGGCGTCGGGGCGGCCGGGGACCCCGCTCGACCGGCGCTCACGGGACCCTCGCGGGGGCGTGGTGGCGGCCGTGACGGCCGTGACGTGCGGGCAGGAGCATGCGACGCTGCGGGCGGGGTTCGCCGCGGGCGGTCCGGATCCTGCCGGATGACGCGCCCGGGAGCGCCGCCGACCCGTGACCACGACGACCGGCGTCGTGGGTCGCGTGGTCGCGGCGGGCCGTGCGGGTCGTGGCTACGGGTTGGGAGCGGCGATCCCGGCGTCCGGGGTCGTGCCCGGATCGGTGGTCGCGCTGCCGGTGGCGCCGGTGCCGCTCGTCGACTGCTGCTCCGGCGGAACCCCGCTCTGGTCGGCGGGGGCGACGCCCTGGCGGGTCGCGTAGTCGCTGCCGAGCACGACGACGATCTGCGGGTTGCCCTGCGCGGCCGACCGGATCGTGGAGCTCATCGGCTTGACCGCCGACGCCTGGATCTTCAGGAGCTTGGCGATGTCGGTCGCCGCGGCCTTATTGCCGCCACCGCTGCGGTACGCGACGGTCGTCTGGGACTGGGGCGCCCGGACCCCGTTCTCGGTGTAGTCCGCGAACTCCGTCGTGAACCGGGCGTTCTCCAGCGACGTGCTGGCGCCCTTGGCCAGGCCCGACTCCCCGGAGCCGTTGAGCACCGCGACACGTGTCGACGCGGCGGAATAGGGCGGTGCCTTGCGCTCCTTCTCGACCTCGACCTCGGCCTGCCGGTTGTCGGCCGCGACGGGGTTGCCCTCGCCACCGCCGATGATGCCGAGCGCGAAGAGCAGCGCGGCGATGACGACGCAGAGCACGGTCGCGACGCCGAACGCCTGCGGGATCGACGGTCCGCCGCCGGACGAGCCCATCGCGGCCTCGGCGTGGGCCTGGCGCTCGCGTTGCGTCGATGCGGCGAGCGCGGCCGCGGTCGCCGGGGCGGGCGGCGTCGGCGGGGTCGGGCGCGACGCTCCGCCGTCGCCGGTCGCGCCGGCGGGGCCCTGCGCGCCCGGCGGCGTCGGCCGGGGCGGGCCGTTGACCGCCGTGGCGGGTCCGGTGCCGGCGCCGAGCTGCGCCGGCCCGGTCCCGGATGCCCGGACGGCCGCGGCCGATGCCGCCGCGGCGGTCGCCGCGGCCGCGCTGGCGGTGGTCGCGGGCGCCACCGGGCGGGGCGGCGCCCCGGGGGGCGACCCGACCGGGCGGCCGGGCGGGACGGCCGGGCGCGGCGGGCCGGCCTGGACGTTGCGCGGCGGTGGCGACGCCGCCCCGGACGCGACGCGCTGCTCGAGCTCGGCGAGGCGCTCCGGCGCGGTGCCGACCCACTCCCGCAGCCGTTGGAGCTCGCGTCCCTGGGCGAAGACGAGGATGCCCATGGCGACGACGCCGATGATCGAGACGAACCCGACGTAGGGGCCGATCACGTCGAAATTGCTGGCGAAGCTGGCCGCCGACGGCAGGACCCCGAAGGTCATAGCGGACCAGTGTAGGCGCTGGGGTGTCCATCCCGTTCACCCGTTTCGTACGCCGCCTGCAGCTCACCGACCTTGGCCGCCAGTCCGTGCGGGTCCCCGTCGAGGACCAGCAGGTTGATCTGGTCGAACATCTCCTCGACGACGTCGGGGGCCAGCCGGGGGCGCTCGGCCCGCTGGATCCGGTCGGCCTCGGTCGGTCCGGGGACCTCGAACGGGTTGACGAGCTCCTCGTGGAGCTTCTCGCCGGGACGGGGTCCGACGATCTCGATCGCGATGTCCTCGTCGGGCCGCAGCCCCGACAACTCGATCATGTCGCGGGCCAGGTCCATGATCCCGACCGGGTCGCCCATGTCGAGGACGAGGATCTCGCCTCCGGTGCCGAACGACCCGGCCTGGATGACGAGCTGCACCGCCTCGGGGATCGTCATGAAGTACCGCGTCATCGCGGGATCGGTGACGGTCACCGGGCCACCCAGGCGGATCTGCTCCTGGAAGATCGGCACGACCGACCCGCTCGATCCGAGGACGTTGCCGAACCGCACGCACGACCACCGGGTGTCGGGCCAGCGCTGGGAGCCGCTCTCCACCGCCAGCTCGGCCAGCGCCTTGCTCGCGCCCATGACGGTCGCGGGCGCGACCGCCTTGTCGGTCGACACGAGCACGAACCGGCCGACGCCCTGCTCACCGCACAGCCGCACGAGCGACCGGGTCGCGATCGCGTTGTTGCCGACCGCCTCGACGGGGTTCTGCTCCATGAGCCCGACGTGCTTGTACGCGGCGGCGTGGAAGACGACGTCGGGCCGGTGCTCGGCGAGCACGTCGCGGATCCGGTCGCCGTCCTTGACGTCGGCGATCACCGACCGCACGACCGACTCGGGGGTCTGGCGCACGTCGAGCAGCTCGCGCTCGATCCGGAAGAGGTTGTCCTCGGCGTGGTCGAGCAGCACGAGCCGCGCCGGCCCGACCCGGGCGATCTGACGGCAGAGCTCGCTGCCGATCGAGCCGCCGGCGCCGGTGACGAGGACGACGAGATCGCGCAGGTACGCCCCGACGCGGTGCAGCTCCATCCGCACCGGCTCGCGGCCGAGGACGTCCTCGACCCGCACGTCGCGGACCTGGCGCACGGCGGTGCCGTCGCCGGCGCGCAGCAGCTCGAACACCGTCGGCATCGTGCGGACGGGCACCCCGGCGCGGCGGCCGGCGCGCAGGACGGTGGCGCGCAGCGTGCCGGGCGCGGACGGGATGGCGATGACGACCTCGTCCGGCGCGACCTCCTCGAGCAGGCGGGGCAGATCGGCGATCGGCCCGAGCACCCGCACACCGTCGATCCGGGCGCGCTGCTTCTGCGGGTCGTCGTCGACGAACCCGACGGGGCGCATCCGCAGCTCGGGGTTGCGCAGCATCTCGCGGGCGACCATCCGCCCACCGTCTCCGGCGCCGACGATGAGCACGGTGCGGCCGCCGTCGCGCGACCGGAACCGCAACAGCAGGCGCCGCTCGTAGATCGACCGGGTGAGCAGCCGGACCCCGACGAGCAGCAGCACGCCGGACACGACCGCGAACGCGAGCGCCCCGAGCGGGACGCGCAGCACCCCGTGGCCGCTCCCGGCGAACTCCGGGACCGGGCGCAGCAGCTCGTTGACCCCGAACAGCAGGAGCATCCCGAAGATCACGCCCTGCACGACGCGGACGACGTCGCCGGTGTCGGTCAGGCGCCAACGGCGGTGGTAGCCCCCGAACGCCCAGACGACGAGGACCACGCAGGCCGCGGCGAGGTACCACGTCTCGTTGAAGAGGTCGGAGTAGCGGTCGACGACGCGCTCGCCGTCGACCCGCATCTTGAAGCCGAGGTAGTACGCCCCCGCCGCGAGGACGAAGTCGATGAGCGCGTGCACCGGCGAGCGCCGGTGGAGGATGAAGGCCGCGGGGCGTCGCCGCACGGGGACGATTCTCGCACGGGGTCGGGCATGTCGGCGGGCGCGGGCGCGCGTACCGGGTCCGACGGGCCTCGCGTTCCGCCACCATGGGGCGCGTGGACGCCTCCCCCGCCCACCGCTCCGTCGACCGGCGGGTCCCGCGCGCGTCGCCCGGGCGGCGCCCCCTCGCGCCGCTCCTGCTGCTCGTGGCGTTCGCGCTGCTCGCCGTCGGCCTGGGGGTCATGGGACGGGTGACGAGCACGAGCACGTTCCGCGGCGCGTGGGAGCTGTCGCGGATCGGCGGACCGTGGCTGGCCGGTGCGTTCGTGGCCGGCATGCTCGCCGGGTGGCGCCGGCCCGCGGCGACCGGCGCCGTGGTGCTCGGCGCGACCGGCGGGGCGATCGCGATCGCCGGCGGGTCGCTGACGTACTACGCGATCTACCGGTGGATCGAGGAGGCGACGACCACGTGGTACGCGGTCGTCGTCGGCACCGGGTGGGCGGCGGCCGGGGTGGCCGTCGGCGGCGCGATCGGGGCGCTCGGCGCGCTGGCGACGACGCCCGCGGCCCGCCCGTGGTTGCGCGGCCTGGCGATCGGCGTGCTCGCGGGACTGCTCATGGGCGAGTCGATCGCGCTGCTGTGGGTGTGGGAGGACGGTGGCCTGCGCAAGATGGCGCTCCTGGAGGGCGCCGCCGGGTGCGTCGCCCTGGGTGGCGCGATCCTCGTCGGCTGGCGCGCGGTGATCGCGTCGCTCCCGGCGGTGCTGGTCACCGCGACGTTCGCCCCGCTCGCGGCCACGGCGCTGCGCGAGACGCTGCGACGGTTCGGGTGGGGTGGGGCGTAGCTCGCCGGGGCGGCGGGGGCGATCGACGGTTCCGCTCGCCCCGGATCAGGCGTCGGACCCGCCCCCGCCGGGTGCCAGAACGGGGATCCCGTTCTCGCGGGCGGCGCCCGCGAGGCGCTCGTCGTAGGTGACCATCGCCTCCAACTCGTCGCCGAGGGTCAGGGCCACCGCGAGGTGCAGCGCATCGAGCGACCGTAGGAGCGTCGGGTCGATCCGACCCGCCTCGTCGAACGTCATCGCAGGCATCGCGACGACGGTCAGGGCGTCGAGCACCGCGCGCGCCTGGAGCACCCGGTCGGGAGCGACCCGACGGACGGCCCGCACGAGCTCCGTACGCACCAGGTCTCCGGCCACCGGGCCGCGATCAGCCGCCCCCAGCCACGCACGCAGTGCCGGCGTCTCGGCTTCGGCGACGACGAGCTTGACCAGCGCCGAGGTGTCGAGATAGTGCGCCACGGGCCGAGACCGGGCGGGTATCAGTAGCGCTCGTCGTCGCGCATCGTCCGGAGCGCGTCCGACAACGGAGGACCGGGCGTCGGAGCGGGCAGGTCCCGGATGTCGTGGCGTGGCGCTCGCGCCCGGCCCGTCGCCCGCAGGCGCTCGAGCGGAGACGACGGAAGCGGCCCCATCTGGGCCACCGGGCGACCACGGTCGGTGATCGTGATCGCCTCGCCGGCCTCGGCCCGGTTCACCACCGCCGACGCGTTCTGCTTGAGCGCGCGGATGCCCACCTCAGCCATGTGCTTCATTGAAGCACATGGCGGGCCGGTGGACGACGTCCGCTCAGCCCTCCGGCGGCGTCGACAGCACGGCGTCGAAGATGTGCCGGTCGAGGGTCGTCGTCAGGTCGACGTGGACGTGCTTGGCCTCGGTGTACTCGTCGAGCGCACCGGGGCCGAGCTCGCGGCCGACGCCGCTCTGGCGGTAGCCGCCGAACGGCAGCGCCGGGTCGATCGCGTGCCAGGTGTTGATCCAGATCGTCCCGGCGCGCAGGCGGTCCGCCACCTCGATCGCGCGCTCGTAGTCGGTGCTCCACACCCCGGCGGTCAGCCCGTACTGCGACTGGTTGGCGATCTGCACCGCCTCGTCGACCGACGAGTACCGCAGCACGCAGAGCACCGGGCCGAACGTCTCCTCGCAGGCGATCTCCAGGTCGTTCGTGACGTTCGTGAGGATCGTCGGCTCGATGAAGAAGCCCTTCTCGAACTCCGGGCCCTCCGGCACGCCGCCGCCGAGCGCCACCGTGACGCCGTCGCGCTTGGCGCCCTCGATGAACCCGAGCACCCGCTCCTGCTGACGCTTGGACACGACGGGGCCCAGGTCGGTCTCGAAGTCCATCGGGTCGCCGACCTTGATCGTCTTCGCCCGCTCGACGAGCCGGCGGACGACCTCGTCGTGGATCGCGTCGGGGACGAGCAACCGGGTGCCGGACTCGCAGATCTGGCCCGAGAACAGCATGCAGCCGAAGAGGATCCCGTCGATCGCGACGTCCAGGTCGGCGTCGTCGAGGAGCACCGCGGCGCCCTTGCCGCCGAGCTCCAGGGACACCTTCTTCACGGTGCCGGACGCCAACCGCATGATCTCGCGGCCGACCGCGGTCGATCCGGTGAACGCGACCTTGTCGACGTCGGGGTGCGACGCCAGCCGCGCGCCGACCTCGACCCCGTCACCGGTGACGACGCTGAAGACGCCCTTCGGGACCCCGCACTCGTGGGCGATCTCGGCCAGGCGCAGCAGCGACCGCGGCGTCTTCTCGTCGACCTTCACGACGATCGAGTTGCCGGCGGCCAGCGCCGGGCCGATCTTCCAGATGCCGAGCAGCAGCGGGAAGTTCCACGGCACGATCGCGGCGCACACGCCGACCGGGTCGCGGCGGATCCGGTTGCTCGACACCGTCGGGTACGGCGCGGTCGGGACGTGCGACTCGAACGGGTAGGTCGCGGCCTGCTCGGCGAAGTACAGGAAGTGCGGGGCGGCCAGGCCGACGAGGAACCCCATCGCCTGCCGGATCGTCGCGCCGTTGGCGGAGATCTCCAGCTCGCCGAGCTCGTCGGCCTCGTCGCCCAGGCGGTCGGCGATGAGCCGCATGATCCGGGAGCGCTCCTCGGGCGCCTGGCGCGACCACGACCCGGACTCGAACGCCCGCCGCGCCGCCTCGACGGCCCGGTCGGCGTGCTCGACGGTGCCCTTCGCCGCGGTGCACACGAGCTCCTCGGTCGACGGGCTGATGATCTCGTAGTGCTCGTCGGCGTCGACGTGCTCGCCGTCGATGAACATCGCGTGGTGACGCACGCTGGTCGTGGACACGATCCGCTTCCTCTCCTCGGGGTCCGCCGCGGTCCCCCCACGGCCTCGCGTGTGACGCTACGCCCGGCCCGGCCCCGTGACCATCGGCTGGCAGGGGGATCCTCGTCTCCCGTTCAACGCGCCGGAGCGGTCCGGACCGGGTCGGGGCGGACGGCGGCGCACCGGGACCGGGATCGCCGGGCGATCCGTGGGCCCGGCGGGTGCGCCGGGCGGCGGACCCGGCCGCCGTGGGATGGTCCCGCCATGTCCCGCATGACGCTCCCCCGTCGTTCCCGACCCGCGCTCGCGACCGTCGCGGCCGCCGCCGTCGCCATCGGCCTGCCGCCGCCCGCGACGGGCGCCACCGCCGGCCTGCCGCAGGGCGAGCTGAAGCAGGCCGTCGACGCCGACGGCTGGACGTTCGAGCTGTGGGGCCCGGGCCGACCGATCCTCCAGGTCAACGGCATGCCGACCGAGATCGTCGTCCGCCGCGCCGGCGATCCGGCGATCGTGGACCGACTGCGGCCGGACCGCGCGCTGCCGTGCACCACCGGCGGGGTCGAGGGGTGCGTGCCGATCGACCTCATGGGCCGCACGTCGACGGCGGTGAAGGCGACGAGGCTCGTCGTGACGAACCACGACGGCGGCGACCCCGAGCTGTCGACGGCGTTCCACACCGGCGGCGGATCCTGCTGCTACGCGTCGGTCGGGTACTGGCGCGACCCCGCCGGGGGCTGGCGGTCCGATCTGCTGCGGGGCGGTGGACGGACGGAGCCGATCGGGGACCGCGCCGGCCGGATCCGGATCGGCGCCGCGCGCTGGGAGACGCTGGACTGGTCGCGCGGCAACGCCCGCCCGCTGTTGCGCTGGCACCGCGTCGTGGACGGTGGCTGGGAGGACGCGACGACGCGCACCGACCACCGTCGCGAGCTGCGGGCCGCCACCGCGGCGGTCAAGCGCCTGGACCGTCGCAGCGGCCCCGCGTCGCGGCAGCGGGCGCGATCGGCCCGCGCGGTGCGGATCGCCCACCAGCGGGCGCTCGGCCAGACGCGGCAGGTCCGCGAGGGTCGCCGCGCCTACCGCCGGCTGTACGGGGCGCGGTCGCTCCGGCGGCTCGACGCGGGCCTGCGCGACGTCGCACGGGCGCGATAGCGTGAACGACCCCACGGCGATCGTGCTGCCCGGCGTCGTCCTGTCGGGATTCGTCCGGATCGTCACGCACCCCCGGATCTTCGCGGCACTCTGTCGCGATGGACGGGCGACCGGCGACCTCATCCCGGACGCCTTCATCGCCGCGACAGTCGTCACGTTCGATCGCGGGTTCGCCCGGTTCCCCGGCGTCCGGTGGGAGGAGCCCCGCGCCTGACGGCTACGTCCCCGCGCCGCACCGACGCGCATCGTCCATCACCGGCGCCAGCAACAGGTCGGTGAACACGCCGACGTCGCGGCGGATCCGGCCGGTCCCGGTCGCGGCGTCGGCGGCCCGGTCGCGACGGACCAGGTCGATCGCGTCCGGGTCGTCCAGCCGTCGCAGCCGGCCGTCGGCGATCAGGGCATCGTCGACGGCGCCCGGTCGGCCGTCGAACGTCGTGTAGACCGGGGTGCCAAGGGCGACCGCCTCGCGGTTCATCGTGCCGCCGGCGCTCACGACGAGGTCGGCCAGGCCGACGAGCGACGGGCCGTCCACGGGACGGTCGGGGATGACGAACCCGCCCGCGTCGCGCAGCTCGCGCCGCTGGTCGTCGGTGCGGGGCAGCACGACGACCTGCCCCTGCTCCCGCAGCCGGGTGAGGACCCGGGCGAACCGGTCGTTGTGGAACCGGTGGTAGAGGGACACCTCGGGCGGGGTCCGCACGACCGCCAGCGGCGCTTCGTGATCCAGGCCCAGCTCGTCGAGGACCGCCGGATCGGGCTCCAGGTCGGCGAGGTAGTACTCCTCCTTGAGCCCCGCGTAGGCCCGGACCTTGCCGGTCGCCCCGTACGGCGCGAGCCGCTCGACGGGGATGACGTCCGGCACGACGACCGCGTCCGCCAGGCGACAGTTGATCTGGTGCTGGACCGTCGCCCACTCGTAGTCGAACGCCGTGGTGACCGGGATGCCGAGCAGCGCCGCGGCGACGGTGACGTCGTTCGACCCGTGGCCGATCGCCAGGTCGAACGGAGCGGATCCGGCCCGGCCCCGCCACCCTCCGCCGGGCCATCCCCCGACCGATCGCGACCACGCCAGCAGCGCGCGGGTCCGCGACGCCAGGCCGCGGGCCTTGTCCGGCAGCCGCTCGCCGCGGTGGCGCCCGATGGCGGTGTGCGCGATCCCCAGCCGGTCGCACAGCCCCAGCGTCTGCGCGAAGTCGCGGGCGGTGACGTCGACCCGGTGCCCCCGCCGGCGCAGCTCCTCGATCACCGGGCGCAGGACCAGGACGTGGGGGCTGTTGGTCAGGTCGATCCAGACGCGCATCGGCGTCAGGGATGGTCGCGCATCGCGGGCCGGCCGGTGCGGCGCCACGCCGGAAGGTCTCCGGTCACGGTGTCGACGCGACGGACGACGGCACGGTCGACGCCTTGTCGGTCGGACCGGCCGGGCCGTGCGGCGTTCCCGTCACATCCCGACGGCTTCGCCACATGCCCCCCGCGCGCCCCGGCAGCCCCCGGCCGACCGAACGCCCGGGGCCCCGTCCCGCGTCGTCGCCGATCGGTCAGCCGACGGTCGCCGCCACCGCCGCGACGACCTCGGCGATCTGCTCGTCGGTGATCGTCGCGCTCACCGGCAGCGCCAGGTGGGTGCGGGCCAGCTCGTCGGTCACCGGCAGGTCGGCGATCCCGTCCGGCTGGAACGCCGCCATCGGCGGCTGACGGTGCACCGGGGTGCGGTAGTAGCCGCGCGCCCCGACGCCGCGCCCGGTCAGCGCGGCCTGCAGCTCGTCGGCACGGTCGTGGTGCACGACGAAGAGGTGCCAGGCGGGCGTGGCCCCCGGCGCGGCGACAGGCAGTCGCACGTGCTGCTCCAGGCCCGCGGCGCGGTACCGCTCCAGGGTGCCGGCGCGATGATCGGCCCAGCCCTGCAGGTGCGGGAGCTGCACGCGCAGGATCGCGGCCTGTAGCTCGTCCAGGCGGCTGTTGTAGCCGATGTCGACGTAGTCGACCTTGTCGCTGCTGCCGTGGAACCGCAACGTGCGGACCCGCTCGGCGACCTCGTCGTCGTTCGTCGTGATCGCCCCGCCGTCACCGAACGCGCCGAGGTTCTTCGACGGGTAGAAGCTGAACGTCGCGACGTCGCCCAGGGCCCCGGGGCGCAGCGGCCCGTCGCCGTCGGGGGTGGTCGACCCCGGTCCGGCGACCGCCCGGTCCACGAGGGTGCCGGCCGCCTGGGCGCTGTCCTCGAGCACCGGCAGCCCGGTCCGGGAGCGGATCTCGCCGATCGGCGCGACGTTGCCGAAGAGGTGCACCGCGATGATCGCCTTCGTCCGCGGCGTGACCGCCGCGGCGACGGTGTCGGCGGTGACGCACAGCGTGTCGCGGTCGACGTCGCAGAACACCGGCGTGGCCCCGGTCGGCGGGATCGCCTCGGCGCTCGCCCAGAACGTGAACGACGGCACGACGACCTCGTCCCCCGGGCCGACGCCGAGCGCCCGCAGCGCGATGGTGATCGCCTCGGTGCCGTTGGCGACCCCGATCGCGTGGCGCGACCCGGTCCACGCCGCGAGCTCGCCCTCGAACGCGTCGACCTCCGGCCCCAGGACGTAGCGCCCGTCGCGGGACGCCCGCAACAGCGCCTCCTCGATCGCGGGACGCAACGGCGCGAGCGCGGTGCCGGTGTCGAAGAGCGGGACGGCCATGGGCGGGAAGCCTACGGACGCGCGACGAGGCCGGTCCGCCCGAAGGCCGACTCCCCGCGACGGACCGGCGCCCTCCCGGGCGAGGCCGACCTTCCGACACGATCGGCACCGTCACGGCGTAGCCTCCCCCGTCGTGCCGGATCCCGGGCCTCCCCCACCCCACCGTGCGTTGGCGGCCGGTTGGATCGCCGGGCTCGTCCACGGCCCCGCCGAGGCGCTGCCGGTGTCGTCGTCGGCGCACGTCGCGCTCGTCACCCGCCTCGTCACCGGCCGCCGCGGGCATCGTCCCGTCGACCCCGAGATGGCCAAGGCGGTCGAGGTGGCCGCGCACGCCGGGACGCTCGTCGGCCTGGCGGTCGGGTTGCGGGACGAGGCGCGGACCGTCATCCGCGGTGCGGTCGCCCACCCGCGCCGCGCGGCGCGCGCCGGCGCGCTGCTCACCGTCGCGTCGGTCCCCGCCGCGGTCGCCGCGCTGACGCTGGAGCGGCGGATCGAGGACCGGTTGGGGTCGGACCGGACGATCGCCGCCGGGCTGCTCGTCGGCGGGGCGGCGATGGCGCTCGCCGATCGGGACCGACCGACCGGATCCACCCGTGCGTGGAGCGACGCGACGGTCGTCGACGCGCTGCTCGTCGGCGGCGCCCAGGCGCTCGCGCTGTGGCCCGGGGTGTCGCGCAGCGGCGCGGTGCTCGCCGCCACGCGGGCCCGCGGGCTTGCCCGGCCCGACGCCGGACGGGTCTCGGCGGCGATGGCGGTGCCGGTCGTCGGCGGGGCCACCGCGCTCAAGGCGGTGCGGCTGACGCGCCGGATCGCCGCCGGCACGTTCCCCGCCGGCGCGCTCACCCCGATGGTGGCGCTCACCGCGTCGAGCGCGCTGTCCGGCCGCGCCGCGGCCCCGGTCGCGCGGCGCACCCTCGACGGGGTGCGGCTGGCCCCCTTCGCCGCCTACCGGGCCGCGGTCGCCGTCGCGCTGCTGCGCACCGGTCGCTGACCGACGACGGTCTGCGAGAACGCCGACACCTCGCGCTGGACGCCCTGCAGCCCGGCGTCGCCGAACGCCCGCAGCACCTCGTCACGGCCGAACACGCGCAACCCCGACACCCCCGCCGTCACGCCGACCATCCCGCGCATCGGGGCCGGCCCCCGGTGGCAGGTGGTGAGGATCGCCAGCCGGCCCCCCGGACGCAGCACCCGGGCCATCTGGGCGATGACGTCGGCGGGCCGCTCGACGAGGTACAGCGCGCCATAGCACGCGACGGCGTCGAAGCTCCCGTCCGCGAACGGCAGCCGGTGCGCGTCCGCACGGACGTAGGCGACCGCGTCGGACGTCGTGTCGCGCACCGCGCGGGCGAGCATCGTCGGCGAGTAGTCCAGGCCGACGACGAGCCCGTCCCCGACCGCGTCGTGCAGGCGGCGGGTCGTGTTGCCGGGGCCGCAGGCGACGTCGAGCACCGTGTCGCCGTCGCGCAGCGCCAGCCGGTCGAGCAGCCGACGCTCCTCGTGGCCGGTCGTGCGCCCCGTGAACGCCGTGAACGCCACCGGGCGCCACGCCCGCTCGTAGACGCGGGGCAGGAGCGACGAGCGCATCGCGCGCTGCGCGAGCGTCGGCGGGGCGTCGGACGCGGGGCCGACGAGGTCCAGGTAGCCGTCGGTGACGGTCGGCGTCGCGGGCGCGTCGGGGATGAGGGCCAGGGTGCGCTGCAGGGCCGTGGACGGCATGGCCGCAAGGGTACGGGTGCCGCGCGGCGCCGTCACCGGGCGACCATCTGCGACCATCACCCGCGATGAGCGACGCCTACGCCGCATCCGGAGTCGACACCGACCAGTCCGACGCCGGGGTCGGCGGCCTCGTGTCGGTGCTGCGCACGATCGACACGGGACGACCGTCCCGCAACGCCCTGGCGTCCGGCCACTACGCGTCGGTCCTGCGGGTGACCCCCGACCTGGGGATCGCGGTCGCCACCGACGGCGTCGGGTCGAAGATCATCGTGGCCGAGGAGACCGGCCGGCTCGACACCGTCGGGATCGACGCGATCGCGATGAACGTCAACGACCTGGTGTGCGTCGGCGCGGAGCCGATCGCGCTGCTGGACTACCTGGCGGTGCAGGAGCCGGACGAGGCGCGCCTGACCGCGATCGCGCAGGGCCTCAAGGCCGGAGCCGAGGATGCGGGGATCGAGATCCCCGGCGGCGAGCTCGCCGTCCTGCCGGAGCTCCTGCGCGGCCATCCCGACCCGGGCGGGTTCGACCTGTGCGGCACCGCGATCGGCACCGTCGCCCTCGACCGGCTCGTGACCGGGGCCGGCATCCGTCCCGGCGATGCGCTGATCGGCGTGCCGTCCAGCGGCATCCACTCCAACGGCTACACCCTGGCCCGCAAGGCGCTGCAGGTCGACGGCGGCCTGTCGCTCGACGACCGGCCGGACGATCTGGGTGGCGCGTCGGTCGCCGACGCGCTGCTCGAGCCGACGGTGATCTACGTCCGCGCCGCGCTCGACCTGCTCGCCTCCGGCCTGCCGGTCCTGGGCCTGAGCCACATCACCGGTGGTGGGCTGCTCAACCTGCTGCGGCTGTGCCCGACGAAGGCCGGCGCGATCGCCCCCGCGCGCGACGCGCACGCCGACCGGCCCGGCGATCCGACGCCGATCGGGTTCGCGATCGAGGATCCGCTCCCCCTCCCGGCGATCAACGGCCTGATCCAGCGCCTGGGCGGCGTGACGGAGGCCGAGATGTGGGAGGTCTTCAACCAGGGCTGCGGCCTCGTCGCCGTCGTGCCCGAGGAGCACGCCGACGCCGCCGCCGCGATCCTCGCCGCCCGGCACCACGGCAGCCGCCGGATCGGCACGGTCACCGACGACGCCGGCGCGTGCACCGCCCCCGGCGGGGTCGTGCTGCGCGGCTGACGGTCGCCGCGGAGCCGAACCCCTCGGCGCGCCTCACCCCACGTTCAGGATCCCCACGACGCGCCCGTCGCGCTCCTCGACGTTCACGCGGTTGTGGCGTAGATCGAGCGTGCCGGGCAGGTCGTCGCCGTCGCGGCGCAGCACGCGCACCGAGCAGCCGGCGTCCTGCGCCCGGGCGCTCGCGTCGTCGACGGTCAGGCCGAGCAGGTCGCGGGCGTCGAGCTTCGGGGCCGCCGGAGTCGGCGTGGTGGTGTCGCCGCCGGGCAGCAGCGCACGCTCGGTCGGGCACGGGATCGCCTCGGCCGGCCGCTGCACGTCCACCCGATCGTCGTCGTCGCCGCAGCCGGCCATGGCCACGAGCATGACGGGAAGCAGGACCAGGGCGCGGCGCATGCGGACAGTGTCCCCGATCCGCGTGGCGTCGCCGGGATTCCTCAGACGCCCAGCACCCGCACGGCCCCGGGCTCGCCGATCGCGTGCAACGCTCGGTGCAACCGGGGGTAGGAAGGGCCGATGGAGCGCGCGGCGTGACGGCAACCGGCAGGATGGGGTGGGTGAGCGTGCTCCCGGCCACCGCAGGCGTCGCCTCCCGGACCGCGGGCCGGGCCGTCGCGGACGCCGCGTCCGTCGACGACGCCACACGGAACGCCCTCCGGGCCGCACAATAGGCACGTCCCGTGACCATCGACTCCGGCACCCTGCTCGCGGACCGCTACCGCCTCGAGGCCCAGATCGGGTCCGGTGGCATGTCGACGGTGTACCGCGCGTTCGACACCGTCCTGGAGCGGACGGTGGCGATCAAGCGCATGCACCGCAGCCTCGCCGAGCACTCCGAGCAGCTCGAGCGGTTCCGGCGCGAGGCGCGCGCCGTCGCCCAGCTCAACCACCCGCACATCGTCCAGGTCATCGACGCGGGCGAGCACGAGGACACGCCGTTCATCGTCTTCGAGCACGTCAGCGGCGAGACGCTGAAGGAGCGGATCCGGCGCGCCGGACGGCTGCCGGTCACCGAGGCCGTCGCGTACGCGATCGAGATCGCCCGGGCGCTCGGCGCCGCCCACGAGCGCGGGATCGTCCACCGCGACGTCAAGCCGCAGAACGTCCTCATCAACCCGGAGGGCGTCGCCAAGGTCACGGACTTCGGGATCGCGCGCACGCTCGACGAGCACGGCCTGACCGCCGACGGACGGGTCCTGGGCACCACCGACTACGTGTCGCCCGAGCAGGCGATGGGCCACGACGTCACCGGCCAGAGCGACGTGTACTCGCTCGGCATCGTCCTCTACGAGATGCTCACCGGCGAGGTCCCCTTCGTCGGCGAGAACCAGGTCGCGGTGGCGATGCAGCACGTCCGCGAGGAGCTGCCGGACGTCCAGCAGGTGCGACCGTCGGTCGGATCGGCCCTCGCGGCGGTCGTCGACCGCGCGACGGCGAAGGAGCTCGACGTCCGCTATCCCTCGACCGGCGAGCTCATCGCCGACCTCGAGGACGTCCTGACGATCGAGACGAGCCGCCGCGGCGAGGCGACCGGCGAGGCCACGGCGGTGCTGCGCAGCCTGCCGCCGCAGAAGCGCGACCGGGTGAACCTGCGGCTCCGGCGGCGCGGCCTGCTCGCCGCCGCCGTGCTGCTCGTCGTCGCCGCGCTGGCGGTCGTCGCCGTCAACGTGCTGCCCGAGCGCTCGTCGCGCGGGGGCGGCCAGACGTCGTCGACCCCCGCCCAGCCGGGCGAGGTCGCGGTGCGGCTGACCACGGGCCAGGCCCGCGACTACGACCCGCCGCCTGGGGACGGGGAGGAGCATCGCAGCGAGGTCCACCGGGTCCTCGACGCCGACCCCGAGACGACGTGGACGACCGAGGGGTACCGCGGGGGCGGGTTCGGGGGCAAGGCCGGCGTCGGGATCCACCTGGACGTCGGCGGGGGCGGCCGGATGGTCGCCGCGACCCGGCTCGACGTCACGACCCCCGCCGGCGGCTGGTCGGCGACGGTGTACGCCGCACCCGACGGCGAGGTGCCGGCGACCGTCGACGATCCGGCGTGGACCGAGGTCGGCACGTTGCCCGCCGCCCGGACCGGCACGAACGAGATCGCGCTCACGACCGGCGCCACCCGCTACCGGTACTACCTGCTGTGGATCACGAGCCTGCCCGCCGACGACGGGTCGGGCGAGCCGGCCCGCGTCGCGGTCAGCGCGATGGACCTCTTCCGCCGCAACCCCGGCCGGTAGCGCCCCGCGTCAGTACGCCTGCTCGCGCTCGCGGGCGTGGCGCTCGATGGCGAGCTCGACGAGCCGGGACACGAGGTCGGGGTACGCCACGCCGCTGGCCTGCCACAGCGCGCCGTACACCGACGTCTCGGTGAACCCCGGCAGGGTGTTGAGCTCGTTGAGCAGCACCGACTCGCCGTCGACGAAGAAGTCCGCCCGCGCCAGGCCGTCGCAGCAGGCCAGCGTGAACGCCCGGCGCGCCAGCTCGCGGACGCGCTCCGCCGCCGTCGCGCTGATCCGGGCGGGGACGCGCAGCTCCATCCCGCCGGGCGTGTACTTCGCCTCGTAGTCGTACCAGGCGTCCGGTCCGCGGTCGGCGAGGACGATCTCGCCGATCTCGGACACCCGCGGGTCGTCGCCGGGGCCCAGGACGGCGGTCTCCGCCTCGATGCCGGGCGCCGACGCCTCGACGATGACCCGGGCGTCGTGCGCGAGCGCCGCGTCGATCGCGGGCCCCAGCTCGTCGGCGCGGCGGGCCGGCGCGATCCCGACCGAGCTGCCGAGCCGCGACGGCTTGACCCACACCGGGAGCCCCAGGTCGGCGAGCCGCTCGAGCACGCCGTCCCGGTCGCGACGCCACTCGTGGGCGTGCACCGGCGCGTAGTCGACCTGCGCGATCCCGGCGGTCGCCATGACGTCCTTGAACAGCAGCTTGTCCATGCAGACCGCCGACCCGAGGACCGGTGACCCGACGTAGGGCACGTCGAGGAGCTCGAGCAGCCCCTGGACGGCGCCGTCCTCGCCGAACGGGCCGTGCAGGACGGGGAACGCCACGTCCGCCCCCAGGAGCCCCGCCCCGGGCGTCAGCGTCACGTCGCCGGTCCCGTCGGCGTGCCGCCACGCACCGTCGCGCTCCAGCAGGAGCTCGACGACGTCGTGGCCGGCCTCGCGGAGCCCACCGGCGACCGACGCCGCGGAGCGACGCGACACGTCGTGCTCGGACGAGCGTCCGCCGCCGAGGACGACGACCCGCCACGTCACCGTCGCACCCCGACCGTCCGCACGCGGGCGTCGGAGCGGCCGCTCCCGCGCTGGACGACGCTCTCGTCGCGCCCCGGCGCCGCGCCCTGCGCGTCGTCGGGGGCCGTGGTCGTCGGCGGCGGCTGCTGCAGCTCGCCGATCTGCAGGTCCACGCGGTCGCCGGGGCTGGCGCGGCCGCCGTTGGGGGTCTGGCGCACGACGACGCCCTCCTGGTCGGGATCGGTCACGGCTACGGTGGTCACGCGCACCTGGAGGCCCGCGCGCCGCAGCGCTCGCTCGGCGTCGGCGCGGGGCCGGCCCTCGACGTTCGGCACGGTGACGTCCTCCGGCGTGGTGGTGGTCGTCGTCGTGGTCGGTCGGCGTGGCGCACGGGCGACGACGAGGCCCACCTCGCTGCCGACGGGCACGTCCTGCCCGCTGGCGGGCGACTGGTCCAGCACGGTGCCGGGCTCCTCGTCGTCGTTCTCCTCGCGGCTGATCTTCACCCGCAGGCCGACCGCCTCCAGCGCCCGGCGGGCCCCGGCCTCGTCGCGGCCCTCGACGGCGGGCACCTTCACCGTCCGCTCGTCGCCGCCGTCCGGGCCGATCGACACCGTCAACGTCACCGGCGCGTCGCTGGCGGCGTCGGTGCCCGCCGCCGGGCTGATCGCGCTGACGGTGCCGGCGGCGACGGTGTCGCTGGCCTGGGAGATGACCTTGACGTCGGTCAGGCCGGCCCGGCGCAGCTCGGCCTTGGCCTCCTGCTCCTGCCGTCCCACGACGTTGGGGATCTGGATGCGGGCGACGCCGGTCGACACGACGAGCGTCACCTCGCGTCCATGGCGGACGCGACTGCGGGCCCGTGGGTCCTGGCTGATGACGCGGTCGGCCCGGACCGAGCTGCTGCTGCGCTCCTCGACCCGCACGCGGAACCCGCGCTCCTCGAGCTGCGCGGTGGCCTGGCTCACGGACTTGCCGGTGACCTCCGGAACGGTCTCCATCCGACCGAAGAGCAGGTAGCCGACGAGCGCGACGACGACGACGAGCGCCAGCGACCCGGTGATGATCCAGGCGCGACGACGGCGTCGGCGGGCCTCCGCCTCCTCCGCGAGCTCCTCGCGGTCGACGCCGGCGGGCACCGCCATGTTCGCCGCGGGGCCGAGCCACCCGCCGGTCTGCTGGACGAGGTCGTCGGCGGGCGGCGCGGTCCGGACGGGCGGTCCGTCCGGCACCGGGGCGCCGGTCGCGATCCGGTGCCGGACCACCTGCAGCGCGGCGAGGAACTCGTCGGCGTCGCCGAACCGGTCGTCGGCGCGCTTCTCGAGCGCCGTCAGCACGACGCGCTCCAGGTCGCCGGGCACGTCCGGGTTGACGACCGACAGCGCGGGCGGCGGCTCGTTGACGTGCTTCAGCGCGATCGCGACCGGCTGCTCGCCGTCGAACGGCAGCCGTCCGGTGAGCATCTCGAAGAGGACGACGCCGACGGCGTACAGGTCCGCGCCGGGCGTGATCGGCTGGTCGGACGCCTGCTCCGGCGACAGGTAGTGCGCGGTGCCGACGATCATGCCGGTCTGCGTCATCTCCATGTCGTCGACGGCCCGGGCGATGCCGAAGTCCGCGACCTTGAGCGTGCCGTCCGACCCGACGAGGACGTTCTGCGGCTTGATGTCGCGATGGACGAGGCCACGCTTGTGCGCGTAGCGGAGCGCGTCGAGGACCTGGGAGATCTGGTCGATCGTCCGGATCGGGTCGAGCGGCGCCTGGTCGCGGATGACGTCCTTCAGCGTCACCCCGTCGACGAGCTCCATCGCCATGTACGGGATGCCGTCCCAGTCGCCGCGGTCGAAGACCTGGACGATGTGGGGGTGCTGCAGGCCGGCGGCGGAGTGGCTCTCGCGGCGGAACCGCGCCACGACCGTCTCGTCGCGCGAGAGCTGCTCGTGCATGAGCTTCAGCGCGACGTGGCGACCGAGCTGCAGGTCCTCGCAGTCGAAGACGTCGGCCATCCCGCCGGAGCCCAGCCGGCGGACGACGCGGTAGCGCCCGTCGATCGTCTGTCCGGTGCGGTTCATCCGTCGCCTCCGAGCGCGGCCTGCATGACGTCACGGGCGATCGGGGCCGCGACGACCCCGCCGGCGCCGGTGGTGTTCTCGACGACGACCGCGACCGCGACCTTCGGGTCGTCGAGCGGGGCGAACCCGATGAACCACAGGTCGTTGAGCCCGCGGCGGATGTCCCGCTCCGCGGTGCCGGTCTTGCCGCCGACGGTGATCCCGCTGAGGGACGCCGCCGTCCCGGTGCCCTCGTTCACCACGTCCCCCATCATCGACCGGAGGACGTCCGCGGCGCCGGCGCCCATCACGCGCTGCTGGAGCTCGGGCTCGACCTCGCGCTGGACGCGACCGTCGGCGTCGACGATCCGGTCGACGAGGTGGGGCTTCATGAGCCGTCCGCGGTTGGCGACCGCCGCGCTCACCATCGCCATCTGCAGCGGGGTCACCTGGAGCTTGTCCTGGCCGATGCCGAGCCGGGCGACGTCGACGAACCGGCTCGTCGCCGGGATGAGCCGGCCGTCGCGGTACGACCCCGACGCCCGCAGCTGGTCGTCGGGGTAGTCCAGCGGCGGCTTCGCGTCGAACCCGAACCGGCGCATGTACCGGCGCATCGTCTCCTTGCCGACGAGCTCGGCGACGTTGCCGAACGCCGTGTTGACGGAGTTCGTCAGCGACGTCCGCAACGTCACCTGGCCGTACTGGGCGCCGCCGTAGTTGTTCATCGGCGCCCCGCTGAACACCTGGCCGTTGCTGCCGTCGACGGTGGTGTCGGCGGTCATCTTGCCGCTGTCGATCGCCGCCGCGGCGGTGACGACCTTGAACACCGATCCGGGGACGTAGGCGTCCTGCGTGGCCCGGTTGAGGAGCACCCGGTCGCTGCGCTTCGTCAGGCTCGCGTAGTAGCCGGACTCGTTGATCGCCTTGTTCGGGTCGAACCCGGGCCGCGACGCCATCGCCAGGACCTTGCCGGTGCGCGGGTCGAGCGCCACCACCGATCCGGGGCGGTCGCCGAGCCCGTCGAGCGCGGCCTGCTGTACGCGCGGGCGCAGCGTCGTGCGGATGTCGTCGCCGCGCTGGTCGCCGGTGACGAGCCGGTCGACGGCGGTGGTGAGCTTCACCGCCTTGCCGGCGAGCGGCTCGTTCATCGACCGCTCGAGCCCGGTCTGCGTGAGCGACGTGTCGCTGTAGCCGACCGGTCCGACGTACTTCGATCCCAGCGGGTAGCGGCGGACGTAGCGGGTGGTGCCACTGCTGCGCGACCGCTCCCGCACGCTGCGGGCGAGCACCGTCCCGTCGGCCGCGAGGATCCGTCCGCGGGGCACGCGCTCGGCGCGGATGACGTCGCGGCGGTTCAGCGCGTCGGCGCGCAGGTCGCCGTCCTCGAACACCGTCCACCGGGACGTGAACGCGACGAGCACCCCGAAGAGCAGGACGAGGACGACGAAGAGGTTGCGGATCGACGTGTTCACGCCGGTCTCCTCGCGGTCTCCGACACGCGCAGCAGCAGCGCCAGGAGGATGAAGTTCGCCATGAGCGACGACCCGCCGTAGCTCATGAACGGCAACGTCACCCCGGTGAGCGGGATGACCTTCGTCACGCCGCCGACGATGACGAACACCTGCAGCGCGAACACGGCGCTCAGGCCGGTGGCGAGGAGCTTGTGGAACGGGTCGCGGGCGAGGCTCGCGATCCGGAACCCGCGCTGGACGATGAGGAGGTACGCCAGGAGGATCGCCGCGCCGCCGAGCAGGCCGGTCTCGTTGACGATCAGCGCGTAGATCATGTCGGTCTGCGACGCCGGCAGGAGCGGCGTGGTGACGAGGTCGCCGTCGACCATCGTCCCGAGCTCGGCCTGGCCGAACCCTCGACCGAACAGCCCCCCGTCCGCCTGGGCGAAGAGCGACTGCGCCAGCTGGTAGCTGCCGCCGGTGGCGTTGAAGAGCTCGGGGTCGAGCGGGTCCCGCCACGCGGCGACGCGGTCCTGGACGTGCCCGACGCGACTGCCGACGAACCACGCCCCGGCGGCGAACGCCCCGATCCCCGCCAACGGGTACGACAGGCGACCGGTCGCGACGTAGAGCAGCGCGAGGAACGCCCCGAAGAACATCAGCGACGACCCGAGGTCGCGGATGAAGATGAGCATGAGCATCGCCGTGCCCCAGATGACGAGCAGGGGCCCCAGGTGCCGCAGCGGCGGCAGCGACAGGCCGAGGATGCGGCGGCCGCCGTGGATGAGGACCTGGCGGGTGTCGCGCAGGTACCCGGCGAGGAAGACGACGATGCCGATCTTCGCGAACTCGGCCGCCTGCACGCTCATCGGGCCCACGCTGATCGACAGGTACGCGCCGTTGGTCGACTGCCCGATCCCCGGGACGCGCGGCAGCAGCAGGACGACGAGCGACGCCAACGCGATCGTGTACTTGTTGTCCTGCAGCCATCGCAGGTCGCGGACGGACGCGAGGGTCACGGCGAACATCACGAGGCCGATGACGAACCATCGCGCCTGCGCCTGGGCGAAGCTCTCGTCGATCCGGTACAGCTCGACGAGCCCGAGGCACGCGAGGACCGCGACGAGCGGGAAGATGTACGGGTCGGCGTTCGGCGCCGACCAGCGGATGACGAGGTGCGCGGCCAGGCACAGGCCGAGGAACACGCCGCCGTAGACGAGCGACTCGTTGCTGAGGAACTCGTCGCGGCGGAGGAAGATCGCGGCGAGCCCCGCGGTCAGCAGGAGCGCGGACGGAACGAGGGCGAGGGCCTCCCGGTTCCGTGCCGTCACGGACGCACGACCTCCCCGCGCTCGAGCCGCGACACGAGGTCGTTGGCGTCGGCGAGGGAGCGGACCTGATGGTCGAGGAGCCGGGAGCGCGTCGCCTCGTCGAGCTCCGACACCGGCACCGACGAGTAGTAGTTCGCCCGGTAGAGCTTGATGCCCCCGGGCAGGTCGTACGGCAGGCCGCGGTACACGACGACGAGGCCCTTGTCGCTGCCGACGAAGTACACCGTCTGCGACGCGAAGTAGCTGCCGATCCCGATGCACAGGACCAGGACGAGCACGATGACCGGCCCGGCACGGACCCCGCGACGCCGCGCCCGGCGACCGGTCGCGGCCCCCGGCTCCCCGTCGACGGCGTCCGGTCCCGCGGCGGTCGACGCGTCCTCGTCGGTGGGGTCCGCGGGCGCGGGCGCGCCGCCGACGACCGGCAGGACCGCGGTCGGCTGCTCGTCGGCCGCACCGGCGGCGGCGTGGACGCGGGTCGGCTCGCCCGGTCCGGCGTCGCTCTCCACGCGGAAGAGCAGCACGGTGATGTTGTCGCGCCCGCCGGCCTCGTTGGCCGCGTCGACGAGCCCCTCCACCGCGTCCTGCAGCGTGGCGGCGCGGCCGAGGACGTCGGCGATGACGTCGTCGCCGATCATCGTCGTCAGGCCGTCGCTGCAGAGCAGGAACACGTCGTCGTGCTCGACCCGCACGACCTCGGAGTCGACGGTGACCTCGGGCTCCGGGCCCAGCGCGCGGGTGATGATCGAGCGCTGCGGGTGCTCGGCGGCCTGCTCCGGGGTCAGGCGGCCCTGGCGCACGAGCTCCTCGACGAGCGAGTGGTCCGCCGTGAGCCTCGACAGCTCCCCGGACCGCCACCGGTACAGGCGGCTGTCGCCGACGTGGACGACGACGAGCGCGTCGCGGTCGACGTAGGCGGCGGTGAGCGTCGTGCCCATGCCGGCGCTCGCCTGGTCGTTCTGGGCCCGGTCGTGGATCCGCCGGTTCGCCTCGACGACCTGGTCGGTGAGCCGCTCGGCGACGGTGCCGCGACCGTCGCCCAGGCCCTCGTGGAGCACCTCGACGGCCAGCCGCGACGCGACCTCGCCGGCCTGGGCGCCGCCCATGCCGTCGGCGACCGCGAACAGCGGACGCCGCGCGAGGTAGGAGTCCTCGTTGTGGGGGCGCTGGCGGCCGGTGTCGGTCCGCTGGGCCTGTTCGACGATGCGCAGCACGGTCAGGCCACGATCATCCCGCACCGGGACCGGTCGCCGTGGAGTCGCTCCCGGCGTCGGGCGCCGGGTCGCGTGGGGGTGCGGTCGCTCATCAGTCGTCCAGGTAGGTGAACTCGGTGTCGCCGATCCGGATGCGGTCGCCGATCTGCAGCGGCTGCGCCCCGACGAGCGGCTCCTCGTTGAGGAAGGTTCCGTTCGTCGACGACAGATCCTCCACGATGACGACCATGCCCTGTCGGACGAGCCGCGCGTGGCGGCCCGACGCGTACGGGTCGTCGATCCGGATGTCGACCTGTCCACCCCGTCCGATCACCGCGCCCGGTCCGACGTCGTACTCGTCCCCGGGGTTGTGGCCGACGGCGCGCTCGACGCGCAGCCGCGGCTCGCCCGTCCCACCGCCGGACAGGCCCGTGCCCTCGGCGACGCCGGGGGCGGTGGCGCCCATCGGCACCCGCGCCAGGTCGGTGACGCTCGACCGGGCGACCCAGACGAGGAAGAGGTAGAGCACCCCGACGATCCCGAACTTCAGCGCGACCGAGACGGGCTCCACGAGGTCGCCGAGAGGGAGCGCGTGCACGTCGGCCATCATGCCGCCTCGACCCGCAGCACGAGGGTGCCGAGCTCGATCCGGTCGCCCGGGCCGACCGGGGTCGGGCCCTTCGTGTCGACGCCACCGACCCGGACGCCGTTCGTCGAGCCGAGGTCGTCGATCATCCAGCCCTCCGCGGTCGGCCACAGCTCGGCGTGGCGCCGCGACACCTCGGCGCTGGCGATGACGACGTCGCACTCGCGGCTCCGCCCGAGCGTGCCGCCGGTCGGGGCGATCGGCACCCGTCGCCCGTCGAGGACGAGGACGATCGGCCCGGTGTACGGCGTCGCCGCCCGCGGTCGCGGGACCGGCTCGGCCCGCTCCGGCGCCCGCGGGACGGGGCGGGCCGGCTCGGCCTCCCGCGCGGGGGGCGCGACGTGGTGGGTGCGCTCCGGGACGGCCTCCCGCGACGACCGGTCGGGGTCGCCCGGCGCACCGTCCTCGAAGTCGGCTCGCACGCCGTACCGACCGGCCCCGAGCTCGGGCGCCTCGTGGAGCGCGATCCGGGGCGGGTGCGCCAGGGCGTAGTGCGACTCCCGCGCATGCAGCAGCAGGCTGTTGGACAGCTCCTCGACGAGCCGCGGGCCGACGTCGCGCAGGCGGCGATGGTCGGCCGGCGACAGGTACACGTCGTAGCGGTGCGGCGCCCACGTCCGGTCGAGGCTCCGCCGCCGCGACCCGTCCATCTCGCGCGCGAGGCCCCGCGCGAGCTCCGCGGGGCTCACCTCGCTGCGGAAGAGCCGGCCGAAGGCTCCCTCCACCAGGCCGGCCAGCTTGCTCTCGATGTCGCGCAACTCACGGGGTCCAGACTCGGGGTACCGGATGCTACGCGCTGCGGCGACGGGTGCGGGGCACGACGCCGCGCTCCACGGCGCCGACGACGACGTCGGCGAGGCGGCGACGATCGGCGACCGCCCCCGCCCGTCCCGCCGCCGCCAGGAGGGGTGGCACGGCGGCGAGGCCGCCGCAGACGACCGCCGCCGCGACGCCCGCGCCACCGGCGAGGACCGGGCCGACGATCCCACAGAGCGCCGCCACGCCCGCGAGGGCCGCCACGACGCCGCACGTCCGGCGTCGCGCGTCGGACGCGCCCGACGCGGCCAGCACCGCGAGCGCGACCACGATCGCCGCCGCGACAGCGACCCACGGGCCCAGCAGCGCGCCGGCGGCCGCGGCCGCCGGCGGGACCGCGGCCGGTGGGACCGCCGACCGACGCCCGGCGCCCTCGGGACGGTCGGCGGCCGTCCGCGGCATCGGGTCGACCGCGGACGCGACGCGCACGTCCCGCCGCTCGAGCTCCTCGCGCAGGGCCCGTCCCAGGTCCGCGGCGTCGCCTCGCGCGGCGGGGTCGGCGGAGCACGCCCGGTCGATCGCCGCGACGAGCGCGGGGTCGAGATCGGGCCGTCGCCCGGCGAGCGACGGCAGGTCGCGGTGCTCGCGGACGAGCGCGCTCGCCTTCGGCGCCTCGCCCCCACCGCCGGCCGGGTGCTCTCCGACGAGCGCCTCGTGGAGCACGACCGCGAGCGCCCAGACGTCGGACGCCGCGTCCCCGACGCCGCCCTCCAGCCGCTCGGGCGCCATGTACGACAAGGTCCCGACGATGCGACCGTCGGCGCCCTCGCCGTCACGGGCGGGGCCGGCGTGACGGGCGATCCCGAAGTCGGCGAGCTTGGCCGGGGAGATCCCGTCCCGGCACGGACGACGGTCGTCGTCGTCGAACGCGCCGGCCGGGATGAGGACGTTGCGCGGCGTGACGTCGCGGTGGACGATCCCGCGGTCGTGCGCGTGCTGGAGGCCGGCGGCGAGCGCCACCCCGATCTCGAGCAGCTCGACGTCGGAGTGCGTGTCGTCGACGATCGTGCGGCGCAACGTGTCGCCGGGGACGAACTCGGTGACGATCCATGCGGCGCTCGACGTCCGTCCCAGCGCGTACACGGCGACGATCGCCGGGTGCGCGAGCCGGGCCGCGGCGCGGGCCTCGTCGACGGCGCGACCGCCACGCTCGAGCGGGAGCGACTTGATCGCCACGTCACGGCCGAGCTGCTCGTCGGTCGCCTGCCAGACGGTGCCGGCGCCCCCGCGTCCGAGGACGCGCCGCAGCCGGTAGCGACCGAGGACGAGGTCGCCCGGGACCGCGGACGCGGCCGACGGCGACGGGCCCGACGGCGCGGGGCGGGCCGTCGACCTGATCGGGGTGGCGGGCTCCGGGACCACGGTCGGTCGCTTCGCCGGTCCCCGGTGGTGTCCTTCCCGGTGCACGCCGTCACCCGCGCGGGACCGTGATCGCGGGGCGTGGAGACCCGGACGAGCGGTCGGGTCGGGGGCCCGTTCGGACGGGTGGGACGCCGCTCCGGCGGCCCCGTCGACCCGGCTGCGGCGGGTGCGACGTCCGTCTGCGTGGTGCGACGGGGAGGAACCGCAGGCCTTACGGTGAACCCTGGGCAGGACCGGTCACGCCACCACCCGGTGTCGGACCGCGAGTACCGCCCACTGCCCAGGAGCCACCCGTGTCGTTCTTCGACGACGACGACTTCGATGAGCCGACCGACGCCGGATTCGATCCGGTGTCGCGGCGTGCGTCGCGCCGCTCCGGTGGTCTGCTGGCGCCCGGTCGTCCCGATCCGCACACCGCTCGGGTCCGTCAGATGGTGGCCCTCGGCGTCATCGTGTTCGTCCTCATCCTCCTGACGCTCGCGGTCAACGGCTGCGTGAAGTCCGGTCGGACCAATGCGCTGAAGGACTACTCGCGCGACGTCAGCTCGCTGCTGCAGACGTCGAGCGACGAGGTCGGCCGGCCGCTGTTCGAGACGCTCGCGTCGGGCGAGGACGCCAACACCCTCCGGCAGAGCCTCAACCGGTTGCGCGAGAACGCCGAGGAGGCCGCGTCGCGCGTGGAGGCCCTGTCGCCCCCCGGCGACGACCGCGGTCGCTCGGCGCAGTACTCGCTCGAGCTCGCGCTCAACCTGCGCGCCCGCGCGTTGCGGATCATCTCGGCCCAGATCGCCGACGCGACCGCCGACCAGGGCGACCAGGCGATCTCGCAGATCGCCGGGCAGATGCAGGCGCTGATCGCCAGCGACGTCATCGTCCTCACCCGCACCAAGCCGCTGATCGACGAAGCGCTGAAGGACGCCGACGTGTCCGGCCTGGAGGTCAACGCCCCCCGCGTCATCAGCGACATCAGCTGGCTCGATCCCGACACCGTCGCCCAGAACCTCAGCGGGTCCGCCTCGGGCTCCGGGTCCGGTGGCGGCCGCAACCAGAGCGTCGTCGACCGGTCCGACGAGACGCCGACGGGCACCGGCCCGCACGGCAGCACCCTCAACGCGGCCCGCTACGGCGACGTGACGCTCGAGGGCGGCGGGGCGGACAACGCCGTGACCGGTCGCAAGGTCAGCGTCGACGTCGCGAACACCGGCCAGTCGGACTCCACCCGGATCGACGTCGGCCTGGTCTTCACCCCCGAGGGCGGTCGCGCCACGCCGGTGAAGAAGACCGTCCCGTCGCTGGCGGCCGGGCAGTCGACCACCGTCGAGCTGACGATGCCCCGGTCCGCCCGGGCCGGCGTGAGCGGCGAGCTGAAGATCGAGATCGGAGGCGTTCCCGGCGAGGAGAACCTCGAGAACAACTCGGGGACGTACGCGATCACGATCGGCGGTTGAGCCGGTGCCCGACCATCCCGACGGCTGGTCGGCGATCGCGACGGCCGGTCTCGCCGTCGCGGTCCTGGCGCTCCTGGCGGTCGTCGTCCTGGCGCTGTGGGTGCGGCGGTTGCGTCGCGCCCAGACCGCGGTCCTCGGCCCCGGCGGCCACGAGGACCTCGTGGCCCACGCCGCGCGGCTCGAGGCGCGCGTCGACGAGGCGACCGAGGCGTTCTCCGCGTTGGCCCGACGTCACGCCGAGCGGATGGAGGGCATCGAGGGCGCGCTCCTGCGGGTGCTGTCGCGCCACGCGATGGTGCGCTACGACGCGTACGGCGAGCAGTCCGGCCACCAGTCGTGCTCGCTGGCGCTGCTGGACGTCGTCGGCGACGGGATCGTCCTCACCTCGATCCACCACCGGGACCAGGCGCGGATCTACATCCGGCGGATCCAGGCCGGCGAGCCGGAGCACCGCCTGGCGCCGGAGGAGGAGCAGGCGCTGGCGCTCGCGCTCCGCCGCGGGCCGATCGACGGGGACGGCGGCGTCGACGGCACGCCCGCCGTGCCGCGCCCCGGCGTGTGACGTTCGGGTGAACCGCTCGACGCGCCGGATCCTGCGGGTATCCTCGTCCGCGGAGCGCATCCGTGCACGCGAGCGACCCGCCAGCCACCGCCGTGGTGCTGCCGTCCGGGAACGGCGAGCGGTCCCCTGCGGCCCGGAACGGCGCCGGCAGGGTCTCGAGCCACGTGCTCGTGCTCAACGCGACGTACGAGCCGATCCACGTCTGCGGCATACGACGCGCCGCGGTGCTGCTGCTGAAGGACAAGGCCGAGGTCATCGAGACGGGCGTCGGCGAGCTGCGCGCGGAGCGGACCGCGTTCCCGCGGCCGGCGGTCATCCGCCTGCGGACCTACGCCCCCGTTCCGCGACACGGCCGTCGCCGGCTGACGCGACGCGCCGTGTTCGCCCGGGACGACTGGACGTGCCAGTACTGCCAGGCCCGCGGCGACCTCACCGTCGACCACGTCATCCCGCGGTCCAAGGGCGGGTCGAGCGAGTGGGAGAACATCGTCACCTGCTGCGCGACCTGCAACCGGCGCAAGGCCGACCGCCTGCCGCACCAGGCCAGGATGTTCCCGCGGCGCTCGCCGCGGGCTCCCCACCCGTCGGTGTTCATCCAGGTCGCGTGCCCGCGGATCCCGGAGAGCTGGCGGGCCTGGCTTCCGACCCTGGCGTAGCGACCGTCGGTCGCCGACGCCGCGTCGGGGTCCTCGGTCCGCGTGGCGGGCCGGTCAGCGGATGGCGGCGGGAATCGAGCGCACGCGCGCTCCGCGCCGGGCGCCCGCGACGTCGACGCGGACGACCGTGGCGGCGTCGGCGACCTTCACGCGGCGGTCCCACCGACCGTCGCGGTCCGCCCGGACGCGGGCGACGGTGGTCCAGGCGCCGCAGCCCGACCGGGCCTGGATGCGGACGCGCGCCCGGCCGCGGGCGACGCCACGCACGCGCATCCGTGCGCCGGACCGGGTCGCGCCCGTGATCCGCACCGGTTGCGTGCGCGTCCGGACGACCGACCGTGCCGCGCCCACGTCGACGCGGTAGCGGGCGCCGGGGGCGGACGTCCGGCGGGCGCGGAGGGTGATCCGTCCGTCCGCCCCGACCGTGGCGCGGGCGACGGTGCGCCACGTCCGCGACGTCGACGTGCGACGGCGGAGCACGGCCCGGTCACCCGCGCGGTCGGGCGCCGCCACGGCCCGTACGAGGTCGCGCCGCGCTCCGGCGCGCACGTCGCCGATCACGACGTCGCGGGACGTGCACCGCAGCAGGGCGTCGGGGGCGGGTCCCGTGGGGGCGGAAGCCGTCGGGGCGCACTCGTACCCGTCGGTGACGCGCTTGCTCCGCCCGTCCTTGTGGATGGTGAAGGCGTCGAGGGTCGCCCCGACCGGCAGGGTCGTCGTCGTGGCGTCGCCCTTGCCGGTGATGACCGACCGGAGGGCGAGCGTGCCCTCCGTGACGCACGCCTCCTGGTACGTGGACGTCTCGCCGACGACGAGCCGCGGGGTGGCGCCGTGGGCCTTCCAGTCGGCGCCCGGCTCGCCGAGCTCGTAGTACTTCGGCCCGCTCGTGCTCACGACGTACTGGGGGCCGTCCGGTCCGCCGACGTGCCCGCGGGCGTAGGAGTGGGTGTGGCCCTGGAGGACGAGGTCGACGTTCGCCTGCTCGACGAGGTCGAGCCACGACGCGCGCACCCTGGCGGACTGGGAGTGGTGCTGGTCGGAGCTCGAGAAGAACGGGATGTGGAGGATGACGACGGTCCACCGGTTGGGGTTGTCGCGCAGGAGCCCCCGGAGCCACTCCCGTTGCTGCGGGCTCGGGTCGTAGGCCATGTTGTCGCCGGTGTTCAGGGCGATGAACCGGATGCCCTGGTAGTCGACGGTGTACGCGGTGTTCCTCAGCCCGGCCGGACCGTTGAGCGGGTGGTTGAAGTGGGCGCGGAAGCTCCGGGCGGTGCCGTCGTGGTCGACGAACGGCAGCTTCGCCATGGTGCCGAGGTACTCGTGGTTGCCCGGGATCGCGAGCGTGTTGATCCGCTCCAGGACGCCCTTCTGGGCTCCGAACCACTGGGCCCACTCCTCGTCCTGGTTGGGCGCGTTGATGAGGTCGCCGGCGTGGATGACGAGGCGGGCGTCCGGCACGTCGGCGTACGACCGGCGGATCCAGGGCGTCCACGTGTCGAGGCCCTCCTGGGTGTCGCCGTTGTAGAGCCACCGCCAGGTGCCGGGATGGCCCTTGGCCGCGGTCCGGAAGGTCGTCCAGGCGGTCCAGTCGTCGCCCTTGCCGACGCGGTACTCGTACTCGTGGTCGGGAAGGAGGCCGTTGGCGGTGACCGTGTGGTGTCGGCCGTCGCGCAGGACGTGGCTGTGCACGCCGGCGAGGCGACGCGCCGGCTCTCCCGGGCGCCGGATCTCGACGGCGTGGCCGTCGTCCGCGGCCGGGGTGCGCCAGGTGATGGTCTGCGACGTCTCGGGCCGCTCGGTCGGGTTGAGGACGACGCGCTCCGGCACGGCGGCGGTCGCCTCCCCGGTGGCGGCGAACGTCGCGGCCGCGATGGCCCCGACGACGGTTGAGCGGAGGATCGTTCGGCCGGTTGCGCGCATGTTCTGAACGCCCGAATGAGGCGTGCTACCGAGGGTAGCGTCTGTGGTGACCGTGCGGTGATCGTCGCGTGAACGCCGACGCGGCGCCTGTCGGCGCCGCGTCGGGTCCTGCGTTCCGGTGGTCCGGTCGAGGAGCGTCGCATCCCCACGCCAGTACCGTGGGCGCGCTTTCGCTGGGACGAGGGCGAGCTCCTGCCTGGTTCGGTCTTTCGCGGGACCCCCTTTCGGGCGGTCCTGCCAGGTGACGACCGGTGTCGACGCCGTGGCGTCGAGGGAGGTCCGGACGACCTTCCCGGCTCGTGCACGCCGCCTGTCGGCGGCGGGACGGGCTACGGGGAGGCCACCTCCTGAGTCCCGTACGACAAGTCGTTGATGCGGACCACCTCCTTTCTCTGGCTGGTTGATCCGAACGTACCACCCCGACCCGGCCGGGTCGAGGGGCCGTGGCGCGCCGCGCCGTGCGCGGTCGGGTTCGAGTCCCGACCGCGCTCCGGCGTCACGCGTCGGGCGCCTCGTCGGCCGCGCCGGGCTCAGGGGCCTCGGGCTCCGCGGCGTCCGGGCCCGGGGCGTCCCGCTCGGCGGCGTCGGGGTCGCCTGCCGTCGTGGCGGCGGTGGCGCCCGTGGCCGGCGATCCGCTGCCGGGGGTGGCGACGTCCTCGGGGTCGTCCTCGCTCTCGATGATGCGGGCGACGGCGCTCACCTGGTCGTCGTCGCGGACGTTCATCACGCGGACGCCCTGCGAGTTGCGGCCGTAGCGGTTGATCCCGCCCACGGTGGTGCGCTGCACCATGCCGTTCTCGCTGATGAAGACGAGGCCCTCGTGCTCGCGGACGACGAGCGCGCCGGCCAGGCCGCCCTTCGTCTCGGTGAGCTGGATCGTCTTGACGCCCTTGGCCCCGCGGCTCGTCTTGCGGTACTCGCGGACGAGGGTGCGCTTGCCGTACCCGTTCTCGGTGACGACGAGCAGGTCCAGGTCGTCCTTGGCGACGTCCATGGCGATGACCTCGGACGATCCGACGTCCATCCCGCGGACGCCGCTGGTGTCGCGGCCCATCGCGCGGGCGTCGCTCTCGGAGAACCGGACCGTCAGGCCGGCCTTCGACACCATGACGATCTCGTCGCCCTCGTTGACCCCGCGGACGCCGACGAGCTCGTCCTCGTCCCGGATCTTGATGGCGATGATGCCGTCGGCCTTGATCGGCGTGTTGTACGCCTGCAGCTCGGTCTTCTTGATCGTCCCGTTGCGGGTGGCGAAGACGAGGTACGGGGTCTCGGTGAAGTCCCGGGTGGACAGCACCGACTGGACCCGCTCGCCCTCGCGGAGCGGCAGCACGTTGCCGAGGAACCGGCCCTTGGCGGTGCGGGACGCCTCGGGCAGCTCGTAGACCTTGGACCGGTAGACCTTGCCGCGGTTGGAGAAGAACAGCAGGTAGTCGTGACTGGAGCACACGAAGAGGTGCTCGATGTAGTCACCGTCCTTCATGTTCATCCCGCTGACCCCGACGCCGCCGCGGTGCTGCTGACGGTAGGTCGCCAGCGGCAGGGACTTGATGTAGCCGGACTGCGTGATGGTGATGACCATCTGCTGGTCGGCGATGAGGTCCTCGATGTCGATCTCGTCCTCGGAGTGCGTGATCAGCGTGCGCCGATCGTCCGAGAACCGCTCCTTGACGTCGGTGAGCTCCTCCTTGATGAGGTCGAGGACCGCCTGCTCGTCGCCGAGGAGCGCGCGCAGCTCGGCGATGCGCTCCATGACGTCGGCGTGCTCGGCCCGGATCGCGTCGCTCTCCAGCGCGGTGAGCTGCGCCAGGCGCAGGTCGAGGATCGCCGTCGCCTGGATCATCGACAGGCCAAACTCCTGCATGAGCCGACCGCGGGCCGTCTCGCGGTCCTTGGAGTTGCGGATGACCTCGATGACCGCGTCGAGGTTGTCGAGGGCGATGAGCAGGCCCTCGAGGACGTGCGCCCGGGCCTCCTTCTGCGCCAGCTCGAACTTGGCGCGGCGGACGACGACCTCGCGCTGGTGCCCGACGTACGCGTGGAGGATCTCGCGCAGGCCCAGCGTCCGCGGCACGCCGTCGACGAGCGCGACGGCGTTGACGCCGAACGTCGTCTGCATCGGCGTGTGCTTGTAAAGCTTGTTGAGCGCGACCTTCGGGATCGCGTCGCGCTTCAGCTCGATGACGAGCCGCATGCCCCGGCGGTCGGACTCGTCGTTGACCTTCGTGCACTCCGGGAGCTTGCGCTCGAGGATGAGGTTGTCGATCTTCTCGGCGAGGCCGCCGGAGCCGCCCTTCTTCACCATGTAGGGCAGCTCGGTGACGACGATCGCCTCCTTGCCCTGGCCGATCGGCTCGATGTGCGCCTTGGCCTGGACGCGTACGCGACCGCGACCGGTCTCGTACGCGTCGCGGATGCCGGAGTGCCCGAGGATGATCCCGCCGGTCGGGAAGTCCGGGCCCGGCAGGTGCTTCATGAGCTCGTCGACGGTGATCGACGGGTTGTCGATGTACGCGATCGTGGCGTCGATCGTCTCGCGCAGGTTGTGCGGCGCCATGTTCGTCGCCATGCCGACGGCGATGCCGGACGCGCCGTTGACGAGCAGGTTGGGGTACCGGGACGGCAGGACCTGCGGCTCCTGCTGCTGACCGTCGTAGTTCGGCTGGAAGTCGACGGTGTCCATGTCCAGGTCGCGGAGCATCTCCGCGGCCAACCTGGTCATCCGCGCCTCGGTGTACCGCATGGCGGCGGGCGGGTCGCCGTCGATCGAGCCGAAGTTGCCCTGGCCGTCGACGAGCTCGTGGCGCATGGAGAAGTCCTGCGCCATGCGGGCGAGCGTGTCGTAGATCGCCGAGTCGCCGTGCGGGTGGTACTTGCCCATCACCTCGCCGACGATGCGGGCGGACTTGACGTACGGCCGGGTCGGGCCGTAACCGCCCTCGTTCATCGCGAAGAGGACGCGACGGTGGACGGGCTTCAGTCCGTCGCGGGCGTCGGGCAGCGCGCGCCCGACGATGACCGACATCGCGTAGTCCAGGTACGCGGTCCGCATCTCCTCCTCGAGCGCACGGGGCTCGAGGTTGCCGCCGCTGATGACGTCGGGGCTGCTCATGCGTCGTTCTCCTTCGTCACCGGATCAGACATCGAGGTTGACGACCTGGCGGGCGTGCTCCTCGATGAACCCACGCCGGAACTCGACGTGGTCGCCCATGAGCATGGAGAACAACCGGTCGGCGGTCGCGGCGTCGTCGATCGTCACCTTCTGCAGCGTCCGGGTCGCCGGATCCATCGTCGTGACGCGCAGCTGCTCCGGGTTCATCTCGCCCAGGCCCTTGAACCGGTTGAGGGTGCCCGCGGTGCGTGCGGCCATGTCCATGATCGCCCGGTGGAGCTCGTCGAACGTCCCGGCCTCGGACGTCCGGTCCTCGAGGGCGACGGTGAACGGCGCCCGACCGCACAGGTCGACGAGCTGGCGGTGGACCTTCGTCAGGCCGACGAGCTCGGGGCTGTCGAAGAGCGAGCGCTTGACCCGGTGGCTCTGCGACAGGCCGGTCTTGCGCTCGATCGTGCGGATCCAGAGCTCGACCGGATCCTCGTCGAGCAGGCGGACCTCGTGGGTCGTGGTCTCGTCGTCCTGCACGGCGCGCAGGTGCTCGATCACCCGGTCGGACCCGAAGACGCCGTCGCGGACGAGCCCGGTCGTCTGGAGGAACCGGACGACCGCGCCGCCGTGCTCGGCCCGCAGCGCGCTGGCCCAGCCCTCGTGCTGCTTGCGCAGCCGGCTGAACTTCTGCCACCGCGCCTCGGTGAGCGCCAGCTCCCGATCGTGCGAGTCGGTGATGCGGAACCGCTCGAGCTTGTCCGAGAGGAGCACGTCCTCGAGCTCGGACTCCTTCTCGATGTAGCGGCTGTTCTGGCCCTTCTTCAGGCGATACAGCGGCGGCTTGGCGATGTAGACGTAGCCGGCCTCGAGCAGCTCCTGCATCTCGCGGAAGAGCAGGGTGAGGATGAGCGTCCGGATGTGGGCGCCGTCGACGTCGGCGTCCGTCATGAGGATGATCTTGTGGTACCGCGCGTTCTCGATGTCGAACTCGTCGCGGACCCCGGTGCCGATCGCGGTGACGAGCGACTGGATCGCGTCGTTCTGCAGGACCTTGTCGATCCGGCTCTTCTCGACGTTGAGGATCTTGCCGAACAGCGGGAGGATCGCCTGGGTGTTGCGGTCCCGGCCCTGCTTGGCCGAGCCGCCGGCGGAGTCGCCCTCGACGATGAAGAGCTCGCGCAGGGCCGGGTCCTTCACCGAGCAGTCGGCGAGCTTGCCGGGCAGGCGCGAGTCGGAGCCGGCCTTCTTGCGGGTGAGGTCGCGTGCCTTGCGGGCCGCGGCGCGCGCCTGCGACGCTTGGACGGCCTTGCGGACGATCGCCCGGGCGTCCTGCGGGTTCTCCTCGAAGTACTCGGCGAGCTTCTCGTTGACGATCGACTGGACGGTGCCGTCCATGCCCGGGTTGCCGAGCTTCGTCTTCGTCTGGCCCTCGAACTGAGGGTTCGTGAGCTTGGCCGAGATGACGGCGGTGAGGCCCTCGCGGACGTCGTCCCCCGTGAGGGCGGCGTCCTTCTCCTTCAGCTCCCGGTTGTCCCGGGCCCACTTGTTCACCGTGCGCGTCAACGCGGAGCGGAACCCGGACAGGTGCGACCCGCCCTCGTGGGTGTTGATGTTGTTGGCGAAGCTGTGGATCGACTCCTGGTAGGTCGAGTTCCACTGCATCGCGACCTCGACCGCGCCGTCGGCGCCCTCGCCCTCGAACGCGATGACGTGCTTGCCGATGGCGTCCTTGCCGTCGTTGAGGTACGACACGAAGTCGGCGATGCCGCCCTCGTAGTGGAACTCGACCCGCTTCGTCTCGGCGCGCTCGTCGGTGATGACGATCCGCAGCCCACGGGTGAGGAACGCCGTCTCGCGCAGGCGCTGCTCGAGCGTGCTCCAGTCGAACTCGGTCGTCTCGAAGATCTCGGCGTCCGGCAGGAACGTGATCGTGGTGCCGGTGGACTCGCCCTTCGCCAGGGCCTCGCCCTTCTCGAGCGGCCCGAGCACGTCGCCGCGGGAGTACGCCTGGCGCCAGACGTGGCCGTCGCGTCGGATCTCGACCTTGAGCGACTCCGACAGCGCGTTGACGACGGAGCTGCCGACGCCGTGGAGGCCGCCCGAGACCTTGTAGCCCCCGCCGTCGCCGAACTTGCCGCCGGCGTGCAGGACGGTGAGGACGACCTCGACCGCCGGCCGGCCCTCGCTCTCCTGGATCGCGACGGGGATGCCTCGGCCGTCGTCGCGGACGGTGACCGAGTCGTCGGGGTGGATCGTGACCTCGACGGTCGTCGCGTGGCCGGCGAGCGCCTCGTCGACGGAGTTGTCGACGATCTCCCAGACGAGGTGGTGGAGCCCCCGGACCCCGGTCGACCCGATGTACATGCCCGGGCGGTGCCGGACGGCCTCGAGGCCCTCGAGGACCGTGATGTCGGCCGCGTCGTAGCTCCCCGCCGTGGCGGGGACCTCAACGTCGTCGGATGTCGGGGTGTCGTTCGTCGCCATGGGCCTCCGTACAGCAGAAACGCCCCGGCCGGAATCGGTGGAGTCCGGTCCGAGGCGCACCGAGCGAATCCGCTGAAGTTTACCATATGCGGGCCGCCGAACCCCCTCGTCGACGGCGCGAATCCGCTGCAAAGACCGGTGTTCTCGGGGCGCGACGCCCGCCGGTCGCCAGCGCTCGACCGCGGCGACGGACATCGCGTCCGGGCGCGGCGCTCGACCGCGGTGGCTCAGCCGGCCCCGGAGGCGGTGCGGATGCTGCGCACCGCCGTCGCGGTCGGGCCCCCGGCGGCCTGCAGCCGCTCGACGATCCGACGCTCCATGAGCTGGAGCTCGTGGGCCCACGTGGCGTCCTCGCACCGCACGTACAGCACGCCGTCCACGAGCCCCACCGGTCGCCCGGCCGCCGCGATCGCCGGTCCGACCGCCGCCGCCCAGACCCGCTGGACCGCCGCGAGGTCCCCCTCCGGGGTCAGCCCACGCAGGAGGCCGTCCAACCCGGCCGCCGCGGGCCGGGGAGCGTGGCGTCGACGTCGGGCCATGCCGCGATCATGCCCGGCCGGCGACGCGCGTGGCCGCCGCCCGGCCCGGCAGGACGTCGACCCGGCCCACGTCCGGGTCCTCCGCGCCCGGGACGTGGTCGGCCTCGGTGACGCTGACGAGCGCCTGCCCGCTTCCGCGCACGGCGTCGACGAGCCGCTCCCGGCGTCGTCGGTCGAGCTCGCTCATCACGTCGTCGAGCAGGACGATCGGCCGCCGCCCCACCGCCTCCTCCACCGCGTCGGTCTCGCCGAGCACGATCGCCAGGAGCGCGATCCGTTGCTCTCCCTGCGACCCGAACCGGCTCAGGAGCCGTCCGTCGCGCCGCACGGCGAGCTCGTCGCGGTGCGGTCCCTGGTGCGTGAACCCGCGCTCCACGTCGCCGGCGTGACGATCCCGCAGGGCTGCGAGCACCTCGTCCGGATCCGTGGAGGTCCGGGCCCGGTAGTCGAGCTCCAGCCGCCCCTCCAGGCCCAGTTGCCCGGCGCGCCCGGCGACCGCGCCGGCGATCCGCTCGACCGCGCCGGCCCGGGCGCGCGTGAGCTCCGCCGCGGCGATCGCGAGCGACCGGTCCCACGGATCGAGTCGGTGCGCGATCGAGGACGCGTCGCGGCCGGGCCGGTCACGGAGCGCGCCGAGCAGCGCGTTGCGTTGCCGCAGGGCCTCGAGGAACCGGCCGCGGACATCGCCGCCGGAGGGGCGCAGCGCCACGACGAGCTGGTCGAGGTGCGCGCGCCGGAGCGCCGGACCACCCTTGACGAGGACCATCCGGTCGGGCAGGAAGACGCTGAGGAGCGGCCGGGCCGGATGGTCGAGCAGCCGCTCCACCGGCTGACCGTCGACCGAGGTCCGTCTGCGCTCGTCGACGCGCGCGCTCACCCCGACCCCGAACCGGTGCGCCGGCGCTCCGGCGCCGTCGGCGTCCGGGGTCCCCGTCACGTCGCCGGTGACGTGCCCGGCCTCGGCGCCCCGCCGCACGAGCTCCCGGTCGGGCACGTGACGGAACGACCGACCGGTGCACGCGAGGTACGCGATCTCCAGGAGGTTCGTCTTGCCCGCCCCGTTGGGCCCCGACACGACGGTCATGCCGGGGCCGAGCGGCACCTCCGCCTCCTCGTAGGTGCGGAGGTCGCGGATCCGCAGGTGCGACAGGTACGACAGCGAGCCGCCTGCCCGCGGTCAGGCGTTCAGCCGGATGGGCATGATGAGGTAGAGGAAGCCCTGGTCGTCGACGGTCTGCAGGAGCCCGGGACGGATCGGGCTCGTGAGCCGCAGCAGGACCTCGTCGCTCTCGATCGTGGCCAGGCCGTCGCGCAGGTACTCGGGGTTGAAGCCGATGTCGAGCGGCTCGCCGTGGAACGGCACCGGGATCGTCTCGCGGGCCTCGCCGACGTCCTGGGTCGTCGACGACACGGTGAGCTCGCCCTCGACGAACGCCAGGCGCAGCGGCTGGGACTTCTGGGCCAGCAGCGCGACGCGCGACACGACCTCGCGCAGCTCCGCGGTGGAGACCCGCAGCTCGTGGTCGAACGTGTCGGGGATGAGCGAGCGGTACTGCGGGAACGTGCCATCGACGAGGCGCGAGCTGAGGACGTGGTCCCCCACGGTGAAGAGCACCTGGTTCTCGCCCCGGGCGACGGTGAGGACCTCCGCCCCGGTCGTGGGGACGAGCCGCTCGAGCTCCTGCATGACCCGCGCGGGGACGTTCGCCTCGAACCCCGCGGCGAGCGGCGTCTCGAGCGTGGTCCGCTTCTCCGACAGGCGGTAGGAGTCGGTGGCGACCATCGTCAGGACGTCGCCCTCGGCGCGCACCAGGACGCACGCCAGCAGCGGGCGGGTGTCGTCCTTGGCGGCGGACCGGACGACCTTGCTCGTCGTCTCGACGAACGCGGCCGCCGGCACCTCGACGGCGGTGGCGTCCGCCGGCTCGGGAAGCGGCGGGAAGTCCTCCGCCCGCAGGGTCCGCAGGTGGAACACCGCCGATCCCGCGGTGACCTCGACGTCCTGTTCCTCGGTACGCAGCTCCAGGGTGATCCGGGGACCCGGCGCCTGGCGGGCGATGTCGAGCAGCAGGCGGGCCGGCAGCACGACGGTGCCGGGCTCGTCGACGTCGCCCTCGAGGGCGATCCGCAGGCCGATCTGCAGATCGGTCGCGCGAAGCTCGATCCCGTCGCGGCCGGCGGCGATCTGGACCCCGGACAACGTGGGGTTGGCGAGGCGCCCGGAGGCGATCCGGCTGAGGGACTGCAGATGACCGAGCAGGTCCTGTGCGGGGGTGTGCAGTTTCACCTTGTAGTCCTCAGAGGAGAAGGAGGTACAGGAGCAGTGGGAAGGGGTGTGCGAACTGTGCCCGGAGCGCGGCCGGCCCGCGGGAGCCCCCTGTGGGAGCGCCGATCCGCGAGGCGCGTCTCGGCACAGCGTCCTGTGCAGTCTGTCACCCGTCCCGGCGTCCTGTGCCCCGGTCGTCGTCGGCGGTGTGACCGGCGAGCACAGCGGCGAGCCGCTCGCGCACACGGGAGAGGTCGGCCTGTGCGCTCGGATCGCGCGAGATCTGGTCCTGGACGCTGCGGACCGCCTTCATGACGGTCGTGTGGTTGCGTCCGCCGAAGCCGCGGCCCAGGGCGGGATAGGACTCCTGGGTCTCCTCGCGCGCGACATACATGGCGAGCTGACGGGCCCAGGTCACGCGGCGCTCCCGCCGGGTGGAGAGCAACGCGTCGGCGGGTAGCGAGAACGTGTCGGCGGTCGCGGTGATGACGTCTTCGAGCGTGGCGCGGCGCCCCGGGTCGGCGTCGCGCCGGCCGGGCCTGCGCTCACGGGCGGGGTAGAGCGAGCCCAGGACCTCGCGCGCGAGCGTGCGCGTGACCGGACGGTCGGTGAGCGACGCGAACGCGATGACGCGGGTGAGCGCTGCCTCGACGGCGCGGATGCTGCCGGTCACCTCGTGCGCGATCTCCTCGAGCGCGGACGCCTCCTGGATCGGGACGGCGTGCCCCCGCAGGCGCTTGCGCAGCACCATGAGCCGGGTGGCCACGTCCGGCGGGGCGACCTCGGCCACGAGCCCGGCCGCGAACCGGTCGCGGAGCCGGTTCTCCATCCGCTCGAGGTCGTCCGGCAGGCGGTCGGCGGTGAGCACGACCTGGGCCCCGGACTCGTGGAGCGCGTTGAAGGTGTGGAAGAACTCCTCCTCGGTGGCGCGCTTGGCCATGAGGAACTGGACGTCGTCGACGAGCAGGAGGTCGATCGATCGGTAGCGCCGCTTGAAGTCGTCGATGCCGTGGCGGCGGAGCGCGTGCGTGAACTCGTTCGTGAACGTCTCGGCGGTGGCGTAGCGGACGCGGATGCCGGGATGGTGACTGCGGGCGTAGTGCCCGACGGCGTGGAGGAGGTGGGTCTTGCCGACCCCCGGTGGCCCGTAGAGGAACAGCGGGTTGTAGGCGACGCCGGGATGCTCGGCGACGGTGAGCGCCGCGGCGTGGGCGAAGTGGTTGGACGGTCCGAGGACGAACTCCTCGAAGCGGTACGCGGGCGTCAGGGGACGGTCGTCCGGTGGATCGACGGTGGTCGCGGGACCGCGACGGGTCGTGCCGGTGGGCGTGGTCGTCGCGGTGGCCCGGGCGTCGGCGACGATCCGGACCCGGACGTCGGAGCCCAGGACGCGGGATGCGCTGGCGGCGAGCATGGGCCGCAGCCGGGAGTCGATCCAGGAGGCGGCCGACGGCGGGGCGGAGAGGCGGAGCTCGCCGGCGTCCAGCGTGACCGGGCGCAGGACCGCGAGCCACGTGTCCCAGGCGGGATCGGCGATCCGGGCCCGGGCGTCAGCCACGATCGCCGTCCAGTCGTGGTCGAGGTCGGGGTGGGGGGAGGGCACGGGAACGGGAACGACCGTCCGGGGACGGTCGCGGGAGGCAACGTCGGTGGGGGAGCGGCCGTGGCCGCGTCCGTGAGGCGCCGCGGAACGTGCTGCGGCGTCCCGGGAATATAGCAACGGAGGCCCCGTCCGATCGACCCGTCCGAGGCTCTTGATAGGCCGATCCCGCAAACAGCGGGAAAGGCGTGGCGCGCGCCGTGGGAGCGGCTCGGACGGCGGGGTGCAGGAGCGCGGTCGACCGCGCTAGACTGCGCGATCCGTGCCTGTGGCGGGCGCGAACGTCGACGCCCGCCGGCCACCGAGGACTCCTGAGATGAAGCGCACCTACCAGCCCAAGAAGCGCAAGCGCGCCCGGACCCACGGCTTCCGCGCCCGCATGGCGTCGAAGGCGGGTCGGGCGGTCCTCAAGCGGCGGCGCACCAAGGGCCGCCGCCGCCTGACCGTCTGAGTCGATGGCCGACCCCCGTGCGGCCGCGAGGCGGCCGAAGCGGGGCCGGCTGACGCGCAGCGCGGACTTCGACCGGGTCTTCCGGCGCGGTCGCTCGTTCGGCAACCGTCACCTCGTGCTGCACCTCTTCCCCCGCGCGGGCGAGCCGGGGGACGGGACCGACCCACGGGTCGGCCTGAGCGTGTCCCGCCGCGTCGGCGGCGCGGTGGAGCGCAACCGCGTCAAGCGCCTGTTGCGGGAGGCGTTCTCCCCGCTCGCGGAGCGTCTGCCCACGTCCGTCGACGTCGTCATCGTCGCGCGGTCCGACGCCCACGACCTGGCCGAGCGCGAGGGTCTGGCCGGGGTCTCCGCAGCGTTGGGCGAGCTCGTCGACCGGGCTGCGTCCGCGGCGGCGAAGGAGGGGTCGTGAGGCTCGTCCGCGAGGCGCTCGTCGCCCCCATCCGCCTGTATCAACGGTGGATCAGCCCGGCGTTGCCGCGGACCTGCAGGTACGAGCCGACCTGTAGCCACTACGCGGTCGAGGCGATCCGGACCCAGGGCGCCCTGCGCGGCGCGGTCTTGGCCGCGTGGCGCATCCTTCGCTGCAACCCGTGGAGCCACGGCGGCTACGATCCCGTGTCGGATCAGCGCGTCTTCCGCTCGCGACGTCCGTCCACTCCCAGCTGAACGAGGCCCATGCCTGTCGCCGTCATCGCGCCGCTCCAGTGGCTCATCGAGATCTTCCTGCCGATCCTCGAGTTCATCGAGGGCGTCGTCGGGAACTGGGGCGTCTCGATCATCCTGCTGACGATCCTGCTCCGCCTGGCGGTGCTACCCCTGGGCGTCAAGGCGTTCAAGGGCATGCGGGGCATGCAGGTGATCGCGCCACAGCTCAAGGCCCTGCAGGCGAAGTACAAGGACGATCGTCCGCGTCTCCAGCAGGAGACGATGAAGCTCTACGCCGAGCACAAGGTCAACCCGTTCGCGTCGTGTCTGCCGATCCTCGTGCAGATCCCGTTCCTGATCGCGTTCTTCTACATGTTGCGGACGGACCTCCGCGACGAGATCTGCGGCCAGACGGCGCAGCCCTGTGGCCTGATCGACGGCGGCGGCCACGGCGAGGGGTTCCTCGGGATCGACGACATCACGGCCTACCCCGAGGTGGGCCTGCTCATCCTCCTGCTCGTCATCTACATCGTCTCCCAGATGGCGTCGTCGCTGGTCAACATGCCGCCCACGGCGGACAAGAACCAGAAGCGGCTCATGATGGGCCTCCCGCTGGTCTTCGCGTTCTTCCTCATCCCGATCAAGCCGCCGTCCGGCCTGTTCCTCTACTGGATCACGACGAACGTCTTCACGCTCGTCCAGCAGTGGGGCCTCATCAAGGTCTACGGTCACGCCAAGCCGCTCGAGGTCCCCGAGGACGACGAGCCGGTGAGGAAGGGCGGATCGTCCGGTAGCGCCCCGCCGCCGCCCCCGCGCAAGCGCAAGAAGAAGAAGTCCGGAAGGCGTCGCTGACCATGGGCATCGACGAGGAGCTCGGCGACCGGATCGCGAGCGAGGTGGCCCTGCTGGTGGGTCGCGTCGCGAGCGCGCTCGACGCCGGGGACGACGTCGAGGTGGAGCGTCGGGGGGAGCGGATCACCGCCACCCTGCAGGGGGATCGCGTGGCGCCGTTCATCGGCCGGCACGGCCAGGTCATCGACGCGGTGCAGCACCTGGCGACCCGGGTCGCGGCCCGGCACGCGCCGGGCGGGCGGTGGGTCGTCACCGTCGACGCGGGGGACTACCGCACGCGTCGCGCGACGATCCTCACCCGGATCGCGACCGACGCCGGCGACCGCGCGGTGCGGACCGGGGGCGCCGTGGCCCTGGACCCGATGACGGCGAGCGAGCGTCGGTTCGTCCACGAGCAGCTGCGGGAGCGGGACGACGTCTCGACCCACAGCGAGGGCGACGAGCCCGATCGCCACCTCGTCGTCACCCCGCGTCGCGCACGGTGACCGTCGGCGACTGGGACGTCGCCGAGGCTCGCCTGCGGGCGCTGGAGCGGCAGCATGACCTGTCGCCCGAGGCGACGACCGCGCTGCACGATCTGTTGCAGGTCTTCGCGACCGACGAGCACGCGGCGACGACGGTGCGCGATCCCGACGTCGCCGTGGACCGGCACGTCGCCGACGGACTCAGCGGCCTGACGGTCGACGCGGTCTCGTCGGCCGAGCGGATCGTCGACATCGGGACCGGGGCGGGCGTGCCGGCGTTGGTGCTGGCCATCGCTCGCCCGGCGTGCACCGTGGTGGCGCTCGACACGGTCGGGCGCAAGGTCGGGTGGGTCGTGGGCGTCGCCGAGCGCCTGGGCCTGTCGAACCTCGTGGGCGTCCACGCGCGCGCGGAGGACTGGCCCGACGGGCTGGGCCGTCACGACGTCGTGACGGCGCGGGCGGTGGCGCCGCTGGGGGTGCTCATCGAGTACGCAGGGCCGCTGCTGCGCGTCGGTGGGTCGCTCGTCGCGTGGAAGGGCGCGCTGGACGCGGAGGAGCGGGCGGCCGCCGAGGTGGCGCGGGCCGCGCTGGCGATGGGGGCGATCGACGAGCGTCCGGTCGTTCCGTGGGACGGCGCCCGCGACCACCGTCTGATGGTCGTCCCGAAGCCGGGTCCGACGCCGAAGGGCTTCCCGCGGCGGGTCGGGCTGGCCCGACGACGGCCGCTGGGCTGAGGTCCCGCCCGGCGGGCGCCTCGGGGGACCACGCCGGAGCGCCGCCTCCTGGGTCGGGTCTGGTCGCGCGACTGGCGTCGCCGCGGCTACACCCGTGGAGCAGGCCTCGGGCTCGGGACGGGGCGCGACGCTCGGGATCTCCTCGCGTCGGGCCGGCGGCGCGTCGCCGGGTGAGCCTGGGGGCGTTTCACGTGAAACGCCCGGGACGGCGCGTGGCGGTCGGCGCTTCAGCCTCGCTCGGTGTTTCACGTGAAACACCGCGACACGGCGTTCGACGAGCGAGGGCGACCGGTGAGAGCCGATGGGGTCCGTCGGGGACTGGTCGGCGTGCGTCGACCGGTACCGTTCCAGCCCCTTGGGCACCGTCTACGCGATCGCAAACCAGAAGGGCGGCGTCGGCAAGACGACGACCGCCGTCAACCTCGCGGCGTGCATCGCCGAGGCGGGCTTCGCCACGTTGCTCGTCGACATCGACGCCCAGGCGAACGCCACGGTCGCGCTCGGCGCGTCGAAGACGACCGAGCCGAGCGTCTACGACGTCATCCGGGGCGACGTCGCCACCGCCGACGCCGTCATCGCGACCGACATCGAGGGGCTCTCGCTCCTCCCGGCCAACCCGGACCTGGCCGCGTCGACCGTCGAGCTGGCGCGGGAGAGCGGAAGCGACCACCGTCTGCGCGACGTCCTCGCGCCGGTGCGCGACGACTACGAGTTCGTCCTCCTCGACTGCCCGCCGTCGCTCGGCCCGCTGACGATCAACGCGCTGGCCGCGGCGGACCGCGTCATCGTGCCGGTCCAGACGGAGTACTTCGCGCTGGAGGGGCTCGCCGGACTGCTCGAGACCCTGCGCCTCGTCCAGCTGCGACTGAACCCACGGTTGGCCATCGCCGGGATGCTCCTGACGATGCACGACACGCGGACGCGGTTGGCGCACGACGTGGCGCAGGAGGTCCGCACGCACTTCCCCGACCTCGTCTTCGACACGGTCATCCCGCGGAACGTCCGCATCAGCGAGGCGCCGAGCTTCGGCGTCCCGGTCATCCATCACGACCCGCACTCCAGTGGAGCGGCGGCGTACTTCGAGCTCGCCAAGGAGATGGTCGCGCGTGGCTAGGCAACGAGGCATGGGCCGCGGACTCGCGGCGATCCTGGCGACGGACGAGCTGGGGGAGGGGGCCGACGCCCCGGTCGAGCTGCGGACGCTGCCGGTCGAGCTCGTCGTTCCCAATCCGCAGCAGCCGCGACGGACGTTCGACGGCGAGGCGCTGCAGGCGCTGGCCGGCTCGATCGCCGAGCGCGGGGTCCTGCAGCCGGTGCTCGTGCGACCGCTGCCCGGCGGACGGTTCCAGATCGTCGCCGGCGAGCGGCGGTGGCGGGCGACGCAGCTCGCCGGGCTCGAGGAGATCCCGGCGCTCGTGCAGGAGCACGACGACGCGACGGCGCTCCAGGCGGCGCTCGTCGAGAACATGGCCCGCGCCGACCTCAACCCGGTCGAGGAGGCCCGTGCGGTGGCGGCGCTCGTCGAGGACCTGGGGCTCACGCGCGAGGCGGTCGGTCGGATGGTCGGTCGATCGCGGGTCGCGATCTCGAACCTGCTGCGGATCCTCGACCTTCCGGACGAGGTCCTCGACCTCGTCGGCGAAGGGTCGCTGACCGAGGGCCACGGGCGGGCGTTGCTGCTCGCCGAGACCCAGGAGTCCCGTCGCTCCCTCGCCCGTCAGGCCGCGGCCGAGGGCTGGTCCGTCCGGGTGCTCGAGCAGCGGGCCCGGGCCCTGGCCGCCGAGCCGGGACGTCGCGGGGGGCGCCGATCGTCGGTGCCGGCCGACCAGGCGGCGGCCGCGGACGACCTGGCGCGACGGCTGGCGCAGGCGATCGGGCACGACGTGCGCGTCCGGGCCAAGGGCGACGGGTTCGTGGCCGAGATCCCGCTCGACGACCTGGGCCAGGCGCAGCGGCTGGTCTCCCGCCTCGAGCCCTGACGCCGCAGGCCACGTGGAGGGTCCGCGAGCGCGGGGAGGGTCCGTACGAGCGCGACCGGTCCTCGCGCGACCCCGGCCCGGCGAGCGGACATCGCGCGGCGTCCTGCGCTACGCTTCCGGTCCCTTCGGGCGATTAGCTCAGTCGGTTAGAGCGCTTCTCTGATAAGGAAGAGGTCCCTGGTTCGAATCCAGGATCGCCCATCTCACGGCCCCGCGTTGCGGGGCCGTCGTCGTTCCGGGGCCCCGCGTCCCGCGACCGGAGACGGCCGGCCGTCCGCTCTCGCGAGCGCCGGAGTCGACGGTGCGACGACCTGATGCCGCCCGGCGGCGGGGAGAGCCCCGGCCGGGCCTATACTGCGGGGCACCGCCGATGTCGCGGTGCCCGCACCCTCAGGGCACCCGATCCGTGCGGCCCCGCATATGCAGGAGATGACCATCTACGGCGTGAGCTTCGACATGGTCGGCAAGCAGCCGATCGTGCTCCTGAAGTGCGCCGACTCCAACCGCTTCCTGCCGATCTGGATCGGGCACCCCGAGGCGGCCGCGATCCTCATGCGCCTGCAGGGCGCCGGGACCCCGCGCCCGATGACGCACGACCTCATGGTCGACATGCTCGGCGAGTTCCAGGTGAAGTGCCTCCAGGTGGCCGTCACCGAGCTGCGCGACAACACGTTCTACGCGACGATCACGCTGGAGCAGAACGGACGCGAGGTCGAGATCGACTCCCGCCCGTCCGACGCGCTGGCGTTCGCCGTGCGCTGTGGCGCCCCGATCTACGCCGCCGACGCGGTCATCGAGGAGTCCGCGATCGAGTTCGAGCGCGACGCGGAGCAGAACGACGACGTCGTCGACCGGTTCCGCAGCTTCCTCGACCAGGTCTCGCCCGAGGACTTCGGGTCCTCGCAGGGCTGACCGGGCCCTCCCGTCCGACCGGAGCGCCGCTCGCGGAGGGCGCCCGCCTTCAGGCCCGGTCCGTGACGCCCTCGAGCGCCAGGTCCAGCAGCCGCTCGGTCAACGCGTCGAACCCGATCCCGGCCGTCTCGGCCGCCACCGGCAGGTAGCTCGTGTGGGTCAGGCCGGGCACCGCGTCGACCTCGAGCACCGTCAGCTCGCGGGTGCGGCGGTCGAGGAGCAGGTCGACCCGGGCGAACCCACGGCAGCCGAGCGCCCGGAACGCCCGCAGCGCCAGCGCCTCGGCGGCGCTCGTCGTCGCCGGCTCCAGGTCCGCCGGGCAGGTGAACGCCGTCTGTCCGATCGTGTACCGCGCCGAGTACGGGTCGGCGTCGGCGGGGTGCACCTCGACGATCGGCAGCGCCTCGTCCCCGAGGATCGTCACCGACAGGTCGTGCCCGTCGACGCGGTGCTCCATGAGCACCCGGTCGCCGTACGACAGCGCGGCCATCAGCGCGTCCGGCGCGTCCTCGGGTCCCCGCACCATCCGCAGCCCCAGCGCGGATCCCTGCCGGGACGGCTTGACGACCATCGGCCAGCCGATCCGCTCGCCGATCCGACCGATCGCGTCGGCGGCCCCCAGCCGCTTGAACGCCGCCGCCGACAGGCTCACCGCGTCGGGGGTCGGGATGCCGGCGGTGGCGAAGTGGCGCTTGGCGACGACCTTGTCCCAGCAGCGCTCGCACGCGGCGGGCCCGGATCCCGTGTAGGGGATCTCCAGCACCTCGAGCAGCTCCTGGACGGTGCCGTCCTCGCCGTCCTCGCCGTGCACCGCGACGAAGGCGACGTCGGGCCGCAGCGCGACGAGCCGGGCCACGAGCCCGGCGTCGACCTCGACCCCGTGGACCTCGTGCCCCTGGCGGCGCAGCGACTCCTCGACTCGCTGCGAGGACTGCAGCGACACCTGGCGCTCGAGCGAGCCACCGCCCTGGAGGACCGCGATGCGCATCAGCGGCTCCCCCGTCGGCGGCCGGCGGTCCGCAGCGGCACGATCGGCGCGCCCGCGTCCGCGACGTCACCCGCCGCACCGGGGGGCGCCGCGCCGCGACCACGCCCGGCGCCGGGCGGCGTGCTCCCGGTGAGCGACGCGTACAGCTCCGCCTGCTCGGCCACGACGGCGCCGATCCGGGCGATCCCCTCTCGGATGTCGTCCTCGTGGACGCCCGAGAAGTTGATCCGGGCGCTCTGGCCGCCGCGGCCGTCCAGGTAGGCGGCGCGTCCGGGGACGAACGCGACGTTGTGCTGCAGAGCGCGGGCCAGCAGGTCGGTGGTGTCGAAGTACGACGGCAGCGTGAGCCACACGAAGAGCCCGCCCTGCGGGGTCGTCCACGTCGCGCCCTCGGGCATGTGGCGGCCCAGCTCGTCGAGCATGACGTCCCGCCGGGCGCGGTAGACGTCGGCCTGGCGGCGCACGTAGTCGTGCCAGTCCCGCTCGCGGAAGTAGTACGCGACCATGAGCTGGCTCAGCGACGACGAGTTGAGGTCGCTGCCCTGCTTGCCGACGACCATCTTCTGCCGCACCGGCGCCGGGGCGAGCGTCCACCCCACGCGGATCCCGGGCGAGAGGATCTTCGACAGCGTGCCGGCGTAGACGACGAACCGGCCGCCGTCGAGCTGGTAGAGCGTCGGCAGCGCCTCGCCCTCGTAGCGCAGCAGCCCGTACGGGTTGTCCTCGAGCACGAGGATCTCGCGCTCCTGCGCGATCCGCACGAGCTCGCGGCGGCGCTCGAGCGACAGCGTGACCCCGCCGGGGTTCTGGAAGTTCGGGATCGTGTAGATGAACTTCGGTCGGCGGCCCTCGGCGTCCAGGCGGGCCAGCGTCTCCTGCAGGACGTCGATCCGCATCCCGTCGGCATCGAGCTCGACCTGCACGACGTCGGCCTCGTACGCGCTGAACGTCGGGACCGCGCCGGGGTAGGTGGGGCCCTCGGCGATGATGACGTCGCCCGGGTCGACGAGCGTCTTGCAGACGAGGTCGATGACCTGCTGGCCCCCGGTGGTGACGAGGATCTCGTCCGGATCGACCGTCATGCCCTCGGCGGCCATGACCTCGGTGAGCGCGGGCCGGATGTCGGCCATCCCCTCGGTGGGGGCGTACTGCAGCGCGCGGGCCGAGCTCTCGGCGGCCATGTGCGACAGGACCTTCGCCAGGTCCTCGGCGGGGAAGAGCGTCGTGTCGGCCAGGCCGCCCGCGAGCGAGATGATCTCGGGGCGCTCGGTGAGGGCCATGAGGTCGCGCATGGCGGAGCTCTTCATCACGCGCGTGCGCTGCGCGAACAGGCCCGCGTAGCGCTCGCGGTCCGGCGTCGGTCGCGCGCCGCCCACCGGGGGCCGCCGATCCGCGTCCTCTACAGTCATGCGGCGAACGGTACTCGCCTCATGACCTATCTCCTCGACATCCTCCAAGGCGTCGGCATCGCCGCCGCCGCCGGCGTCAGCCCGTACCTGCCGTTGGCGGTCGCCGCGACGGCCGGCCTCATCGACCTCGGCGCGGACTACGACGGCACCGACCTGTCGTTCCTCGAGTCCCCGGTCGTGCTCGGCCTGGCGGTCGTGCTCGCGGTCGTCGCGCTCGTGCTGCGGCGCCGACTCGAGGAGCCGTTGCCCGAGCGGATCCAGATCGGCCTGGGGATGGCGGTCGGCGCGGTGGCGACCGCCGCCGCGGTCGCCGACAACAGCGGCACGTGGTGGCCGGGGCTCGTCGTCGGCGCGGTCGCGGCGCTCGTCGCGGGCGCCGGGTTCCGGGCGCTGCTGCGGCGCACCCGCGCCCGGCTGGACGAGGACACCCGCATGACGCTCGCGGTCGGGGCGGCCCTGGGGGCGCTCGTCGTCGCGGTGCTGTCGGTCGCGGCGCCGCCACTGGGACTCGTCGCGGCGGCGGTCGGGATCTGGCTCCTCGTCGGTGGACGACGACGCGAGCAGAGCAAGCACGCGGGCCTGCGCGTCCTGCGTTGAGCCCGTGGCCCGCCGGCTGATCTTCGCGGTCATCGACGGCTGCGGCCCCGAGCAGCTGCGACGGGCGATCGACCAGGGGCGCGCGCCGCTCCTGGCCCGTGCGGTGCGCGAGGGCGCGATGCACGAGTCGATCGCGGCGTTCCCGTCGGTCACCCCGGTCTGCGCGACGGCGCTGGCGACCGGGGCCCGGCAGGACGGCCACCGCATCCCGGGGATGAACTGGTGGGACCGCAGCCGCGGGCGGTATGTCGAGTACGGGTCGAGCTTCACCGCGTCGCGGCGGTTGGGGATCGCCCGCCAGCTCGCCGACACGGTCTACAACCTCAACGGCCGGCACCTCGCGCCGGAGCTGCCGACGGTGTTCGAGGCGCTCGACGACCGTGGAGTCCGCACGGCGGGCACGACGTACCTCGTCTACCGCGGCCGGTACCGCCACGAGCTGGCCACCGGCACGACGATCAACCGGGCGGTCGCCGCGGTGTTCCGTCGGCCGGTGATGGGTCCGCGAGAGCTGTTCTACGCCGACCTCTTCGCGAGCCGCGACGTGCCGTGCCACTCGCAGTTCGGGATGCCCGGCCAGCGCGACCAGCACACGGGTTGCGCGGTCGCGTACATCGTCGAGCACGACCTCGTCGACTTCGCGCTCATGTCGTTGCCCGACAACGACACCCACAGCCACAAGCAGGGCCCCGAGGCCCAGGTCGACACGATCGCCGCCGCCGACCGTCAGCTCACGCGGGTCGCGGACGCGGCGGGTGGGATCGACCGGTTCTTCGCGGAGTGGGCGCTCGTCGTGGCGTCCGACCACGGCCACGCCCGCATCGACCGCGTCGCGTCGGTGCGGTCGGCGTTCGAGCGGTTCGGGATCGTCGGGCCCACCGATCCGGAGTCCGGCGCCGGTCGCCGTCCGTCCCGCGCCGCGCGACGGGGCGCCCCGGAGCCGCGGATCGCGTTCTGCCCCAACTCGCGGGCGGCGATGGTCTACGTGCTGGACCGGGAGGAGCGCGACGCGTTGCTGCCCGAGGTCGTGGACGCGGCCCGTGCCGCCGACGGGGTCGAGCTCGTCGTCTGGCGCGACGACGCCGGTGGCCACATCGCGTCCGGTCCGGACCTGCCCGACGCGCACCTGCGGTTCCGTCCCGCGGGCGACGCCCCGCCCGACGAGGGGTGGACGACGATCCGCGACGAGCGCGGCGGTACGTGGCACGTCGACGGCGACCTCGACCTCGTCGGCCTGCGGGTCGTCGACGGACGGGCGAGCAGCGCCAGCCACCCCGATCCGCTGGCCCGGTGCTGGTCGGCGCTGGCGTGCGCGACGTCGGGCGACGTGCTGCTGTCGGCGGCGCCCGGCGTCGAGTTCCCCGACTTCGGCGGGGTCCACCACCGCGGCGCGGGGAGCCACGGGTCGTTGCGCGCCGAGGACAGCACCGGGATCCTCGTCCACTGCGGCGTGGGACGCGCGGTGGGGGAGGGACCGTCCGACGACGACCCCCGTGGCAACCCCGCCCTGGATCCCGACGCCTGGTCGATCGCCGACGCCACGCCGATGATCGTCCGGCACTTCGACATGGGCCGCGACGCGGACCGGGAGTCCCCGTGATCGCGACCCGTCCGGGCGCGGCGGCGTCGACCCGGCCGGGGCGGCGAATCGTCCCGTTCGTCGTGGCGCTCCTGCTGGCGGTGCTCGCCGGGCTCGGGCCGGGAACGGTCGCCGCGTCCGCGCAGGGCGCCGGGCCGACCGGCGCCGACGACCGCCCGGACGCCACCGCCACGTCGACCCCGACGACGATCACCCGCGCCGGGTCGACCGACCCGAACGAGGCGACGTTCGCCGAGGACGAGGACGAGCCGCCGGCCGGGCACCGCCTGAGCGCCAAGGAGGCGCAGCGGATCGCGCTGAAGGACCCGAAGTTCCAGCGCAACCGGCGCGAGCACCGTGGCAGCACGATCCAGATCTACCTCAAGGGCCAGACCCGCTGGCAGCTGTCGTTGTTCCCCCCCGAGGACCAGCCACGGGTGGAGCTCGCGCAGGTCATCGTCGACGACGCCACCGCCCGGATCACCGAGTCGTGGGACGGGGTGTACGTGCCGTGGACGATGGCGCGCGGCTACGACGGGGCGTTCGGACGGTCGATCACGAACCCGTGGGTGTGGGGGGTCCTGCTGGTCCTCTTCCTGCTGCCGTTCGTGCGGGCGCGACCGTGGCGGATCCCGCCGTTCCCGATGCTCGTGCTGGCGGCGTTCACCGCCCCGTTCATCGCGTTCAACAACGCGCGCCTGGACTGGGCGGTGCCGCTGTCGGGGGCGTTGCTGCTGGCGCTCGTCGGGTGGGGGCTGACGAAGGCGTTGCGCCGTCGCGAGCACGCACCGCCCGCGGTCGCGCTGTGGATGCCCGCCATCGGCCTGGGGGTGCTGGCGGTCGGCCTGCTCGTCTTCCGGGCGGTGCTCAACGTCACCGACGGCAACGTCATCGACGTCGGCTACGCGAGCGTCGTCGGCGCGGACCGGATCGCGTCCGGGGAGCCGGTGTACGGCGAGGGCACCTTCCCGTCCAACGTCGCGACCGGCGACACGTACGGCCCGTTCACGTACCTGGCCTATCTGCCGTGGGAGCAGCTCTTCCCGTGGAGCGGCCGGTGGGACGAGTTGCCGGCCGCGCACGCCGCCGCGTTGGCGATCGACGTGCTGGCGACGGTCCTGCTCTTCCTCGTCGGTCGTCGGCAGGAGGAGGACCGGCGCGCCGGTACCCGTCGTGGCGTGCTCTACGCGTACCTGTGGCTCGCCTGCCCGTGGACGGCGTACGTGCTCAACAGCAACTCCAACGACGCGCTGGTCGCGGTCGCGATGGGCCTGATGCTGCTCGTCGCGGCCCGGCCGGTCGGGCGGGGCCTGGCCGCGGGGCTGGCGGTGGGGGCGAAGATCGCCCCGGCGATCGCGCTGCCGGTGCTGGCGACCCGGCGTGGGGTGGCGCCGACGGTGCGCCACCACCACGGTCGCGCCGACCTGCACCCCGGTCGGGTGCTGCTCGTCGGTGGTGCGGCGCTGCTGCTCGTGCTCGCCGGCACGTTGCTGGCGTTGCAGGGCGAGTCGTTGCGCACGGCGTTCGACCGGATCATCGGCTACCAGGCCGGTCGTGACGCGCCGTTCATGCCGCTGGGCTGGTACGAGGCGTCCGACGCGTTGCGGTCGGCGGTGCGGGCCGGGGTCGTCGTCGTGGGCCTGCTCGTCGCGGTGCTCCCGCGCCGCCACGACCTGACCGGCACCGCCGCGGTGGTGCTGGCGATGCTCGCCCTGATCCAGCTCGCCACGGAGTACTGGATCTACCTCTACCTCGTGTGGTTCGTCCCGCTGCTCTTCGTCGCGGCGGTCGGCGACCGCGAGCTGCGCTGGCCGTCCGGCCGTCGCCCCGCTCCGGTCACCCCGCGCGTCCTGGGTCCGCTGCCCGAGGAGGACGCCCCGTGGGCGGCCGAGGCACGCGCCGCGCAAGGTGGAGCGATCGACCCGGTATAGGCGGGGCGATCGCTCCACCTCGCGGCGCCGGCCCACGCCTGCCGGGAGGACGCCGCCGTCGAGTACCCCCGCGCATCACCCCACGACGTTCGGAGACCGCTGGATCGGCACGATCTCGGTGGCGCGGTTGGGTCGGTCGCCGCAGCGGATGAGGGCGGCGCAGAGCCACGGGTCGCCCTTGGCGGGCTCGAACCGGACGGGCATCTTGGTGCGCATCGCCTCGATCGCGAGCTCCTTGCGCACGCCGATGACGGAGTCGCGGGGGCCGCACATGCCGACGTCGGTCATGTAGGCGGTGCCGCCGGGCAGCACCCGGGCGTCGGCGGTCGGTACGTGGGTGTGGGTGCCGACGACGGCGGTGACGCGACCGTCGAGCTCCCAGCCCAGGGCGACCTTCTCGCTCGTCGCCTCGCCGTGGATGTCGACGAGGATGTGGTCGACGCCGGCCCGGCGGAGCTTCTCCACCTCGACCTCGGCCTGGGCGAAGAGCACGCGGCCCGGGTGCAGGTACAGCTCGCCCATGAGGTTGAGCACCCCCAGGCGCACGCCGTCGCGCTCGACGATGCAGGATCCGTGGCCGGGCTGGGACTGCAGGTAGTTCGCCGGTCGCACGATCGCGTCGGTGTCGTCGAGGTAGCGCCACACCTCGCGCTGGCGGTACGTGTGGTTGCCGAGGGTGATCACGTCGACGCCCCAGCCGAAGAACTCGTCGGCGATCCCGGGGGTGATCCCCACGCCGCCCGCGGCGTTCTCGCCGTTGACGACGACGAACGTCGGGTCGTGCTCGGCGCGCAGCTCCGGCAGCGCCGCCCGCAACGCCTGCCTGCCGATCGACCCGATCACGTCGCCGATGAAGAGGATGGAGGGACCGTCGGCCATCCCGGCACTGTCGCACGACGCGAGGGACGCCCGTCACCCGCGAGGGCCGTCGCCGTCGACCACGCCACCCCCTACGATCCGCGCCGTGCCCTACGACGTCCCGCCGGCCGGATCCGCCGCCGCGCCCGTGCTCCGTGCGTCCGGGCTCGTCCGGCGGTTTCGCGACCGGACCGCGCTCGACGGGGTCTCGATCGACGCCGCCGCGGGCGAGGTCGTCGCGATCCTCGGACCGAACGGGGCGGGCAAGACGACGCTCCTGTCGCTCCTCGCCGGCCTGCAACGACCGGACGAGGGCGCCGTCGGGCTCACCCCGCGCGAGATCGGCTGGATCCCGCAGCAGCCCGCGCTCTACCGCCGGTTGACCGTCCGCGAGAACCTCGAGCTCTTCGCCCGGCTCGACGACGTCCCGCTGCCGGAGGGCCGCGTCGACCGGATGCTCGACGAGGCCGACCTGGCCGACCGGGCCGACGACCGCGTCGGCTCGCTGTCCGGCGGCGGGCAGCAACGGGTCAACGTCGCCATCGGGCTGCTCGCCGACCCGCCCGTCGTCCTGCTCGACGAGCCGTCCAGCTCGCTCGACCCGCGTCAACGCGAGCGGATGTGGCGGTTCCTCACCGGGCTCGCCCGCGACGGACGGGCCGTCCTGTACTCCACCCACGACGTCGGCGAGGCCGAGCGGTACGCCGACCGGATCGTCGTGCTCGTCGGCGGACGGGTCGCGTTCGCCGGCACCCCGGCCGAGCTGGCCGCCACCGCCGACGGCGATCTGCTGCGCGCGTTCGTCGACCTCGTCGAGCAGGCCGGACCGGACGACGACCAGCCCGACCGTCACCATCCCGCCACACCCGCGGACGGTGACGGCGCGCCGTCGGGGGCGTCGGCATGAGCGCCCCGCGTGCCGGACGGCGGGGACGGGTCGGCGGCCCCGTCCCGCTCCTCGTGGCCAAGGACGCCCGCGTCCTGCGTCGCTCGCCGCTGCTCCTGGGCCTGCTCGTCGTCTACCCGCTGATCGTCGCGCTGCTGCTCGGCCTGGCGCTGTCGCGCGGACCGTCCGAGCCGACCGTCGCGCTCGTCAACCTCGTGCCCGAGGGCGGCAGCACCGTCGACCTGGGCGGCGAGCGGCTCGACGCCCGCACGTACGCCGCCCGGCTGCTGGAGGGCACGAAGCTCGTCCACGCCCGCGACCGCGACGAGGCCGCCAAGCTCGTGCGCGACGGGGACGCGGTCGGGGCGATCGTGATCCCCGCCGACACCGTCGAGAGGCTGCGCAGCGTCCTGTCGCTCGGCGGCGAGAAGACCCTGCCGACGCTCGAGGTGCTGACGAACGACGGCGACCCGGTGCGGGCGACCGCGCTACGCAACCTCATCGAGTCGCGCCTGGGCGACGCGAACGCCGAGATCAGCCGGCAGCTCATCGCCGTCGGCGGTCGCTACCTGGGGGTGCTGCTCGAGGGCGGCGACCTGCGCCTGCTCGGCCTGAGCGGCGGGGTCCTGGGCCTGCGTCAGGCGAGCGAGATCCTGCGGCAGACGGCCGCCGCGCTCCCGCCCGGCCGGCAACGCGACGACGTCGAGCGGGTCGAGCGGTTCGCGCGCCTGGCGGTCGACAACCTGGCGTTCGCCGCACCGATCCTCGAGTCGATCGCCGACCCGATCCGGGTGAAGCGCACGAGCGTCACCGGGCCCGCCGTGTCGCTCGACGTCTACGCCGGCGCGGTCGCCGCGACCGTGTCGCTCCTGCTCGTCGCGGTGCTGCTCGGCGCGGGGCTCGTCGCCCTGGAGCGCGAGGAGGGCACCCTCGGCCGGCTCGTCCGCTCCACGATCCGCCCGGGACCGCTGCTCGGCGCCAAGACGATCCTGTCCGGGGCGGCCGGGGCGTTCGTCGGGCTCGTCGTCGTCGCCGGGCTCGCCCCGTTCGTCGGGCTGTCCGCCGCCCGGATCCCGCTGTGGATCGTGGCGCTCCTCGCCGTCGGCGCGGCCAGCGGCGCGCTGGGCGTCGCGCTCGGGTCGCTCGCCACCGAGGTGCGGGCCGCCAGCCTCCTGGCGATCCTGCTGCTCGTGCCGATCGTCGTCGTCGGGCTCGTCCCCGACGGCACCGTGTCGTCGCTCGTCGGCGTCGCGATCGACGGCGTGTCGGGCGCGTTCCCCTTCCGGCCCGGCCTCGACCTCGTCACCGGCGCCGTCGACCACGGCCCGTTCGTCGGACCGCTCGTGCACCTCGTCGTCCTCGCGATCGCCTGGACCGTCGTCGCCCGCATCGCCCTGCGCCGCGTCGACGGCGCGGCCTGACGGCGGGGACGAACTCGAACGATCCGCGGGGCTGAACTCGAACGATCTGCGAGGTCGAACTCGCACGATCTGCCGGAATCCGGCGTATGCTCGGGGCGTGCCGTTGATCCGTCGCGCACTCGAGGCCGAGATCCGCGACATCATCGCGGTGAACAAGGCCGCCGTGCTGCTGGGACCGCGCCAGGCCGGCAAGAGCACGCTGGCCGGGATGCTGCGGGACGCCGGACTGTTCCGATCGTTCGTGACCCTGGACGAGAGCCAGGTCTTCACCGCGGCTCAGGACGATCCCGACGGGTTCGTGGCGACCCTCGACCGGCCGGCCGTCATCGACGAGGTGCAACGCGTTCCCGAGTTGCTGCTCGCCGTCAAGGCCCTGGTCGACCGTCACGAGGACCGCGGCCAGTTCCTGCTGACCGGGTCGGCCAACCTGCTGACCCGGCGCGGCGTCGCGGACGCGCTGCCGGGGCGGGTCGAGTACGCGCACCTGTGGCCCCTGACGCAGAGCGAGATCCACGGTCGGCCGGGAACGCTCCTCGACCGGCTCTTCGCCGCCGACCCGCCGCCGATGTCCGATCAGCCGGTCGGCATCGGGGCGTACGCCGATGCGATCGCGCGCGGCGGGTTCCCCGACGCCTACCACCGCTCCGACCGCCGTCGCTTCGGCTACTTCCAGACCTATGTCGAGACGCTCGTGGCGAGCGACCTGGCGGACGTCCTCGCGCCGCAGGCCGATCCGTCGATCGCCTTGCGGCTGCTGCGGCTGCTCGCGGTCCGATCGGGCGAGGTCGCGGTCCTGGAGTCGTTCGCGAGGGATCTCGCCGTGAGTCGCTCCACGGTCGCGAGGTACCTGGACGTCCTGGAGCAGCTGTTCCTCGTCCACGCCGTACGCCCCTGGTCACGCAATCTCGGGCATCGGCAGATCAAGAGCCCGAAGCTCATGCTCACCGACTCCGGTCTGCTCTGCGGGATGACGAACGCGACGGCCGACACGCTCGTCACCGATGGCGGTGTGCGAGGTCGCGTCCTGGAGACGTTCGTCTTCCAGGAGCTGCAGCGCCAGGCCGGATGGGCGGGCACGATGATCTCGGGCCTGCACTACTACCGCGATCGCGACCAGCGCGAGGTCGACGTCGTCGTCGAGGCCGCCGACGGCCGCATCGTCGCGATCGAGACGAAGGCGGCGGCGACCGTCAGGCGTACCGACACGGCCGGGTTGCGGTTCCTCAGGGATCGGGTGGGTGACGGATTCGCCGGCGGGGCGGTCCTGTACACCGGCAGCACGACCGTGCCGTTGGACGACCGACTCTGGGCCGTTCCGGTGTCGGGGCTGTGGGCATGACCGCGCGCTACGTTGCGCCCATGGCCTTCCCGCGATCCCGTCCCCGCCGGCTCCGTCGCACCCCGGCGCTGCGGGCGGCGGTGCGCGAGACGACGCTGCGGCCCGCCCAGCTCGTCCTGCCGATCTTCGTCGAGGAGGGGCTCGACGGCGTCGGTCCCGACGGGGCGCCCGCGTCGACGCCGATCGACGCGATGCCCGGCGTGTCGCGCTGGGGGATCGACGGGGCGGTCGCGCTCGCCCGGCGCGCGCACGACGCCGGCCTGGGCGGCGTGATGCTCTTCGGCATCCCGACGGTCAAGGACGCCGAGGGATCCGGCGCGTGGGCCGACGACGGGATCGTCCAGCAGGCGACCCGGGCGATCCGGCGCGCGGCGCCCGACCTGATCGTCGGCGTCGACCTGTGCCTGTGCGAGTACACCGACCACGGCCACTGCGGGCTGCTCGACGGGCACGGCGGGGTGCAGAACGACGCGACGCTCGAGCTCCTCGCCCGCACCGCGGTGTCCCAGGCCGACGCCGGCGCCGAGGTGCTCTACCCGTCCGACATGATGGACGGCCGGATCGGCCGCATCCGCGACGCGCTCGACGAGGCCGGCCACGACCGGGTCGTGGTCGTCGCCCACAGCGCCAAGCTCGCGTCCGCGTACTACGGACCGTTCCGCGAGGCCGCCGGGTCGACCCCGGCGTTCGGGGACCGCCGCAGCTACCAGATGGATCCCGCCAACGGCGACGAGGCGGTCCGCGAGGCGCTGACCGACGTCGACGAGGGCGCCGACGTCCTCATGGTGAAGCCCGCCGGCCCCGCGCTCGACCTCGTCCGCCGGGTGAAGGACGCCACTGCGATGCCGGTCGCCGCCTACCAGGTGAGCGGCGAGTACTCGATGATCAAGGCCGGAGCCGCGGCCGGGTACGTCGACGAGGACGCCGTCGTCATGGAGTCCCTGCTCGCGATCCGCCGGGCCGGCGCCGACATCGTCGCGACGTACTTCGCGCTCGACGTCGCGGAGCGCCTGGCCGGGTAGGCCACGGCCGCCCGCGCCGATCGAGCATCCACGGTGCGCGCCGATCCGTAGGATCAACGAGGAGACCTCGACGTGCGGCGGTGGCCCGGCGGTCTCGGGGCACCGACCGGTGGTCCGCGCCCGCGGACCGCGGCGCACGGCCGACCGGAGGACCCCCATGGCCACCAGTGACACGACCCGCGACGACGGCGTCCTTCCCGGCGTCGGCAAGGTCCGGACCCGCAAGGACGGCGCGGCGATCGACCTCGACGCGCTCGACAAGCAGCTCCTCAACCGGCTGCAGGGCGCCTTCCCGCTCATCCCCCGCCCGTTCGCGGCGATCGCCGCCGAGCTCGACGTCGCGGAGGAGGAGCTCCTCACCCGCACCGAGCGGCTGCAGCGCGAGCGGATCATCCGCCAGGTCACCCCGATCTTCGACACGCGCGCGTTCGGGTACGGATCGATGCTCGTCGCGGCCAAGGTCGACCCCGAGGTGCCGTGGCGCCCGGCGAAGATCATCAACTCGCACCCCGGCGTGAGCCACAACTACCTGCGCAACCACGAGTTCAACATGTGGTTCACGCTCGCCGTCGAGGAGGACTCCTCGCTCGGCCTGCAGGGCACGCTCGACGTCCTGCAGGAGCTCACCGGCGCCGAGTCGATCCGCCAGCTGCCGACGCTGCAGCTCTTCAAGATCCGGATGGACCTCGAGATGGAGGGCGGCACCGACGCGCTCGCCAAGGCCGGAGAGGCCGTGCCGCCCGCCGAGACCGAGCGCCAGCCCTACGACGAGTTCGACAAGCGCGTCGTCCGCGCCACCCAGGGCGACCTGCCGATCACGTCCGAGCCGTTCGCGCCCGCGGCCGAGGAGCTCGGCGTGTCGCAGGAGGCCCTGCTCGAGCACCTCGAGGGCATGACGGAGCGCAAGCTCCTGCGCCGCGTCGCCGCGATCCTCTTCCACCGCCGCGCCGGGTTCAGCGCCAACGGCATGGGCGTGTGGCAGGTCGACCCCGACCGGATCGAGGAGATCGGGATCAAGATGGCCGCCTACCGCGGCATCAGCCACTGCTACCAGCGGCCCACGTACGCCGACTGGAAGTACCAGGTCTTCACGATGGCCCACGGGCGCTCCAAGGAGGAGTGCGACGCGATCCTCGACGCGATCCACGCCGAGGTCGACGGGATCCACGACCGCGCCACGCTCTACAGCTCGACCGAGTTCAAGAAGATCCGGTTGAAGTACTTCACCGACGAGTTCAAGGCGTGGGAGCGGGAGCACGCGGGCGTCTGACCCGCCACGGGACGCCGGCGACGACCGGCGTCCCGACCCCTCCCCTCCGGGCTCCGTCCGGTCGGCCCGCCACACTCTCCAGCCGCCCGTGCCCGCCTCGCTGACCGACGCCAAGTCCGCCGACCTCTTCGCCCGCGCCCGCCGGGTGCTGCCCGGCGGCGTCAACTCGCCGGTGCGGGCGATGCGCTCGATCGGCCGCGACCCGCTGTTCGTCGAGCGGGCGTCCGGCGCCGAGCTCGTCGACGTCGACGGCAACCGCTTCGTCGACTGGGTCTGCTCCTGGGGCCCGCTCATCCACGGCCACGCCCACCCGGACATCCTGCGGGCGGTCGAGGAGGCCGCGGTGGCCGGCACGACCTTCGGCGCCCCGACGGGGCTCGAGGTCGAGCTCGCCGAGGAGATCGTCAAGCGGGTGCCGTCGGTGGAGATGGTCCGGATGACGTCGTCCGGCACCGAGGCGTCGATGAGCGCGATCCGCCTGGCGCGCGCCGCGACCGGCCGCGAGGTCGTCGTGAAGTTCGCCGGCGCCTACCACGGCCACGTCGACGGCCTGCTCGCCGACGCCGGGTCCGGCCTGGCGACCCAGGGCATCCCCGCGTCGGCCGGGGTGCTCGAGTCGGCGGCCCGGGCGACGGTCGTCGTGCCGTGGAACGACCGCGCCGCCGTCGACGCCGCCCTGGCCCGCGGTGACGTCGCCGCGGTCATCTGCGAGCCGATCCCGGCGAACATGGGCCTCGTCCCCGCCGACGACGGGTTCCTCGCCCACCTCCGGTCCGCGACCGTCGACGCCGGCGCGCTCCTGATCTTCGACGAGGTCATCACGGGGTTCCGCGTCGCCCCCGGCGGCGCGCAGGACCTGCTCGGGATCGTCCCCGACCTCACCGTCATGGGCAAGGTCATCGGCGGCGGACTGCCGGCCGCCGCGTTCGGCGGCTCGCGCGAGCTCATGGAGCGCCTCGCCCCCGTCGGCGACGTGTACCAGGCGGGCACGCTCAGCGGCAACCCGCTCGCGGTCGCCGCCGGCCTCGCGAGCCTGCGGATGCTCGACGACGCCGCCTACGCGCGCCTGCGCGCGACGACCCGGTCGCTCGCCGACGGACTGCGCGACGCGGCGAAGGGCCGGCCCGTGCACGTCGTGGAGGGCAACGGCCTGTTGACCGTGTTCTTCCGCGACGCACCGGTCCGCACCTACGACGACGCCCGGGACTGCGACCACGACGCGTTCGCCGACTGGTGCCGGGCGCTGCTGGCCCGCGGGGTGTACGCCCCGCCGTCGCAGTACGAGGCGTGGTTCGTGTCGCTCGCCCACGACGACGACCACGTCGCCCGCACCGTCGACGCGGCCGCGGCGGCGTTCGAGGCGGCCGGATGAGCGGGCGCGCCGACGATCCGCTCGTGGCGATCGCCGACGCGCTCCGTACCGAGGGGGGACTGCTCGCCGACGTGACCGCGACGCCGGCCGCCGACGCCGACCGGTCGATCGCCGAGCGCGTGTCGTCGGGCCCGCGGGCGGCGATCGTGGGCCCCGACCTGGCGTTCGCGGCCGAGGCCACCCGCGAGGCCGAGCTCCTGCACCACGCGCCCGAGCACGGCCGGATCGTCCGCACCGACGACCGCGACCTCGCGCTCCTCGTCGGCGACCGCCTGCTGGCGCTCGGGCTCCAGCGCCTCGCCGCCGGCGGGTGGGTCGGCGACATCGCGATCCTCGCCGACGTCGTGGCGATGGTCGCGACCTTGCACGCCGCGCCGGCGTGGGCGCGGCCCGGCCCGGACGCCGGGACGGGGCCGCCCGACGAGGCGCGCGACCGCACGCGCACGCTGTGGACGGTCGCCGCGAACGCCCTCGGGCACGGGGCGTCCTCGCCCGAGGCCGCCGCCCTGGCCGGGATCCGCGACGGACGACCGCCCACCGGGGAACAGCTGGAATCCCTGCTCTGACCGGACGATCGGGCCGCCCGAACGGTGCGCCCGGGCGACGGAGCGCTCGCCGTGCGCCCAAGGCCGATACGATCTCGGCCGTCCCGCACGGCCCCGTGGGATCACGCAGGAGTTCATGTGTCCGAACGACGCCCAGAGCAGAGCAAGTACACCCTCGACCGAGGCATCCCCGGCGCCTTCGAAGGCGAGACGGTCACCCGTCGGCGCCTGATGTCGCTCGCCGCGAACGTCACGGGTGGCATCGCGATCGGTGGCGTGGCCCTCTCCGCCGCCGGATTCGCGATCGGACAGCCATTCGTCGAGGTGGACACCGGCTGGCACGACATCGGCCCGCTCGACGAGATCCCCGACGAGACGTACGTCCCGCGGGTCATGACGCTCGACCCCAAGACCGGCCAGATCGGCAAGACCACGGTCTACGTCCGGCGCTGGAACGACGGCATCGACGGCGACAAGGACGTGCCCGGCGGTCGCAAGGCGGCCGAGCGCGCCGACCAGTGGAACGAGGTCATCGCGATCTCGTCCCGCTGCATGCACATGGGCTGCCCCGCCCGGTTCGTGCAGGCCGCGAAGCACTTCATCTGTCCCTGTCACGGCGGCGTGTACGACTTCCGCGGCAGCGTCGCCGGCGGCCCGCCCGTCCGTCCGCTCGACCGCTTCTACACGCGCCTCGTGCGCGCCGACGGCACGCCGCTGCGTCCCGTCGCCGACGGCGAGGCCGGCGAGGCCGGGCACCTCGGCTCCCGCGTCCCGGCCGGCACCCGCGTGCAGGTCGGCAAGCGCTTCTCCGTCAACCAGGAGCTGCGACGGTTCTCGCCGCGGCCCCCGGGCCAGCCCCTCGACGGCCTGGGCGAGTACTTCTTCCCGTCGACCCCGACGATGCGGAAGCTCCCCGCGACGCCCGGCATCCCCGGCTCCTGATCACGGACGACGAGCTCAATGGCGAAGTTCAAGATCCTCCCCTCTCCACCGGCCGCGGTCCGTCCGCAGCCGAAGCGCCCCGACGACCCGACGGTCGACGACGGCTTCGTCGACAAGGCCAAGGACGCGGGCATCAGCGCCGCCGACTGGGTCGACGAGCGCACGTCGCTCTCGGGCACCGTCCGCTGGGTGATGTTCCGGCCGATCCCCAAGGGGACCAACTGGTTCTACACCCTGGGCACGGCCACGATGGTGGCCTTCATCAACCAGGTCATCACCGGCATGGTCCTGGCGATGTACTACGAGCCGTCCGCGAGCCGCGCGTACGAGTCGATGAAGTACATCAACAACGAGGTCTTCCTCGGCGAGTTCGTGCACGGCATGCACCGCTGGGGATCCACCGTGATGGTGCTCCTCGTCTTCCTCCACATGGCGAGGACGTTCTTCTTCGGCGCGTACAAGTACCCGCGTGAGCTCAACTGGGTCATCGGCGTCGCGCTGCTCGTCCTGACGCTCGCGATGTCGGTCACCGGCTACCTGCTGCCGTTCGACCAGCGCGCGTACTGGGCGTCGGTCGTGGCGATGAACATCGCCGGCAACGCCCCGTTCCTCGGGCCGTTCACGCCGCCCGCGGCGCTCGGAGGGCCAGACGTCACGGCCGTCACGTTGTCGCGGTTCTACATCATCCACATGATGCTGATACCCGGTCTCATCATCGGCCTGATATCGGCGCACCTCTACCTCGTCATCAAGCTGGGCACCACCGCGCCGCCCTGGATCCGCGCCGACAAGGTCAGCGGCGACCTGAAGGAGCACGACGCATGAACCAGCGCGAGAAGGAGGAGTACCTCCGCGAGTACGCCATCCTGAAGGCGCAGGGGAAGCCGTTCTTCCCCTACATCATCGTCAAGGACGGCGTGATGATGATCGTCGTCATCGGGACGATCATGCTCATGTCGCTGACGCTCGGCGGCGAGCTGACCGCCAAGGCCGACGCGACGACCACGACCTACGCACCGCGACCCGAGTGGTACTACTTCTGGGCCTTCGAGCTCCTGAAGGTCATCAAGCCGCCCGAGCTCGTGGGCCTGGCGACCGTCGGCATCCCGACGATCGCGATGATCCTGCTGTTCCTGCTGCCGTTCTACGACCGCAACCCGGAGCGCCACCCGCTCCGGCGCCCGCTCGCCACGACGGCCGGCATCTTCGTCATCAGCGCGATGGCGCTCCTGTCGTACCTCGGCGCCGAGGCCGGCGCCCCGTCGCAGGTGAACATCGATCCGCCGGCGTCGATCGCGGCGGCGTCCCACGAGGACCAGGTCCGCTGGGAGGCCGGCCGTCGCCTGACCGCCCAGAGCGGTTGCGGCGGCTGCCACAAGATCGGACCGAACGGCAACGACGGCCCCGGGCCGCCGCTGACCGAGATCGGTGACCGCCTGAAGGAGGGCGCGATCCGCGAGACGATGATCAACCCGACGCTCCCGATGCCGTCCTTCCGCGAGCTGGGTCCCGAGGCGCTCGACGAGATGGCGTTCTTCCTCTCGACGCTGAAGAGCAGCGGAGCGGCGGAGGGCGGCCACTAGGGCCGCCCGGCCGCGCCGGATCGTCCGGCGCGGCACCCCTCCGACGCCGATGCCGGCCACGCGGCACGAGGTTCCGGCCGTCCTACGACCGATCGTCGAGGTGGCCGGGCCGGGCGTCCCACCGCTGCTGGCCCTGATCGAGGCCCGCCTGCGGCGCGCCGCGGCCCCCGGCGACGGCCCGGTCGACGAGGTCGCCGAGCGCACCGTCGCCGCCGGCGGCAAGCGCCTGCGGCCGCTGCTGGCGATCCTCGTCGCCGGCGCACCGGTCGACGGCGCGCCGCGCGACGCGGTCGTGCGCGCCGGCGTCGCCGTCGAGCTCATCCACACCGCGACGCTCGTCCACGACGACGTGCTCGACGCCGCGCCGCTCCGGCGCGGTCGACCGACGGCGTTCCACACCCATGGTCGGGCCGCCGCCACCGTCGTCGGCGACCGGTTGCTCGCCGCCGCGTTCGCCGAGATCGCCCGGGGCGGGGACCCGGAGCCCGCCGCGGTGCTGGCCGAGGCCTCGCGGGCGCTCGCGCGCGGCGAGCTGCTCCAGCGGGCGGACGCCTGGCGCGCCGACGTGGACGAGGCCCGCTACCTCGAGCGGTGTCGGCTCAAGACGGGCGCCCTCTTCGCCGCCGCCGCACGGCTCGGCGCGCTGGCCGGGGACCGCGACCCCGACGCGTACGCCCGGTTCGCCGAGGCCCTCGGCGTCGCGTTCCAGCTGTTCGACGACGTGCTCGACGTCGTCGGGCCACCCGAGGTGACCGGCAAGGCGCGCGGGACCGACCTGCTGGACGGCACGATGACGTTGCCGTTCCTCCTGGCCCGCGCCGAGAGCGCCGAGCTGGCGGCGCTCGATCCGACGACGATCGGTCCCGCCGACGCCGAGGGCGTCTGCGACCGGATCGCGGCGACCGGCGCGATCGCCGCCACCGAGGACCGCGCTCGCGAGCTCGTGGCCGCCGCGCTCGCCGCGCTTCCGGCCGACGACGACGTGCGTCGCGCGGACGCGCTCGCGCTCGTCGCCCGGGGCGTCGTCGACCGCCGGCTCTGACCGGGCGGAGCCGGCATCGGGCCCACGGCTGCGCCGGACCGCCCTCGCGGTGGTGGCGCGCGGCCCGTACACTCGACGGGCCGGATCCGAAGGGTCGGACCGACGGAGGCATCCGGCGCCCGTCGGCCGACGTACCCTTGGGACCAGGCCGTCCACCGGAAGGAAGCCGTTCATGCCCCTGGGTATCGGAGTTCCCGAGCTCCTCATCATCCTCGTCATCCTGTTGGTGGTCTTCGGACCCAAGCGCCTCCCGGGCCTGGGCAAGCAGCTCGGCACGGGGTTGCGGGAGTTCAAGGACTCGATCAACAGCAAGGGCGACGACGACGCCGAGACGCCGTCGAAGCTCGACGCGGCCCCCGCGGACCGGACGACGGTGACGTCGTCGTCGGAGTCCGAGCGGACCGCGCGCTCCTGAGCGCCGGGACCGCATGGCGCGACTGCGTCCCGTCGGGCACGACGATCGGCTGACGCTCGTCGAGCACCTGACGGAGCTCCGGACGAGGATCTTCGTCTGCCTGGGGATCCTCCTCGTCGCGTTCTCGTTCACGTACTGGCAGCACGAGGGCGTCCTGGACCTCCTCAACCGGCCGTTGGACCGGGCGCAGCACGTCGACGACCGCGACTGCTCCAAGGCCGGCGACCCCCTCGAGCAGGGGGCGTGCTTCGACCGGGCGGTGGGCGAGGCGCTCGGTCGGCTGCGGCCGGCCGTCGACGCGCTGTCGGGCACGATCACCGACGCGACCACGGGCGGCACCGCGGCGGAGCGGGCCGCGGTCGACGCACGGCTGCAGGAGCTGCGTCGTGCGTCGCAGGCGCTGGCGGACGCGCAGCGGCTCGCACCGGAGAGCACCGGGCGCAAGCCGGTGACGCTCGGCGTGGCGGAGCCGTTCTTCCAGACGTTGAACGTCGCGTTCTACGCCGCGGTCCTCATCGCGCTGCCGCTGCTGCTCTACCAGTTGTACGCGTTCCTCATCCCCGCGTTCACGAACCGGGAGCGCAAGGCGATCGTGCCGCTGATGATCGGGGTGCCGTTCCTCTTCTACGCCGGCGTCGCGTTCGGGTTCCTCCTGGCGCTGCCGCGCGCGATCGACTTCCTCCAGAACTTCAACGACGAGTCGTTCGACATCCTCGTCCAGGCCCGCGACTACTACCGGTTCATCATCCTCTTCCTCGCGGGGACCGGGATCGTGTTCCAGGTCCCGGTCGTCGTCCTCGCGATCTCGCGGCTGGGGATCCTCACCGCCCGGCAGCTGCGCAAGCAGCGCGGGATGGTCGTCGTGATCTCGTCGATCACCGCGGCGGTCATCACCCCCACCCCGGACCCGATGACGATGCTCATCGTCATGGCCCCGCTCGTGCTGCTCTTCGAGGCGAGCACCTGGATCGCGTCGTGGCTCGAGCGCCGCGCCCCCGTGTCCGGGACGAGCCGCTGGGACTGGGACGACGACGAGGACGACGACGACGATCCACCCGGACCGGACGGCGACCCGGGACCGAACCACGGCACCCGGATCACGGGGCCGACCGACGCGGCCGCCCACCGATCCGCGGACCGGGACGGAGCCTCGTCGGCCGGGACGGGAGCGGTCGCGTCCACCGCCACGCTCGACGACGACGTCGACTGGTGGGACCGCGCGGACGCCCTCGACGACGAGGACCCCTACGCCGACCCGCCCCCGGGCGGGTAGGCGTCACGGGCCGGGTCGACCGCGCGTCGGCGCACGGTCGGGCCGGTAGGCGCCGCGTCCCCGGCGGCGAGCGTCCGCGCGCCGACCTCTATCCTCCGCTCATGCTCTTCGACCTGCGCGCCCCCGGCCGCAAGCGCTTCATCCAGGTGACCTACGTGTTCCTCGCGCTGTTGCTCGTCGGCGGCATCTTCGTGGGCGTCGGGACGGGCCTCCCGAGCTTCCTCGACACGCAGACCGGCGGCTCCGACCTCGTCGAGCAGCAGGAGGACCGGCTCGAGGACGCGGAGAAGGCGGCCACCGCGTCGCCGCGCGACGAGCGCGTCCTGGCGAGCCTCGCGTCCGCGCGCTACGACGTCGCGATCTCCCGCACCGGCGAGGACGCGACGCAGATCAGCGAGGAGACGAAGCAGGGCCTGCGGTCGGCGGCCGACGCCTGGAAGCGGTACCTGGCGCTCGAGCCGAAGCAGCCCAACGTCGACGTCGCCCGCAAGATGACGACCGCGTTCCAGCCCGGCTACCTCAACCAGACCGGCGACTGGGCGGACGCCCAGGCGATCGTGACGCAGGCCGCCGCCGAGGAGGCCGAGCAGGCCGGCCGCCGCCCCCCGGTCGCCAGCTACCTGCAGCTCGTCCAGGCCCAGGTGGCCGCCGGTCGCAAGCGTCAGGCCAAGATCACGGGCGAGACCGCGATCGCGGCCGCGCCGGCCGGACAGCGCAAGGCGATCGAGGAGCAGATCAAGCAGCTGGAGTCCGGCGACGTCCCGACCGGCGGGACGGCGGCGACGAACCCCGAGGAGCCCCGGACCGTCGACCTGGGCGACTGAGCCCCCGCACCGCACCGCCGACCGGGGCTGCCGACGACGTGACGCGGCGATCGTCTAAGATCGCCGAGCCCTGGTAGCTCAACTGGTTAGAGCAGCGGACTCTTAATCCGAAGGTTGAGGGTTCGAGTCCCTCCCGGGGCACTGCGCGAAGCCCCCGTCATCGACGGGGGCTTCTTCGCTGCCGGGGCGCCGCGACGCGGCGCCCCGGCGACGGGGCGGTCGACGATCGGGCGGCGGTCCCACGGGTGGTTCGGTCCCGGGCGGCCCGGCGCCGGCACCGAGCCGCCCGGTCGAGACGTCGGTCGTCAGCGGACGGCGGGCGCCGTCTCGGCCACGCGCTGCAGCGCGATCCGGGCCGCCTCGGCCGTCGCCCGCTCGTCGAAGTGCTCGAGCCGCGCCCGACCGCGCGCCCGCAGCTCGGCCCGCAGCCCCCGGTCCTCCAGCACGACGTCGAGCAGGCCGGCGACGACGCCCAGGTCCTCGTCGTGGGTGAGGAGCGCCGCGTTCCCGGACACCTCGGCGACGCCGCCGGACGGCCGACCGACGACCGGCAGCCCGTAGTGGAACGCCTCGAGGATCGGCACGCAGAAGCCCTCGTGCTCCGACATGCAGCAGAGCACGTCCGCGTCGCGGTACCGGGAGGCGAGGTCGTCCTGCGACAGGCCGCGGTCCCACGTGAACGCGTCGCCGAGCAGGCGACGGCCGAGCTCGGCGACCTGCGCGCCGTACTGGTCGTTCACCGGCTCGCCGACGATCCGCAGCGCGGCCGCGGGACGGTGACGCGCCCGGAGCAGCGCGACCGCCCTGATGAGCGCGTCGTGCCGCTTGTGCGGGCACAGCCGGCCGACGAACAGGACCTCGCCGCCGTCGGCCGGGGCGCCCTCGTCGCGCTGCCGGTCGGACGGCGGCGGACCGTACCGGTCGGGCTCGAAGAGGATCGGGATGACGGTGTCCGCCCCGAACTCGTCCCGCGTGTACTCCGACGCGCCGGCGCTCACGGTGGCGTTGGCGATGATCCGCCGCGCCTCGCTGCGGCCCAGGTAGCACTGCATCGCCGTCAGCGGGTCGTACGCCCAGAACCACTCGGGCGGCGTGATGTTCTGACAGAGCACGAGCGACCGCGGATGGCCGAGGAGCAGCTCCGACAGGCCGGGCGTGTAGGCGGAGTACTGGACGAACAGCACGTCCGCGGGTGCGGGAGCGAGGGCCCGCAGGGGCATGAACCGGTCGCCGACGCGCGGGTCGATGTGGACCGCGGCGTCCTTGCCGCCCCACCCCCACTCGTCGAACAGACGACGGAACCGCAGCGCCTGGGTCGTGATCGCGTCGAACGGCCCGGCGCCGCCGATGACCTGGTGGACGACGAGGCTCATCGGATCGGCTCCCGCGCGTCCGCGGCGGGGCGCTCGAGCTCGTCGACCCGACGACGCAACGCGGCGACCTCGGCCCGGAGCTCGCGGACCTCGTCGCGGGTCACGGTGGACCGCAGCGACAGGTGCACGTTGATCCGGTTCTGAACCGACAGCACCTGGGCGTGGTACTGGCCGAGCATCCGCAGCAGCCCCTGCTTGATCGCGGTGACCGCGCGCCCGACGGGCCCTGAGCGGGTGGAGCGCACCTCGCGGAGGTCGGGCTCCACGACCGACCACTGCAGCAGCTGGCCGTCGGTCGGCTCGGAGCTGCGCTCCACCTCGAGGCCTCCGGGCGGGAGGACCGCGTCGGCGTGGGCGGCCGCGCGCTCGCGGGCGACGGCCAGGGCGTCCTCGGGGTTCACGCCTCACCTCCTGGGGCATCGGCGGTCGGGGTGGGAGCGGTGCTGGCGCGCACCGGGGCGGTGGCGTCCTCCAGGCGATGCCGGTAGGCGGACAGCACCTCGTCGGTCGGACCGTCGGTCGACACCCGGCCGCCCTCCAGCAGCACGGTGCGCCGGCAGGTCCGCTCGATGAGCGCCAGGTCGTGCGACACGAGCACGAGCGTCGCCCCGGACTCGACCTGCTCCGCGATCCGGGCCTCGCACTTGCGCTGGAACGCCCCGTCGCCGACCGCGAGGACCTCGTCGATGAGGAGCACGTCGACGTCGAGGAACGCGACGATCGCGAACGCCAACCGCACGAGCATCCCGCTGGAGTACGCCTTGAGCGGCAGGTCGACGAACTCCCCGAGCTCGCTGAACTCGATGATCCGGTCGAGTCGCTCGTCGACCTGCTCGCGGCTCAACCCGTACAGGGCGCCGCCCATGACGATGTTCTCGCGACCGGAGAAGTCGCGGCTGAACCCGGCGGCGAGGTCGAGCAGCGCCGCGACCGACCCGCCGACCCGGACCGCGCCGGTGTCGAGCGGGATGATCCCCGCCAGCACCCGCAGCGTCGAGCTCTTCCCGGCGCCGTTGCGGCCGACGAGCGCCACCGTCTCGCCGGGCTCGATCCGCAGGTCGACGTCGCGCAGCGCGAAGACGTGGTCGCCGACCGGGGCGCCGGCCCGCAGGGCCTCCGCCGTCGGCGCGGGGGCCGGCGCCCGACGGGCGCCGCGCCGCAACAGCGTCTCCTTGAGCGTGCGGCCCGTGTCGACCTGGACCCGGAAGCTCCGCGTCGCCCGCTCGAGGACGACCGTGCCGGGGGCGACGCCGTCCTGCACGTAGGCGCCGCTCACAGCATCACCGCCAGGTCGCGCTCCAGTCGACGGAACACCGTGCGGCCGACGCCGAGCGCCACCACGACCGCGACGACCATGTAGAGCCACAGGTCCCAGGCCGGCACCGCGCCGTAGTACAGGATCGACCGGGTCGCCTCGACGAACGGGGCGACCGGGTTGCCCCACTCGAGCGCGGCGACGACCCAGCCGGGGGCGTCCGGCGCGGTGAGCGCCAGGTCGTTCGGCTCGTAGAAGATCGGCGTGATGAAGAACCACGGGACGAGGATCGCGCTGATGATCGGCAGCACGTCCCGGAAGTGGGCGTGCAGCACCGACAGCGCCAGGGCCATGCCCTGCACGAGCGCGATGACGAGCGCCGCGACGACCGGCAGCAGCAGCAGCGCCGGGTCGAGCGTGCCGCGGATCGGGACCGTCACGACGGTCACGATGGCGAGCAGCGCGAGGAACGTCAGCGCCTGCACGCTGACGACCGCGGTCGGGACGAGCTCGCGGGGGAAGCGCGACTTGCGCAGCAGCGGGGCCTGCGCGAGGAGGCTCTCCCCCGCCGCGGGCAGCGTCTGCGCGACGAGGAGCCACACGACCATCGCGGTCATGACGAACAGCGGGTACGCCTCGTGCGACACCGGCTTGAGCAGCAGCCCGAACAGCAGGTAGTACGACCCGAGCAGCAGCAGCGGGTTGATGAGGTACCAGACGAGGCCCAGGACGGAGCCCTGGTACTTCTGCCGCAGCTCGCGCTGCACGAGCTGCTGGAAGAGGAACCCGTGACCGCGCAGGTCCGACCACCGGCTGATGGAGGTGGCGCTCATCGGCGATGCATGATCCCGCGCCGGCCGGTCGCGCGCGGTCCGGGTCGTCGAGGACGGGGGGCGGGCCCCGGGGGCGACGCTCCCCCGGTCACGGTCAGAACGCGCCGCGGCGGAACAGCACCGCCGGGACGGTCTTGACGAGGATCGCGAGGTCCATCGATACCGACCACCGCTCGAGGTAGAGGAAGTCCAGGCGGACCATGTCGTCGAAGTCCAGGTCGGACCGCCCCGACACCTGCCACAGCCCGGTGACGCCCGGCAGCACGTGGTAGCGCTTCTTGTGCCACTCCTCGAGCCGGTCGTAGTCGCGCTGCGGTAGCGGTCGCGGCCCGACGAGCGACATGTCGCCGCGGACGACGTTGAAGAGCTGCGGCAGCTCGTCGAGCGAGAACTGGCGCAGCACCCTGCCGACCGGCGTGACGCGCGGATCGTCGCGGAGCTTGAAGATCGCGCCCGACGCCTCGTTGCGGTGCTCGAGCTCGGCCTGGCGGTCGTCCGCGTCGACGTACATCGTCCGGAACTTCAGGCAGTCGAACGGCATGCCGCCGATCCCCGGGCGCCGCGAGCGGTAGATCACCGGGCCGGGCGTCGTGAGCTTGATCGCCGCCGCGACGACGAGCAGCAGCGGGCTGAGGAGCACGAGCACGATCGTCGACACGACGAGGTCGAACGTCCGCTTGATCGCGAAGTCGACGCCCTCCGACACCGGCGGCTTGAGCTCGAACAGCGGCACCGTCTGGCCGGGCAGGAACTCGGCGCGCTGGACGAGGATCTCCATCGTCGACGGGGCGACGCGGACGTGGATGCCACGCCGGTGGGCCTGGTCGACGACCTCGAGCGCCAGCTCCTGCGGGAACGCCGGGTCGGTGATGATGACCTCGTCGACGACCTCCTGCTCCAGCAACCGGGGCAGGTCGTCGACGAGCCCCAGGTGCGGCGCCCGCGACGGCGGCGCCAGGGCCGGGTCGTCGTCCAGCGTCAGGACGCCGGAGACCTGGATCGCGGAATCGAGGTCCTCGCCGAGCGCGGTCGCGACGGCGTCCGACGGGCCGGCCGGGCCGATGAGGACGGCCCGCCGCTGCCGGCCGATCCTCCGGAGGATGCGGCTCGTCGTGCTCTCGTACGTCAGCCGCAGCAGCCCGATGTAGATGACGCTGAACGTCAGGGTGCCGTAGAAGATGTAGAAGCTCTGGAACTGCTCGCGGCCCCCGTCGATGAGGCTGAAGATCATGCAGACGATCGTGGCCTGGAAGAGCCCCGCGACGATCTTGCCCAGCCCCGGGCGCTCGGTGCGTCGGCCGTAGAGGCCGAGGCGGGCGAAGTTCAGGACGACGACCGTCACCGCGAACGGGGCGATCTGCCCGGCCTGCTGCACGTGGACGCCGGCGTCGAACGTGTCGAACCAGGCGGCCTTGAGGCCCAGCGACGTGAAGATCGCGACCCACACGCTGACTGCGTCGATGACGAGCAGCGCGCCCAGCCGCAGCGCGCGACGCAACGTGTCCGCCCGCAGCAGGAAGAGGAGGGCGGGCGGACGCTTGGCCCGGACGTCGACCGTGGGCAGGGCGGTCACCGTGCCGTTCGTCGCGGCGGCGGGCGCGTGGACCGGACGGGGAGCGGTGGGACGTTCGGGGCGCTCGGACTGTCGAGGGGACGGAGGCACCGACCCGTCAGGATCGCAGATGGAGGTGCCCTGCGTCACGGATGGCACGCCGCCGCCCGTCCGATCGGGCGCCGCGACGGACACGGTGTCCGGCGTCGACGACCGGGGACGTGGCCCGTCCCGTCCACGTCCACGCCGTCGTCGGCCGGCCGTCGCGGCCGACCGACGGTCAGACCGGCGGGCCGATGAGCCCGTGCTCGCCGGACTGCTCGATCGTGCGGCGCAGGCCGTCGCGCAGCGACACGGTCGGCGCCCAGCCGAGCAGCTCCTTCGCCCGCGTGATGTCGGGCCGGCGCTGCTGCGGGTCGTCCTTCGGCAGCGGCTGGTGCACGATCTCGCTCGCCGAGCCGGTGACCTCGATCACGGTGCGGGCGAGCTCCAGCAGCGTGAACTCGTCGGGGTTGCCGACGTTCACCGGGTCGTGCACGCCGGACTCGGCGAGGGCGATGATCCCGGCGATGAGGTCGTCGACGAAGCAGAACGACCGCGTCTGTCGCCCGTCGCCGAACATCGTGATCGGCTGCCCGGTGAGCGCCTGACGGAGGAACGTCGGGATCGCGCGGCCGTCGTGGGGCCGCATCCGGCTGCCGTACGTGTTGAAGATGCGCACGATCGACGTGTCGACGCCCTGCTGGCGGTGGTACGCCATCGTCAGCGCCTCGGCGTAGCGCTTGGCCTCGTCGTAGACGCCGCGCGGGCCGATCGGGTTGACGTGGCCCCAGTACGACTCCTCCTGCGGGTGGACCTTGGGGTCGCCGTAGACCTCGCTCGTGGAGAAGAGGAGGAACCGGGCGCGGTGGGCCTTGGCCAGGCCGAGCGCGTGGTGGGTGCCGTGCGACCCGACCTTCAGCGTGTGCAGCGGCAGCCGCAGGTAGTCGATCGGCGACGCGGGCGACGCGGCGTGGTAGACGACGTCGACCGGCTCGTCGACGAAGAACGGCTCGATGATGTCCTCGTGGAGGAACCGGAAGTCCGCGCCGCGGACGTGCTCGATGTTGCGCAGCGACCCGGTCTCGAGGTTGTCGACGCACAGCACCCGGTGCCCGCGCCGCAGCAGCTCGTCGCAGAGGTGGGAGCCGAGGAACCCGGCTCCGCCGGTCACGAGACAGGTCGCCATGCGCGCCAGCGTAGCCGTTGGGACCGCCGGGTCGACCGGCGGACGTCAGCGTCGCGCGTGCTTGAGGTGCTTCTGCTTCAGGCCCTTCAACGGCCGGTACAACCGCTTGCCCTCGCGCTCCGCGAGGCCCTCGGTCTCCAGGCGCTTCCACACCACGGGGCACTTCTTGCAGCGCGGACTGCTCTTGCAGCACTTCTTCTTCGTCTTGACGTCCGACGCCATCCGCATCCAGCGTAGACCTCGCCGGTCGCGTCGTGCACGGGACGGCGGATCCGGGCCGCCGGTGCGGCGAATCGACCGTCTAGCATCGCGACCATGCCCGCCCCAGCGTTCGTCGAAGCGCTCAACGACCAGATCGCCCACGAGTTCGCCGCCAGCCAGCAGTACGTGGCCGTCGCGGTGCACTACGACCGCGAGACGCTGCCGCGGCTGGCGGCGTTCTTCTACCGCCAGGCGCTCGAGGAGCGCGGGCACGCGCTGAAGATGGTCCAGTACCTCATGGACCAGGACGCCGACGTCGTCATCCCCGCCGTCGCCGCGCCGGTCAACGCGTTCTCGGACATCGTCGAGCCGGTCCGCACCGCGCTGGAGCAGGAGCGCGAGGTCACGCGTCAGATCGAGCACCTGGCCAAGGTCGCCCGCGACGCCGGCGACTACCAGTCCGAGCAGTTCGTCCAGTGGTTCCTCAAGGAGCAGGTCGAGGAGGTCGCGACGATGTCCGACCTGCTCACCACCGTCACGCGGTCGCAGGCCAACCCGCTGTGGGTCGAGGAGTTCCTCGCCCGCGAGGGGTTCGGCGGGGACGACGACGAGGCCGGGGCGCCCCCCACGGCCGGCGGCGACGCCTGACCGGCGGCGCGGTGGCCGACCCGTCGCGCCGCCACCGCCCGGGGCGCGACGCGCCCCCGCCCGGGCGGCTCGGCCGGCGCTCGTGCGCCGACTGCAACATGCGTTGAGCCCGGGGCTCCCGGGCTCAACGTTCGTCGTGTCGGGTCGATGACCGCGACATGTACGCCGTCGACACCGCCCGTCGTGGCCGCCGCTCCGCGGCGGCGACCGTCGCCGCGATCGCCGGCGTGGCGATGGCGGCCGGGCCCGCGTCGCCCGCCGGGGCGGCGTCGCAACAGGTCCGGCCGTCGCAGGCCGCCCCACGGGTGTCGGTCGACGGGCGCACCGCCACGGTGCGGTGGAGCCGCGTCACCGGGGTGCGCCGCGTCGACGTGCAGGTGCGTCGCAGCGGCACGAAGCGGTTCCGCACCCGCGCGCGGCGGGCGGCGGCCCGGAGCGCCCGCGTCCGCCGACTCGAGCCGGGCCGGCGCTACGCCGTGCGGCTGCGGTACCGCCTGCGCGACGGCGCGACGCGCCGCACGCGCTCGCGGGTCGTGCGCGTACCGGGCGTCGACGGGCGTCGACCGAAGGTGTCGGCCGGCCTGCGGTTCGTCGGGCCGGTCCGGACGACGGTGGCGGGTGGGGTCGCCACCGTCGGCTGGGACGCGGTGGCCGGCGCGGACGCCTACGCCGTGGATCGCGTCGACCGCACCACCGGCACGACGGTGCGGATCGCCGGGGCCGTGACGGGGACGTCGACGACCGACCCGCTGCCCGCCGACGCTCCCGGCCACTGGATCGCCTACGTCGTCACCCCGCTCGCCGACGGGGCTCCGGGGACGCCCGCCGCCGGGCCGTCGGTGCGTCCCGCGGGCGTCGTCCGCTACGCCCACCACGTCGCGCTCGGCGACTCCTACGCGTCGGGCGCCGGCGTCGGAGGCGCCCAGGGCTCGGCGACCTGCGGTCAGGCGCGCGGCGCGTGGTCCCGCAAGCTCCCGACGACGCTCGCCCCCGCCCCCGTCCTGCTCGCCTGCAACGGCGCGATGATCCCCCACATGCTCCGCACCGGCCAGGGTGGGGCCGGTCAGCTCGGGGGCGAGACCCAGATCGACGGGCTCGTCCGCGAGCTCGCCGCACGGACCGGGCCGACCCTCGTCACCGTCGTCGCCGGCGGCAACGACGCCGACCTCATCGGGATCCTCGGCCGCTGCCTGGACGGCGACTGCCTCGGCGCGCGGTCCGGGGCCGAGGCGCGGATCCGCGGCCCCCTCCGCCAGGCCTACGACCGGCTCTTCGCCCAGCTGCGCGACGCCGCGCCCGGCGCGGACATCCTCGCGCTCGGGTACCCGCAGGTCATCGACCACCAGACCGGCGGCTGGAACCCCTTCGCCGGGTTCTCGTTCTCGGCGGCCGAGCGGACGATGATCCAGGGCCTCATCACGCTCGTGAACCAGCAGATGGCGCAGAGCGCCGCCGCTCACGGGGTGGCCGCGAAGGCCGACGCCACCGAGCGACGGTTCTCCGGCCACGTCATCGGATCGTCCGACCCGTACCTGTCGTCCCCGCCCGCGCTGCAGGGCCCGGCCGAGCTCATCCGCGAGTTCCTCGGCGCGAGCGCCCCGAAGGCCGGCGCCCCGTCCGCCCCGGTGCACCCCAACGACGCCGGCACGTCCGCGCAGGCGCGCGCCGCGGCCGACACGCTCGGGGCGTGGGCCGGGCGGTTGCAGCAGCGGTAGGCCGTCTCGCGGATCTCCCTCCGGTCCGGCCGACGGTCGACGGGCGGTCCTCCCGCCGGCGAGCCGGCGCGGAGCGGACCGGGGTCGCGCCTAGTCGCGGCCGCGGCGCAGCACGACGACGCCGCCGGCGAGCAGGGCGAGCACGATGACGCTCGGGACGACCCAGCCCGGCGCGCCGTCGTCGCCGTCGTCGGTGACGTCGACCGGCGCGTCGTCCTGCGCCGTGGGAGCGGTCGCGTCGGGAGCGGTCGTCGCTCCGGCGTCGGGCGTCGTCGCGCCGTCGCCGGACCCGGGCGTCGTCTCGTCGTCGTCGGGCGTCGTCGGGGTCGTCGCCGTCGTCGCCGTGGGATCGGGCCCGGGAGGGTCGCGCCGGTCGGTGCTCACCCGGACGGTCCGGCCCCCGGCCAGACGGACGATCGCCGACACGTCCCAGTCGCGCCACGCCCCGCGCGACATCCGGGCGACCTCGACGTGGTGCGTGCCGCCGTCGTCGCGCGTGGCGCGGACGCGGAACTCGCGTCCCTTCACCGGACGGACCCAGAACGTCACCCGCGAAGCCGGGCCGCTGCCGGGGCCGGTGAGCACCACCGACAGGTCCACTCCCCCGGACCCGTCCGGCAGGTCCGCGCCCTGGACGACGATCCGCGCGTCGCCGGCGCGGCCCGTGGCGAGCGTCGTGCCGCCGTGGGCGCCGGCCGATCCGGCGAGCGGGCCCGCCGACAGCACGGCGGCGAGCAACGGCAGGACGCGAGCACGGAGCACCGGGACCATGCGTCGATGGTCCCACGACCTCGCGCGGGGTGCCCTGCGCCCCGTCCGGACCGGGCGGCCACGTCGATCGACGCGACCGCCCGGTCCCGGTGCTAGCGGACGCGGACCTTCACCCGCTCGGTGACCGTGCGGCCCCCGACCTTGAGGCGCACCCGCACGGTGTGCGTCCCCCGGGACGCCTTGCGACCCACCCGCAGGCGCACGCTCACCGTGCGCGACGCACCGGGCCGGACCGACTTCACCCGGTACGTGCGACGACCCGACGCCTTCAGGCGCCCGGGGGTCGTGACCGTGGCCGTCGACCGGCCGACCGTGGCGGTCGTGCGGTTGCGGAGCGTGAAGCCGAGCCTCACGAGCCGGCCGCGGCGGACGTTGGCGGCCTTCGTCCGCCTGGTCGTGAACGAGACGGTCCCGTCAGCGCCCTTCGGACCCTGCGGTCCCGGCGCTCCGACCGGCCCGACCGGCCCCGCCGCGCCCCCCGGCCCCTGGGCCCCGGTGTCGCCCTTCGGACCCCGGGCCCCCGTGTCTCCCCGGTCGCCCTGCGGGCCCGGGGCGCCGTCCTGGCCGTCCCGGCCGTCCTCGCCGGGCTTGCCGGTGGCCGGCGGCAGGCTCGTGCCGGTGAGCGTCACGCGGTGCTCGCGCGCCGCGGTGTCGTCGGCGATCACGAGCTCCGCCGTCGACGTCGCGTTCTCGCGACCCGGCGCGTAGCGGACGAGGACGACGTGGCTCTCGCCCGCCGCGATCTCGATCGGCGTCGCGCCACCGTCGGCGATGAGGAACTCGCCCTTCGACGCGTCGTCCCCGGCCACGATCGACAGGCCCGACACCGTCAGCGGCCGGTCGCCGACGTTCGTGATCGTCACCGGCTGCGGGACGCTGATCGCGCCCTGCGGCGTGGCGTCGAACACCGGCGTCGACGTCGACGCCTTCGGGCCCGGGCCGGTGTTCGCGACGACGGCGATCGTCTTCGCCGTCGTCACCGGCGCCAGCGACGCGTCGTCGGTGTAGGGCCGCATCGAGTCGTTCGTCACCGACACCTCGACCTCACCGGTGCGCAGGCCGGTGAGCTTGCGCGTGACGGGGTCGAGGATCGCGACCTTGCCGTCCTTGCGGGCCGCGTCGACCGCGGCCGCGCCGGAGCCGATCGCCAGCGCGTCGTCGCCGCCCCAGCGCACCGACATCGGGTACGTCAACGGCACGACCCGCGAGCCGGGCTGGACGCCGGACGGCTGGACGATCGAGCCCGAGAGCCGACCCTCCGTGCCGACCTCGACCTGCTCCGGGGCGTTCAGGGTGATCTCCTGCGCGAACGCGCGGACGTCGGCGGTCAGCCACTGACCGTCCGCGTCGGCGTCACGGTCGACCGCCCACCGGGTCCAGCCGGTGAAGCCGCCGCGATCCGGGGTCCCGTACGGCGACTTGCCGGTCGACGAGAGCACCGAGAACGGCACGCCCTCGACGCGGTCGACGTGCGCGATCTGCGCGTGCGACCCCGTCATCGACACGCCCTTGCCGCTCGCGTCGCGGAAGTCGGAGAGCATCGTGCGCAACAGCTCGACCTCCGTCCGGTCGGTGAGCTGGCTCGACTTCGTCGCCGCCGGGTCGTCGGTCGGGTGGTGCGCGAACACCGCGACGTTGTCGACGGCGTCGTTCGTCTCGGCGTCCTTCAGCGCCGCCTCGAGCATCCCGAGCTGCGCGAAGTCCGAGTTGCGCAGGTTGCCCAGCGCGCTGTTCAGGAGGATGAACCGCGTGCCCTTGTGGTCGAACGTGCCGTAGGCGTCGCCGAACTCCGCCTCCCACTGGTCCAGCGTGCCCTGCGACCCGCGGATGTAGGACTCGTGGTTGCCCGGGACGTAGAGGCAGGGGATCGACTCGTCGGTCTTGCTCGCGGGGAGCTGCTTGCCGATCTCCTGCTCGAACGGGACGAGCTGGCAGCCGCCCTCCTCGAGGATGTCGCGGGAGAGCTCGACGTCGGCCGCCTCGCCGAAGTCGGTGATGTCGCCGTTGAGGACGACGACCTCGGCGTCGGTCTCGCGGACGCGCTTGAGCCCGGCGACGCCGACCTGGCCGAGCGTCGGGTCGGTGGCGGTGAACTGGATGTCCGAGAACGTCGCGTACGACCAGTCGTCCTTCCCGTTCGTGCGACCGTCCGGCGAGACGAGCGCGTCGGGACGCAGGGCCGGGATCGGCGGCAGCTCGACGTCGGCGGCGACGTCGGCCTCGAGCGACTGGATCGTGATCTCGCCGTCGGCCTGGCGCGCCGCGTTCGTCTCGATGCCCTGGAAGGCGTCGAACGACAGCGGGTAGACCGTGCCCGGGGGCAGCGTCACCGCGTAGTCGTGCCACCCCGCCTTGAGCGACGGGCCGTAGAGGCCGACGTACGAGCCGTCGCCCTGGCGCAGGGTGATGTACGTCATCTCGGCGGCCTGCGTCGCGTGGACGCGCAGGCGGACGCGGAGCGGCTGGCCGGGGATCGCGGGCTGGACCTCGGGCCCGCTGCCGTTGGCCGTGATCCCGAAGTTCCGGGCCTTCGCGTAGGTGAGCTTCAGCCCGTCCGGGGTGTTCGACAGCGTCTTCGCCGTCCCGGCGGTGCCGCTCGTCTTCCACATCGGCTTCGGCGGGTCGCCGACGTCCTGCTGCTGGAAGTCGTGGACGTGCTTCGTCTCGACGCCGACCGTGATCGAGAGCTTCGCCTCCTCGCCGGCGACCTTGACGGTGAGGACCGTGCCGCCGTTGCCCTTCGGGATGACCCGCAGCCCGGTCCCGCCCGGCGCGATGCGCACGACGCGCGCGTCGTACTCGAGGTCGAGGTCGCTCGCCTCGACCGGGGCGGCGTAGCCGTGCGCGTCACGGCCGGTGACCCGCAGGGTCACGGGGTCGCTCGTCGTCTCGGGGATCGACAGGCGGTCGCTGGAGAGCTCCAGCGACCGCAGCCTCCCGAGCACGCGGACCTTCGTCTCGGTCAGCGCGTCGTCGATCGTGCTCCGGACGGTGATCGTGCCCTTCGCGTCGGCGGGGGCGGCGACGAGCCCGCCCGAGACCGAGCCGCCCTTCGCGGTCCAACGGACGTCGCCGCGCGCGATCGGCACCGCCACGGCGTTGCCGTCCACGGCCTTCACGTCGAGCGTGCGGTGGAGGCCCGGGAAGATCCGCGGCTCGTCGGGGGTGACGACGAGCTCCTCGGGCTTGCCGCTGCCGGGGGCGACGAAGACGCCGATCCCGTTGGGGTCGGCCCGCTCGTAGCCGTCCGACGGCGCGTTGCGGACCGAGACCCGGTCGTCGCCGGCCCGCCGGGCGACCATCGTCGTCGACCCGCCGCCGTCGAGGTTCACCGCCGACTCGGCGCCGAGCCGGTGCATGAGGTCGGCGGCCTCGGGGAACGTCAGGCCGTCGACCGGCGCCTGGCGCCCGTCGGCGGTGACGAGGATCATCGTCCGGCCGTCGTCCTTGAACCCGATGAGGGTCCGCGGGGCGACCGAGTGGTCGGTCTGCGGCACGATCTCGCCGTCGCGGACGAGCTCGCGGTTGCCGCCGACGGCGAACTTCAGCTGCTTCGCGACCTCGTCCCTCAGGCCGTAGGTCAGCGCCACGTCGTCGCCGGGCTCGAGCGCGCGGATCGCCTCGGCGGCGGCTTCGCGGCCGACGAGGTAGAGCTCGTCCTCCGCGATGGCCTCCGCCCCGGCGCCGGTCGGGTTCACCGACACGACCTTGCCGTCGCGGACGAGGACCTCGGCGACGTCGGTGGCGCCGGCGACGCCGCGGGCGCGGCTCGTCGGGCCCCACTGCGACGTGTAGGCGAGCATCGAGCCCGCCGGGATCCCGTTGACGTTGGGGGCGTTGAGGGTGGCGATCGGGTGCTCGGCGCCGCCGAAGGTGGCCTTCGCCTCGAGCGACACGTCGACCATCGTGCGACCGATGCCGTCCTGTCCGACGCCGGCGTTGCCCCAGGCGCCGTGGTTCTGGCTCTTCAGCAGCTCGCCGCCCTTGATGGCGACGCCGTGTGGCGCGCCGGAGTTGCCGATGTCGAAGAAGTCGCCGTTGACGCCGGCGACCGCGCCGGCCGCGTCGGCCTTCGCGGAGATCGCGCCGGTCGAGGTGACGTGCTCGCCGGAGAGGAGGTCGGACGAGACCGCGTCGTCGGCGAGATCGGCGGTGAGGACGTGGTAGTCGTACCACGAGGTCCCGGTCGCGCTCGGACGCAACGTCGTCCGCTTGACGGTCTTGACGTGCCGGAGGGTCACGCCCGGCCCGATCCTCTCGGTCGTGTCGACGATCGAGAGCGGCTCGCGGTCGGCGGCCGGCGTCGGCTCGGGGGCCGCCGCCGCGGAGGTCGGCGCGACGAAGGCGATCGCGAGCGACGCGACCGCGAGGGCATGGATCCCGTGGCGACGTCGCCGCGGGGAAACGCAGATCCCGGACATCGGGGCTCCTGACGTGTTCGGGTTGGGGACGGTGATCCGGTCGCCCGTCGACGACCGCCGCCGGGCGACGGCCACGTTGCGCCGCGGGCGAGGGGGCGACGTCACCCGGATGTGACGATCGATCGTTCGTTCGGTTTGCGTACGGCGACGTCGCCGTACGCCGGTCACCGGCCGGCCACATCCGGACCGGGTCCCGGCGGCCCGTGGGTCCGCCGGGACCCCCCCCGCCACCCGTCCTCCGTCCGGGGCACGGAGCGCGAACCCCGCGAACGGGTGGGGGGCACCGGACGACGCGCCCGATACGGTGGGCGGATGCCAGCGCCGGGTGGACCGCCGATCGGGACCGCGGAGGACGTCCACATCGGGCTGCCCGACGACGTCCAACGGGACGTCCGTCCGGTTCACGAGCCGGGAGACGGCGTCGTGGGCGTCGGCGCGGATAGCATCCCCGACCCTATGAGCCAGCGGCTGCAGTCCCCCGAGACGTTCGAGGAGAAGCTCGACCTCCTCCGCGATCTCCGGCACCAGGCGATCAACTCGGCGTCCGAGCAGGCCGTCGAGAAGCAGCACGCGAAGGGCAAGTACACCGCCCGGGAGCGGATCGAGAAGCTTCTCGACGAGGGCACCTTCCAGGAGCTCGACACCTTCGTCCGCCACCGCACCCACGACTTCGACATGCAGAAGTCGCGTGCCTGGGGCGACGCGGTCGTCACCGGCCACGGCATGATCGACGGCCGTCCCGTCGCCGTCTTCAGCCAGGACTTCACGGTCTTCGGCGGCTCGCTCGGCGAGGTCATGAGCGAGAAGATGTGCAAGGTCATGGACCTCGCCGCGAAGATCGGCTGCCCGGTCATCGGCATCAACGACTCGGGTGGCGCGCGGATCCAGGAGGGCGTCGTGTCGCTCGGCGCCTACGGTGAGGTCTTCCAGCGCAACGTCGACTCGTCCGGCGTCATCCCCCAGATCTCGCTGATCATGGGGCCCTGCGCCGGCGGCGCCGTCTACTCGCCGGCGATCACGGACTTCATCGGGATGGTCAAGGAGACCTCCCACATGTTCATCACCGGCCCCGACGTCATCAAGACGGTCACCGGCGAGGAGGTCGGGTTCGAGGAGCTGGGCGGCGCGATGTCGCACAGCACGAAGTCCGGCGTCGCGCACTTCGCGTTCGAGGACGAGGACCACGCCCTGGAGGAGACGCGCTTCCTCCTGTCGTTCCTGCCGCAGAACAACCTCGAGAGCCCGCCGGTCGTCCCGACCGCCGACCCGGTCGACCGCGAGGTCCCCGAGCTCGACGACGCCGTCCCGGCGAACCCGAACAAGCCGTACGACATGCGGTCGGTCATCAAGCTCGTCGTCGACGACGAGGAGTTCTTCGAGGTCCACGAGCACTTCGCGCGCAACATCCTCGTCGGGTTCGCCCGCATCGACGGGCACGCGATCGGCGTCGTCGGCAACCAGCCGCAGCAGATGGCCGGCGTGCTCGACATCGAGGCGTCGGAGAAGGCCGCGCGGTTCATCCGCACCTGCGACGCGTTCAACATCCCGCTGCTGACGTTCTGCGACGTCCCCGGGTTCCTGCCCGGCACGTCGCAGGAGTGGGACGGCATCATCCGCCACGGCGCGAAGATGCTCTACGCGTTCGCCGAGGCGACGGTCCCGAAGGTCACCGTCATCACCCGCAAGGCGTACGGCGGCGCGTACGACGTCATGGCGTCCAAGCACCTGGGGTCGGACTTCAACTTCGCCTGGCCGCAGGCCGAGGTCGCCGTCATGGGCGCCGAGGGCGCGGTGAACATCATCTACCGCCGCGACATCGCCGGATCGCCGACGCCGGAGGACCGCCGCAAGGTCCTGATGGACGACTACAAGGCGCGCTTCGCCAACCCGTACGTCGCCGCGGAGCGGGGCTACATCGACGACGTCATCGAGCCGTCGCAGACCCGCATCCAGGTCGCCGGCGCGCTCCGCGTGCTGCGCACCAAGCGCGTCGCGCTGCCCAAGCGCAAGCACGGCAACATCCCGCTGTAGGAGGACGACGTGGTCCCGGACGGTGCACGTCGGGACCACGGCGCCCCGACGGCGGAGCCCCCCGCGCCGCCGTCACGACGCCGCCCGCCGGTCTACGACTCCGACGTCGACCGCGGCGGTGTCCGCGAGCAGCTGCGCGAGGCGTGGGCGTTGCGCGGCCTGGCGCGCAAGGCGGGGCGAAGTGGAGCGATCGACCCGCGCAGCGCGGGCCAATCGCTCCACCTCACGTGCCCGTGCGTGGCTGACGCCCTGGTGGGGCCCGATCGTGCCCGAGCACCGGGTACCTGACCTGCACGTTCGCTCCCCACGGCCGGCGCGTCCCGCGCTTCTTCGGTCGGGGACCCGGATCGCCGTACGGAGCCTGCTCGCCGTCGGGCTTCGCACCGACTCATCGAGCACCGGCCCTGCGGTCACGGAGCCGGGAGATCCTGGCGGCGGTCCGGTCGGCGTCGTCGATGACGTCCTCGGGCAGCAGCCGAACGGTGGCCCAGCCCTCCAGGTCGAGGTCGAAGTCGCGACGGCGATCGTCTCGGAACGCGACGGCGTGTCCGTGGGTCCCCCAACAGTCGATCTCGGCGACCAGGCGGACGTCGTCCCAGACGAGGTCTGCTTCGCGCATCCCGCTCGCGGTGTCGATCAGGGTGTTGACCCGGGGAAGCGGTAGCCCGGCGCGGACGCACATCGCCACCGCGGCGTTCTCCAGTTGACTGCGGGTGTGACCGGTGACGATGCGGCGGTGGCCGTCGAGCAGACGCGCGATCACCGCGGATCCCGGGCGGGTCGGGTGGCGCCGGAGCTCCCGGTCGACCGCGGCGGGCTGAAGCTCCCGTCGTCCGGCCAGCGTCGACCAGGCGCGCCCGGCGGCTTCGCCGCCGACGTCGTCCGCCAGGTCGACGAGCGTGCGGGGGAGCGTGGTGCAGGCGATGCCGTCGCGGACGGTCGTCGCTTCGGCGAGCGAGGTCGATCGGTGCGTGGCGATTCCGGGTCGCGGCGAGACGGCGTGACGGAACGTGACGTGGACCGGGCCCCGGCGATCGGGAAGCAGCGCCCACAGCTCTCCCGCCGAGCGATCGCTGACGACGGCGCCGTCGGGGCAGCACAGCGTCGCCGCGATGAGCCGCGAACGATGTCGGAGACGCGCCGCCCCGAGCACGTAGACGCCGCGATGCAGCGGGATGAGGGCTCCCCGGGCAACCCGGCCGTCGATCGCGTGCCGGGAGACGCCGGCGCGCAGCAACTGCCGCCGCGCCACGACGTCGTGTTGCCGAGACGCGAACCAGCGGATCACCTGGTCGACGGTGAGTCCTGCCGGTGGCGTGGCGCGAGGAGTAGCCGTCACGGGTGGGAGTCGGTGTCGGGGAGCATCTGACGCTGCGCGGGGTCCGCACGAGGCCGGGCCCCCAGAGCTCGTCGGACGAGACGGGGACGCGAACCGCACCCGCAGCTTCGCCCGGGTGGGCGTGCCGGAGCCACCCGTCATCCGTGCCCATGTCGTGCCGACATCGCGACGACTTCGTGCCAGCCGCCCGGGTCGGGTCGCCGTGACGTCGCGGTACCGTCCTCCGCGCCCGGCACGGAGTGGGCAGCGCGCGACGGTCGGGCAGCGCGGGATCGTCGGGCAGCGCGCAAGGTGGAGCGATCGACCCGGTCAGAGCGGGTCGATCGCTCCACCTTGCCGAAGCCCGCCCGATGCACCCGCGGCCGCACCCTGCGCGTCGCCGGCGTCCACCTGCGAGCCTCGCCCCCCGGCCCCCCGGCCCCCCGGCCCCCCGGCCCCCCGGCCCCCCGGCCCCCCGGCCCCCCGGCCCCGCCGACCCGCCCATGCCTCCGCCACACGGAACCACGAAATCCGATCAGCCATAGGGGGGCGCGTGTATGGTCCGGTCCGGCACCCCACCGACCCTGCACAGGAGAACCCGTGTCCGACGATCAGCCCCAGTACCGCGCCGAGACGATCGCCCTCCACGGCGGCCAGGCGCCCGACGCGGCGACGAACGCCCGGGCGGTGCCGATCTACCAGACGACGTCGTTCACGTTCAACGACACCGAGCACGCGGCCAACCTCTTCGCGCTCAGCGAGCCGGGCAACATCTACACCCGGATCATGAACCCGACGTGGGACGTGCTCGAGCAGCGCCTGGCGCAGCTCGAGGGCGGCGCGGCGGCGCTCGTCACCGCGTCCGGCATGGCGGCGGTGACCTACGCGGTGCTGAACATCGCCCAGAGCGGCGACAACATCATCTCGACGTCGCAGATCTACGGCGGCACGTACAACCTCTTCGCCCACACGCTGCCGCAGTACGGCATCGAGGTGCGGTTCGTCGACGGCGACGACCCGACCGCCGTCGCCCGCACCGCCGACGAGCGCACGAAGCTCGTCTTCGGCGAGACCGTCGGCAACCCCAAGCTCAACGTCATGGACATCCCGGCGTGGGCCGACGCCGCGCACGCGCTCGGGCTGCCGCTGATCGTCGACAACACCGTCCCGAGCCCGGTCGGCGCCCGGGTCATCGAGCAGGGCGCCGACGTCGTCGTCCACGCCCTGACGAAGTTCCTCGGCGGTCACGGCAACTCGATCGGCGGCGCGATCGTCGACGCCGGCAGCTTCGACTGGACCGCGCACGCCGACCGGTTCCCGACGCTCGCCAAGCCCGACCCGTCCTACCACGGCGTCGTCTGGACCGACGCCGTCGGGCCGATCGCCTACGTCATGCGCGCCCGCACGGTGCTCCTGCGCAACACCGGCGCCGCGCTGTCGCCGTTCAACGCGTTCCTCATCCTCCAGGGGGTCGAGACGCTGACGCTGCGGATGGAGCGCCACAACGAGAACGCGCTCGCCGTCGCGAAGCACCTCGAGGCGCACGACGACGTCGCCTGGGTGTCCTACCCCGGCCTGGCGTCGAGCCCGCACCACGAGGTCGCGCAGCGCGTGCTCGTCGGGGGCGGGGGCGCGCTCGTGACGTTCGGCGTCAAGGGCGGCTACGAGGCCGGCCGCAAGTTCATCGACTCGCTGCAGCTCTTCAGCCACCTGGCGAACATCGGCGACGCGAAGTCGCTGGCGATCCACAACGCGTCGACGACGCACTCCCAGCTCAACGAGGAGGAGCTCGCCGCGGCCGGGGTCACCCCCGACACGGTGCGCCTGTCGGTCGGGATCGAGCACATCGACGACATCAAGGCCGACATCGACCGGGCCCTGGCGGCCACGCGCGAGGCGTAGTCGCACGCGACCGGCGCCCGGCGGTTCCGCGGAGCGCCGGCCGGCCGCCGTCGACCGTCGTCGGTGGCCGTCGGCGCCGCGTGCCCGCGGCGCCCGGCGTGCCGGCGGGGCGTCGCGTAGCGTGGACGGGCGATGACCCACCAGACGATCGATGCCGGTCGGTCGGACGACCTGGGCCCGGGCCTGGGCCTCGTCGCGACCGACCGCGTGGTGCTCTTCCCGCCGGAGCGCCCGCTGCGGCTGGAGTCGGGGCGCACGCTGGCGCCGGTCGAGGTGGCCTACGAGACGTACGGCGACCTGGCCCCGGAGCGCGACAACGTCGTCGTCGTCTGCCACGCGCTGACCGGCGACGCGCACGCCGCCGGCCACCACGGCGACCCGACCCGCCGGGGCTGGTGGGACAGCGCGATCGGGCCCGGGCGGGCCGTCGACACCGACCGCTACTTCGTCGTCTGCGCGAACCTCCTCGGCGGCTGCCGCGGCACCACCGGGCCGTCGTCGACGAACCCCGCCACCGGCGAGGCGTACGGCCTGGACTTCCCGGCGTTCACCGTCGGCGACCTCGTCCGGGTCCAGCGCGCGTTGCTACGACGGCTCGGCATCGACCGGGTCCACACGGCGATCGGTGGATCGCTCGGCGGGATGCAGGTGCTGGAGTGGGCGCTGCAGGCCCCGGAGGAGATCGGCCGCGGGGTCGTCGTCTGCGCGTCGTCCGGCCTGACCGCGCAGAACATCGCGCTGTCGACCGCCGCCCGCGAGGCGATCCTGCGGGACCCGGGGTTTCGCGGTGGACGCTACGCCGCCGAGGGCGTCGCGCCGCGCGCCGGGCTGGCCGCGGCCCGCATGCTCGGGCACGTGACGTACGTGTCGGAGGAGGCGATGACGACGAAGTTCGGCCGCCGCGTGCGATCCGCCGACGGCGGCCCGCCGGAGCCCGCCGTCGACGGGCACGACTGGTTCCGGCCGCGGTTCGAGGTCGAGCACTACCTCCACCACCAGGCCGAGGCGTTCCTCGAGCGGTTCGACGCGTTGAGCTACCTGTACCTCACCCGGGTGATGGACGCGTTCGCGCCGTTCGAGGGCCCGGACGCCGCCGACCGCCTGGAGCGCGTCCGCGCGGGGGGAGCCGGTTCCTCGTCGAGAGCTTCACGAGCGACTGGCGGTTCGGGCCGGAGCACAGCGACGCGATCGCCGCGCACCTCACCGGGGCGGGCATCCCGGTCGTGCGACGCGACGTCGCGTCGCCGTGGGGCCACGACTCGTTCCTCCTGCCGCTCACCGAGCACCTCGACCTCGTCGGCGCGTTCATCGACGACCGGGCCGACGGCGCGGGGGCCCCGGCCGGGCGGTAGGTCGCTCGCGGACGCGTCGGCCGGCGCGTCCGCGGCGGTAGGGTGGGGGCATGGCCGGCACCGACCCGCAGCGCATCGAGGTCCCCGCGTCCGCGTCGCCGGAGGAGGCCGCGGCGCTGATCGCCGCCGTCGAGCGGTTCCTCCAGGACACCGCGGTCGCGGTCGACGGCGCCCCGCGCGAGAGCCGTTGGGCGCAGGTCGCCCGCCGCGAGGCGCTCGCGCACGCCGCGGCGTGGGACGCCGACGCCCGCGACCGCTGAGCCCGACGCGCGTCCCCGGCCGGCGGACGGGTCGCGGACGCGATCCCGTCCTCCTTCGCACGCGCCTGCTCCGGCTCGTCACGCGGGTCGACGCGGATCGACGCCGGGCGTGGCGCGCGACGACGGTCGGCCGGGCGCTCCTCGGCGGCGTCGAGCGGATCGTCCGGCGCGGCCCGGTGCGGATCGCGGGCGGGATCGGGGTGGGCCTGCTCGTGCCCACCGCGCGGTTGCCGCTCGACCACGCGCAGGCGGGCCTCCTCGTCCGCGGCGCCGTCGAGCCGCCGGTCGCCGAGGCGCTGCGGCGTCACCTGCCGGTCGGCGGCGTCCTGTGGGACGTCGGCGCGAACCTCGGCTACTTCGCGCTGCTCGGCGCCCGCATCGCCGGACCGGACGGGCAGGTCGTCGCGATCGATCCGTTGCCCGCCAACGTCGAGGCGACCGCGGACGCTGCGACGCTCAACGGCCTCGACGGCGTCCACGTGGTCCCCGTCGCGGCGTGGCGGGATCACGGTGACCTCGAGCTCGTGATCCCCGGCGACGGGGCGTGGGCGCACCTGGCGGACACCGTGCAGGGCCGGACGCCCGGAGACCGGATCCGCGTGCGCGCGCTGCCGCTCGACGACCTGCTCCGCCCCGACCCGGGCTCCGGGTCCGGGGAGTCGGGGCCGGGACGCGATGCCGCCGTGCCGCCGGACCCGCGCGCCGGGACGCCCGGGTCGCCGTCCGCCTCGCCGACCCCGCCCGTCGGGGTCCGCCCGCCGGACGTCGTGAAGATCGACGTCGAGGGGGCCGAGGTCGCGGTCCTCGACGGCCTGGAGCGCACGATCGCCGACCACCGGCCGGTCGTCGTCGTGGAGACGCACGGCACCTCGGACGCCGTGGCGGCCTGGGCCGCGGCGCACGACCTGCGGACGGAGAACCTGGAGGCCGCCGCCCCGGTCGGGGGGCCGGACGCGCAGTTGCTGGCGCTCGTGCCCCGCGAGCGCTGATCCGCCGGCGATCGTCCGGGGTCGCCGACCCGGGCGTCGCGGCCCGGCCGTCGCGCCCACCCGGATCGGCCCACGGCGCCACCCGTCCGGGGCGCCTGTTAACCCACGAATCCCGATATCGCATGATTCCGGGGCGGCTTTGCTACCTTTGAACGTCCCGGGCCCTTCCCTCACGGTCCGCGTCGACCCGTGCAGCCCCGCCCCGACATAGCCACGTCCCTCCCGTCCGTCGACCCGACGGCGCCGACCACGCGGGACGGGCGGCCGGTCGAGATCCCGGACCTCGAGGGCGCCACCGCCGAGGAGGTCGTCGCCTGGGGCCTCGACACGTTCCATCCCGGGATCGCGCTCGCGTCGTCGTTCCAGCAGGAGGAGTCGGTCCTCCTCGACATCGTCTTCTCGATCCGGCCCGACGCCCGCGTGTTCGCGCTCGACACGGACCTGCTCTTCCCGGAGACGTACGCGGTGTGGCAGGCCGTCGAGGAGCGGTACGGCATCACCGTCGAGCGGTGGCGCGGCCCGACGATCGACGAGCAGGCCGCCGAGCACGGCCCCGAGCTGTGGAGGCGCGACCCGTCCGCGTGCTGCGGCATCCGCAAGGTCGGTCCACTACGCGACGGCCTGTCGCGGCTCGACGCGTGGGTGACGGGGATCCGTCGCGAGCAGGCCCCCACCCGCGCCGGCGCCCGCAAGGTCGAGTGGGACGCCGCGTTCGGGCTCGTCAAGCTCAATCCGCTGGCGGACTGGACCCACAAGGACGTGTGGCGCCGGATCGCCGAGCGGGACCTCCCGTACAATGCGCTCCACGACCGCGGCTACGCGTCGATCGGATGCGTGCCCTGCACCGCCGCCGGCTCCGGCCGGGAGGGGCGCTGGGCGACCACCGACAAGACCGAGTGCGGCCTGCACGTCGAGGATGCGTAGCCGGTGGACCCCCAGTACATCGTCTTCGGCCTCGTGGTCGGCGTCCTCGTCGGCCTCACGGGGATCGGAGGCGGGTCGCTGATGACGCCGCTGCTCATCCTCGGCGGGGGCGTGCCCCCCACGGTCGCGATCGGCACCGACCTCGCCTACGGCGCGGTGACGAAGACCGTCGGAGGATGGCGGCACCTGCGGATCGGCACCGTCGACCTGGGCGTGTCGAAGTGGCTCGCGTTCGGGTCTGTGCCGGGGTCGCTCGTCGGCGTGTGGGCGGTGAACCACCTGCACTCCCGACACGGCGACGACTTCGACGGCGTGCTCCTGGCCGGCGTCGCAGGCGCCCTGCTCGTCGTCGCCGGCGCGATCCTCTACCGCGTGCTCTTCATGCCGGGGGCCGCGGAGCGCGAGCGCCACAGCGTCGAGATCACCCGGCGGGTCCGGATCCAGGCGGTGACCATCGGCGCGGTCATGGGCGCGATCCTCGGCATGACCTCGGTCGGCTCCGGCGCCCTCATCGGCCTGGCGCTCATCCTCATCTTCCGCCTGACCCCGCACCGCGTCGTCGGCACCGACGTCTTCCACGCCGCGATCCTCCTGTGGACCGCGGCGCTGGCGCACGGCGCCGCGGGCAACGTCGACCTGGTCATCGCCGGCACGCTGCTCCTGGGCTCCGTCCCGGGCGTGTGGATCGGCACGATGCTGCTGCCGAAGATCCCCGCGCACGGGCTGCGCCCGGTCCTGGCCTGCGTCCTGCTCGCCAGCGCCCTGGCGGTGCTGAGCAAGGCCGGGGTGGACCTGCCGGCCTGGGTCATCGTCGCCGTGCCGGCGTGCGCCGGCCTCGTCGCCCTTCTCGTCCATCGACGGCGTTCGCGCCCGGAGGTCGTTCCCGCATGACCGTCACCCCGTTGACCCGCACGAGCCCGCCCGACGGCGGGCTGACGAAGCTCGACGCCCTCGAGGCCGAGGCGATCCACATCATGCGCGAGGTGGCCGCCGAGCTCGAGCGGCCGGCGCTGCTGTTCTCGGGCGGCAAGGACTCGATCGTCCTGCTGCGGCTGGCCGAGAAGGCGTTCCGGCCGGGACGGTTCCCCTTCCCGCTCGTGCACGTCGACACCGGGCACAACTTCCCCGAGGTGCTGGAGTTCCGCGACCGGCGCGTCGAGGAGCTCGGCGAGCGGCTCATCGTCGCGAAGGTCCAGGACACGATCGACGCCGGCCGCGTCGCCGACGGGTACGACCCGGCGCGTCCCGGCAGCTCGCGCAACCAGCAGCAGACCCAGACGCTGCTCGACGCGATCGAGGAGCACCGGTTCGACGCGTGCTTCGGCGGCGCGCGTCGCGACGAGGAGCGCGCCCGGGCGAAGGAGCGGATCTTCAGCTTCCGCGACGACTTCGGCGGCTGGGACCCGAAGAACCAGCGTCCCGAGCTGTGGAACCTCTACAACGGTCGGCTCCGCCAGGGCGAGAACGTGCGGGTGTTCCCGATCTCGAACTGGACCGAGCTCGACGTCTGGCAGTACATCGCCCGCGAGCGGCTCGAGCTGCCGCCGATCTACTTCGCCCACGAGCGGGACGTCGTCCGCCGCGACGGGATGCTCTACGCGGTCAGCGAGTTCGTGCGGCCCCAGGAGGGCGAGGCCGTGGAGCGGCTCAGCGTCCGCTACCGCACCGTCGGCGACCTGACGATCACCGGCGCGGTCGAGTCGACCGCCACGTCGCTCGACGACGTCGTCGCCGAGATCGCCGCCACCCGGGTGACCGAGCGCGGCGAGACCCGCGCCGACGACCGGGCGTCCGAGGCGGCGATGGAGGACCGGAAGGCCCAGGGGTACTTCTGATGGTCGACGACGCGGTCACCACCGCCGACCTGCTGCGGGTCGCCACCGCCGGATCGGTCGACGACGGCAAGTCGACGCTCATCGGCCGGCTGCTCTACGACACGAAGCAGGTGCTCGTCGACCAGCTCGAGCAGGTCGAGGCCGCATCGGTGCGCCGTCACGGCGAGGGCGCGGTCGACCTGTCGCTGCTCACCGACGGCCTGCGCGCCGAGCGCGAGCAGGGCATCACGATCGACGTCGCCTACCGGTACTTCACCACCGGCGACCGGTCGTTCGTCCTCGCCGACACGCCCGGGCACGTCCAGTACACGCGCAACATGGTCACCGGGGCGTCGACGGCCGACGTCGTGATCGTGTTGATCGACGCGCGCCAGGGCGTCGTCGAGCAGACCCGCCGCCACAGCTTCATCGCGTCGCTGCTCGGCGTGCGGCACGTGACGTTCGCGGTGAACAAGATGGACCTCGTCGACTGGTCGCGGGAGCGGTACGACGAGATCGCGACCGAGGTCGCCGCGATCGCCGCGCGGCTCGGGATCCCCGACATCCACGTCATCCCGATCAGCGCGCTGCACGGCGCCGGGGTCGTGGAGCGCGGCGAGCAGATGCCCGACTGGTACGGCGGTCCGACGCTCCTCGAGCACCTGCAGACGGTCGAGGTCGCGCACGACCGCAACCTCACCGACCTGCGGTTCCCCGTGCAGTGGGTCATCCGGCCCGGCGAGGCGGACTCCGACGAGCTGCACGACTACCGCGGCTACGCCGGCCAGGTCGCCGGCGGCGTGCTGCGCGTCGGGACCGAGGTCGTGGTGCTGCCGTCCGGGCGGCGCTCGACGATCGCCCGGATCGAGACGCTCGACGGCGACCTCGACGAGGCGCGGGCGCCACAGTCGGTCACCGTCCACCTCGCCGACGACGTCGACGTCAGCCGCGGCGACGTCATCGTCCAGGCCGACGGGGCCGACCGCCACGGCGAGCCCGCTCCGGAGGACCGCGGCGACCTCGTCCTGCGCGAGCTCGAGGCCGACGTCTGCTGGATGGGCGACCGGCCGCTCACCGCCGGGCAGCGCCTGCTGCTGAAGCACACGACGACGACCACCGTGGCCCGCGTCGACGCGATCGTCGACCGGATCGACCTGGGCACGCTGGAGCGCGAGCCCGGCGCCGGGGCCGGCGGCGACGTCACCGCGCTCGAGCTCAACGACATCGGCCGGGTGCGGCTGCGGGTCAAGCGCCCGCTCGTCGCCGACCCGTACGACCGCGACCGCCAGACCGGGGCGTTCATCCTCATCGACGAGGGCACGAACGACACCGTCGGCGGCGGCATGATCCGGTAGCGGTCCGGCGCCGGTCCCGACCCGGGACCGGTCGCCCCCGCCGTCCGGTGGGTGCGGCCCGCCCGAAGCGCGGAATCGGCCGCCGATCGAATAGCCTTGCCGCGCCTATGTTCGGGAAGATCCTCATCGCCAACCGCGGAGAGATCGCGATCCGTGTGATGCGTGCTTGTGAGGAGCTCGGCATCAAGACGGTGGCGGTGTACTCGGAGCTCGATCGGGACGCGCTCCACGTCCAGCGGGCGGACGAGGCGTACCTCCTCGGTCCGGCCGAGGCGGCGAAGAGCTACCTCAACGTCGACCGGATCATCGAGGTCGTCAAGGAGTCGGGCGCCGAGGCGGTCCACCCGGGCTACGGGTTCCTCGCCGAGAACGCGCCGTTCGTCGAGCGCCTCGAGGCCGAGGGCATCACCTTCATCGGGCCGCCCGCGTCGGCGATCGACTCGATGGGCTCCAAGACGAAGGCCCGCGACCTCATGAAGAAGGCCGGGGTGCCGATCGTGCCGGGCACGACGGAGGCCGTCGACACGTACGAGGACGCGCTGCGGATCGCCAACGACGAGATCGGCTTCCCCGTCGCGGTGAAGGCCGCGTCCGGCGGTGGCGGCAAGGGCTTCCGCGTCGCGCTGACCGAGGACAAGCTCAAGGCCGCGTTCGAGGGCGCGTCGCGCGAGGGCGAGAAGTTCTTCTCCGACGGCACGGTGTACCTGGAGCGGTACCTGCCGAACCCGCGCCACGTCGAGGTGCAGATCATCGCCGACAAGCACGGCAACTGCATCCACCTGGGCGAGCGCGACTGCTCGATCCAGCGCCGCCACCAGAAGCTCATCGAGGAGGCCCCGGCGCCGCCGTGGGTCGTCGACGAGGAGCTGCGCGCGAAGATCGGCAAGATCGGCATCGACGCGGCCAAGGCCGTGAACTACGTCGGAGCGGGCACGATCGAGGGCATGCTGCAGGACGGGGAGTACTTCTTCCTCGAGATGAACACCCGCGTGCAGGTCGAGCACTGCGTGACCGAGATGGTCACCGGCATCGACATCGTCAAGCAGGGGATCAAGGCCGCGGCCGGCGAGCCGCTGGACTACAAGCAGGAGGACGTCGTCCTGCGCGGTCATGCGATCGAGGCCCGCATCAACGCGGAGTCCGCCCCGATGAACTTCGCCCCCACCCCGGGCGCGATCGGTGGCTACCTCGAGCCGACCGGGCCGGGCGTGCGCGTCGACTCCGGCGTCGGCGCCGGTGGCATCGTCTCGCCGATGTACGACCCGATGGTCGCCAAGCTCATCGTGTGGGACGCCGACCGCGAGCAGGCCACGCAGCGCATGCGCCGCGCGCTCGACGAGTACCACATCGAGGGCCTGACGACCCTCATCCCGTTCCACCGTGCGATCTTCGCGACGGACAACTGGGCGAAGGCCTCGACCTGCACCGAGCTGCTCGAGGACAAGGCGTGGTTGAAGTCGACCGCGCCCGCCGAGCCGGTCGTGCCGGTGGAGTCCGACGACGCCGAGATCGTCACGCGCGACTACGTCGTCGAGGTGTCGGGCCGCAAGTTCGACGTCAAGGTCCACGGCGAGGCGGTCGGTCCGGTCGCCGCCGGCGGCGCCGCGGCCGCGCCCGCGAAGAAGCAGCGCACCGAGCGCAAGAAGTCGGCGGGCGGTGGCGCGGACGATCTGCCGTCGCCGATCCAGGGCAACATGTGGAAGGTCGTCGCCAAGGAGGGGCAGGAGGTCGCCGAGGGCGATCTGATCTGCATCATCGAGGCGATGAAGATGGAGAACGAGATCACCGCCCACAAGGCCGGCAAGATCGTCAAGCTCGCCGCGACCGAGGGCGAGCCCATCAACACCGGCGACCTCATCGCCACGATCAAGGCCGACGCGGCGGAGTAGCACGCGCGCGGCGCGCCGTCACGGAGCGCCATCCTCGACACGGTCGCGCCGTCGCGGACGACGCGACCCGGTGGACCGAACGGCGCCCTGGCGGGTGCCGTTCGTCGTTCGGGACCGGCGGGGTCCCGCCGCGCATCGCGGCCCGCCGCTCAAGGTCGGCGATGGTGATGCCGACATCATCCGTGATGGCTCGCCGCCGGCCACGACCGCCGTTCTCCGCCCCGCTGCTCCTGGCCCCGGTGCTCGGGGTGGTGCTCGCCCTCCTCGCCGCGGTCCCCGGGCGCGCCGCCGACTGGTCGACGGGTATCCGTCCCACGTGGCAGACGACCGCGGTCGGCGGGCAGGTCCGGTCGATGGCCGACCCGAACCTCGTCGTCGGCGTTTCGAGCGACTGGACGGGGGTCGTGGTGACGGCCGTCCACGGGGAGACCGGTCGGATCGCCTGGCGGACCGCCGTTCCGCGGGTCCCGCGCCTGCTGAACCAGGGCCCGTACGCGCTGGCGACCGGGCCGGGGATCGTCGCCATCGCCGGCTACGAGGACGTCGTCGCCATCGACGCCCACGACGGGCGGCTGCTCTGGCGCGTCGACGGCGACATCCCCGCGCTCGGGACCGGCCGGGCCGCCGCGGCGCACGTCACCGCCGACGCCGTGTACTACGCGGCGCCCCTGGACCACTGGTCGGCGATGGTCATGCGGTTGGACCGCGACGACGGCGCCGAGCGCTGGCGCCGTGTGAGCGGCCGGACGCTGCAGTCCACCGGCGACCGGCTCGTCGTCGGACGATCCTGCGGCTTCGACGTCCTCGACGTCATGACCGGTGACGTCGTCTGGTCGCGGCCGACGCCGACGGGATGCGCGAACGGGCCCCGCCCCACCGTCGCCCGGGATGGCGTCGTGGCCGACGACCACGGACCCCGGCTCGCACTCCGAAGGGCCGAGGACGGGGCCACCGTCGCCACGACCGACGTCGCGGTCGGGACGGTCCAGGACGCGCGGGACGGGTTGTGGCTCGCGCGCGGCGCCGACGCCTACAGCCTGATCGATGCCGACGCGACGGTGCGGTGGCAACGACCGGTCGAGTCGAACCCCGTCAGCATGACCGTCCGGATCGTCGACGGTGGCGTGCTCGAGACCCGGCACGACACCAGCGGGTGGGTCACCGGCCCGTGGCACGCGTCGACGATCCTGATCCGGGACCTCGACGACGGTGACGAGCTCGCGACGTTCTCCCCGGGGACCGGGACGCCGCCGGTGCTCGACGGGGACGGGGTGACGGCCGTCCGTCACGCCGGGGTCACCGCCTTGGAGGCCGGACCGGCCGGTGCGTGGATCGGTCAGCGCATCCAACCCGGGGAGACCGTCGCCGACGGCCCACGACGGACGCCCATGCCGACGAGCTCCCGCACCGCCGAGTTGCCGGTGGCCGCTCCCGAGGGCCGGGCGACGACGTGCCGCGTCGACGACGGACCGTGGGTCCCGTGCAGCGGCCAGTGGACCACCCCGGACCTCGACGAGGGCGAGCACGTCATCCAGGTGCGGGGCGAGGACCGCCCGCCCGCATCGTGGGTCATCGCCGTCGACCGCACCGCGCCGACGGCCACCATCACCGAGCAGCCCGACCGCGTGCTCAACCGCGACGACGGCGACGCGATCGTCCGCATGACGGCCGACGAGCCGAGCGCCCGGTTCGACTGCCGCCTCGACGGCGGGGACTGGTCCTCGTGCGGGCCGTTCCGTGCGACCGAGCGTGAGACCGGGACGCACCGTGTCGAGGTCCGCGCGACCGATCCCGCGGGCAACACCGGACCGGCGGTGTCCGCCACGTGGACCGAGGACCGCGAGCGTCCCGAGCTGGAGCTCGACGTCCCACCGCGACGGATCGACGGCTACGAGCACGACGTCACCTTCACGGCGACGGACGGGCAGGGGCCGGTGCGCTCGCGGTGCGCGATCAGCGGCGGCGATCTCGACACCCCGGTGACGGACGAGGACTGCGCCTCGCCGTGGCGGGTCGCGGTGCCGGGCCCCGGGTTCTATGACGTGGAGGTCGTGACCGCCGACGCCGCCGGTAACGAGGTGCGCCGCACCACGGACCTGGCGTTCCTCGCCCGCCGCGATCTGGTGCCGGAGTTCACGGCCACGCCGGGAGCCCAGGGCGGCCCGTACTGGGGTCGGTCGCTCAGCGTCCGTGGGGGGTTCAAGGCGATCGCCGGCTTTCACGTCAAGCTCGACTGCCGGTTCGGGGACGACGCCGAGTGGTACCTGGGCTGCGGGTCCACCGGGTTCAGCCCCGGAGTGCGGGGCATGGCCGACCGCGACGGTCACCACGAGCTTCAGGTGCGGGCCCGCGACGACATGGACCGGACGGGCCCGGTGGCGCGACACCGGTTCGGCATCGACCGCGAGGCTCCGGTCGCCCGCCTGGCGGGCGGCGACACCGGCCCCGTGCGGATCGGCGACCGGGTGACGCTCCCGACGATGCACGTCGAGCCGACCGGCCCGGACGAGTCGCCGCTGGTGCAGGCCGAGTGCCGCGTCCAGATCAACACGCGCGATGCCCCCGCCGTCGCGTGCGGGGACACGATCGACATGCCCGAGGGGTACGGCGTGTGGGTGGGCATCGTCGTGCGCGACGAGGTCGGCAACGAGACCCGGGCGAGCCGCCTGATCAAGCCCGGCGAGCCCGATGAGGGTCCGGGTGGCCCTGACGGCGGCGACCCGGATCCGGCCCCCGAGGTCACCGACCCCGCCCCGGCGCCGGGCGTCGCGGGCCCGGGAGGTGCGGAGCGTGACCTGCTCGAGTGGTGGGCCGGGTTGGTCGCGGCAGGGGCGGCGCAGGGCGGTGCCGGGGACGGAGGTGCGGCGCGCGATGCCGACCCGCCTGCGACGTCGAAGGCCGATCGGCCCCGCGAGCGGTGCGCTGTCGCGCGGCGTCACGGGCGTCACGTGCCGGTGGTGCGCTCGGTGGCTCGGCGTGGCAAGCGCTTGGTGCTGCGTGTGCGTGTGCCCCGGGCCAAGCGCGGGCGGCCGGTCCGGGTGCGCATCCAGACGCGTGCGGCATGTGGGCGGTGGCGCGCCGTCGGCAAGGTGGTTCGGGCACGCTCGACGACGGTGCGGGTACGCACCGCCCGACTGGCGCGGACGATCGACGAGGTGCGCGTGCAGCGCCTGTCGCCGGGCGGTCGGGCCACGAGCGCCGGACGTCGGGTGCGCTGACGTCGTCCGGCCCGGCGTCCGGTGGGCCGCGGCGCGGATGATCCCGGACCGACGTCCCGCCGGAGTCAGGTCATCCCCACGGGCGGCGGCGGACCGCCGAGCCAGTGGCCCAACGGCGGTCGGTCGACGGGATCGACCGCCAACCCACCGTCGATGAGTCCGACGAGGTCGTCGGGCAGGTCGGGGCGGGCGTCGGCCAGCGACGGCAACGGGCCGTGGAGCTGCGGGTCGTCGACGTCCAGGTCCTCCGCGCGGTCGATCAGCGTCCGCTCGCCGGTGGCCAGGGCGTGGAGGACGATCGCGATCCCCCAGACGTCGGCGGCCGCGTCGACCGCGCCGCCGCGGATCTGCTCCGGCGCGGCGTAGCACCAGGTGCCGTGGCCGGCGCGCACGCGGCCCGGGCGACGGGCGTGCGACAGGTCGAGCACGGTCACCCGTCCGCGGTCGGCGGTGACGTTGCCGGGCTTGAGGTCCAGGTGCAGGTACCCCAGGCCGTGCAGGTGGTGCACCGCCGACGCCAGCTGGCCGGTCACCACCCGCAGGTCCTCGGCCTCCAGCGGCTCGTCGTGCTCGACCATGTGGTCGAGGGTGCGCCCGCCGAGCGTCTCGAGCACGACCGCGGCCAGCGGATCGCGGTGCACCTCGTAGGCGCGCACCACGTGGGGGTGCGTCGTGCGGCGCAGCAGTCGGCCCTCGCGCAGCAGGGCGGCCACCGCCCGCGGCTCGCCCCGGCGGTCCGGGCGCAGGACCTTCACCGCCACCCGGGCGGCACGGCGGTGGCACCACGCGTCGTACACGTCCTGACGCCGCGACCGGGCGATGTGGTCCACGACCTCGACACCGGGGACGATCTCGCGCCCGGGGGCGAAGGGCCGCATCAGGACCGGCCCCCGGTCGCGACCGGGGCGCCGAGGACGGGCGCGGCCCGATCGGGGGCGTGCTCGCCGGAACGGACCCTCCGGGGCACGGGCCGGCGGGGTGCGTCCTCGGCCGGCGCGTCCGCACCGGCCCCGGGCTCGCCGGCGACGCGCTCCGCCGTGCGGCGGTCCTCGACCAGCCGTCCGTCGCGCAGCACGATCACCCGGTCGGCCCACGCCATGACCTCGGGGTCGTGGGTGACGACGATCGTGGTGCGGCCCTCGGTCAGCCGGCGCAGCGGCGGCAGCAGCGCGTCGCGGGTGGCGGCGTCCAGGCCGGTCGTCGGCTCGTCGAGGACGAGCACCGGGCTGTCGCGCAGGAGGGCGCGGGCGATGACGACCCGGCGTCGCTCTCCGCCCGACAGGCGACTCCCGCCGCGACCCAGCCGGGTGGCGTAGCCGTCGGGGAGCGCGGCGAGCACGTCGTGGACGCCGGCCGCCCGGGCGGCCGCCGCGATCTCGTCGGGGGTCGCGTCCGGTCGGCCCTGGCCGATCGCGTCCGACGCGGTGACATCGGGCAGCACCGTGTCCTGCAACAGCAGACCGACCGCGTCGCGGACGCCGGCCCGGGTGACGTCGCGCACGTCGTGCCCGTCGATCCGCACCGTGCCCGACGTCGGGTCGGCGAACCGCACGAGCAGCGACGCCAGGCTCGACTTGCCCGCCCCGCTCGGACCGGTGATCGCCACCGTCTCGCCCGGGTGGACGGTGAGCGACACGCCGGCGAGCGCGTCGCGGTCCGCGCCGGGATGGCGCAGCCGCACGTCGTCCAGGTCGATCCGGCCGCGGACCGGGAGCGGCAGCGGACGGGCACCGGGCCGGTCGACGATCTCGGGCCGCTCGTCGAGCAGCTCGAGCACCCGCTCGGCGCCGGCCGCCGCGGCGAAGACGTCGTTGGACAGCTGCCCGAGCGAGCGCAGCGGACGGTAGAGCTGCGACAGGTAGGTGAGGAAGACGAGCAGCCCGCCGAGGGTGAGGTCGCCGGTGGTCAGCGCCCACACGCCGGCGGCGATGACGGCCATCGCGCCGAGCAGCTCGATGAGGCCGACGAGCGGCCCGAAGGTGCCCTGGATCCGGGACGCGGCGAGCTCGGCGTCCATGATCGCGCGGGCCTCGCCGACGAACCGGCGGGTCTCCTCGTCCTCGCGGTTGAGCGACTGCACGACCGCGGTCGTGGCCAACGACTCCTCGGCGACGGTCGCCAGCGACCCGCTGCGACGGCGCTTCTCGCGCGCGGCGTGCCGGATGAGGCGGGCGAACCGCGTCGACACGAGGTAGAAGAGCGGGGCGACGACGAGCGCCACCAGCGCGAGCTTCCACGACAGCACGACGAGCGCGACGCCGAAGAACAGGATCCGGGCGATCGCCGACACCCCCTCGCCGAGCGCCGACAGGATGAGCCGCTCGATCGCCTGCACGTCCGACGTGATCCGCGACAGCAGGTCACCGCTCGGACGGCGGGCGAGCTGGGACGGACTCAGCGTCTGCAGGTGCGCGTGGATCCGGGCGCGGACGTCGATGAGGAACCGCTCGCCGACCCACGTGGCGACGTAGTCGTCGGAGAACGACAGGACGGCGGTGAGCAGCGCCAGGCCGAGGTAGGCGGCCGCGATCGGGACGAGCGCGCCGAGATCCTGCGGGACGAGGACGTCGTCGACGACGAGCTTGAAGAGCCAGATCTCGACGACCTCGACCGCGGGGACGAGGACGAGCAGCACGAGGCCGAAGGCGATCGCGGCCCGGTACGGCCGGGCGAACGGCCAGAACCGCCGCACGATCTGCAGCGCGGCGACCGGTGGGGCCTGCTCGACGAGCGACGCGTGCTCGGCCGGGCGGAGGAAGCGGTGGAGGAAGCGGCGCACGGGAGGGTCCGGGGGCGATCGAAGGGGTGGGGATCGACGACGCCCCGGCGGTCGAGGGACGGCCGGGGGCGTGGACGGGAGCGGGCGGCGGCCCCGCCACGACGGTGGCGGGGCCGCCCGATCCCGGTGGATCAGGTGTTGCTCGAGCGGCGGGCGCGGCGGCGGCGGCGCGAGCGGCGCTTGCGCCGGCGCCGGCGGCGCTTGCGGTCCGAGTCGCTGCTGTCCGAGCTCTTCGAGGCCTTGACCCGCACCGCGGGGGTGATGTTCGAGAACTTCATGCTGCTCCTTCTGCGTCGTTGTTCGGGACGGTCAGGAGCGTCTCGTCGGGGTCTGTGACGATCGTGAGTCGTGGATGAGAGGCCACTCATCCGCGATGAGCGTGCTCTCATGGTCGGCTCATGCCCGTTCCACGTGCCCGCGGGAGGCTCATGCCATGACCCGCCGCCTCGTCGCCGCCGTGCTCGTCGGGCTCGCGCTGCTCGGCGGCGTCACGGTGCTGGCGCTCGACCTGGCGGGCGCGAACGACCGTCCGACGGTCGCCCCGATCGAGCTGCGGTCGTCCGAGGTGGAGGCCGCCGAGCGCGAGGAGCGCGAGCGGGTCGAGGCCCGCCGACGCGCCCGGGAGCGCGCCGCGGAGCGTCGTCGGGCGGCCGAGCGTCGTCGCGCCGCGGAGCGCCGCCGCCGGTCCACGACGCCCGCCGCACCGGCGCCCACGCCCCGGCCCGAACCGGACCAGGGGTTCCGACCCGCGCCGCAACCGCCGCCGCCGTCCTCGTTCCCCTCGTCCGACGACGACGACGATGACGACGACGGGGATGACGAGGAGGACGACGACGATGACTGATGCGCGTCGCCCTCGCCCGCCCGGGCCCGCCCGGCGCCGCCTGCCGTCGCGGCCACGGTTGCGCAGCGCCCGCGCACGGATCCTCCTCGTCGTCGTCGTGCTGCTCGTCGGCTCGACCGTGCTGTCGACGGTCATCCTCCGTGAGGTGCTGACCGCGCGCGCCGTCGACCGGATCGACGCGAGCCTCGTGCAGGAGGCCGGCGAGCTGCGCCGCCTCGTCGTGCAGGGACGCAATCCGGCCGACGGGCGCCGGTTCGGCCGGGACGTCGAGACGATGCTCGACGTCTACCTGTCCCGCAACGTCCCGGACCGGGGCGAGCGGTGGCTGACGTACGTCGACGGGCGCCCGTACCGCGCCACCGGCCCGTCCGACGAGGCCCGCACCCTCGACGGCGCCTTGCGCGAGCTGGCCCGGACCACGACGGCACGGCGCGGCACGGTGACGGTCGCGGGGCGCGAGACGACCTACCTGGCGGTGCCGATCCGGTACGAGGGGCGCACGCTGGGCGTGTTCGTCGCCGTCGTCGACCTCGAGGCGGAGCAGGCCGAGGTCGCGCGGGCGACCGGGGTGGCCGCGCTCGTCGCGCTCGTCGTCCTGGCGCTCGCGATCGCCGTCGCCTACCTCCTCACCGGCCGGATCCTCGCCCCGCTGCGCGAGCTCACCGCCACCGCCCGGACGATCACCGAGACGGATCTGCGCCGCCGGATCGACGTGCGGGGCGACGACGAGATCGCGGTGCTCGCCACGACCTTCAACCAGATGCTCGACCGGCTCGAGGCGGCGTTCGGATCGCAGCGGGCGTTCGTGTCCGACGCCGGCCACGAGCTGCGCACGCCGATCACCATCGTCCGCGGCCACCTCGAGCTGCTCGGCGACGACCCGCGGGAGCGCGAGGAGACGATGGCGCTCGTCGAGGACGAGCTGGAGCGGATGAGCCGGATCGTCGAGGACCTGCTGCTGCTGGCCAAGGCGGAGCAGGGCGACTTCCTGCGCACCGGACCGATCGACCTCGACCTCTTCGTCGAGGAGCTGCACGCCAAGGCCGTCGCGCTCGGCGACCGCGACTGGCGCCTGGTCCCCGCGCCACCGGCGACGATCACCGGGGACCGCCAGCGGCTCATGCAGGCGATGCTCAACCTCGCCGCCAACGCCGCGCAGCACACCGGGCCGGGCGACGCCGTCGAGATCGGGGGCCGCCTGGAGGGCGCCGAGGCGCTCCTGTGGGTCCGCGACGACGGGCCGGGCATCGCACCGGAGCACCGCGACCGGATCTTCGAGCGGTTCGCCCGGCTCGACCACGGACGCCGCACGTCCGGCGCCGGGCTGGGCCTGTCGATCGTCGCCGCGATCGTGCAGGCGCACGAGGGGCGGGTGGAGCTGCGCTCCCGGCTCGGCGAGGGGTCGATCTTCGTCCTGCACCTGCCGGCCGACCCGTCCCCGACCGTCGACGACGAGGCGCCGACGGTCGTGATCGACGTGCCGTCCGCGATCGCCGACGAGCAGCCCACGAAGGAGCACCAGCGGTGAGACGCATCCTGATCGCCGAGGACGAGGAGCGGCTGAGCGCGTTCCTCGAGAAGGGCCTCCGCGCCGCCGGGTTCACCACGACCGTCGTCGCCGACGGCGCCGCGGCGGTGGCCGTCGCCCGCGACGAGGACTTCGACCTGCTCGTCCTCGACCTGGGCCTGCCGTCGCTCGACGGCCTGGCGGTGCTGCGCACCATCCGGGGCCAGGGCCGCCGGCTGCCGGTGCTCATCCTCACTGCGCGCGACGAGATCGACACGAAGGTCGAGGGGTTCGACCTCGGGGCCGACGACTACGTCACCAAGCCCTTTCGCTTCGAGGAGCTCCTGGCCCGGGTGCGGGCGCGCCTGCGCGACGAGGGCACCCGCGAGGAGACGGTGCTGCGCCACGGCGGGCTGTCCCTGGACCTGCGCCGCCGCACCGCCACCGTCGACGACCGGACGGTCGAGCTCAGCGCCCGCGAGTTCGCGATGCTCGAGATGTTCCTGCGCCACCCCGGCCAGGTCCTGAGCCGCGAGCAGGTCCTGTCGCACGTGTGGGGGTACCAGCACGACCCGGGGTCGAACGTCGTCGACGTCTACGTCGGCTACCTGCGCCGCAAGCTCGGGGCCGGGGTCGTCACGACGGTGCGGGGGATGGGGTACGTGCTCGACGGCGGGACGGGGTAGCGCGGGACGCAGCGGGCCTGGGTCCGCGAGGCGTCCGGCCCCGACGGCGACCCGACCCGCGCCGATCGCGCGCTCCGGCGGCGTGCCGGCCCGACGATCAGTCGTCGAACGTCAACCGGTGCTGCGCCTGGCCGGTGACCCGGGCGATCCGCTCGAAGTGTCGGTCGTCGTGCCACACCGGCACGCCGTGCCGCTCGGCGCAGGCGGCGATCAGCAGGTCCCCGGTCGGCATCGTCCGGTGACGTCCGCCCCGGAGCCCGGCGAGCAGCTCGAGCGTCACGACCGGGCAGCCCAGCACGTCACCGTCCTCGACCGCGCCGAAGAACCGCTCGTCCCGTCGCCGGATCGCAACGAGACTGCGCGGTCGGCCGGGCCGTCTTGGAGGGCGGGGCGGGCGCTCCGTGTGACGGGCGGGGCATCGTGGGCCGCCCTTGCGGATGGCGCCGGAGAGGACTATGGTTGCCGACGCAACCACATGCCGGGGCGGGTCGCGCCCCGGACGTCCGGGAGGCGCTCATGCAGGTCGACGGCATCCACCACATCTCCACCATGACCGCCGACGGTCGCGCCGCGACCGACTTCGTCACGGGGGTCCTGGGCCTGCGGCTGGCGGCGAAGACCGTCAACCAGGACGCGCCCGACATGTACCACCTGTTCTTCACCGACGAGGACGCGTCGGCCGGATCGGACCTGACGATGTTCGAGTCCCGCGGCCTGCCCCGCGGGCGGGCCGGCGCGGGGATGGTCCACCGGATCGGCTTCCGTGTGGCCGACCCGGCGGCGATCGCGTTCTGGGAGCAGCGACTCACCCGCCACGGGCTGTCGCACCACCGCGAGGGTGGCGCCCTCGTCTTCGCCGACCCGGAGGGCCTGACCTTCGAGCTCGTCGTCGACGACAGCGGCGACCCGCCGTTGCGCGCCCGCCATCCGCAGATCCCCGAGGACGTCGCGCTGCGCGGGTTCGACGGCGTGCGCACGTACAGCCGGGTGCCGGACCGCTCCGCCGCGGTGCTCACCGACGTGCTCGGGGCCCGGCCGCTCGCGGACGCGGACGACGGGCCGACCGCGACGGGCTCGGACGTCGCGGCCGCAGGCGGTGACCGGACGCCCGACGGCGACCCGCCGTCGGCCCCCACCGTCCTGCAGCGGTTCGATCTGCGCAGCGACCGACGGGGCGGGCTGGTGACGCTCGACGCCGCCCCCGCCGCCCGTCCGCTGCCCGGCGCCGGGACCGTCCACCACGTCGCGTTCGGCATCCGTCAGGCCGACTACGAGGCGTGGCTGCCGCGGATCGAGGGCGCGGGCCTGCAGACGTCCGGGCTCGTGGACCGGTTCTACTTCCACTCGATCTACGCCCGCGAGCCGGGCGGGGTGCTCTACGAGTGGGCGACCGACGAGCCGGGGTTCGAGGCCCGCAACCCGCGTGAGGAGTGGGGCGTCAAGACGATCCTCCCGCCGTGGCTCGAGGAGCACCGATCGCGGATCGAGGCGACCCTGCAGCCGATCCCGAACCCCCGCGAGGAGTGGGACCCGGAGTTCGTCGCCGCGGGGTGAGGGCTCACCGCACCCGCACCGTCGCCCGTCCCAGCGCCTGGCCGACGCCGCGCACGGTCACCCGGTAGCGGACGCCGCGTCGCAGCGACCGGGACGACAGGGATGCGCGGCCGTCGCGCAGGCGGACGTGGCGGCGGACGGTGCGCACCGTCCGCCCGCCGACCCGGCGGCGCGTCGGCACGGCCTCGACCGTGACGACGCCCGCGACGTTGCGGGCCCGCAACGCGATCCGCTGTCCCCGGCGTACCGTCCGCGGGGTGACCCGCACCGACGGCGGATACGGCACGCCGCCCTCGGGCAGCCACGCCATCGCCGTGCGGAACCCGACGTAGCTCGGGTACGTCCCCCGCATCCAGGCCACCCCGTCGCCGACGGGGTAGGGCCGCACGTTCGGCACCGTCGACCCCCGGGTGAGCGGGACCGACGACCACCGGCCGTCGCGGCGGTGCCACCGCTCGATCTCGTGGCGGGCGCCGACCGGCCGCGACAGCAGCACGACGCCCGGGTCGGACGGGTCGATGGTGATCCCGCCCGCGTAGTGCGGCTCGCCGCCGGACAGCTCGAACGTCCGGCCGGCGGACACGATCGCCTCGTCGCGCCAGCGGCCGTCCCAGTGGGCGTAGCGGTACGTGCCGACCGCGTCGGCGGTGAACGTCGCGTAGACGACGGTCGGCCGGCCGTCGCGCACCGCCAGATCGTGGATCCACGCCTGCCCGGTGGTGCGCTCGTCGTAGAGCACCTCGCCGGCGGTCGGGTCGATCGGCGTGCCCAGCCGGCCGATCTCGGTGCCGTCCTGCAACTGGACCGACCGGCCGCGGATGACGGCGTGACGCACCCCGCTCAATCGGTCGCGCGGGTGGTCGAGGGTCCACGCCAGGTGGATGTCGTCCCCGTCCGCGCGGTACTTCACGTAGCGCACCGCCGCCGCATCGGGACGGAACAACGACCGTGCGTCGCTCCAGCTGTCGCCGTCGTCGGGCGACTCGGCGTACGTCGCGGTGCTGCCGGTGCCCGACCAGAAGAGGAAGAGTCGGTCCGACGTGCGCACCGGGTTGGGATAGGTGTAGCGCCGGTGCTCGGCCCCGTCCGGGTTGTCGGGCAGCGTCGTCACCGGGCCCCAGCCGTCGATGCCGCGCTCGGCGGTGCGCTGGTAGAGCGCGTCGCCGTTGTGGGCGGACCAGAACGCGGTCAACCGTCCGTCCCGGCGCACGTACAGCGCGGGGTTGTCGTGGTCGTCGCGCTCCAGGCGGTGGTGCAGCGTCGCGGTGCGACCCAGGTCGTCGCCGACGACGATCGAGCCCTCGTCGTCGACCCAGCCGAACACCGACCGGTCCCCCATCCGCACCGCGCGCGGATCGGCGAACCAGCACCATGCGCCGACCGGGGCGAGCATGACCCCGGGCGACGGCGGCGGCTCCACCCCGCGCTGGGGCCCGTCGGCGGTCGACGCGAGCGCGAGCGCGCCCACCATCGTGGTGGCGACCGTCATCGTCGCCAGGCGACGGGAGGGACCGCGCGACATCGGCAAGGCCGTCACCGTACCGGCCCGGCGCGCTCGTCGGCGTCGCTGCGTCCGCGCGACGCGCCGCCGTCGATCTGGCGCGACGTCCACCCCCCGGGCGGGGGGTCGCGTAGACTGGGCCACCGGTAGCCCCGACGACGACGACGTCGTCCACCGCCCGGCCCGACGTGACCCGTCCAACGCAACCATCAGGCTTCGCCGACCGTCGACCAGCGGCCCGCCTCGCTGCCGTCGGCGCGCTCGCGATCGCGTGCGTCGTCGTCGCGGTCGTCCTGCTCCGCGGTGGGGACGAGTCGACGTACCGGATCGTCCTGCCCAACGCCAACCAGCTCGTCGACGGCAACGAGGTCCAGGTCGGCGGCCGGCGCGTCGGCCTCGTCATCGACATCCGCCTGACCGACGACTCCCGGGCCGAGATCGAGCTGCGGATCGACGACGACGCACTGCTGCCGCTGCGGCGTGGCACCACCGCGGACGTGCGTGCCCCGTCGCTGTCGGGGATCGCGAACAAGGTCGTCTCCCTCACGCCCGGCCCGGGCAACGCGGCGCCGCTCGCCGACGGCGACCGGCTCCCGGCCGAGGACGTCACCCCCAACGTCGACCTCGACCAGATCTTCAACGCGTTCGACCCCGAGACCCGGCGCGGATACCAGCGGTTCGTCAAGGGCGGGTCGGGAATGCTCCGCGGTCGCGAGCGCGACGCCCGCGAGGGACTGCGGTACTTCTCCACGGCGCTGCAGGCGGGCACCCGCCTCGTCGACGACGTCACCGCCGACCAGCCGGCGCTCGTCCGGTTCCTCCGCTCGACGTCCGCCGTCGTCGGGACGCTCGCCCGCGAGCGCGACGCGCTCACCGGGGTCGTGCCGCGCACCCGGGCGACCGTCGGCGCGCTCGCCGACGAGCGGGCCGCCCTGGAGCGCACCCTCGACCGGCTGCCCGGGAGCCTGCGCCGCGCGTCGACGACGTTCGCCGGGGTCCGCGGAGCCCTCGACGACCTCGACCCGCTGATCCGCGCGAGCCGCCCCGTGGCCGACAAGGCGGGCCCGCTGCTGCGCGAGCTGCGGCCGCTCGCCGCCGACCTCGTCCCGACGATCGCCGCCACCCGCCGGCTCATCGACCGCCCCGGCGCCGGCAACGACCTGCTCGAGCTGCTCGCGCTCACGCCGGGACTGGCCGAGGTCGCGGTGCCGGCGCTGCGCGACGCGGCGAAGGCCGCCACCGACCAGCGGCCACAGGTGGCGTTCACCCGCCCGTACGTCCCCGAGCTCACCGGGTGGGCCCGGACGTTCGGCGGCGCGACCGCCGGCTACGACGCCCACGGCCACGTCGCCCGCACGCAGCTCGTGCTCAACACGAACTCGCTCGTCGACGCCCCCGCCGCGTCGCCGCTGCGGCCGCTGCTCGGAGCGCTCACCCCGGCGATCGGGGCCTACACGCAGGTCGACCGGACCGCCCGCCGCTGCCCCGGCGCGAACGCCCAGACCCTCGCCGACCGGTCCAACCCCTGGCGCGACGCCGACGGGTCGCTCGACTGCGACCCGAAGGGGGTGCTCCCCGGACCATGAGGCGGCTGTTGCCCATCGGCCTGCTCGCGCTCCTCCTCGCGGCGGTCGTCGCGACCGTCGCGTCGTCGGACGACGGTGACGGCGGGGGCGACGCCTACCGCGTCCGGGCGCTGTTCGGCAACGCGTTCGCGCTGTCGCCCGGGACCGAGGTCCGCGCCGCCGGGGCCCGCATCGGCACCGTCGAGGAGCTCGACGTCGACGCCCGTCGGCGCGCGGTCGTCGTCCTGCGGATCGACGACCGCGGGTTCCAGCGGTTCCGGCGCGACGCCGAGTGCCGGATCCTGCCGCAGTCGATCATCGGCGAGCGGTACGTCGAGTGCACCCCGACCCAGCCGCGCGACCCCGACAGCCCCGCCCCGCCCGAGCTGCGGGCCGAGGAGCACGACGGCCGGATCCAGCACGTCCTGCCGCAGGACCGGACCGTGCGACCGATCGACCTCGACCTCGTCGCGAACATGTGGGAGGAGCCGCAGCGGCTGCGCCTCACCGTCCTGCTCAACGAGCTCGGGGCCGGCCTCGCCGCCCGGGGCGAGGACCTGGACGACGCCCTGCGCGCCGCGCTGCCCGGACTGCGCGACACGAACCGCGTGCTCGAGATCATCGCCGGGCAGACCCGGGAGCTGCGGCAGATGGCCACCGACGGCGAGCGGGCGCTGCGGCCCGTCGCCGACGCCCGCGACGACCTGGCGCGGTTCCTCGCCCGGGTGGCGGACTTCCAGGGCGCGGTCGCCGACCGCAACCCCGAGGTCGACGAGAACCTGCGCCGCCTGCCCGGCACGCTCCGCGAGCTGCGCCCGTCGATGCGCCGTCTGACCGAGCTGTCGCGCGAGACCGAGCGGACGATGGCGACGCTGCGCACCGCCGCGCCCGGCGCGACGACGCTGCTCACGCGGTTGCGGACGTTCTCGGACGCGTCGACCGGGCCGGTGCGTCGGCTCGGCGCGGCGTCCGAGCGCGGCCGCACCGCCCTGCTCGCGGTCCAACCGTCGCTGCGCCGGCTCGAGACGCTGCTCACCGACGCCGCCCCGATCCTCACCATGGCCCGGCAGCTGCTGGAGTCGCTGCGCGAGACCGGCGGCACCCGGCGGATCCTCGACTACTCGTTCTTCCAGGGGATGGCGATCAACGGGTTCGACGACGTCGGGCACTTCCTCCGCGTCGGCCTCATCCTCACCCGCTGCTCGTCGTACGCCACCGTGCCGATCGCGGACTGCGTGTCCGACCTGACGCCGGGCGCGAAGGCCGGCACGCAGCTCGCGTCCACCGCGCTGGAGGGCCTGGACGGCAAGGGCACCCCGGAGCAGGAGCTCGTCGCCCGGGTCCTCGACGGCGAGCGCGCCGCCGACGTCAAGCGCGACGTCGCCGGCGACCGCCGCTACGCCGCGCCGCTCGAGCGGGCCCGCCGCACGCGCGACGCGATGCGGGGCCAGGGCGACCTCGAGAAGCTCCTGCGCAGCGTCGTCGGGGGGTCGCGGTGAACCGTCGTCGCAGCTCGCTGCTCGCCAGCCCGGTGCTCGTCGGGGCGGCCGGGATCCTCATCGCGCTCGTCACCGTCGTGCTGGCCTACAACGCCAACAGCGGCCTGCCGTTCGTCGCGACGTACGACGTGAAGGTCGAGCTGCCCGACGGACAGAAGCTCACCCCCGGCAGCGACGTCCGGCTGGGCGGCGCGCGGATCGGGGCGGTCGACGACATCGCGCCGAAGGTCCTCGACGACGGCCGGATCGTCGCCCTCGCCACGCTGCGCCTCGACAAGGTCGCCGACCCGCTCCCCGCCGACACCACGGTGCTCGTCCGGCCCCGGTCCGCCCTGGGGCTGAAGTTCGTCGAGCTCACCCGCGGGCGCTCCGACGAGCCGCTCGAGGCGGGCGCGACGCTCCCGGTCCGTCAGGCGAAGATCGAGCCGGTCGACCTCGATCAGCTCTCGGCGGTGTGGGACGAGGAGACCCGCGACGCGTTCCGCGACGGGTTCCCCGAGTTCGCCGGCGCGTTCGCCGGCCGCGGTGGCGACATCAACGCGCTGCTCGGCGACCTGCCCGAGACGATGCGCCTGCTCTCCCCGGTGATGCGCGACCTCGCCGACCCGCGCACCGGGCTCGCCGCCGCGCTGCGCGCGTTCGCCCGTGCCGCCGGCGAGGTGGCGCCGGTCGCCGACGTGCAGCGCACGATGCTCCGCCACCTGGCGGCGACGTTCACCGCGCTCGCCGAGGTGTCCGGGCCGTTCCAGGAGCTCGTGTCGACCGGCGTGCCGCTGCAGCGCGCCGTCGCCCGCGAGCTGCCCGCCACCCGCGGGTTCATGGCCCGCTCCGCCGAGCTCATGCGTCGGCTCGACCCGGCGTTCGCGCGGCTGCGCACCGCATCCGGTCCGTTGTCGAGCGCGCTGCGGCGCGGCGAGTCGACCTTCGGTCGCGTGCCCCGGCTGGCCGACGCGCTCGACGTCGGATCCGCCGCGATCCGTCGCCTGGCCGACGACCCGCAGGTGCCGCAGGGCCTCGCCGCCGGGCAGCGCACCGTCGAGCACGCCCGGCCGATCCTCACCGCGCTCACCCCCACCCAGGTGCGCTGCAACTACATCTCGCTGTTCTTCCGCAACGCGCACAGCGTCATCGCGGAGGGCAGCCGCGTCGGGACGTGGCAGCGGTCGGGCACGATGATCGTCCCGACCTGGATCCAGCCGGTCGGCGAGCCCACCCCGGACCTCCACTACAACGCGCTGCCGCACACCGGCCAGCCCGGGTCCGACGGCGACTGCGAGGCCGGCAACGAGGGCTACCGGGCCGAGCAGACGATCGGCAACGTCCCCGGGGTCCAGGCGACCGAGAACGACCGCACCCCCAACGTCAGGCCCGGCGGATGAGCGGTCGCGGACCCGTCGCCCGTCGCAGCGGCCGCGGTCGTGCGCTGTCGGCCCCGCCGCGGTCGCCGCTGCGCGTCGGCATCCCGTTGGCGATCGTCGTCGTCGCGCTGTGCGCCGCGATCTTCCTCAAGGACTCGCTGCCGGGCCGCACCGGCGTGCCGCTGACCGCCGTCGCCGAGGACGTGGCGGCGCTGCGACCGGGCGGCCCGGTGCGCGTGGCCGGGATCGCGGTCGGCAAGGTCACCGCGATCGAGCGTCGCGGCGACCGGCTGTCGCTCGTGCGGATGGAGCTCGACGACGACGCGCCGTCGATCCGCCGCGACGCCGAGATGAAGCTCCGGCCGCGGATCTTCCTCGAGGGCAACTTCTTCGTCGACCTGCACTCCGGCAGCCCGTCGCAGCCGGCGCTCGGCGACGCCCCGATCCCGGCGGCGAACGTCACCGCGTCGGTCCAGATCGACCGGGTCCTCAGCACGTTCGACGCCCCGGTCCGCCGCCGGCTGCAGGACACGATCCAGGGCGTGGGGAGCGCGCTCGGCGACGACGCGACGACGTCCGCGATGCGCCGCACGCTCCGCGACGGTCCGGACGCGCTGCGCACGAACGCCCGCCTGGCCGACGCGACCCGCGGCACGCAGGAGCGCGACCTCACCCGGCTCGTCGCGTCGGTCGGCACGTTCAGCGACGCGCTCGTGCCGCACCTCACGCAGCTCGCGGGGGCGATCCGCGGCCTCGACCGCACCATGGGCGCGTTCTCCGACGAGCGCGCCGCGCTGCGGGCCACCGTCCGGGCGCTGCCCGGAACCCTCGGTCGCCTGGAGCGCACGAGCGTCGCGCTCGACCGGGCGCTGCCGTCGCTGCGCCGCATCGCCCGCGACCTGCTGCCCGGCGTACGCGCCACCCCCGCCACGATCGACGCCGCCCGCCCGTGGGTGCGCGCCACCCGCAGGCTCATCGCCCCCGACGCGCTGCGCGGCTGGGTGCGGGTGGCCGGGGCCGCCGCGCCCGACCTCGTCCGGTTCGTCGAGGACTCCACGAGCAGTGCGCCGGGAACCCGCGAGGTCGCCCGCTGCACCCACCGCGTGATGGTCCCGGCGATGAACCTCAAGATCCGCGACGGGCGCCACACGCTCGGCGTCGAGAACTACAAGGGGTTCCTCTACGGCATCGCGGGCGTGTCGGGCGAGGCGCAGAACTACAACGGCACCGGGGTGTGGTCGCGCGTCGGGGTCGGCGCGGGGCCGACGTCGCTCGTCGGCGGGCTCGACCTGTCGGGCCTCACCGTCACCCCGGGCGAGTCGCACGACGGGGTCGGCGCCCGGCCGGTCCGGCCCGAGCGGCAGCCGCCGTACCGTGACGACGTCGCGTGCTCCACCCAGCCGGTCCCGGACGGCAACCGGGCGCTCACCGCGCGGGGGGCCGGCTGATGCCGCGCGCGATCCGTCAGCACGCCGGGGTCGTGACGTTCCTCGTGCTCATGCTCGTCGCCGGGCTCATGGTCGCCGGCTACGTGCTCGTGCAGCAGCGCGTCGCCCTGCCCGGCTGGATCCCCGGCACCGACAGCGCGTACAAGACCTACCGGGTGGAGCTGTCCACCGCCCAGGCGCTCACCCCCGGCCAGGGCCAGCAGGTGCTCGTGTCCGGGGTCGACGTCGGCGACATCACCGACGTCGAGCTGCGCGACGGCGGCGCCGCGATCGTCGACATTCGCGTCCGCGAGCGCCACGCGCACCTCGTGCGCCGCGACACCACCGCCCTCGTGCGCCCGAAGAGCGGCCTGAACGACATGTCGCTCGAGCTCGCCGCCGGCACCGGCGCCGATCCACGCGTCGCCCCCGAGGGGTACGTCATCCCCGACGCGCGCACGTCGTCCAACGTCCACCTGGACGAGATCCTGTCGAGCCTGGACTCCGACACCCGGATGGCGCTCGGGCTGCTCCTCGACGGGGTCGGCGAGGGCGTCGCCCGCGACCCGCGGCGGCTGGCGAAGGCGCTGCAGGAGCTCTCGCCGGTGACCCACAACCTGCGTCGGATCGGCGAGGCGCTCGAGGACCGCAGCCGCCAGGTCTCGCGGGCGGTGAACGTCACCCGTCGGGTCGCCGACGCGCTCGCCGACAACCGCACCGACGCGGTCCGCGCGGTCCGCTCCACCGACCGGCTGCTGTCGGTCGTGGGCGCCCGCGACGGCGAGATCCGCGCCGCGCTGCGCGAGCTGCCCGGCACGCTGCGCGAGACCGACCGGGCGCTCGACGCCGGGGTGCCGCTCGCCGACGAGGTGCGACGCACGAGCGTCGCCCTGCGTCCGCTCGCCCGCGAGCTCCCGCGGTCGCTGCGCGCCCAGACGCGGATGATGCGCGCCACCGAGCCGGTGATCCGTACCCGCCTGACCCCGTTCGCGCGGCAGACGATCGCCCCGGTCCGCACGCTGCAGGGCGTCGCCCGCCGCACCCACGACATCCACCCCGACACCGACGCGATCAGCGACGAGGTCCAGCGGTTCGGCAACATGCTCGCCTACGACCCGCCGGGCGACGACGAGCACGGATACCTCTTCTACCAGCAGTGGCTCAACGCGAACCTGCCGTGGGTGTTCAACACCCGTGACGCGCACGGACCGATCCGCCGGTTGAAGGTCACGATCAGCTGCTCGACCCTGGCGATCCTGCGCCAGCTCGCGCAGGTCGACTCGGGCGCGTCGCTGCTCGAGACGGTGCTCAGCGGCCTGAGCGACACGTCGGCGTGCCCGGCGTCGACGCCGCCACCGGGGGGCACGCCGTGAACCTCAAGGCCCCGTCGCGGTGGCAGATCGCGTCGATGATCGGGTTCGCGCTGAGCTGCGTCGGCCTGCTGCTCTTCCTCTGGATGGCGTTCGGCGGCCCGGTGCCGCTGCGCGCCGAGGGCTACCGGATCAAGGCGTCGTTCCCCGAGGGCGCGCAGCTCGCGTCCGAGGCCGACGTGCGGATCTCGGGGGTGTCGGTCGGCAAGGTCAAGCGGGTCGACCCGTCGCGTCGGACCGGCCGCACCGAGACGCTCATCGAGATCGAGCCGGAGTTCGCGCCGCTGCCGCGCGACACCCGGGCGATCCTGCGCGCCAAGACGCTCCTCGGCGAGACGTACGTCGAGCTCTCCGCCGGCGACCGGACCGGGCCGGGCCTGCAGGACGGCGATCGGCTGCCCGACGGCCGGGTGGCCGACACCGTCGAGTTCGACGAGCTGCTGCGGACGTTCGACACCGCGACCCGCCGGCGGATGGGCGAGTGGACCCGGTCGACGTCGAAGGCGCTGCGCGACGGGGGCGGCGCCGACCTGTCGGCCGCGCTCGGCGTCGTGTCGCCGTTCGCCGACGAGCTCACGACGCTCCTGCGGGTCCTCGACGCCCAGCAGCAGGCGGTCCGCGGCCTCGTCCGCGACGGCGGCCGTACGTTCGCGGCGTTGAGCGAGCGGCAGGGCGAGCTGTCGGGCCTCATCGTCGACACCGACCGGTTCACCGAGATCACCGACCGCCGGTCGGACGCGCTGCAGCGCGCGATCGTCGCGCTGCCGCCGTTCCAGCGCGAGTCGGAGCGGCTCCTCACCCGCCTGGGCCGGTTCTCGCGCGACGCCGACCCGGTCGTCCGCAAGCTGCTGCCGGTCGCGAGCGAGCTGACCCCGACCCTGCGCGACCTGGAGCGGGTGGCCCCCGACCTGCGGGCGCTGTTCGTCAGCCTCGACCCGCTGATCCGTCGCGCCCGGACCGGGCTGCCGGCGCTGGCCGGGGTCACCGACGAGCTGCGCGGCTGGATCGGGGCGCTGGAGCCGTACCTGCGCGAGCTCAACCCCATCCTCGGGTTCCTCGGCGACTACGACGACGAGCTGCGCGCGTTCTTCGCCAACGCGGCGTCGGCGACCGGCGCGTCCGCCCCGGGCGCGGACGGCGAGCGCTACCACTACCTGCGCCAGACGATCCCGATCAACCTCGAGATGCTCGGCGTGTGGCCGAAGCGGCTGCCGGTGAACCGCGCCAACGCCTACCCCAAGCCCGGGTTCACCGCCGACCCGCGCACGATGCGGGTGCTGGACGACCGGTTCTGCGACAGGTCGCCGGCCGAGCTGGGCGGCCTGCTCGGCGGGCTCCTCGGTCGCCCCGCGTACGGCGCCCCGCCCTGCGAGCGCCAGTCGCCCTTCGCCCTGCCGGGCGCGACGACGCAGTTCCCGCAGGTCCACCGCGACCCCCCGGCGCTGCCGGAGGGGACGCGCTGACGGACCGGGGCGACGTCCTCCGCCTCCCCGTGGCCGTGACGGCCGAGGGCGCCGGTCGCTACACCGTCTGCACCTGCACGAGGCTCGTCGTGCCCGGGGTGCCGGACGGCAGGCCGGCGGTGATGACGACCCGCGACCCGGGCTCGCACAGGCCGAGCGCGCGGACGTGGGCGGCGGCGTCGGCGATGAGCTCCTCGGTCACGCCGTGGTGGGCCATCATCGCCGCCCGCACGCCCCACATGAGGCTGCAGCGGGCGACGGTGTCGCGGCTCGGCGACAGGGCGATCACCGGACGGTCCGGACGGTGGGCGGACACGAGGCGCGCCGAGCGGCCCGACAGGGTCGGCACGACGATCGCCGCGGCGTCGAGCTCCTCGGCGATGTGGACGGCGCTGCGGGCGACCGCCCACGCCGGGTCGGTGCTGTCACGGCGCACCCGGCGCTGGTTCCAGTCGAACGTCGGCGCGACCTGCTCGGTCTCCACCGCCACCGCCGCCAGGGTGCGGACCGCCTCGACCGGGTAGTGCCCGACGGCGCTCTCCTGCGACAGCATCACCGCGTCGGTGCCGTCGAGGATCGCGTTGGCGACGTCGGTGACCTCGGCGCGGGTCGGTCGGGCGCTCGACGTCATCGACTCGAGCATCTGGGTGGCGGTGATCGTCGGTCGCGCGAGCGCCCCGGCCATCGAGATGAGCTCCTTCTGCACCCGCGGGACCCGCGCGATCGGCAGCTCGATCCCCAGGTCGCCGCGGGCGACCATGACGCAGTCCGACACGCGGATGATCGCCTCGGCGTTCTCGATCGCCTGCGGCTTCTCGAACTTCGCGATCAGCGGGCACCTGGTCCGCGACCGCAGCGCCTCGATGTCCTCGGGCCGACGGACGAACGACACCGCCACCATGTCGACGCCCATCTGCTTGCCCGCGGCGAGGTGCGCCAGGTCCTCCTCGGGCACCGCCGGCAGCAGGTCGGCCGGGCCGGACAGGTTGACCCCCTTGCGGCTCGAGATCGGGCCGCCGACCTCGACGACGCAGTCGACCTCGCCGTCGCCGGCCCGCACCGCGGTCGCGCGCAGGCGCACCATGCCGTCGGCGATGTGGATCTCCTCGCCCTCCGACACCGCCTCCGCGAAGCGGTCCCAGGCGACGACGAGGCGCCGGGCGTCGCCGACGTCCGTCACCGACCCGGCGGCCAACGTGATCGGGTCGCCGTCGCGCAGCTCGACCGGCTCGTCGGCGACCTGGCCCAGGCGGATCTTCGGGCCGGGCAGGTCCTGGAGGATCGCGACCGGCCGACCGACGGTCTCGGCCGCCGCGCGGACCGCGTCGATCGTCTCGGCGTGGTCGTCGTGGGTGCCGTGGCTGAAGTTGATCCGGGCGACGTCCATGCCCGCGTCGATCATCCGGACGAGCACGTCCGGGCTGCGGCTGGCGGGCCCGATGGTCGCGACGATCTTGGTCCGGCGGGGGCGGGGCACGGCACGCACTCTAGGCGCCGCGACCCCGGCCGCGTGAAGCCCCCGTCACCGCGCGCCCGTCGGTCGGCGGGGCCGTCGTCGCGCCGACCGCACGGACGGCCGCCCCGCCGACCGACGGACCGGGACGACGACCGTCCCCACCGGAGCGCCCGCGGTCGGCCACGGCCCCGCCGACCTAGGGGCGACCCACCACGACCGGCAAGGTCGTCGTCCGGCCGCCCGCCAGGCGCAGGCGGTAGATCACCGCGGGCGCGGCGCCGGTCGGGGGCGCGAGGACGACGCGGAACCGGCCGCGGCGGTCGGTCCTGACCGTGCGCGAGGACTGCCGCACGTCGCCGCAGGTCGCCTGCCCGGTGACGACGAGCGTCCGCGCGCGCCTGGCGCCCTTGATCCGGCCGCGGACGCTGATCCGGCCGCCCCGCAGGACCTTCTGCTGCGTGATCGTCGCCTTGCGGGTGGCCTTGAGGGCGCGCGATCGGAAGCCCTCGACGACGATGCGGTAGCGGGCCCTCGCGCGGGCGCGGGCGCTCTTCTTCGGTGCGGCGACGGTCACGCGGATCGTGCCGTCCTCGCGCACCCGGGACCTGGCGACCTGCTTCCCGTCGCGGCGGACCCGGACGGTCTTGCCGGCCAGCAGCGGGGACGCCACGCCGACGAGGCGCGTCCGCGGCCGCCGCTCGCCGCCGATCGGCGCGAGGTCGACGAGCGACACGAACGGGGTCATGCAGAACGGGGGCGTGGCCGGCACGGGGGCGGGCCGGGTGGGCAGGGGCGTCGTGGTGGGCGGCGCCGGCAGGACCGCCGACGGCGGGGGCTCCGGCGTGTCGTCGACGAGGTCGTCGAGGCCCTTCGGGTCCATGTCCTGGGAGTAGGTGTGGGTGAGGGTCGCGCTGCCGCCGGCCGGGACGTCGCGGACGAACCGCATGACGAACGCGGAGGCGTTGAGGAACCGGACGTCGGTCGGGGCGTCGGCGAACGTGATCGCGCCCTCGGCCCGTCGGGGAAGGTCGCCGTCACCGGCGGCGCGGGGGGCGCCCCGGAGCCCGCCCCCGTACAGCGCGGAGTAGTCCTGGCGCGGGCCGTGGACCCAGATCGTCGTCCGCCCGGGCGGCGCGGCGCCGAACGTCTCGCCGCCCTCCGGCACGATGTACTCCTCGCCCGTCGCCCACGGCAGGCGGAAGCTCGCCGGCTCCTTCGTGATCTCGCTCTCCGCGCCCCCGTAGTAGATCGAGGAGAGGCTCTGGCCGTAGCGGACCTCGATCCGGTGGGCACGGCCGTCGGCGGACCGGAACTCGTCGGTGAACGTGATCTGGCGTCCGTCCTCGTCCTGGCGGTACGTGCGGCGGACGCTGACGCCGGATGGCCGGAGCGTCGGCCGGTCGTCCTCGCCGGCCTCGATGAGCGCGACGGGCGCGGTCTCGACGATCGTGACGCCCCCGGTCGCGGGATCGAGGGTGCGGGAGACGAGCCGGCTGCGCTGGTCGCCCACCGCCGGCACCGGGGACGCGGGGAGTCCGTCGACCACGACGCCGGCGTTGGAGACGTCGACCGGGACGACCTCCCCCGGGTCCTCGCCGAGGAGCAGGCCGAAGCCGGTGATCATCGCGGACGGGCCGAACAGCAGGCGCAGGTAGGTGTCCTCGATGAGCGCGGTGGCGTAGATCCCGCCGGACGCGCCGGCGGCCGGGTCGACCCCGAGGAGCCCCATCGACAGGCCGGTGCCCATGACCAGCCCTCTGCGCTGCCCACGGATCGACTGGAAGATGTCGGCGCCGTCCCACGGGCTGTCCGACTCGTCGATCCGGTACGACGCGAACCCGCCGCCCAGCACCCGGGGGCCGGCGAAGGCCGACAGGTCGGTGTCGGGGGAGAGGTCGTAGTCGTGCTCCTCGAGGACGTCCGGCGGGATCGCGCGGATCCGGCAGGTGTACGTCGGGCGTCGGACCTCCGCGGTGAACGCGGCGCCTTCGACCTCGGCCGTGCCGAGCTGGAGGGCGGCGACGATGCCGTTGCCGGAGTACAGGCACGCGATGTTCAGCTCGTCGCCGTCGGCGGCCCCGGGGGCGACGCCGGTGACGGTCATCATCTGCTCGCCGATGCCCCCGAAGTACGAGTCGGCGATGGTGTCGATGACGGCGTCCTCCGTCGGCGACGTGACGCTCGTCGTCGAGACCGCCGCCGGGGCGACGGCCGGGAGGGCGAGGGCGCCCGCCAGGGCGGCGGTGGACGCGTATGCCGTGGCGCGTGGGCGACGGCGGCGAGATCGGGACATGGGGGGATTCCTTCGGGACGGGACCCGGCGACCGGGGACGCCGGTGGGCCACCCGGTTATATGGCGGCCGGTCGGCCACGTCACCCCTGCGACCCCTGGGATTACCCCTGGGATTCGGCCGCGGCCCCGGGTGGGGACCGGATCCGGCGCCCGGCCTCGTCGCCGCCGGCGCTCACGCCCCGATCGGTCGGGGCGGGTCGACGCCGCCGTCGAGCGCGACGGACAGCTGCGACCGCGACCGGATCCCGAGCTTGCGGTAGCTGCTGCTGAGGTGCATCTCCACGGTCTTCACCGTGATGAACAGCTGCTCGGCGGCCTCGCGGTTGGAGCGTCCGGCGGCGGCGACCCGCGCCACCCGCAGCTCGGCGGGGGTCAGGGCGGACGGCCCGACCGGCGACGCGCGCCGGGGTCGGGCGCCGCTCGCGACGAGCGCCGCGTGGGCCTCGTCCGCGACCGTGGCCGCGCCGCAGCGCACCGCGACCTCGTGGCCCGCCCGCAGCGCCTCGCGGGCCTCCGGCGCCCGCCCGGCCGCGAGCAGCGCGACGCCCTCGGCGACCCGGGCGGTGGCGAGGACGACCCGGGCGTCGGCGTCCCGCGCGAGCGTCGCGGCCTCGGCGAGCATCGCGCGCCGCTCACGGTCCGGGGCGCAGCGTGCGCGCGCGATCCGCGCGATCGCCCGTGCCCGCGGCTCGCCGAACCGGTCGGCGACGTCGACGCCCTCGTCGGCCAGGCGGCGCGCCTCGGTGCGGTCGCCGAGCGCCAGGTGGCATGCCGACGCGTGCGGTTGCCAGAGGACCGGCAGGGCGCTCGTGGCGCCCGCCATGCGCATCCACGACGCCGCGAGGTCGCAGTCCTCCAGCGCACCGACGTGGTCGCCTCGGGCCTCCCGCAGGCGGATGCGACTGCCGAGGAGCAGCAGGCACCCGAGGAGCGGCGGGAGCGGCCCGTGACCGCCGTACCGGGCCAGCCGCTCCGCGGCGCGCTCGGTGTCGCCGCGGGCGACGAGCGCGTCGACGAGCGACCCGACGAGCGTCGGCAGGCCCATCGGGACCACCGCCGCCTCCAGGCCGTGGGTCGCCTCGGCCTCGGCGTCCGCCGGCGCGCCGCGGTACACGTGCAGCGCGGCGCGGATGTTCGACAGGTGCGACACGGCGACCGGTGATCCCGTGCGCGCGATCTCGCGCTCCGCCGCCTCGGCGTGCCGCGACGCCCCCGCCGGGTCGCCTCCGAGCGCGAGCGTCACGCAGCCCAGCCCGAACGGCGGGCCGTGGGCGCCGACGTCGTCGATGAGGCCCGCGTCGAGCGCGGCGCGCACCCCGTCGAGCCCGGGCGCGCCGACGGTGATGACGTCGTGCACGCCGTCGAGCAGGAGGACGAGCCGGCCGACCGGGGTGTCGGGTCGCGCCAGGCGACGGGCCCGGGCGAGGCGCTCCGCCAGCTCGTCGCCCATCTCCAGGTCCCACTGGGCGTTGGACAGGGCGGTCGCCTCGAGCGCGCCGGCGAGCTCGTCGTCGGGGTCGAGCACGGCCCGGGCGGCGTCGAGCCGCTCCACCGACTCCCGCGTGCGCAGGCCGATGAGCAGCGGCGCCGCGAGGTCCATCGCGATTCGGGCCCGCGGATGGGCGTCGACCGTGGCGTCGAGCGCCTCGGTGAGGATCGGCACCGCGGCGGCCATGTCGGAGTGCGATGCGAGGACCCCGAGCTGGTGCCGGACCCGGGCGGCGGCGGCCGGGGTCGCCGGCGGCTCGGCCAACGCCCGGTCGAGCATCGTGCGGGCGGTGTCGGCGGCGCCGCGGGCGGCGGCGGCGTGCGCGGCGGACTGGAGCGTCGCGACCGTCCGCGGATCGCCCGCCGGCGGCGCGAGCATGAGGTGGGGCGCGACGACGTCCGCCGACGCGCCCGACGCGGCGAGCTGCTCGGCGGCGCGGCGGTGGCTCTGCGCGACGAGGTCGGAACCCAGGTGTTGCTCGACGGCGGCGTGGACGAGCGGGTGGCTGAACTCGAGCTCCGATCCGGGCGCGACGACGTCGAGCGCCTGCAGGCGACGGACCGCCGCGGCGGCCGCGTCCGGCGCGAGGCCGGCGACCCGCTCCGCGAGGTCCCGGTCCGCGGGCTGGCCGAGCACGCACAGTGCGGCGACGAGCTCGATCCCGTCCGGTCCGACCGTCCGCAGGCGCGACGCGACGAGCTCGGCGATCGCGGACGCCATGAGGTCGGTCATCCCGCCGGCGGTCGCCGCGGCCGGCGCGATGCCACGGCGGGCGAGCTCGCCGGTCGTCTGGCGCACGAGCAGGGGATTGCCGCCGGTCGCCGCGTGGCACGCCGCGCAGAACGCGTCGTCGGCGTCCTCGTCGAACGCGGCGCGCACGAGCCGACCGGTGGCGGCGGGGCTCAGCGGGCCGAGCGGGAGCGGGACCGCGGTCGGCTCGCGGGCGAGATCGCGGGCCAGGTCGTCGGCGGCGGCGACCTCGCCCGGCCGGTGGGCGAGGAGCAGCGTCGCCGCCACGCCCTCGAGCCGCCGGGCGAGGTGCTCGATCCACCGACGTGACGGGGGGTCGGCCCACTGCGCGTCGTCGACGGCGATGAGCAGCGGGGCGTCCCGCGTGAGGTTGACGACGAGCCAGTAGAGCCCGTGGAGGATCGTGAACCCGGCGTCCTGCGGGACCTCGGCCTCGGGATCGACGGCGTCGAAGAGGACGGACGCCTGCCGCGCGGCGCCCGCGAACGCCTGCTCCCGGGCGGCCGGGTCGAGCGCCGCGAGCGCGGGCTCGAACAGCTGCCGGACGACGCCGAAGGCGAAGCCCGCCTCGCGCGGGGCGCCGCGGCCCCGCATGACGGTCAGGCCGGCGTCGCGCGCGGTCTCGAGCGCCCGCGCGGTGAGCGCGGTCTTGCCGATCCCGGCCGGGCCGTCGACGAGGACCAGGGTGCCGTCGCCGGTCGCGGCGGTCGCGACGGCGTCGCGGAGGACGAGGACCTCGCGGTCCCGGTCGAACAGCTCCCGCTCCCGTAGGCGCTCCACCAGGGGGGATCCTAGTGTCGCCGAACGGGTCCCCCGCGCTATACGGTGTCCACCCCCCGAGGGGGTGGCCGGTGGTCAGGCGCCGTCGCCGGGCGGCCGGTGGTCGGGGGCGGCCGACGCCGTCCCGGACGAGGGCGCGTCGTCGACGTCGGAGGCGGCCGCCGTGACCGTCGGGCCGTCGGCGCCGGGGCCGCCGCCGGACGTCGACCCCGGCGCGTCCGTCGAGGTCGGCTCGCCGCGTGGACGGGCGTCGCGCTCCGCCGCGTCGCCGCCCGCGCCGACGGGCAGGGCCGGCGCCACGCGGGCGGGGGCGGGCAGCGCCGGGGCGGGATCGCGGCGCAGGCCGAGCGCCCGGAGCAGGCCGGACCACCAGCGCCGCAGTCGGCCGGCCCGCTCGCCGCCGCCCCAGCGGGCGGGGGGTGGGACGGTGGTGCGGACGAGCGCCACCCACTCCTCCAGCGGCACGGTCCCGTGGATGAGCTGGACGAGGCCGGTGGTGACGGGCGCGTCGATCCCGTTGCGCCGCAGCGCCTCGGAGAGGAGCGGCACCGACTCGAACGCCTCGATCGCCTGGCCGACGCGGCCCGGGATCTCGGCCCCGGGCACCCCGGCGGCGAGGAGCTCGCCCGCGCGACGGTTGCGGCTCTGGGGGGCGAGCGCGGTGGCGACGAGGTCGCCGGTGCCCGCCAGGCCGATGAAGCTCGACGGGTGGGCGCCCTGCCGCTCGGCGAGCCGCCAGACCTCGGTGAAGATGTGGCCGGCGGCCGCCCCGGCGGCGTTGAGCCCCTGGCCCTCGGTCGCCCCGGCCGCCAGCGCCGCAGCGTTCTTCGCGGCGCCCGCGAGCTCGACCCCCGTCGGGTCGTCGGTGTGCTCGCACACGACCCCGGCCCGGAGGAACACGGCCGCGATCGTCGCCGCCAGCTCCTCGTCGGTCGACGACGCGACGAGCCCGGCGCCGTGGTTCACCATCTCGCGCGCGTGGGCGGGGCCGCCGATGCACGCCACCCGGCTCGCGCCGAACCGGTCGGACAGCAGCGCGGTCGGCGACACGCCGTGTGGCGGCACGAGGCCCTTGCTCAGCGACACGACCTTCGCCCGCGGTCCCAGGCCGCCCGCCTCGAGCCGGTCGACGGCGTCGCCGAGGTGGGCGGACGGCACCCCGAGGAAGACGAACTCCGCCCGGCCCGGGCCGGCGTCGATGGTGTCGATCCGCAGGTTCTGCGGTAGCGGCACCCCGGCGAGGTAGCGGGCGTTCTCGCCGGCCTCGCGGAGCTGCTCGGCCTGCTCGGCGGTGCGCGTCTGCAGCGTGGTGCGGAACCCGCCCCGGGCGAGCAGCACCGCCACCGCGGTCCCGAACGATCCGGCGCCGATGACGACCGCCCGGCGGCCCAGCGGATTGGGGAGGGCCACGCCGCGGGTGGGGGCGGCGGGCAGGCGGGAGCGGTCGGTCATGCAGGCGGGCGGCCGGCCGCGGTCGGGCGGGAGCGGCGGCGTGAAGACTAGTCGAGACGTCCCACGCCCCATCGGCGCGGAGCGCGGGGTCGGGCGTGGCCCGGTCCACCCTCTCCTACCCCCGGGCGCGGTCAGCGGTACGCGTCGAGTCGCCCGGCGACGGTGGCGGCCGCCCCCTCGATCGCGGCGGGGTCGCCGGCCTGCACGACGTCGTGCAGGCCGATGCGGCGCGCGTCCGCGGGATCGAGCGCGTCCTCGCCGACGATCGCGATGCACGGGACCCCGGCCCGGCGCGCCTCGACGGCGACCGCCGACACCGCCTTGCCCTCGAGCGTCGTGGCGTCGAGTCGGCCCTCGCCGACGACGACCGCCCGGCTCGCGGCGATCCGCTCGCGCACGCCGAGCGCGTCGAGGACGAACGGCGCGCCGGGCTCCAGGCGCGCGTCGTGCGCCGACCAGAGCGCGCCGGACAGGCCGCCGGCGGCCCCGGTTCCGGATCGTCCGCGCGGGTCGCGCGGCAGCCGGTCGGCCACGGCGTGCATCCGGCGGCGCAGCTCGGGCAGCGTCGCGTCGGTCGCGCCCTTCTGGGGGCCGAACCGGTCCGCGGCCTCCTCCCACGGGGTGCGCACGTCGCAGAGGCAGACGAGCGCCGGGCCGTGCGGCTGACCGAACCGCACCCCGGCGTCGTCGAGCGCGGCGAGGGCGCCGACGCCGCCGTCGACGGTGGCGCTGCCGCCGCAGGCGAGCAGGACGACGTCGACGCCGGATCGCGCGGCGACGGCCAGGAGCTCGCCGGTGCCGCGGCTCGACGCGACGAGCGGATCGCGCTCCGACGGCGCCAGGAGCGGCAGCCCGGTGGCCTCGGCGACGTCGACGACCGCGGCGCCGCCGTCCTCGACGATCGCGAACCCGGCGCCGCGTGGGCGCCCGAGCGGGTCGGTGACGGTCGCGCCGCGCGCCTCGCCACCCAGGCCGAGCAGCAGGACGGTGGCGGTGCCCTCGCCGCCGTCGGCGACGGGGCAGAGGTCGGGTGGGCGCAGTCCGGCGGACTCCAGTCCGCGGCCGATCGCCCCGGCGACGCGGGCCGCGGTGAGCGTGCCCTTGAACGCGTCGGGCGCGACGAGGACCGGGCGCTCGGTCACGCCCGGTCCGCGGGACGACGTCAGGGCGTCTTGGACTTCGGCTCAGGGCCGAAGATCTTCCAGGCGACCCAGGCGACGCCCAGGACGATCGCGGCGGTGATCAGCGTGGAGATGATCCCGGCGATGAACTTGATGACGACGAAGATCGCGATGATCGCGACGATGGCTCCGATGGCCGTCAGGCCACTACCGATCCGGGACCCACCACCGGAGGAGGAGGTGTCGAACGAGGACATGGCCCAAGGGTACCGGGCCGCGCCCGTCGGCCGGGAACGATGCGGGTGGCCGTCGGGCGTCCGACGGTCGCTTGCGGTCCCGCGCGCCGGGGTACGATGGCCCCATGGCCGATCATCACCCGACCGCGGGCGAAGAGGAGTACCTCGAGACGCTGTACTGGCTCCACGAGGTGGAGCTGCCGCTGACGGCGGCGAACGTCGCCCGGGCGATGCTCCTGTCGGCGCCGACGGTGCACGAGATGGTGCGCCGCCTGGAGGCCGACGGGCTCATCACCCGCGACGCGCGCAAGCGGATCGCGTTCACCGACCACGGGCTGCAGGTCGCCGAGAGCGTCGTCAGCCGACACCGCCTCGTCGAGCGGTTCCTCACCGACGTGCTGGGCATCCCGTGGCACGAGGTCCACGAGGAGGCCGAGCGGATGGAGCACGCGATGAGCCCCGCGATCGCGCAGGGCATGCGCGAGGCGATCGGCGACGCGACGACCTGCCCGCACGGGCATCCCATCGAGGTCGGCAAGCGCCTGCCGGGCGCGCCGCTGGCCGACGTCGAGCTGCAGGCCAAGGTCAAGGTCCTGCGGTTCGAGAACGAGGCCGAGTCGGTCCTGCACTACCTGTACGGCACCGGCATCACGCCGGGGATGGAGGGCGTGGTCGTGGAGCGCGACGACGAGCACGTCGTCGTCGAGAGCGCCGGCGGCGTCCGCCACAGCCTCACCCACAGCGCGGCCGAGACGGTGTCGGTGTCGGCCGATCCGTCGCCGCCGCTGCGCGTCGGCCTGCCGCCCGAGGTCGTCCTCGAGCAGGTCGCGTTCGGCCGCTGACGCGGCGGCTCGGGCGGCGGGGACGCGTGCCCCCGCCGCGGGGGTCGCTCAGCCGCGCGCGGCTGCGACGGCCTCGGCCAGCCGCCGGACGCCCTCGTCGACCCGGTCGGCGTGGACGGCCGAGTAGGCCAGGCGGAACGCGTTCTCGCCGCCCTCGACGAGGAAGTCGGTGCCCTTGACGATCTGCACGCCCCGCTCGGCCGCGGCGGCGGCGATCCGGGCGCTGTCGTGGCCTTCGCCCTCCGGCAGCTCCACCCACAGGAAGTAGCCGCCCTCGGGCTGCACGAACCGCGCCTGCGGCAGGTGCTCCTTCAGCGCCGCTCCGAGCCGGGTGGCCCGGTCGGCCAGCGCGGCCTTGACCGTCTCGAGCGCGGGCGCGAACCGCTCGCCGCTGACGAACCGGTGGACGATGCCCTGCGCGACCTGGCTCGGGGCGATGTACGTGTTCGTCGCCCGGGTCGCGATCCGCTTGATCAGCGCGGGCGGGCCGACGAGGTAGCCGACGCGGACGCCGGGGCACACCGTCTTGGAGAACGAGCAGGCGTAGACGATCCGGCCGTCGGTGGCCGCCGCGCCGCCGTCCTGCAGGTCGAGCATCCGCGGCAGCGTCTCGCCGGTGAACCGCACGTCGTAGTACGGGTCGTCCTCGAACACGACGAAGTCGAACTCCTCCGCCAGCGCGAGGAGCTCGCGACGCTTCGCCAGCGACAGCGTCGACCCGCCGGGGTTCTGGAACGTCGGGATGACGTGCGCCAGGCGCGGTCGCAGGCCGGCCTCGAGCTCGCGGCGCAGCTCGGAGACGTCGATCCCGTCCGGCTCCAGGCCGATGAGCCGCACGTGGGCGCCGCGGGCGGTGAGGCCCAGCAGCGTGCGGTCGTACGTCGGCCGCTCGACGACGACCGCGTCGCCCGACGAGATCAGCTCGTCGAAGAGGAACGCGTCGGCCTGCATCGACCCGTTGGTGACCAGGACGTGGTCCTCGGGCACGCCGTGCTTCTCGGCGATCCAGCGCCGCAGCGGGACGTAGCCGATCGACGTGCCGTAGCCGGTGAGCCCGGCGGGATCGGTGTCGAACGCCTCGATCGCCGCGAGCTTGAGCCCCTCGACGTCGACGATGTCGGCGGAGGGGGCCCCTCGGGAGAACGAGATCACGTCAGGCATGCGCGGATGGTAATCCGACCCGCCCGATCGGTGACGGCGGCCCCGAGGTGGCCGGACGGGCCGGCCCCGGCTCCGCGACGAGGGGCGGGGCCGGGAGCGGACCGCCTACCCGTCGTGCGGCGGCCGGGTGACGTCGGCGGGGTCGGCGACGTCCGGGGCCTGCTCGGGCACGAACGACGCGAGCTCGACGACGACCTCCATCGCCAGCGCCTCGAGATCCTGCAGCGGTCCGTGCGGGCGCCCGACGTCGAACGGGCGGGACCTCGGTCCGGCGAACACGTCGCGCAGGTCGAGAGATCCGGGCACGCACCAAGGGTAGGGCCCGGTCCGGACGGGACCGCGCGGCGGGTCAGGCGGCGGCGATCCCGTCGAGCGAGTCGAGCGTCGCGGCGACGGCCCGGGCGGCCTCGGCGCCCTTGCCGACGAGGTGCTCGTGGAAGAACCGGCGGTGGTCCTCGTGCTCGTGGAAGTGGTGCGGCGTCAGCGACACGGAGAACACGGGCACGTCGGTGTCGAGCTGCACGCGCATGAGGCCGTCGACGACGGCGGCGGCGACGAACTCGTGGCGGTAGATGCCGCCGTCGACGACGAGCGCCATCCCGACGATCGCGTCGTAGCGGCCGGTGCGTGCCAGGCGCTTGGCGTGCAGCGGCAGCTCGAACGCGCCGGGCACGGGGTAGGCGTCGACGTCCTCCCGCGCGACGCCGTGCCGGACGATCTCGTCGAGGAACGCGTCCCGCGCGCGCTCGACGAGGTCGGCGTGCCAGCTCGCCTGGACGATCGCGATCCGCCGTGTGCGACTCATCGCTCCACGCTATCCCGCGGGGCGGTCGCGGGGCGTGGCGGGTGGATCGGTCCTCGGCCCGGAAGCGCGACGGGGCGGCCCGTGGGCCGCCCCGCAGGGCGCGCCGGCCCGGCGGGCCGACGCGCGAGGGATGCGATCGGGGATCAGGCGGCCGTCGGCGCGCCCAGGATCTCCATCGCGATCTCGGCGGTCTGGGTCGGGGTGCGACCGACGCGCACGCCCTTCGCCTCGAGCGCCTCGGCCTTCGCCTTGGCGGTGCCGGCCGAGCCGGACACGATCGCGCCGGCGTGACCCATCTGCTTGCCCTCGGGGGCGGTGAAGCCCGCGATGTAGCCGACGACGGGCTTCGTGACGTTGGCCGCGATGTACTCGGCGGCCTCCTCCTCGGCCGAGCCGCCGATCTCGCCCGACATGACGATGAGCTCGGTCTGCGGGTCCTTCTCGAACAGCTCGATGACGTCGACGAACGAGCTGCCCGGGACCGGGTCGCCGCCGATGCCGACGATCGACGAGTTGCCGAAGCCCTTCTGGGCCAGCTCGTTGCCGATCTGGTAGGTCAGGGTGCCCGACCGCGACACGACGCCGACGTTGCCCGGCTTGAAGAACGACGCCGGGATGATGCCGACGTTCGCCTTGCCCGGCGACAGCAGGCCCGGGCAGTTCGGCCCGATGATCCGGGTGCCCGGATGGTCGCGCTTGACCTGGTTGTAGAGCTTCAGCTCGTCGTGGGCGGGGATGCCCTCGGTGATGATGACGACGAGCTCGACCCCGGCCTGCGCGGCCTCGAGCGCCGACGCGGCCGCGAACGGCGGCGGCACGAAGATCATCGCCGTGTTGGCGCCGGTCTCCGCGACCGTCGTCTTCCAGTCGGCGAAGACGGGGATGCCCTCGACGTTCTCGCCGGCCTTCTTCGGGTTGATGCCGCCGACGACGTTCGTGCCGTACGCGCGGTTGTTCAGCGTGTGGAACGAGCCCTCGCGGCCGGTGATGCCCGCGACGGCCAGCTTCGTGTTCTCGTCGATGAGGATCGACATGCTCAGGCCCCCTTCGCCAGTGCGACGACCTGCTCGGCCGCACCGTCCATCGTGGTCGCCGCGTGCACGTTGGGCAGCGCGGCCTTCTCGAGGATCTCACGACCCTGGACGTCGTTCGTGCCGTCGAGGCGGACGACGAACGGCACCGTCGGCTTCAGGTCGTTGAACGCCGACACGAGGCCGTTGGCGACCTCGTCGCAGCGGGTGATCCCGCCGAAGATGTTGAAGAGGACGGCCTTGACGTTGTCGTTGGCGAGGATGAGCTCGACCGCCTGCTTCACCTTCTCGGCATCCGATCCGCCGCCGGCGTCGAGGAAGTTCGCCGGGGTGCCGCCGTGCTGGGCGACGACGTCGAGGGTCGACATGACGAGCCCGGCGCCGTTGCCGAGGATGCCGATGTCGCCGTCGAGCTTGACGTACGTCACGCCCTGCTCGGCCGCCTTGACCTCGATCGGGTCGGCGTTGGCCGAGTCGCCGAGGTCGGCGTGGTCGGGGTGACGGAACGCGGCGTTGTCGTCGAGGGTGACCTTCGCGTCGAGCGCCTTGACCTGACGGTCCGGCGTGACGATCAGCGGGTTGATCTCGGCGAGCGACGCGTCCTCCTCGATCCACACCTCGTAGAGCGCGACGAGGGCGTCGGCGACGCCCTCGATGACGTCGTCGGCGGCCTTGCCGTCGGTGGCGACCTTGACCGCCTCCTCCTTCGTGAGGCCGACGAGCGGGTCGATGTGGTGCTTGATGAGCTTCTCGGGCGTCTCCTCGGCGACGGTCTCGATCTCGACCCCGCCCTCGATCGAGAACATGAGGAGCGGCTTCTTCGCCGAGCGGTCGAGCAGGATCGACGCGTAGTACTCGGTGTCGATGTCGGACGCGTGCTCGATCCACACCGTGCGCGTGATGTGGCCCTTGATGTCGAGGCCGAGGATGTTCGTCGCGTGCTCGCGCGCCTCGTCCTCGTTCGCGGCGAGCTTCACGCCGCCGGCCTTGCCGCGACCGCCGATCAAGACCTGGGCCTTGACGACGACGGGGTAGCCGATCTCGTTGGCGGCGGCGACGGCGTCCTCGACCGTCGTCACCGGCTTGCCGTCGGACACGGCCAGCCCGTGCTTGCCGAACAGCTGCTTGCCTTGGTACTCGAGCAGATCCATAGGGTCCGTTCCTGCGTCGTGGGAGGCGCGTGGCGTCACGCCGGGCGCGGCGATCACGCTGGAGGAGGGCGGCCGCGGAACGGGCCGCTCTCCGCGCGCGCATGCTAGTCCCCGGCCCGCCACGGGCGCGCTCCGCACCCCCGATCGCATCCGCCGACCGGGGGGTTGGTCGGGCGGGCCGGTTGCGGGCGACGGTGCGGGAGCGGGTCGCCCGACCGTCGTATGCCGACGGTGGAACGACCCGCTGTCGGCCTGCCGCCCCGGCCGCCCGCCGAGGCGGCCGCGGGCCCGCCCTACGCCTCGGCGATCGCGCCCGACGTCAGCAGCGCGTCGATCTCGTCGGCGGTGAAGCCGGCGTCGGCGAGCGTCGCGCGGGTGTCGGATCCCGGTGCGACGCGGGGGGTCGGGGTGGTGGGGGGCACGCCGCCGAACCGCGGCGCCGGGGCGTTCTGCAGCTCGCCGTCGACGTCGACGAGGGTGCCGCGCGCCGCGTTGTGGGGGTGGTCGGCGACCTCGCCGAGCTCCAGCACCGGGGCGTAGCAGACGTCGGTGCCACCCAGGCGCTCGTCGAGCTCGTCGCGGGTGTACCCGGCGATGATCCCGGCGAGCTTCTCCTTGAGCTCGGGCCACCGCTCGGTGGTCATCTCGTTCCGGCGCAGGTCGTCGTCGAGCTCCAGCCGGTCGCAGAGCTCGGCGTAGAACTGCGGCTCGATCGACCCGATGCTCACCCAGCGCTCGTCCTTCGTGCGGTACACGTCGTAGAAGTGCGCGCCGGTGTCGAGCATGTGGGTGCCGCGGTCGGCGGTGAACCCGCCCTCGTTGCGCAGCCCGTGGAACATCGCCATGAGCGCCGACGCGCCGTCGACCATCGCCGCGTCGACGACCTGGCCCTCGCCGGTCGCGCGCGCCTGGATGATCCCGGCGAGCAGACCGTAGGCGAGCAGCATGCCGCCGCCGCCGAAGTCGCCGACGAGGTTCAGCGGCGGGATCGGGCCCTCGCCGCGGCGGCCGATGGCGTGCAGCGCGCCGGTCAGGGCGATGTAGTTGATGTCGTGCCCGGCGGCTTGGGCGTACGGGCCGTCCTGGCCCCAGCCGGTCATCCGGCCGTAGACGAGCTTGGGGTTGCGGGCCTGGCAGTGCTCCGGGCCGACCCCGAGCCGCTCCGCGACGCCGGGCCGGTAGCCCTCGAAGATCGCGTCCGCGGACTCGCACAGGCGCAGGATCGTCTCGACGCCCTCGGGCGACTTCATGTTCACGGCGATCGACCGGCGGCTGCGGTTGAGGACGCTGTGGGCGAAGCTCGCCATCGGGTTGCCGCCCGGCCGGTCGACGCGGATGACCTCGGCGCCGAGGTCGGCGAGCATCATCCCGGCGAAGGGTCCCGGGCCGATCCCGGCCAGCTCGATGATCCGGACGCCGGCCAGCGGCGCGGTGGGGTTCGGGGCGGTGGGGCTCACGCGGTCGTTCCTCTCCGTGTCGGCTGGCCGTCCAGCCAGCCCTGCTGCGCCGATCGTACGTCCTGACGCGCACGACGGCATCGGACGATGCGACGAACCGCCCGATCGTCGTCGTGCCGCCGCACCGCCGGACCGTCTGGGACGACCCGCCCGCTTCCGTCCCACCCCGACGATCGTCGGGGGTACGCTCGGGCGGTGCGCCAGACCGTCGACCGTCCGACCCTCACCGCCCCCAACGGGTCCCCGCGGCGCGCGGAGACCGCGGAGGAGCGGTGGGCCCGCATCCCCACGATCGTCACCGGCGAGGACTACCTGGCGTCGATCCGGGGCCGCGGCACCGCGCTGTACCTCTTCGGCGAGCGGCTCGAGGAGCCCGCCGACCACCCCATCATCCGCCCGTCGATCAACGCGCTGAAGGCGACCTACGACCTGGCGATCGACGAGCCTGAGCTCGCCACCGCGCACTCGCCGCTCATCGACGCGCCGGTCAACCGGTTCCTCCACGTCGTCGAGGGCCCCGACGACCTCATGGCCAAGCACGCGATGCAGCGGCGGCTCGGCCAGATCACCGGCACGTGCTTCCAGCGCTGCACCGGCCTGGACGCGATCAGCGTCCTGCACTCGGTGACCTACGACGTCGACCGGGTCCACGGCACCCCCTACCACGAGCGCTACCTGCGGTTCCTCGAGCAGGCGCAGCGCAAGAACGTCCTGATCGCCGCCGGGATGACCGACCCCAAGGGCGACCGGTCCAAGCCGCCGCACCGGCAGGCCGATCCCGACCTGTTCCTCCACGTGTCGGGTCGCAACGAGCAGGGCGTGTTCCTGCGCGGGGCCAAGGCGCACATGACCGGCGGCTGGAACCAGCACTGGATCGCCGTGCTGCCGACGATGAACCTGCGCGAGGAGGATCGCGACTACGCGGTCGTCGCGATGGTGCCGGGCGACGCCGAGGGCCTGACCTACGTGTACGGGCGGCAGGCGTCCGACACGCGCGCGATGGAGCCCGGCACGATCGACAAGGGCAACGCGTGCTTCGGGGGCCAGGAGGTCCTGGTCCACTTCGACGACGTGTTCGTGCCGTGGGAGCACGTGCTGCTCGACGGGCAGACCGAGGTGGCGCAGACGCTCGTGTCGCGGTTCACCGCCTACCACCGCGCGAGCTACGTCTGCAAGACCGGCCTGGGCGACGTCATGACCGGCGCGGCGGCCGAGATCGCCGACCAGAACGGCGTCGTCGCCGCGGCGCACGTGCGCGACAAGCTCGTCGAGATGGTCCACCTCAACGAGACGATCTACTCCAGCTCGATCGCGTCGGCGGCGCGCGCGACGAAGCTCGACTCGGGCATCTGGATGAACGACGAGATGCTCGCCAACGTCTGCAAGCACAACGTCACGCGGTTCCCGTACGAGATCGCGCGGTTGGCCCAGGACCTGGCGGGCGGGATCGTCGTGACGATGCCGTCCGAGGCGGACTACCGGTCCGAGGAGATCGGCCCGCTCCTTGAGCGGATGCTCGCCGGCCGCGAGGACGTGTCGACCGAGGACCGGATGCGGATCCTGCGGTTGATCGAGAACATGACCCTGGGCCGCAACGCCGTCGGCTACCTCACCGAGTCGCTGCACGGCGCCGGGTCGCCGCAGGGCCAGCGGATCCAGATCCTCCGCGGGGCGCGGCTGGAGGAGAAGCGCGGCCTGGCCCGCACGCTCGCGGGGATCGAGGACGCGCCGCCCGCCTGAGGCCGCGGTCGACGGGCCGGACTCGAACCCGGCGCCGGCGGCCGATGATTCACGGCGGGGCGGGTGGTCCCTAGTAGCGTGCCCGCAGCCATGTCCGAGACGCCCATCATCGAAGCCGAGGGGCTCACCCGGTCGTTCGGGGACGTCAAGGCGCTGTCCGGCGTCGACATCTCCGCGCCCGCCGGGTCGGTCCTCGGCCTGCTCGGCCCCAACGGGGCCGGCAAGACCACCACCGTGAGGATCCTCACGACGTTGCTGACCCCCGACGGGGGCAGCGCCCGCGTGGCGGGGCTCGACGTCGTCCGCGACGCCGACGAGCTGCGCACGAAGATCGGCCTGGCCGGCCAGTACGCGGCGGTCGACGAGTACCTCACCGGCCGCGAGAACCTGCGGATGGTCGGTCGGCTGTACCACCTGCCGACGTCCGAGGCGCGCGCCCGCGCGGACGAGCTGCTCGAGCAGTTCTCGCTCACCGACGCCGGCGACCGGGTCGCCGGTGGGTACTCCGGCGGCATGCGCCGTCGGCTCGACCTCGCCGCCGCGCTCGTCGCGCGTCCGCCGGTGCTCTTCCTCGACGAGCCCACGACCGGGCTCGATCCGCGGAGCCGCCTGGCGTTGTGGGAGACGATCGAGGAGCGCGTCGCCGACGGCACCACCGTGCTGTTGACCACCCAGTACCTCGACGAGGCCGACCGCCTGGCCGACCGGATCGCGGTCATCGACCACGGCCGCGTCATCGCCGAGGGCACGTCGGACGAGCTGAAGCGTCGTGTCGGCGGCGAGCGGGTCGAGGTGACGCTCACCGACCCGTCGCAGGCGGCGGCCGCGGCCGAGGCGCTCGCCCCGATCTCGGACGGGCACGCGTCCCCGGACGCCGCGTCGACCGACCGCGACGGGGTGCTGCGCGTGCCGTTGCGCTCCGACGCCGGCGGGGTGGCCGCGGCGGTCCGGCGCCTGGACGCCGCGTCGGTCGGGATCTCCGACATCGCCGTGCACCGTCCGACCCTGGACGACGCGTTCCTCACCCTCACCGGCCGACCGGCCGAGGAGGTGATCGCCGAGAACGGCGAGCTGCGACAGGAGGCGGACCGATGAGCCTGCGCTGGACCATCGCCGACACGCTCGTCCTCGCCGGACGGCAGCTGCGGCGCATCCCCCGTCAGCCCGACCTGCTCATCGGCTACACGGTGCAGCCGATCATGTTCGTGCTGCTGTTCCGCTACGTCTTCGGCGGCGCGATCAGCACCCCGGGCTACGACAACTACGCCCAGTTCCTCATGCCGGGCATCATCGTCCAGTCGATCGCGTTCGGCGGGTTCGTCACCGCGCTGGCGGTCGCGGACGACATGAGCAAGGGCCTGATCGACCGGTTCCGGTCGTTGCCGATGTCGCGGATCGCGGTCCTGGCGGGCCGGTCGATCGCCGACATCGCGCTCAACGCGCTGCAGCTGGCGGTGCTCATCGGCGTCGGCCTGGCGGTCGGGTTCTCGTTCGGGACCGACGTCGGCCGGGTCGTGCTGGGGCTCGTCCTGCTGCTGGCGCTCGGGTACGCGTTCAGCTGGGTGTTCGCCCTCATCGGCCTGAGCGCCGGGTCGGCCGAGACGTCGAACGCGATCGGGTTCACGGTGATCTTCCCGCTGACGTTCGCGTCCGGTGCGTTCGTGCCGCCGGCGACGATGCCCGACGGCCTGCGCGAGTTCGCCGAGGCCAACCCGTTCACGACGTTCGTCGACGCGGTCCGCCACCTGTTCATCGGCGGCGAGGCGGCCCCCGCGAACAGCGACGTGTGGATGGCGTTCGTCTGGGTCGTCGTCATCACCGTCATCGCCGCGTTCCTCGCGGTGCGGAAGTACCGCTCGGTGTCGGCGGGCTGACGCGGGGCGGGGCGGGGCGGGGCGAGGCGCGGGGCGACGGCAGGGCGCGGGGCGTCGCTGACGTGGAGACCCCCACCCCGTCGCCGGCGGTCTTCCCCCTCGACGTCGGGATTCGACGTCCAAGCGGCGCACCGTCGCGAACGCCGGCGGGTGATCCACCAGGACCACCCCACGGTGCCGCCGGTGCGCCTCCCCGCCGCCGGCGCGTCGTCCCTACGCGCTAACCGTCCGTCTCGCGCCCCCGCGCCATGCGATACCCGACCCCACAGATCGCGCATACGGCGTACACACTGTCATACTGGGCCCCATGGCGTTGCCGAAGACCATCGAGTTCGTGACCATGGACGTCTACGGGACGCTCATCGACTGGGAGTCCGCGATCGTCGACGCGTTCCAACGCGAGGCCGGCAAGGACGGGTTCACGATCGACAAGGACCGGCTCCTGGCGTCGTTCCACGAGAAGCACCGCGAGGTCGCCGCCGGCAGCTACGAGCTCTACGCCGAGGTGCTCCGTCGCACCGCCCGCGAGGTCGCCGCCGACCTCGGCTGGGACGACCTGAAGCAGGAGCCCGCGCGCGCGAACTTCCTGCCGGACTCGGTCATCCGTTGGCGTCCGTTCCGCGAGACGATGCCGCAGCTGCGCAAGCTCGGCAAGGAGTTCAAGACCGGGCTGGTGTCGAACATCGACGACAAGCTCCTGGGGCAGACGCGCCGCCACATCCCGCACGACTTCGACCTCGTCGTCACCGCCCAGCAGGTCCGGTCGTACAAGCCGGACGCGGCGCACTTCACCGAGATCGCCCGCCGTTACGGGTCGAAGAAGAACTGGGTCCACATCGCGTCCGGGTACCACACCGACGTCGCGCACTGCGTCAAGGCGAAGATCCCCGTCATCTGGGTCAACCGCCACGGCGAGGAGCTCGAGCCCAAGACGAAGGGCCCGACCGTCGAGGTCCGCACCCTGCTCGACGCGGTCCGCGAGCTGGGGCTGAAGTAGCCCCACCGGGCCCCCGTGGCAATCTGGGCGGATGCGCGCGCTCGCCGTCCACCCGGATGTCCTCGTCGTCGTCTCCCGCGTGTGGCAGACGACGGCGGCGCTCGTGCGGGCGCCCGCCGCGGAGGGCTCCACGCCGGCCGCCGCGGCGTCGCCCGCGTCCGGCGCCGGTGACGGTCCCGCCCCGTCCGCCCCGCGCGAGGCGTTCCTCGTCGACTCGCCGGTGTACCCGGACGAGCTGGAGCTCACCGCGCAGGTCGCGGGGCAGGCGGGGTTCGCGGTCGCGGGGTTGCTCGCGACCCATGGCGACTGGGATCACCTGCTCGGTCGGTTGGCGTTCCCGGACGCGGCGCTCGGGGTGGCCGAGACGACCGGTGCGCGACTCACCGCCCGGCCGGGCGACGCGGCCCGCGAGCTGCGGGCGTTCGACGCCGAGCACTACGTGCGCCGCGACCGGGGCCTGGGGCTGGGCGAGCTGCAGACCCTGCCGGTCCCGGGCCGTCTGGCGCTCGCCGGGGGTGGCGACGACGCCGCCGATCACGAGCTGGAGCTCCACGCGACCGACGGCCATACCGCCGACGGGATGGCGGTGTGGGTGCCGTGGGCGCGGACGCTCGTCTGCGGCGACTACCTGTCGCCGGTCGAGATCCCGACGTGGCACGAGGCGGACGGGTCGCGCAGCGCGTACCGGACCACCCTCGACCGTCTGCGGCCGCTGGTCGAGCAGGCGGATTGGGTGATCCCCGGCCACGGTGGCCCGATCGACGCGCAGCGGGCGCTGGCGATCTGGCGCGAGGACGTCGCCTACGTCGAGGACGGCCGGATGCCGATCGCCCGCAACGACCGCCGCCAGCAGGAGCTCGACCGGGCCAACCGTGCGGTGGGCTGACGGGGCGTCGGGGTCCGGGTCGGCGGCCGGATCCGGCTCCGCGCCACGACCAGCCCCGCGAAGGGCTACCCCTACATCGCCGGGACGTCCGCAGTGCGGCGACTGACGGTCCGCTGACGCCGGGCCGTCGCCGACGACCCGCCACACTGGAGGGGATGTCGTCGTCGCCGTCCGCCGATCCGTGGAGCGCCCTGCTCGCCGGGGGACGCGACGACGGACGGCTCGTCCGCGAGGCGTTCGAGGGGGCCCGGCCGGCGTCGACTGCACCGCTGCCCGACGTGCTCCACCCGGACCTGCGCGACGCGCTGCGTCGCCGTGGCGTCGAGCGGCTTTACGCGCACCAGGCCGCCGCGGTCGCCGTGCCGTCCCCACGCCCGTTCGTCGTGACCACCGGCACCGCGTCCGGCAAGTCGCTCTGCTTCCAGCTGCCGCTGCTCGACGCGCTGCTGCGCGAGCCGGGCGCCCGGGCGCTGCTGCTCTACCCGACGAAGGCGCTGGCGCAGGACCAGGCACGATCGCTCGCGTCGTTCGGCCTAGGCGACCGGCTGCCGGTCGCGATCTACGACGGCGACACCCCGCGCGAGGCCCGCCGCGACGTCCGCACCCGGGCCCGGATCGTCATCACCAACCCCGACATGCTCCACGTCGGGATCCTGCCGCGACCCGACCTGTGGACCGACTTCCTCGTCCGGCTGAGGATCGTCGTCGTCGACGAGGCGCACGTGTACCGCGGCGTGTTCGGGTCGCACGTCGCCAACGTCCTGCGCCGCCTGCGCCGCGTCGCCGCGCGGGCCCAGGGCACGGTGGCGTTGCCGGGCGGGGGACGGGCGGCGCGGCCGGCCCGTCGCCGGGAGGACTTGACGGCGCGCGGCGGCGCCACCGGACGCGACGCGGCCCGGCCCGACGGGACGCTTGGCGATCGTTCGCACGACGTGAACGATCACCAACGGTCCGAGGAGCGGGTCCGCTTCCTCCTGGCGTCGGCGACGATCGCCAACCCCGTCGAGCACGCCGAGGCGCTCACCGGGCTGGACGACGTGACGCTCGTCGACGAGGACGGGTCGCCGTCGGCGGGACGACGGATCGCGATGTGGAACCCGCCGCTGTTCGACGAGGACGACGACCAGCACGCCACCGCCGCGCGGGTCCGGCGCGAGCGCGGGGCCGACGACCCACCGCCGCCGTCCAACCCGGACGTCGAGCTGCTCGACGCGGCCGAGCTCATCGCCGGCCGCCGGCGACGATCCGCGCTGTCCGAGGCGGCCGACCTGCTCGCCGACCTCGTCGAGTCCGGGGCGTCGGTCATCTGCTTCGTCCGGTCCCGCAAGGGGGTCGAGGTCACCGCCGGGCTCACCGCCGACGAGCTGGAGGAGCGCCGCCGGCCCGACCTCGCCGGACGGGTCATCGCGTACCGCGCCGGGTACACCACCGCGCAACGGCACGACCTGGAGCGGCGGCTCGTCGCCGGCGAGGTCCGCTGCGTCGTGACGACGAGCGCGCTCGAGCTGGGGATCGACATCGGCCGGTTGGACGCGAGCGTCGTCGTGACCTTCCCCGGCACCGTCGCGTCGCTCCGACAGATGTGGGGGCGCGCCGGGCGTCGGGCGCGGGGCCTGGCGGTGTACGTCGCCGGGGAGGACGCGCTCGACCAGTACTTCTGCCGGCACCCCGACGACTTCCTCGACCGGCCGGTGGAGGCCGCGATCGTCCGCCACGAGAACGAGCCGATCCACCTGGCGCACCTGCTGTGCGCCGCATACGAGGCGCCGCTCGACGAGCGCGACGAGCCGATGCTCGGGCCGCGGTGGCGGGCGCACGCCGAGGAGCTCGAGCGTCACGGCCTGCTGCGGGAGCGGCGTGGCGCGTTCCGGCCGACCGACGGTCACGCGTTCCCGGCGGGCGAGCTGGGCCTGCGCAGCGCGACCGGTCGCCGGGTCGTCATCGTCGACGGGTCCACGGGCGAGGAGCTCGGTCACGTCGAGTGGGACAAGGCCCCCGCGACCGTGCACCCCGGGGCGGTGTACCTGCACGCCGGGGCGCGCTACGAGGTGCAGGACCTCGACCTGGAGCGCGGGTACGCCGTCGTCGAGCCGTTCTCGGGCACCTGGTGGACGGAGCCCAAGCGCGAGATCGAGATCACCTTCGAGCGGCTCCTCGACCACCGCGTGCTGCGTCCCTGGGCGGGCGGGGGCGGCGGCGGGACCGACGGGGGAGGAGGCATCGACCTGCACCTGGGCGAGGTGACCGTCACCGACACCGTCCTGGCGTACCAGCGGCGACGGGTCGGGTCGGGCGAGGTGATCGACCTGCACACCGTGGACCTGCCGTCGGTGAGCTTTCGCGCCGAGGCGGTCTGGTACGAGCCGGGGCCGGTGATCGGGACCGGAGGACTGGATCCGTCGGCCGACGATCAGGGCGACGGGTCCGGGCACGTGCCGTTCCCGTCGGAGCACGTCCTCGGGTCGCTCCATGCCGCCGAGCACGGCCAGATCGCGGTGCTGCCGCTGCTGGCGATGTGCGACCGCTGGGACGTCGGTGGCCTGTCGACGAACATCCACCCGCAGACCGGCGGGCCGACGATCATCGTCTACGAGGGGCACGTCGGCGGCGTCGGCATCGCCCGCCAGGCGTTCCGCGAGTTCGAGACGTGGACCGACGACGCCCGCCGGATGATCCGCGAGTGCCCGTGCGAGTCCGGCTGCCCGTCGTGCGTGCAGTCCCCGAAGTGCGGCAACCTCAACGAGCCGCTCCACAAGGCCGGGGCGCTGGAGCTGCTGAACCGGGTCGCGGCCGGCGCGTGAGTGTCGCCTTCCGGGAAGGGTGAGTTCAATCCGCGGTCGCGGTCGCGGTCGCGGCCGCCGACGCCGCGCCGGCCGGCAGCAGCTCCAGCTCCGACCGGTCGACGGTCGCCAGCATCCGTCCGTGCTCGCGCGGCGTCCATGGCCAGGCGAGCGGCAGGCCGTCGCCGTCCAGGTACCAGCTGTCGCAGCCGCCGGTCCATGCGGTGTCGCCCATCGCGGCGAGCATCCGAGCGTTGTACGCGGCGGTGACGTCCTCGCGCGGGACGACGCCGCCGACGTCGGCAGCGTCGAGCAGGCCGATCGCCTCGGTGATCCACCGCGCCTGCACCTCGGCGATGGCCACGAGCGACTGGTTGCCGACCGGGCTGTGGGGGCCCAAGAGCACGAAGAAGCTCGGGAACCGGGGAACCGCGACCGTCCGGTAGGCGCGCGGCGTGTCGCCCCAGACGTCGTCAAGCCGGGTGCCGTCGCACCCCACGACGTCGATCGGACGCATGTAGGCGCGCGTGTCGAACCCGGTCGCGAGGACCAGAACGTCCAAGGGATGGTGGGCGCCGTCCTCGGTCACGATCCCGTCGGGGACGACCTCGCGGATCCGGCGGTCGACGAGCGTCACGTCCGGACGCTGGATCGCGTCGTAGTACGACCACGACATGACGAGACGCCGGCACATCGGATCGTCGGCCGGGGTGAGACGCCGGCGCAGCTCGGGATCGCGCACGCGACGCAGGTTCCACCGGCACAGCGCCGAGAACATCCGCCGCTGCAGGCCCGGACGCCGCGTCGCCTCGGCGAACGTCCAGTCGTAGAACCGGCTGTAGCCGCGGTGCGCCAGCCGGTTGAGCCGCGGGAACCGCCGGAACAACGCCGCCGAGGCGGGACGGAGCCTGCGGTTGGGTAGCGGGAGGATCCACTGCGCGGTGCGCTGGAACACCGTGACGTCGGCGGCCACGCCGGCCAGGGCCGGGGTGATCTGGGCGCTCGTCGAGCCGGTGCCGATGATCCCGACGCGCCGGCCGGTCGGATCGACGTCGTGGTTCCATCGCGCGGTGTGGAACGCGGGACCCGCGAACCGGTCCAGGCCGGGGATGTCGGGTACGACGGGGTGGTGGAGGATCCCGCAGGCGGTGACGAGCGCGCGGGCGGTGATCGTCCCGCCGTCGCGCGTGGCGACCCGCCAGCGGTCGCCCGCCCAGCGCGCCTGCGTCACCTCGACCCCGAACCGGGTCCGCTCGAGCAGGCCGTGATCGCGCGCGACGCCCTCGAAGTACGCGCGGATCTCCGCGCCGCCGGGAAGCCATGTGCTCCACGCCGGGTTCGGGGCGAACGAGAAGCAGTAGCAGCGCGCGACAACGTCGCAGGCCACCCCGGGGTACGTGTTCTCGCGCCAGGTCCCGCCGACGGCGTCGCCCTTCTCGACGATCAGCAGGTCGTCGATCCCGGCCCGCCGCAGCGCAACGCCCATCGCGATGCCGGACATCCCCGCGCCGACGATGAGGACGTGGACGTCGGTCGCGTGTTGCGATCCACTCATGGGCCGACGATAGAAACCGGACGGCCATCCTGTCAATGTGGACCGGGCTAGGCCGAGGGCCGCCGTCGCAACACCGGCCAGCATCAGGACGTCACGACGAGCAGTGATCGGCGCGTCGGTTGGTGACCGCCGACCGTGCCCCCGTCGATCAACCGGTCAAGCGTCCGGTCTATCGGAACGCCGGCCGCGCCGCTCACCGATCGCCCGGGCGAACGATCGGCGCGCCAGGGCCCAGGTCGCATCGTCGTGGCGCGTTCCCGGGGGGTCCAGCAGGGCCAGTCCGCGCACCGTCGCGGTGACGAGCCGCACCAGCGTCTCGGTGTCCTCGTCCGTCGGCAGGTCCCACGCGGCGAGGGTGATCGCCGCGATCTCGAGGTTCGTCGCGGCGACGATGCCGGCGAGCCGCTCGTGGAGCACGGCGTCGTCGCGGGCCTCGACCTGCGCGGCGAGGAACCCGCGGTACAGCTCGTCCCGGAAGATGCCGTAGACCGCGTCCAGCACCTGTCCGTCCCGGTCGGGACCGGATGCCCGGGTAGCCACGTCGCGCAGCGTCCGCATCGCGGCGGCGACGCCGTCCTCGATCGCGGCGACGACGAGGTCGCCCTTGCGCGGGAAGTAGTGCAGGACCGCCCCCCGCGACACCCCGGCCCGCTCTGCCACGCGCGCGAAGGTCATGGCGGCGAAGCCCTCCGCCGCGAGCACGGCGAGGGCGGCGGCGGTGATCGACGCACGCGTCACCGCCCGGCGCTCGGCCTGGGTGCGGCGCGCCGTGGGCGTGGACGGGGGAGGCACCGGCGGGAGGCTAGCGCCCCTGCCTCGCGCGATCCGTCGTGCAGGATCGGCCGAACCTGCAGCGAACCTGCACGATCGCCACGCTCGGGGGCCGCTGAACCTGCAGCGAACCTCCAACCGGGCCCGGTGGGGTGCGTCAGCCGCCAGATTCACCGGGCCATGTCGCGGGCACAACCACGCACCGGGAGCCCTGCCCGGCTCCCGATGCTCACGGCAGCGGTGTTGGTTGCCGCCGTTGCGCTGCCGTGCGTCGACGTCGGTGCGGAGGCCCAGGCGGCCACCGCACCGACGTCGACGGGGACCGGTTCGGGCTCCGTCGCCCCGGGGACCGGACTGACGACCGCGTCGGCCCCGGCCGCCGCGCCCACCACGTCCGGTCCCGCCGCCGGATCGGGTGGCACGATCGCCAAGCTCACCCCTGCGCGCGTCCGCGCCAAGCTGACGCGCTTCTCGATCTCCCGCGCGACCTGGCCCGTCGGGGGCAAGGCTCCCGTGGTCCGCTTCCGGATCGACGCGCGCCGCCGGACCGTCGCGCGCGTCCAGCTCCGGTACGAGGACCGCAGCACCCACAAGCTCGTCATGCGGCAGGACCTGGGCACCGTCCAGTCCGGCACGACCGTCCGCCAGCCGGTGGACGCCGAGATGGCCGCCCGGCCCGGTCGGTATCGCGTGCGCGTGATCGCGGTCGACACCACCGGTCACCGCGCCCGTCGTCGTGGCGTGCCCGTCGCCCGCAACCTGCGCGTGCGAGAGCGGCGCTCCGCGACCAAGCCCGCGACGCCGAAGGCCACTCCCGGGCCCGGCGGCCACGTCTTCCCGGTGCAGGGTCGTTGCAACTTCCGCACGGTGTCGGGCCAGCGGTTCCAGGCCGGACGGGGCGGCGGTCGCGCCCACAACGGGCACGACATCGGAACGTTCGACGCCTACCCGCCCGCCGTCGCCTACACCGCGGGAACGGTGTCGCGCACCTGGTGGGACGACGGCGGGGGTGGGTGGACGCTCGTCATCGACGGTGACGACGGCCGCGCCTACGGCTACCTGCACCTCAAGCCCGGAACGATCGTCGTCAAGGCCGGCCAGCGGGTGGCGGCCGGCCAGCACGTCGCCGACGTCGGCCGCTCGGGCGGCAACTACGATCCGCACCTGCACTTCGAGATCCGGCCGATCCCGTGGGCCGACAACCGTGCCCGGGCGATCGATCCGCTGCCGCTCCTGGCGGCGCTGCCGCATCCCTGCGTCGACTGACGGGTGCGATCCGCGGGCGCCGGGTGCCCGCCGGCGCCGGGCCCGTCGCGCGCGCGACGCCGCACCCCACCCGGGCACCCGATACCCTGTCGGACCGCGGCGAGATAGCTCAGCTGGTAGAGCACACGACTGAAAATCGTGGTGTCCCGGGTTCGAGTCCCGGTCTCGCCACTCCGGAAAGGCCCTGCACGAGCGGGGCCTTTCTCGTTCTCGGGGTGAGGGCGATTCGAGCGGCGAGGGTCGCGTTCTCGGGGTACGCGAGTTGCACTTCGGGGTCGGCCGCGCTCCGAGCACCGCAGCTCGGGCCGTTCGCGTCGCCCGCCTGGTGGACATCGAAGCGTGCTTCGACCCGCTCCCGGTACTCCCCGACGAGGCGCGTGCGTGGGGACTCCTGGTGACCGTTGCTGGCGAGCGCGGTCTCCAGCCTCGCCGCCGTCGATGGATCTGTTGATCGCCGCGGCGACTCGCGTGCACGAACTCACGCTGTTCACGCGCGACGACGACCGTGTGCCGGTGGCGATCACGTCCTGATACGGCAACGTGGTCCGTATCCAATCAGATACACTGGCCGGGTGATCGCAGCCGATCTCCTCACCCGTGCCCGTCACGCGGCGGGCGTCTCTCAGGAGGTCTTGGCCAAGCGTGCTGGCACCTCCCGTCCGACCCTCTCGGCCTACGAGCATGGTCGTAAGTCGCCGAACGTGGAGACCGCCGCGAGGATCGCGGGCGCCGCCGGTTTTGATCTGGCGCTCCAGCCGCGGATCGAGTTCGTCGAGCACCCGATCGGCCATGGCCGCACGGCGATCGTCCCGACCGTCCTTCCCCGGCTCTCCCTCGACCACGCGTTCGCGGAGATCGAGCTGCCGCTGCACCTCAACTGGTCGGAGCCGGGTCGCCGGTTCGATCTGCGTGATCGCGCCGATCGCGCACGGGTCTACGAGACCGTTCTGCGTGAGGGCGCCAACGAGGACATCCTGCGCTACATCGACGGTGCTCTGCTGGTCGACCTGTGGGACGAGCTCGTCGTCCCTGACGCAATCAGGACGGCGTGGGCGCGCGTCGTCCAACCGGCCGTGACCGCGACACCGGCGGCGTAGCGTTGGACGCTTCGGCCCTCACCGAGTTTCAGCGCGAGGTCGCCCGGCTGTTCTTCTCGCTCCCCGAGTCCGACGGTTACCTCCTGGCCGGCGGTGCTGCGTTGGTGGCCAGCGAGCTGACGGACCGACCGACCCAAGACCTCGATCTGTTCGCGCACGCGCCGATCGACTCGGTGCGCACCGGACGGGACGCGCTCCTCGGAGCGATCGCGGCCCGTGGCTGGGCAGCGACCACGATCCGCGACACGACGACGTTCTGTCGCTTGGTCATCCACGGACCCGACGATCTCCTCGTCGACCTCGCCGTGGACTCCACGCCCACATCGCCGCCGACCGTGACCGTGCTCGGTCCAACGCTCGCTCCGGTCGAACTCGCTGCACGCAAGCTCCTCGCCCTCTTCGGCCGGGCTGAGGCGCGCGACTTCGCTGACGTCTTCGTTCTCATGCAGCGCTTCAGCAAGCAGCGGCTCCTCACGGAAGCCGAACAGGTCGACCCTGGGTTCGACCGGCGGGTGCTCGCCCAGATGCTCGCCACGCTCAGCCGCTTTCGAGACGACGAGCTACCCATCGAGCCCGAGCTCGTCGCCACGATGCGCGGGTTCTTCGCTGCGTGGGCGGCCGAACTCGCCGCTGTCTAGCGCGAGGACCGTCTCCGCTGCTTGCTCGGGGCGGGCGCGACCCGGCTGAGCCGATCGACCTCGTGCACGTGCCTGCGTAGTGGCGCTTCGGGCATCGGGCTTCATCCCCGGTGACCCACAGCCACGACAGGAGCGCTTCGCTTCCTGCGCCGGCGGGGCTCTGTTGCGCCCCGGGTCAGCCGCCGGTGGGCAGGTAGCCGAGCGCCGCCGCCAGCTCACGCGCTCGATCGCGCCGAGCACGCAGTCGATCATCCTCGGGGCGATCACCGGCGTCGGCGGTGGGATGGTCCGCGACCTGCTGCTGCGCCAGGTCCCCAACGTCCTGCGCGCAGACCTGTACGCCGTGCCGGCGCTGCTCGGGGCGACGGTCGTCGTCGTCCAAGAGGCCGGGGCCGAGACCTGGCTGTTCCCGCTCGTCGGTGTCGTGTCGTGCGTCGCCGTCCGGCTCGTCGCGGTGCGTCACGGGATCGGACTGCCGATCGCCCCCAGCGAGCGCCGGTCCGACCCACCGCCGGACGAGTGACGCCCGTGGCCGGACGCCCGCCGCCACGACGCCGGGTACGCCCACGACCCCCGGCCCGTCCGGTCGACGTCGCCAGACGCGACCTCGGTGCGGGCGCCGGGCACTGGTAGGTCGGGGACTCGTACCGGCCGCACCGCGCCGGCCTGCCGCTACGTGGCGTCGGCGTCGGACAGCGGCAGCAGGCGCGCGGTGGCGTAGCCGTCGGGGCCACGGCGGTCCGGGTGGGTGAGTCCCTCGACGACGATCCGGCGGGCCTGCAGGATCGTCGCCGAGATCGCGTCGTCGTCGAGCGACGTCCCGTCGCCGCGCAGCGTCAGGGCGACATGCCGTTCCACGCGCCGAACAGCAGCCGCGACGTGAGCTCGGGATCGACGTGCGGTGCCGCCTCGCCGGCGTCGACCGCGGCGCGGGTTCGCGTGCGCCGGATCGCGACGCGGCGGGTCGGGATCCGGGAGTGCCCACTCCCGCGCGTGATGGCAGCCGCGCCCCCGACGGACCCTCCGGTACTCCGGGAATCCATCGATGTTCGATCATGAATCTCCTTACAGGTAGAGCGGGTGGCACCGTCCGGGTCCGGCGCGAGCGTCGGGGTCCTGCGACGATCGCCCGATGACCACCGCCCGGCACCGGCGCAGCGCCGGACTCCTGCCCTACCGCCGGGATCCGGACGGGTTGCGGGTGCTCGTCGCCCACATGGGCGGGCCGCTGTGGGCGCGCCGTGACGAGCGGGCCTGGTCGATCCCCAAGGGCGAGCACGGTGGCGACGAGGAGCCGCTGGCGGCGGCCCGCCGCGAGTTCGCCGAGGAGCTCGGCCTGCCGGCCCCGGACGGCCCGACCCTCGACCTGGGCGAGGTCCGTCAGGGATCGGGCAAGCGCGTGCGGGCGTGGGCGGTCGCGGCCGACGTCGACCCCGACGCGATCGTTCCCGGCACGTTCGAGATGGCGTGGCCGCCCCGCTCCGGTCGCACGATCGTCGTGCCCGAGGTTGACCGTGTCGCGTGGATGACCGTCGACGAGGCCCGCCCGCGCCTGGTCGCGGCGCAGGAGGCGTTCCTCGACCGGCTGGTGGAGCACCTGGACGGCGGGGCCGGGCGCGACGCGCCGTCCTGACGGTGCCCTGTCGCAGGGGGCGGATCCGCGTCACCTGCACGGTCGATCGACCAGACGCCGGACCCGCGACGGCGGGTGGTCGATCCACCGTCGCATGAACGGTCGATCGACCAAGAGCCGGGCCGGCCACGACCGGTGGTCGATCTACCGGGCGCGGTCTCCACCGGAGCGCCGTCGCCCGCCCCTACGACCCGGGTGGCCGACCGCCCCTACGACCCGGGTGGCCGACCGCCCCTACGACCCGGGTGGCCGACCGCCCTTACGACCCGGGTGACGGGCCCTACAACCCGGGCCACCGCCCCTACGACCCGGGCGACCGCCCTACGACTCGGGCAACCGGCCCATCGCCGCCCAGGTCGCCCCTGCCACGCCGCGCGCGAACGCCGCGTCCTCGGCGGGCGGCCGGGTGGCGACGTGCATCGACACCGCACGCTCGGTCCCCCACGCGATCCACTCCGCGGCGGGGCCGGCGTCGATCGACCGGTGGGCCGCCCCGGCCGCCTGGTCGCGCTCGATGCGCCGCCGGATCGACGCCGCGAACTCGACGATCCTCTCCTGCCAGAACCCGTCGACGTCCGGCTCGTACCCGGCCACCTCGACCACCGCGCGCAGCAGCGGCGCGTGCGCCCGGTACTCGGTGACGTGGTGCAGGACCACCGCGTCGAGCTCGTCGCGGGTGCCGTCCTCGTCGACCCACCGGGCGGCGCGGTCGAACAGCGTCGCCGTGGCCGACTCGGTCAGCGCGATGAGCAGCGCGACCTTGTCGGGGAAGTGCCCGTAGAACGTCGATCGGCCGATGCCGGCCTCGTCGGCGATCCGCCCGACCGGCAGCGCCGTGAACGACTCACCGGCGACGAGCAGCCGCTCGACGGCGTCGCGCACGCGACCGGCGATCGCGTCGCGACGGTCGCGCCCGCCGGCCGGGCGTCGGGTCACCGACGGCATCTCAGACCGTCCTCTCGCCGTCGAGGCCGCTCACGCGTCGGATCCCTGCACGCGGTTCCACTCGATCCACCCGGTGCCCTCGCGCCCGTCCTCGTCGGTGACGCGGCACATCGCCCGCGGGAAGTGACTGACCCGCCCGTCGGGGGCGTCCATGCGCAGGGCGCCCCAGGCGAGCGGCTCGACGGTGACCTTCGGCAGGCCCGGCCCGTGGTCGAGGACCGCCCGCTCGGTCAGCCCGTCGGCGCGGGACTCGTAGGACGAGTCGGCGACGGTGATCTCGGTGAGCTCCCCGTCCCGCTGCACGTACCCCATGCCCTGCCCGGGGATCCGCGGCACCGTCACCAGGTGGGTGTGGGTGCCGTCGGCGAGGTGCAGGCCGCTCCACATCCAGTCGACCGCCCACCAGTCCCGCGTGCCCCACGAGTGGTCGCGCTGCCCCGGACCCTCGAGCGTCAGCTCCTCGTCGCCGACCCGCACGGTGCCCGTCACCCGGCACGGGATCTCGTACCGCGACCCGCGTCGCCACCGGTACGGCGTACCGGCGGTGTGCCACGTCAGGTCGATGTCGATCTCGACCGGCTCGCCCTCCTCGTGGCGCAACGGCGCCGACGGGTCGTCGTGGGAGCGGGCGGTCCCGCGCACCGTCACTCGATAGCGCTCCAGGGGCACCTCGCAGTGGTGCTCCACCTGCAGCCCGGGGACGTCGATCGCGTGCGACGGGTCGTCGAGGGCGGGCAGCGGGAAGTGCCCGACGAGCATCGTCGAGGGCCGATCGGGACCGCAGACGCAGGCGGTGAACAGCGCCTCGTCGCGGTTGGGCAGGCGGCCGATGCGCGTGTACACGCCCAGGTCGGCGGCGTCGGACACGGCGTCGAAGTACCACGACTCGTTCCACCACTCCTCGGGCCCCGGGGCGTGGGCCCCGTCGTCCTCGGGGTCGGGACGCAGCGGCTCGGGCACGGCGTCGTCGGCGTCCGGCAGCAGCGCGACGGCGTCCAGGTCGATGACCTGCTGGGCGTTGCGGGCCAGCCACCGCATGAACATCTCGTCCCCGCGCTCGGTCCGCTCCACCACCATCGACGCGACGATCGTCATCACCAGGCCGAAGAACGTCGACTCGCGGTATCCCTCCCAGCACTCCTCCCAGGTGAAGCCCGTCACCCCCTGACCGAGCACCTCGTCGTGGTACAGCCGCACGAGCGACTCCTCGTGCTCGCGGCGGTCCTCGTCGGTGAGCGCCCCGCCGACGAAGTACGCCGCGTCGGTCATCGCCGGGCCCCACGCCATCGTCTGCCAGTCGACGACGGTGCAGGCGCCGTCGCGGAAGAGCAGGTTGTCGAGGCGGAAGTCCCCGTGGACGAGGCCCATCGGCGGGCGTCGCGCCGCCGTCCAGGCGTCGGCGACCGCCACGAACCGCCGGCAGACCTCCTGGTGCTCGGGCGCGATACGGTCGCCGTAGCGGTCCAGGAACCCCGGCAGCAGCTGGGCGAGCAGGTCCTGGGTCAGCGGGTTGGGCAGGTTGAGGAACGGCTCGGTGCCCAGCGCCAGGTCGCCGAGCACCGGGGCGTGCAGCCGCGCGAGCGCGAGCATCGCGGCGCGGGCGTCCTCGATCCCGCAGCCCGCGATCTGGTCGCCCTGCGTCGCCCCGACGACGTCCTCCAGCACGAGGGTGAACCAGCCGTCCTGCTCGTCGTACTCCGCCAGGTGGCACCGGGGCAGGGGGCCGCCGATCCGCTCCGCCATCTCGCGGTAGAACGAGATCTCGCGGTAGTAGGCGCCCATGCCGACCCCGGTGCCGCGACTGTTGGGGTCGGCCGACGCGACCTTGACGACCACGGTTCCCGGCTCGCCGTCGACGGTGAAGCGGACCCGATGGCTCTGGCTCATCTGGCCCGTGCCGATCGCGGTCGTGGAGTCGACCTGCAGGCCGGGTCGGCCGAGGACGTCGGCGAGCCAGGTCGACGTGAGCTCGTCGACGGTACGGAGGAGCGCAGGAGAGATCATGCGACATCTTGTCCGACACCCTGTCGCCAACGCAAGTCCGATCGCGAAGGTAGAATCATTCTCTCGTTCTACCTTCTACCTCCGTGGAGGTCGTGATGGCCATCAACATCAAGGACCCCGAGACCGACCGGCGCGCGCGCGAGCTCGCCGCGCGGACCGGCGAGTCGCTGACCGCGGCGGTGCGCACCGCGATCGACGAGCGCCTGGAGCGGATCCGCGGCCGCCGGGTGACGCCCGATCTGGCAGCCGAGCTCGACGCGATCGCCGAGCGCAGTGGGGCGTTGCCGGTGCTCGATCGGCGGACGGCGGACGACATCCTGGGGTACGACGACGACGGCCTCCCCTCCTGATGGTCATCGACACATCGGCGCTGGTGGCGATCCTGCTCGACGAGCCCGATCGCCGCCGGTTCACGCAGGCCATCGCGCGTGCGCCGATCCGGGTGCTGTCCGCCGCCACGCTGGTGGAGGCGGGGATCGTCATCGAGGCGCGACTCGGTGAGCCGGGCGGCCGCGAGCTCGACCTTCTCCTGCACCGCGCCGACGTCGAGGTGCTCGCCGTCGATGACGGCCAGGCCGCACTGGCCCGGTCCGCGTGGCGGCGCTTCGGCAAGGGACGCCACCCCGCGGCCCTGAACTACGGCGATTGCTTCTCCTACGCCCTGGCGGCGCTGCGCGATGAGCCACTCTTGTTCAAGGGCGACGACTTCGCCGCGACGGACATCCGGTCCGCGTTGACCTGATCGGCTGACGGACCCGGAGCGCGCCGCCTCAGGGCCGGCTGTCGGATCCCGGGCGCGCCGGGCACAATCGTCCGATGGCCGGTGAGCGCGTGCTGATCCCCTTCCCGGACGTCGCCGACGTCGCCGGACCCGGGTGGCCGTTCGGGCTCGACGTCACGGTGTGGGACGGTGCGGGCGACCCGCCGGCCGATCTGGACGGCGTCGCGTTCTACGCCCTGCCGTACGGCGAGCCGGCTGGGTACGCGGTGCTGGACCGGCTGCTCGCCGGGCCCGACCTGCGGGTGGTGCAGAGCCTGCGCGCCGGGGTCGACGAGCTCGTCGGGGTGGTGCCCGCCGACCGGACGCTCGCCAACGGTCGTGGGCTGCACGACGCGTCGACCGCCGAGCAGGCGATCGGGATGATCCTCGCCGCCCAGCGCGAGCTGCCGCGGTGGCTCGACGCGCAGCGCCGCGGGACGTGGGACCAGGAGTTCACCGGGTCGCTCGCCGACCGCCGGGTGCTCCTCGTCGGGGCCGGTTCGATCGGGGGCGCGATCGCCCGCCGGCTCGTGCCGTTCGAGGTGGACCTGACGCTCGTCGCCCGCCGCGCCCGGCCGGCGGAGCGCGTGCGGTCGGTGCAGGACCTCGACGACCTGCTGCCCGACGCCGAGATCGTCGTCCTCGTCCTGCCCGACTCGGCCGAGACCCGGGGGATCCTCGACGCGCGCCGCCTGGCGCTGCTGCCCGACGGGGCGCTCGTCGTCAACGTCGGTCGCGGCCCGGCGATCGACACCGACGCGCTCGTCGCGGAGCTGCGCACCGGCCGGTTGCGCGCGGCGCTCGACGTCGTCGACCCCGAGCCGCTCCCCGCCGGCCACCCGCTGTGGACGACGCCGGGGACGATCATCACCCCGCACGTCGGTGGTGGGTCGGCGAGCTTCGCCCCGCGCGCCCGGCGGCTGCTCGCCGACCAGCTGCGGCGGTTCGCCGCCGGCGAGGCGCTGGCGAACGTCGTGGAGGAGCGGGCGTAGCGGGCGGCCGGCGACGGCGTCAGTCGTCCATCCGGGGGCGCCGCCGCTGCTGCTTGAGCTGGCCGCGGCGGCCCTTCGCCTCGACCCGGCGGCGCTTGGATCCCTTGGTGGGGCGCGTCTCGCGGCGGGGCGCGTCGACGTGCAGCGCCTCGCGGAGCCGTTGCGCCAGGCGCTCCAGCGCGAGCTCGCGGTTGCGCGACTGGCTGCGCGCGTCCTGCGCCACCGCCCGTGCGACCGGACCCAGGCGGTCGATCGCCCGCGCGCGCTGGGCGTCGCTCAGGCCGGCGGCGGTCCGCAGGTCGACCGTCGCCTCGATCCGCGACGCGGTGACGTTGGCGTGCTGCCCGCCGGGACCGGACGAGCGGCTCGCCCGCACGACGACGTCGACGAGCGGGATCCGGACCGATCCGGTGATGCGCAGGTCGTCGGCCACCGTTCGAGGGTAGGCGGTCGCCGGTCCGGCGGGCGGAGCGGGTCGCCCGACCGTCGTGGGGCGACGGCGGAACGACCCGCCGTCGTGGCGGGCCGGCGGCCCGGGTCACGGTCCCCCTGGCGCGCCGGCGTCCGTTCCTGCCAGAATCGGACCACGATGAGCAACCTGCAGCGCCGCTCCGGCAACCGCCTCTCCCGCACGCAGCGCGTGGACCGCATCTACAAGCTGGGCCTGACGTCCGCGGGCGGCGCGGTCGCGCTCGTCGTCGGGCTCGTCATCGGCGCGGGATGGCTCATCGCGCTCGGGCTCCTCGCCCTCGTCGGCGGCGGGTTCCTCCTGCGCAACACGATGCGCTAGCCACTCGCGTCCCGGCCCGGCCTTCCACGAACGCCGGGCGCCGCGGTCGACGTCACGTCGCATCCGGTCCGGGATCCGGTCGCACCACGACCGGTTCCCGGAACGCGTCGCCCGGCCCGTCCGCGTCAGCGCACCCGCACCGTCGTGCCCATCGGGACGCGGCGGTACAGCTCGACGACGTCGTTCGGGTGCATGCGGATGCAGCCGTGGGACGCGCGCGATCCGAGCGACCACGTCTCGGCGGTCCCGTGGATCCCGATCCCGTCGCGCAGGCCGAGCCAACGGGCCTTCAGCGGGTTGTTCGGCGCGCCGCCCGGGATGACCTGGCCGGCCAGCGACCCGGCCCACGCCGAGTTCGGGACGTGCCACGCCGGATTGATCTGCCGCGACGTCACCGAGTAGAAGCCGGCGGGCGTGTCGTGCCCGGCCGCGCCGACGGCGATCTTGTAGGTCTTGACCCACTTCAGCCGCTTGAACAGGCGCAGCTGGAACGTCTTGCGATCGACGGTGACGACCGTGCCGTACTGGCGGCGCAGGCCGTTGGCGGTGACCTTCGGCTTGACGCGGCGGACCTTCTGGACGACCTCCTGGTCCTCGCCGGTCGACGCGACCTTGATCGCGTCGGCCACCGTCTTGCGCAGCTTCGCGCGCTCGACCTTCCACCCGGAGCGGGCGCTGCGCAGGGCGTGACGCTTGATGCGGATGACGACGCGGCCGTCACGGGCCTTGCGACCCATCTTCGACAGCGACGCGATCCACGTGTCGACGGCCTCGGCGTCCCAGCCGACCGGGATCGTCAGCGGCGTCCGCACGCGGGCCCGGATCGCGGCGTCGGCGGCGGCGTCGACGTCCCACCTCCACCCGATCCGGGACGACGAGATCGTGTGCGGACGGCCGGCGATGCGGACGGTGATCGAGCCACCCTTCGGCTTCTGCCGCGCCAGCGGCGTCAGCGCCTGCACGACCTGCTCGCGGGTCATGCCCTGCACGGCGACGCCGTTGACGGTCACGCCGCCCTTGACGATCCGCGGGGCGTCTGGCGCCGGGGTGGTGGGGGTCGTCTCGGTCTGGGCGCCGGCGGTCGACGGGACGGCCAGGACCGTGGTCGCCAGGACGACGGTCCCGGCGGCGCGGAGGGAGCAACGCATCCCACAAGGGTAGGCGGCGTCGGGCGGCGGGGCGTCACCTGCACGGGGGCGTGCGTCCCCCCGGGCGGATCGTGCGGCGCTCAGGTGGACGCGGCGCCGTCGGCGGGGGCGCCGTGGCGGGCGTCGAGCGCGCCGACGAGGTCGACGAGCAGGTCGGCGACGGTCTCGGTCGCCTCGATCTGCGGGGAGTGGCCGACGCCGGGCAGCAGCTCGAGCCGGCCGTCGGGCAGGGCGGCCACGAGCTCCCGGCCCCCGGGGTGCGGCACCATCCGGTCGCGGTCGCCCCACACGACGAGCACCGGGCAGGACACCCGGTCGAACGCGAACGGGTCGTCGAGCTCCTCCATGAGCCGCTGGCCGGTGTGGAGCAGCCGCCGGACGTCGCGACGGGAGTGGAAGTGCGACGCGTGGCGGGTGACGACGTCGCGGCGGGCCCGCATCGGGTGCGCGAACGCCAGCTGGCGGTAGATCTGGCTGATGACCGTGCGCACGAGCGCGACCGGCACCGGGCCCCGGTCGTTGAGGACGTAGCGCAGGAGCTGGTGCTGGTGGATGAGCTGGAACCAGCGGGGGCTGCCGATGCCCGCCGGGGCGATGGCGACGACCGCGGCCGGGTCCGGACGGCGCTCCGCCCGCAGCAGCGCGGTCACCGCCCCCATCGAGTTGCCGACGAGGATCGCCGGCTCGTCCCCGAACAGCGCCCGGGACGCGCCGTCGGCGACGGCGACGAACTGCTCCAGCAGCGGCACGTCGGGCGCGAGCCGGTCCGCGCGACCGAACCCGGGCAGGTCGACCGCGGCGGAGCGCAGGCCGCGACCGGCGAGCTCGGTCATGAGCCCGCGCCAGGTGTCGGCCGAGTCGGAGTAGCCGTGCAGGAGCAGCAGCGGCGGACCGTCGCCGTCACCGGCCTCGAGCACCCGGGTACCGACGCCGTCGACCACGAGCGGACGCTCGGTGATCTCGGCGGCGGACGGCATGGCGCGACGCTAGCAGCGGGGTTCGCCGTCCGGACGTCTGCGTACCGTTGCCGCCATGCAGTCCGAGCAGGTCGAGACCGGGGCCGCGGCGGCCGGTCCCGCGGTCCCGCCGGCCGAGCTCGAGGCCCGGCTCCGGGCGACGATCGCCGGGATCGACGACCCGTGGATCCGCCGGCTGCTCGAGCGGATCTTCGCCGCCGACGGCCCGTTCTGGCCCCGGTTCCTGCGGGCCCCGGCCGCGCGCCACCACCACGAGGCCTACCCCCACGGGCTGCTCGAGCACACCATGCGCGTCACCGACGGCGTCGCGCTGCTCGCGCCCACCATCGCGGGCGTCGACCGGGACGTGGCGGTCGCCGGGGCGCTGCTGCACGACATCGGCAAGGCCGACGCGTACGAGCCCGACCCGGTCGACCCGCAGATGAGCGAGCCGGGGCGGCTCGAGGGGCACATCGTCCTGGGCTACGAGATCCTCCGGCGCGCCGTCGACGACGTCGAGGGGTTTCCCGACGCCACCGCCCGGTCGCTGCGCCACGTCGTCCTGAGCCATCACGGCCGCCTGGAGTACGGCAGCCCGGTCGTCCCGGCCACCCGCGAGGCGATCCTCGTCCACCACGTCGACGACCTGACGGCCCGGATGGGCATCGTCGACCGCCTGGAGCGCGACGCCGCGCCGGGCGCCCGCTGGACGGCGTGGGACCGTGCGGTGGGCGGCGCGGTCCGCCTGGGTCCGGCGCGGTCGACGTGAACGTCGGGTGAACGTCGCGGGCGCGTCGGATTCCCGCACGTTGCGGGAACGGACCGCCGGAACGCCCCGCCCGGCCCGCCGCGCGGCACGCCGCGCCGTAAGGTGTCCCCGGCACGATGGCCAAGGACACAGAGAAGCTGATCAGGCAGCTGTCGTTGATCTCGTACCTCATGGCGGAGCGGCGGCCCGTCACGGCGCCGGAGATCCGGCGCGACGTCGAGGGCTACAGCGGGATGAACGAGGACGCCTTCGCCCGGCGGTTCTACGCCGACCGGGCCGAGCTCGACTCGTTGGGCATCCAGTTGACCATCGAGCGGCCCGGCGACGGGTCGGCCGAGCAGGAGCACTACTCGCTGCGCAGCGAGAACTTCCACCTGCCGCCGATCGCGTTCACCGACGACGAGCTCGCGAGCCTGCAGCTCGCGCTCAACCTCCTCGACGGCGAGTTCGCCTACGCCGAGCCGCTGCGGCTGGCGTTGCAGCAGCTGTCGTGGGGCCGCCCGAGCCCGCTGCAGGGCGGTCCGGGGCTCGCGGCGCAGACCGTCGGCCTGGGCGTCACCGCCAACGTCAGCGGTCGCGACCCGGCCCAGCGGCTGACGAAGGTCGAGTCGGCGATCTTCCGCAACAAGACGATCACCTTCGAGTACCACTCGCTGCACCGCGACACCGTCGAGCCGCGCAAGGTCGACCCGTACCACCTGCTCTTCCGCGGCGGCCAGTTCTACCTGCTGGGCCGCGACCACGAGCGCGACGGACTGCGGGTGTTCCGGCTGTCGCGGATCCGGGACAAGGTCGCCTACGCGACGAAGGCCGAGCACGACTTCCGGCGGCCCGAGGACTTCGACCCGCGCCCGTACGGCGACCGGGCCGACTGGCAGATGTCGGACGCGATCGGCGTCGCCCGGATCCGGATCGCCGAGCGGATCGCGTGGCAGGTGCAGCGCGCCCACGGCCGGCAGGGGACGTTCGCCCCGGTCGACCCCGACGCGGACGCGACCGACGACGGCACCCTGCGCGGCGACGTCGTGTTCGAGACCGAGTACGGGGTGGAGCGGGCGATCCTCGGCTGGGCGATGCGGATCGGCGAGCACGCCGAGATCCTCGAGCCGGCCGCGCTGCGCGACGAGTACGCGCGCCGGGTGGCGCTCGTCCGCGAGCGCCACGAGGGCGCCTTCGCGGTCGCCGACGGACGCCCGTACGTCCCCGAGGAGGTCCCCGGGGCGACGGCGCCCCCCACCCGCGACGGGATCATCCGGCCGGAGCGGTTCGCCCGGCTCGTCACCCTCGCGTCGATCCTCATCCACGCCGGCCGCCGGCAGGAGCGTCCGGCGGTGGCCGAGCTGCTGGCGCGGCTCAACCTCACCGAGCCGGAGCTGCGCGACGACATCAACGTCCTCAACGTCGTGAACTTCGGCGGCGGCTCGTACGTCATCTACGCCGAGGTCACCGACGACGGGTTCGTCGAGGTCGACCCGGAGCCCTACAGCGACCACTTCGCCCGCCCGGCCCGGCTGCTGCCGGTCGAGGCCAAGGCGCTGGTGGCCGCGGTCGACCTCATCGGCGACCACTTCCCCGCCGGGTCGCTCGGCACGGTCCGGGCGAAGGTCGTCGCCGCGCTCGGCGAGGATCCGCTGGAGCACGGCCTGCAGGTCGCCCACGGCGGGGGCGACGACCGCGACCTCGCCCGCCTCGTGTCGGGGGCGATCGTCGAGCGGCGGATGCTGCGCCTGCACTACTACAAGCCCAACGAGGACGAGTTCACCGAGCGGCGCGTGGAGCCGTATGCGTTGATCAACGGCCGCGAGGGCTGGTACGTCGCGACGTACGACCCGCAGCGCGAGGACGTGCGCCACTTCCGCCTGGACCGGATCCGCGACGCCGAGGTCCTCGACGAGCGGTTCGAGCGGCGTCCCGAGGTCGATCCCGTCGCCGACGTGGCGGGGTGGCCGCGCACCGGCGAGCTGCCCGCCAGCCGCACCGCCCGGGTGTGGGTGAGCCCGGAGCGGGCGCGGTGGGAGCGCGAGCGTCGGCAGGTGGCGGAGGAGCTCGACGACGGCGCGGTCGTCATCGAGATCGCGTTCGCCGGGGTGGACTGGCTCGTGCGCGAGGTCCTGACCGAGATCGGGGACCTCGTCGTGCTGGAGCCGCAGGACGCCCGCGACGCCGTCGCGGCCGTCGCGACCGGGCTGCTCGCCGACGCCTGACCGGCGCCCGGGCGGCGCCGGCGCCCCCGGTCGCCGCGGCGTCGTCGCGGGTGGTCCGTCGCGCGCCGTCCCGTGCGGGCCGGCGCGCCGTCCCGACACGTCGACGGGCCCCGCGGTGGCGGGGCCCGTCGTGCCGCGTCCGGGCCGGTGACGGCCCTGCCGCCGGGGTGACGGTCGCCCGTCGCCCCGGCCCGGTCAGCAGGCGACCTGCAGGTGGACCGGCTTGTCGGCGGGGGCGCCGGCGCTGTCCCAGGTGCGGACGAAGACCCCGTTGGGGTTGCCGCCGCGGCGCACGGCCGACGCCTCGCCCGGCGCGGCGGTCGTCGTGTCGCCGCCGGTCGAGACGACGAACGAGCATTCGCGGACGTCGCGGTTGAAGACGACCTCGTACTGCCCGGTGGGAGCGAGCTTGGCCGTCGAGACGGTCTGCGAGCCGCGGGCGAGGGTGCCGTTGGCGCGGACGACGGCCCAGACGTTGACGCCCGGATCGCCCTTGTCGCCCTTGTCGCCCTTCTCGCCCTTGTCGCCCTTCTCGCCCTGCGGCCCCTGGGGGCCGGCGGGCCCGGCCGGCAGCTCCCCGGACTTGAAGTCCTTCGCCAGCAGCGAGCCGTCCTTGACCTTGCTCGACGTCACCGCGTCGGTGCGGATCTTGCTGTTCGTGATCGACTTCGACTTGATGTCGCTCGTCGTCACGCCGGACTTCTTGATCTGCTTGGTGCCGACGCTGTTGTACGGCAGGCTGACGGCGGCGTAGCTCGTGCCGCCCAGGCCGATGAACAGTGCGGCGCCGGCGAGCACGTGGGCGCTCGAGATGCGGCGGCGGCGGGGGGTGGCGTCCTGGTCCTGCGTGGTGGCGTCGCGCTTGGTGAACATCGTGATCTCCTCGGTGTGGTGTGGTGGTCGGACCCGGTGGGAGTGGGTCGTTCCTGCGATGAGAGGAGATTCCCGCGATGCAAGGCCCTGATCCGCGGCGTCGATCACCGTCCGGATGCGTCAGGCGTCACGTTCGCGCCGTGGGTGCGTCAGGCGTCACGTCGGCGTGGTCGGCGGGTGGCGCTGTAGGTTCCGCGCATGTCGCGGCGCGATCAGATCACGATGTCCGAGGCGGAGGCCCTGGCCTTCCTCGACGAGGAGCGCACGCTCGTGTGCGCGACGAACGGGGTGCGTGGCTGGCCGCACCTCATGCCGCTCTGGTACGTCGTCCGCGACGGGACCGTGTGGGCGTGGACGTTCGCGAAGTCGCAGAAGGTGAAGAACATCGAGCGCGACCCGCGCGTGACGATCCAGGTCGAGGCGGGCGAGACCTACCCCGAGCTGCGCGGCGTGATGCTGGAGTGCGAGGTCCGGTTGCACCACGACGTCGAGGACGTCACCGCCCTGGGGCTGGAGATCTTCCAGCGCTACACCCCGCCGAAGGACGGCGCCGCGCCGGACGCGCTGACCGTCGACGCGGTGCGCAAGCAGGCGTCCAAGCGCGTCGGGCTGGAGTTCGTCGAGGTGCGTCGGGCCACCTGGGACCACCGCAAGCTCGCGGCGGGCGTCTACTGAGGGCGGGCGCCGTCGCCCCGCCACGGTCCCGCTAGCCTCTGGCCGCGATGAGCGAACTCAAGGGCCTGATCCTGTCGGGCGGGCGTGGCACGCGCCTGCGGCCGATCACGCACACGAGCGCCAAGCAGCTCGTGCCGGTCGCCAACGAGCCGGTCCTCTTCTACGGCATCCGGTCGATGGTCGCCGCGGGGGTGACCGACATCGGGATCATCCTCAACCCCGAGACCGGCGGCGAGATCCGCGAGGTCACCGGCGACGGGTCGCGGTTCGGGGACGGCGTGTCGATCACGTACATCGAGCAGGCGTCCCCGGACGGGCTCGCGCACGCGGTGCTCACCGCCGAGCCGTTCCTCGGCGACAGCCCGTTCGTCATGTACCTGGGCGACAACCTGCTGCAGGGCGGGATCACCGGCCTGGTGCGGGAGTTCCGCGAGAAGGAGCCGGCGGCGATGATCCTGCTGCAGCCGGTCGAGGACCCACGGTCCTACGGCGTGGCGGAGCTCACCGACGGGCGCGTGACGCGACTGGTCGAGAAGCCGGCCGAGCCCAAGAGCGACCTGGCGCTCGTCGGCGTCTACCTCTTCACGCCGCGGATCCTCGAGGCGGCGAAGGCGATCGAGCCGTCCCCACGCGGCGAGCTGGAGATCACCGACGCGATCCAGTGGGTCGTCGACCAGGGCGACCGGGTCGAGCCGCACGTCGTGCACGGCTGGTGGAAGGACACCGGCAAGCTCGTCGACATGCTCGAGGCCAACCGCCTGATCCTCGACACGATCGAGCGGCGCGTCGAGGGCACGATCGACGAGGGATCCGAGGTGTCGGGCCGCGTGGTGATCGAGCCGGGCGCGACGATCGAGCGGTCGGTGGTGCGTGGTCCGGTGGTCATCGGCGCCGACGCGGTCATCCGCGACAGCTACGTCGGCCCGTACAGCTCGATCGCCGCCGGCGGGGTCGTCGAGCGGTCCGAGGTCGAGCACTCGATCCTGCTGGAGCGCGCGCAGCTCATCGGCCTGGAGGGCCGGATCGAGTCGTCGCTGCTCGGGCGTGACGTCACCGTGCGTCGAGGCGAGCGCACCCCGCGGGCGTACCGGTTCATGGTCGGCGACAACAGCGAGATCGAGATCCTCTGATGCGGACCGGGCCCGACGAGGAGACGGCCGGCCGCGCCACGCGCCGCGCGGGCCGGGGCGAGCGGATCGGAGGCCGCTGATGGGGTTCGTCCGCCACCGCGAGATCCAGCGCCTGGGTCCGAACATGATCATCCGGCCCAACGCCGGGGCGCTCGATCGCGACGAGGTCGACGTCGACGAGCCCGGCGAGCGGCGGCGGCGGATGGTCGTCGTCGGGGCGCTCGGGATGCTCGGGCACCGGGTGGCCGACGTCGCGCGGGTGCACGGGTGGGACGTCGTCGCGATCGACCGGCCCGAGATCGACATCACCGACCTGCACGGCACGACGCTCACCCTGGAGCGCCTGTCGCCGACGGTCGTCGTGAACTGCGCGGCGTTCACCGACGTCGACGGGGCCGAGGAGCAGGAGGACGCGGCGCTCGCCGTCAACGGCGCCGGCGCCGGCAACCTCGCCCGGGCGACCGCGGCGCTCGGCGTCCGGATCGTCCACGTGTCGACCGACTACGTCCTGCCCGGCGACGCCACCGAGCCGTACGCCGAGGACGCCGTCCCGGGACCGACCAACGCCTACGGCCGCACGAAGCTCGTCGGCGAGCAGGAGGTCGCGGAGCACAACCCGGACCACCTCATCTGTCGCACCGCGTGGCTCTTCGGCGCCGGCGGACCGAACTTCATCGACACCATGGTCCGACTGGCGGACGACCGTGACGAGGTGACCGTCGTCGACGACCAGACCGGATCGCCGACGTGGACCGGCCACCTGGCCCCCGCGCTCGTGCGCGCCGCCGGGTCCGACGCCCGGGGGATCGCGCACACCGTCGGGGCCGGGCAGGTCACCTGGCGTGGCCTGGCGGCCGAGACGTTCACGCTCATCGGGTCCGACACCGTCGCCACCCCGGTGACGAGCGACGCGTTCCCCCGTCCCGCCCCGCGGCCGGCGTGGAGCGTCCTGGCGTCCACCCGGTCGGACGTCCCACGGCTGCCGGACTGGCGCGAGGGAGTCAAGGCGCACCTCGCCGAGGTCGGGCGGTTGCGCGAGGCCGCATAGCCCGCCGGCGGGGCGTATACGCCGCACATGGACGAATGTGCCCACCCCCGACGGTGGGTCACCCGGGTGAACTCGCCATCACCTCTGCTCGCAGCCGCGCCCCCACGCCTATGCTGGGCGGTACGTCGCCGGCCCTTGCACGGTCGCGAGCCCGTTCCCCCAGGAGGAGAAGTCGATGCCGACCCTGTCCTTGCGACGCGCCCGATGGGTCGCGTTCCTCGTCGCCACGCTCGCGGCGCTCGCGATCACGAGTCCGGCCTCAGCCGCACCACCCGCCAAGGGGTACACCTGCGAGGCGAAGGGGTTGACGGGTGAGCTCGGCGCCTCCATCGGCCTGCCGCTCGAGGCGATTCCCCTGATCGGCGCGGGCGACATGAACGAGCCGTGCGTCGATGACGCGACGGCGCCGTTGAACGACATCCTCGCGCTGCTCGACCCCCTGGGCATCGAGGTCGGCGCGATCGTCGGCACGACGACGAACCAGCCGACGCGCGGCGTGTCCGAGCAGGAGCCGGTGTCGCGGGTCGACATCGCCGATCTCGACATCTCCCTCCTCGGCGCCGCGGACATCATCCGCGTCGACGCCGTCGAGTCCGAGGCGAGCGCACGCTGCGTCGCCGGCAACCTCCAGCTCGACGCGACCTCGCGGGTCGACGGCATCGAGGTGTTCGGCAATCCGATCGATCCGCTCGACCTCACCCAGCCCGTCGTCGAGATCAGCGGTGGCCTCGCGTCCCTCCCGCTCGTCAACATCATCGTCCGGCTCTACCCCAACGACGAGGTCCGGACCGCCGACAGCGTGACGCGCCGTGCGTTGCGGGTCGAGGTCGTGACCGTCACGACGCTCGACATCCCGCCGCTGCCTCCCGTCCCGGGGCCGGAGATCAAGCTGCTCGAGCTCACCGTCGGCGAGACGAGCGTCCGGGCGTTCGGCGACCCGTGCGACCCGGCGACCGCGCCGACGCTCGGCGTGCCGGACGTCGTCGACCGTGAGATCGGGGCCGACGTCACCGCGCCCGAGGGCACGACGATCACCGCCTGCGAGTTCACCGTGACGCCCGACGGCGGGGCCGCCCAGACGGTCCCCGGCGTCGTCGTCGGCGACCGCTGCACCGCGCCGCTCCCCGCCGGGGACTTCCCGATCGGCGACTACACCGCCACCGTGTCGGCGACGACCGCCACCGGCGGAACCGGCACGAGCGCGCCCGGCGCCTTCACGCTCGGGGGCCCGACCGTCGGCACGCCCGCGCTCGAGAGCGGCCAGGTCGTCGTGCCCGTCGGTCCCGGTGACGGCCAGACCGTCGACTCGTGCACGATCACGATCACCCCGACCGGGGGCGGCGCCGCGGTGCCGCTGACGGCGACCTTCGACCCGTTGTCGGAGCGGTGCGTCGCGGACCTGCCCGCCGGGACCGATCCGGGCGACTACGACGTCGCGGTGACGGTCACCGACTCCAACGGCGACGACGCCACCGGGAGCGGCACGATCACCGTGCCGGCGGCGCCCGCCGGTCCGACGGTCGGCGATCCGGTGATCGACGGCGGCGACGTCGTCGTCCCGGTCACGCCCGGCGACGGCGCGACCGTGACGACGTGCGAGATCACGGTGACCCCGGCCGGCGGTGGCGCCACGGTCCCCGTGACCGACGTGCGCTACGACGCTGCGACCGACTCGTGCGTCGCGACGCTGCCCGCCGATCTCGATCCGGGCGACTACGACGTGGAGACGAAGGTCACCGACTCCAACGGCGACGACGCCACCGGGAGCGGCACGATCACCGTCCCGGCGGCGCCCGCCGGTCCGACGGTCGGCGACCCGGAGATCGAGGACGGCAAGGTCGTCGTGCCGGTGACGCCCGGTGACGGCGCGACGGTCACCGCGTGCACGATCACGATCACCCCGAAGGCCGGTGGCGATCCGATCGTGCTCACCGCGACCTACGACGTGGACTCCGGGCTGTGCGTCGCGGACCTGCCGACCGACCTCGCCCCGGGCGACTACGACGTCACGACGACGGTCACCGACTCCGACGGCAACACCGCCGACGGCGCCGGCACGATCACCGTTCCCGACACGTCGAAGCCGGCGATCACCGTCGGGGCCCCGATCGCCGTCGAGCGCGCGGTCGGCGCCACGGTCACCGTCCCGGACGGCGTCACGGTCGCGTCCTGCGCGGTGTCGGTCACCCCGCGCGGCGGCGGCGCCGAGACGACGGTCGACGGCGTGTACGACGCCGGCTGGTGCGTGGCGTACCTGCCGGCGGACCAGTTCCCCGACGGGGAGTACGACCTGGTCGTGCGCATCACCGACGGTGACGGTCGCGAGTTCACCGGGTCCGGTCCGGTGACCGTCGCGTCGTTCGTCGCGCCGACGGCGCCGCCGACGACGACGCCGACGACGCCCACCACGCCGCCGACGAGCGTCGCGGACGCGGCGCTGCAGTGCGAGAGCCGCCAGATCGTCCTGACCGACGTGCGCCGGTCCAACGGGCGGGTGCGCCTGGCGGGCGCCACGACCCGGGCGAACGCCGGCAAGACGGTGCAGATCCGGTTCCTCGCCACCGGCAAGGTCGCCGCGCGGGCCAAGGTCAAGGCGGACGGGTCGTTCTCGACGACCGCGAGCCAGCCGGCCCGACGGTACCTGCGGACCTCGTCGCGGACGAAGTACCGCGCCCAGGTCGACGGCAAGAGCAGCAAGGCGCTGCGCCTCGTCCGCCGGATGGACGTCACGTCGGTGCGGCGCACCGGGAGCCGCATCCGGATCGCGGGCCGGGCGACCGCCCCGCGGATGACGGTCCGCCAGACCGTCGTCCTCAAGCGCCGCATCGGATGCAACGCATGGCGGACGGTCGGTCGGGCGAAGCTCACCGCGTCGGGTCGGTTCACCATCACGGTCGCCGACGTCGCGGCCGGCCAGGTCGCCGCCTACCGGGCCGAGACGCGCGTGCGGTCGGCGCGCGGCAAGACGTCCGCGGTCCGCACGTACACGCTGCCGCGGTACGTCGCGGCGCGCTGAGCGGACGGGCGACGCCGGGCCAGCGATCGGCCCGGCGTCGCCCGCGCGCATGGCGGCGGCCCACGGCGCGGGCACGACCCGCGCCGGTCGTGGCGTCGACCCCGCCCGGGGCGACAGGGGACCGGTACCCTCGACGCCATGAAGCTCCTCGTCTGTGGCGGCGCCGGGTTCATCGGCTCGGCGTTCGTCCACCAACGCGTGGCGGCCGGCGACGAGGTCCGGGTGCTGGACGCGCTGACCTACGCTGGGCGCGAGGAGAACGTCGCCGGCCTCGACGTCGAGCTCGTCATCGGCCGGGTCGAGGACCCCGACGCGGTGCGCCAGGCGGCGACCGGGGTCGACGCCATCGTGAACTTCGCGGCCGAGACCCACGTCGACCGGTCGATCCTCGACGGGCAGGCGTTCGTCCTGACCAACAGCCTGGGGACGTTCACGCTGCTCGAGGAGGCGCGTCGCCGCGGGGTCCGCCACCTGCAGGTCTCGACCGACGAGGTCTACGGGTCGATCCGCGAGGGCGCGTTCACCGAGGAGCATCCGCTCGAGCCGTCGTCGCCGTACAGCGCGTCGAAGGCGGGGGCGGACCTCATGGTCCTCGCGTCGCACCACACGTACGGGCAGGACGTCGTCATCGCCCGCGGATCCAACTGCTACGGCCCGCGCCAGTTCCCCGAGAAGCTCATCCCCGTGATGACGCTCAACGCCGCCCACGGCGCGCCGCTGCCGGTGTACGGCGACGGGCGCCAGGTCCGCACGTGGCTCCACGTCGACGACTTCGCGTCCGGCATCCACGCCGCGCTCGTCCACGGCGAGTCGGGGCAGGCGTACAACGTCGGTGGCGAGAACGAGAAGCTCAACATCGACGTCGTGCACCGGATCATCGGGCTGACCGGGGCGTCGGAGTCCCAGATCAAGCACGTCGAGGACCGCCTGGGCCACGACTTCCGCTACGCGCTGGCGTCCGACAAGCTCAAGGCCGCGTCCGGCTGGGCCCCCCGGATGGACTTCGACGCGGGCGGCCTGGAGTCGACGGTGCACTGGTACCTCGACCACCCGCACTGGTGGCGGCCGCTCGTCGACACCCCCGAGTACCGGGCGTACTACCGCCGGGTGTACGGGCGCGAGCCGGACTTCGCGCCCGCGGAGGTCTGAAGGAGCGAGGTCCCGGCCTGCCACCGGCCGCGGCCCCTCCCGCCCGCGGAGCGAGGGTCCTCGCCCCGGCCCGCGGTGGATCGCCCGGGAGATCGGGCGGCGCCCGGTGGGACGTGGCGAAGGCGCCGGTGGGGCCGGGTTCGCCCGCCGGTCAGCTGTCCTTGACCGGCTCGCCGACGATCGTCGAGTCGACCTTCCAGGTGCGACTCTCGAGGACGAGCTTGACGGTGTCGATCCGCTTCGACGAGTTCGACAGCTTGATCTCGCCCTTGACCGTCGCCTCCTTGGCACCGGGCGCCAGGTCGATCGTCTCGATGTCGAGGCTCACGGGATCGCCGTCGAGGAACGCCTTGCGGACGTTCGTGATGCACTCGTCGCCGGCCCCGAGCTTCTCGAGCAGGCGCTTGGACAGCAGCTCACGGCAGACCTTGCCCGCGCCGTTGTCGTCGTTGCGCTCGTCGATCGCGGCGTCGTCCAGCGCGCGCACGGTCGCGGCGACGCGGCCCTTCTCGCCGGTGAACTCCTTGTCCTTCACGCCGGTCTGCGTGGCGCACCCGGTGACGGCGACCGTGGCGAGGACGGCGGTGGCGGCCCAGAGCCCGGGGCGGAGAGCGGCAGCGGTCACGGGCCGAACGGTACCGTAGCCCCGGTGGATCCGGCCCCCGCGACCCTCGACGCCCACCAGCGGGCGGTCGCCGCGTGCCGACGGTGCCCCCGGCTCGTCGCGTGGCGCGAGGAGGTCGCCACGGTCAAGCGGGCCGCGTTCCGCGACGAGGAGTACTGGGCCCGTCCCGTCCGCGGCCTCGGCGACCCCGCCGCGCGGGTGCTGCTCGTCGGACTGGCGCCGGCCGCGCACGGCGCCAACCGCACCGGGAGGATGTTCACCGGCGACCGGTCCGGGGACTTCCTCTTCGCGGCGCTGCACCGGACCGGGTTCGCCAATCAGCCGACGTCGACCCACCGCGACGACGGCCTGCGCCTGACCGGCTGCTGGATCACGGCGATGGTGCGCTGCGCCCCGCCGGCGAACAAGCCGACCCCGGCCGAGCGCGACGCGTGCCTGCCGTGGACCGTCGCCGAGCTCGACCTGCTGCCCGGCGCCGACGTCGTCGTCTGCCTCGGCGCGTTCGCGTGGGACGGCGCGCTGCGGCTGCTCGCCGCGCACGGTGAGGCGGCGCCGCGACCGCGGCCGCGGTTCGGCCACGGCGCGGAGGCCCGCGTCGGCCGCTACCGGCTCCTGGGCACCTACCACCCGAGCCAGCACAACACCTTCACCGGCCGCCTGACCCCGCCGATGCTCGACGCGATCCTCGTGCGGGCGCGTGAGATGGCGGGGCTCGACGCCGGGTAGCGGGGGGGCGGCGCCGGGTCGGGTGGGCCGCGCCGGGCGGTGGCGGACCCGGGCGGAGCCCCTGGTCGGGTCGGCGGCACCGGACGCGGGAGGGCGTCGGGTCGGGTCGGCGGCGACGGGCACGGGCGGCGTCCCCGCGTCGCGTCGAGCGTCTGGTCCGGGTTGGTGGCGGGGCTCGGGCGACGCCGACGGGGCGAACCGGCCGGCCTGCCGCGGGGTGCGTCCCCAGCGCGACGAGGAGCGACGTCGAGGGGGCGAGCCGCGAGGGGAAGGGTGGGGTTCGTCCCGTGAGCGACGTCCTCCGTGCGATGCGCGACGTCCGTGCCGGCCTCCGCCCCGTGAGCGACGTCCTCCGCCCGATGCGCGACGTCCGTGCCGGCCTCCGCCCCGTGAGCGACATCCGCCGCGTGCCCCTCCGACGCCCGGCTCGGCCTCCGGCCCCTCCAGCCCCGACCCTCCGGCCCGGGACCCCCTGCAGCACCGACCCTCTCCGGCCCCGGCCCCTCCGGCCCCGGCCCCAGGCCGGCGCGGTCGACCGTCGACCGGTGGGTCAGGCGTCCGGGCAGGTCTTGGGCATCGGTGGCCAGCGCGACGCGGGGAGCCGCTGCTCCAGCGCCTTCGCCATGGCGGTGAGCCGGGGCGTCACGGCCTCGAGCCCGCCGCGCGCCTGGGCCGCGATCGCCACGACGACCCCGTTGGAGCCCTTGCGCAGCACGCCGTACTGGACCGCCACGTAGCGGCCGCCGGACTCGGGGCCCCAGCCGCCCTTGAACGCGACCTTCGCGTCCCACGGCGCGGACCCGAGCCCCCACCGCTGCGACCCGTCGACCCGACGCATGAGGTCGACGACGAACCGGGTGTCGGCGTTCGGCAGCACGCAGCTGCCGGCCAGGCCGCCGTAGAACCGCACCCCGTCGGTGAGCCGCAGGTTCGTCTGACCGAAGGTGGTGAACGACTCGCGACGCTTGCGGTTGACGGCGATGCGCTTGCCGCTGCCCGCGCGCAGGGCCGCCTCGACCTGACGCGACGCGCCGTCGACGCCCCCGAACCGCTGCTCCAGCTCGCCGAACAGCGAGATCGCCGCGGCGTTGTCCGACACGGTCAGCGCGCGGGTCGCCCACGCCCGCTCCTGGGCGGTGGGGGTGCGCGGGCTCCCCAGGCGACCGGCGCGCCGGGCCCGCAGCACCGCGGCGAGCACGGCCGGCTTCGACGTGCTCCAGGCGTGGGTCGTCGTGAGGCTCCCGGCCCGCACGACCGTGCCCGGTCCGAGCGTGCCGACCGCCACCCCGGTCCCGGCGCCTCCGGCCTTCGCCGCCGCGTCGGCCGCCCGCTGCAGGGTGCTGCGCGAGCCGCGCGCGGCGGTCGGGATCGTCGTGGCGGTCGTCGACGCGGCGGGGTCCGGATCGTCCTGCGGGGTCGTCTCGTCGGGGGCGACTGGGTCCGGCTCGGTGTACGTGTAGGTCGTCGGCGGCTCGCCGTCCGGCGTCACCGCGGCTGGGCCCGCCGCCTGCTCCTGCGGGTCGTCGCCGCGCGTCGCCGACCCGATCGCGAACGCCGCCACGAGCAGGACGACGAGCCCCGCCGCGAGCAGGATCCGGCGGGTGGTGGCGGACGATCGCATGGCGCGAGGGTAGCGCCGTCGCGTCGCGTGGACGATCCCCGCGCGGGTGAGCGGGTGCGCCCGCGCGGACTGCGGGGTCGGTCGGCGGGGTCGGTCGGCGGGGCCGGCGGGGGTGGTGGCGGTTGAGGACGTGTGGGGTCCGGTTCCGACGCCACCCCGGTCCGGCCACCCCACTCCCGGCGGGCGCGGGACGCGAAGGCCCTACCGCGGCGCGGTGATCCGGGCGACGAGGTCGTCCCAACCCTGCCGCAGACGCTCGACCGGCATGCCGAGGACGCGGTGCTGGTGGACGACGAGGCCGGCGTCGAGGGTGCCGAGCAGGGCCTCGGCGAGCAGCGGGACGTCGCCGTCGACGCCGATCTCGCGCAGCAACATCGCGACGTGGGTCGCGCTCGCCCCGCGGCTCGGGTGGGCGTAGCGCGTGCGGTCGTCGGCGTCGGCGGCGCGCAGCAGGTCGCCGTGGAGCAGCACGACGTCGAGGCGGGCGTGACCGAACGCCACGAGCCGGTCGTGCGGGTCGGCGCCGGGACCGAGCGGGGGCGGGCCGGTGAGGAAGCGGTCCTGCAGCGCGGTCTCGGTGTCGTCGAGCAGCGCGCGGATGAGCCCGGCGCGGTCGCCGAAGCGACGGAACACGGTGCCCTTGCCGACCTGGGCGGCGCAGGCGACGGCCTCCATCGTCATGCCGTCGATCCCCTCGGCGGCGACGAGGCGTCGCGCGGCGTCGAGGAGCCGCCGACGGTTGCGGGCGGCGTCGGCGCGCTCGGTCCCGGGGCCGCCCGCGGGACCCGCCATCGGCAGGGCGGCCGACGGGGGGACCTGGGGTGTCGACGACGGGGCCACGTCCACGATCATAGCCGACTCCGGGCTAAGTGGACCACGGTCCGATTGTCTGCTAGAACTCCATTCGGACTCCGGTCCGGTTCATCCGCGTCGTTCGGGCCCTTCGCCCGGGCGTCCTCCGACTCCCCGCGAAAGGAACACCCCATGCCCGTCACCATCCTCGGCATCCCCGGCAGCCTCCGCGCCGCGTCCCACAACCGTCAGGTCCTCGAGGTGGCGGCCGCTAACGCCCCCGACGGCGTCGAGCTGCGCCTGTTCGAGGGCCTCGGCGACGTCCCCCACTACAACGAGGATCTCGACGGCGACACCGCACCGTCCGGCGCCGTCGCGCTGCGCGAGGCCGTGGCCGGCGTCGATGCGGTCCTCATCGCCACCCCGGAGTTCAACGGCACGATCCCGGGGGCGGTCAAGGACGCCATCGACTGGCTCTCGCGACCGTTCGGTCAGGGCGCCATCCGCGACAAGCCGGTCGCGGTGATCGGCACCGCCTTCGGCCAGTACGGCGGCGTGTGGGCGCAGGACGAGGCCCGCAAGGCCCTGGGCATCGCCGGCGGCGCGGTCGTCGACACCGTCAAGGTCGCGGTGCCGGAGTCGATCGTGCGGTTCGCCGAGATCCATCCGGCGGACGATGCCGAGGTCGTCGGGCAGGTCTCCGAAGCGGTGCGGGCGCTGGCCGACGCGGTCGGGACGTCGGTCGCCGCCTGAGCGGCGGGCGCACCCGGGCCCGTCTGGGCGGCGGGCCCCGGTGGCGGGACGGGAGCGGGCCGGGCTGGCCCGCCGCGCCGACAGAGGCGGTCCGGACGTGAGGAGGACGTGGTGCCCTGTGGCGCCCCGAACGTCTGTTCGCTCCCGTAGGCTCGGTGGGCCGTGGCCCTCGACGCCTTCACCCCCCGGGTCCGTGACTGGTTCGTCCGGGCGTTCTCCGCGCCGACGGCGGTGCAGGAGCAGGCGTGGCCGCTGATCTCGGCCGGCGAGCACGTCCTCATCTCCGCCCCGACCGGGTCGGGCAAGACCCTGGCGGCGTTCCTCTGGGGCCTGGACCGGCTGGCGGCCGCGCCCCTGCCCGACGGCGAGCGGCGGGTGCGGCTGCTCTACGTGTCGCCGCTCAAGGCGCTGAGCCACGACGTCGAGCGGAACCTCCGCGCGCCGCTGCGGGGGATCGCGGTCGACGACGACCCCGGGGCGACGGGCGCCCCCGACGTCCACGTCGCGCTGCGCACGGGCGACACACCGCAGCGCGAGCGGCAGGCGATGCGGCGCAAGCCGCCGGACGTGCTCATCACGACGCCCGAGTCGCTGTACCTCATGCTCACGTCGGGCGCGCGGCAGATCCTGTCGGGCGTCGAGACGGTCATCGTCGACGAGATCCACGCGGTCGCCGGGACGAAGCGCGGCACCCACCTGGCGGTGACGCTCGAGCGGCTGGCCGATCTGCGCCGCCGCGCGTGGCGGGGCGAGCTGGCGGACGGCGACGGTCCGCCGCTCCTGCCGGGGGGCGGGTTCGCCGGGTCGTGGGCCGGCGAGGACGTGCAGCGGATCGGCCTGTCCGCGACCCAGAACCCACTGGAGGAGATCGGCCGGTTCCTCGTCGGCCCCGGCCGCCGCTGCCGGATCGTCGACACCGGCGAGCGCAAGCGGATGGATCTGCGGATCCAGGTCCCGGTCGAGTCGATGGTCGAGCTGGACTCCGTCGTCGCGCCTTCCGCGTCCCGGTCGGTCCCGGACGCGCCCGACCCGCTCGAGCCGGTGGTCGGGGGCGAGGCGACGCGCAACTCGATCTGGCCGGCGATGTACCCCGAGATCCTCGACCTCGTGGAGGAGCACCGGTCGACGATCGTCTTCGTCAACAGCCGACGGTCGGCGGAGCGGCTGGCGCTGCGGCTCAACGAGCTGGCCGAGCGGCGGGCGCTCGACCGCGAGGCGGCGGCCGTCGGCGCGACCGTAGGACTGCCGGGCACCGCCGGCCTTGGCGACCCGGCCCGTGATCCCGACGCGCGCTGGGCCGACCCGGACGACCCGGACGCGCACGCGCCGCGCGCCCCCGGCGAGCTGCGTCGGCTCGATCCCGATCTGGCCGCCACGCTGCCGTCGCCGGAGCGGCACGCCGGGATCGCCCCGCGGCCGAAGGCGCCGCTGCGGGACGGACCGCCCGGCGGTGAGCGCGCCGGCGGCCCCACGGCGGACGGTCGTCGGGGCGTGGCGGGCTCGCACGCCACCGCGGTCGGGACCGCCCCCACCGGCCCGCACGCCATCGAGATCGCGCGGGCCCACCACGGGTCGCTCTCGCGCGAGGAGCGCGAGACGGTCGAGCAGCTGCTGAAGGCCGGCGAGCTGCCGTGCCTCGTCGCGACGAGCTCGCTCGAGCTCGGGATCGACATGGGCGCGGTCGACCTCGTCCTGCAGATCGAGTCGCCCAAGTCGGTCGCCGCCGGGATGCAGCGGATCGGCCGCGCCGGGCACGGGGTGGGCGAGACGGCGAAGGGCCGGATCTTCCCGAAGTTCCGGGCCGATCTGCTCGAGTGCGCCGTCGTCGCGCGGCGGATGCGTGAGGGCCTGATCGAGCCGACCGTCGTCCCCCGCAACCCGCTCGACGTCCTGGCCCAGCAGATCGTCGCGATCGTCGCCTCGGCCGGCCCGGCGGTCGCGCCCCGTCGACCCCGTCGGCGGCCCGAGGAGCGGGCGACGCTGCCGTTCGACCCGGACGACGGGGCGACCGGCGCAGCGAGCAGCCCCGGCGCGGGGACCAGCCCCGACGCGTCGGACGGCGCGTCGGACGGGGAGGGCCTCGCGGTCGACGACCTCTACGCCCTGATCACGCGCACGCACTCCTACGCGGACCTGCCGCGCGAGCTCTTCGAGCGCACCCTCGACATGCTCGACGGGCGCTACCCGTCCCAGGACTTCGCCGAGCTGCGACCGCGGGTGGTGTGGGATCGCACCGGCGGGATGGTCCGTCCGCGGCGCGGGGCGGGCCGGTTGGCGATCGCCAACGCGGGCACGATCCCCGACCGCGGCCTGTACCGCGTGACGTTGCCCGACGGTCGCCGCGTCGGCGAGCTCGACGAGGAGATGGTCTACGAGGCCCGTGCCGGCCAGACGTTCCTCCTCGGCGCGTCGACCTGGCGGATCGAGGAGATCCAACGCGACCGCGTGGTCGTCACCCCCGCCCCGGGCGTGCCGGGCGCGGTGCCGTTCTGGCGTGGGGACCAGCGCGGCCGCCCGATCGAGCTGGGCCGGGCGATCGGGGCGTTCAGCCGCTGGGCGGTCGACCAGGACGAGCAGGTCCTCGTCGACGACTACGACCTCGACCGGCGCGCCGCCACGAACCTGCTGGAGTTCCTCCGCGAGCAGCAGGAGGCCACCCGGGTCATCCCGTCCGACCGGGCGATCGTCGTCGAGCGGTTCCGCGACGAGATCGGCGACTGGCGGCTGTGCGTCCTGTCGCCGTTCGGCGGGCGCGTGCACGCCGCGTGGGGCCTGGCGATCAGCCGCCGGATCCGCGACGAGCACGGCCTGGAGGCGGACGCGATCTGGTCCGACGACGGGATCATCGTCCACCTGCCCGACGCGGACGGGGACGACGGCGCCCCCTCCGCCGACCTCATCGCGCTCGAGGCTGACGAGGTCGAGGACCTCATCGTGTCCGAGCTCGGCACGAGCGCGCTGTTCGGGGCCCGGTTCCGCGAGAACGCCGGCCGGGCGCTGCTCATCCCCCGCGCGCAGCCGGGACGGCGCACCCCGCTGTGGCAGCAGCGGCTCAAGGCCCAGTCGCTGTTGCAGGTCGCCGAGCGGTACCGCGACTTCCCGGTGATCCTCGAGACGTACCGCGAGTGCCTGCGCGACGTGCTCGACGTGCCCGGGCTCATCGGATTGCTGCGCGCGATCGAGGGGCGCGAGGTGTCGATCGTCGAGGTCGAGACCCCGACCGCGTCGCCGATGGCGTCGTCGTTGCTCTTCGACTACGTCGCCACCTACATGTACGAGGGCGACGCGCCGAACGCCGAGCGGCGCGCGGCGGCCCTGTCGCTCGATCGCGACCTGCTCCGCGAGCTGCTCGGCCAGGACGAGCTGCGCGAGCTCCTCGACGAGGGCGCGCTGCAGCAGCTCGAGGCGGATCTGCAGCACCGCTCGCCGCGCACGCGGGCGGCGTCGGCCGACGCGCTGGCCGAGGTGCTGCGCCGGGTGGGCGACCTGACGCTGGAGGAGGTCGCCCGGCGGGTCGCGGTGCCGGGGCGGGAGGCGACGATCGCCGAGGACGAGCCGCCCGGCGCGGACGCGCTGGCGCGGGCCGAGGCGCTGCTGCAGGCGCTCGCCGCGCAACGGCGGGCGGTGCGGATGCGGATCGGGACCGGGGAGCGGTGGATCGCCGCCGACGACGCCGGCCTGTTCCGCGACGCGCTGGGCGCGGTGCCGCCCGGCGGGCTGCCGGACGCGTTCCTCGCCGACGTCGACGATCCGCTACGGCGGCTCGTGCGGCGCTACGCCGCCACCCGCGGGCCGTTCGTCGGCCGGGCGCTGCGCGAGCGGTACGGGGTCGACGCCACCCCTGTCCTGCGCGAGCTGCTGCGGGAGGAGGAGCTCGTCCGGGGCGAGATCCGCCCAGGCGGGACCGAGACGGAGTGGTGCGACCCCGAGGTGCTGCGTCGGCTGCGGCGGATGTCGTTGGCGGTGCTGCGCCAGGAGATCGAGCCGGCCGACCCGCGTGCGCTCGTGCCCTTCGCGCTCGCGTGGCAGGGGATCGACCGCGGCGCGCGGAGGTGGCTGGACCCGGCGGTCGTCCCCGACCGGCTGCGCGAGGTCCTCGTCCCGCTGCAGGGCCTGGCGCTGCCGGTGTCGCTGTGGGAGTCCGACGTGCTGCCGCGACGGGTCGGCTCGTACTCGCCGGCGTGGCTCGACGCGCTGTGCGCGTCCGGCGAGGTCGTGTGGGTCGGCGCCGGATCGCTCGGACGCTCGTCGGGCCGGGTCGCGCTGTACTTCCGCGACGACGCCCCCGCGATCGGCCCGCCGGTCGGCGCCGTCGGCCTGGAGGCGCGGTCGGGTGGACCGGGCGCGCCGGGACGCACGACCGTCGCCCGGCCGCCCGATCGCCCACCGACCGGACGGCGCGACGCGTCCGACGCGACCGCGTCCGACCCCGTGGGCCCGGGACCATCCGGCGGGGAGGGCGCCGCCGGCGCCCCGATCCACGCCGCGGTCCGGGAGGCGCTCGCCGCCCGACCGATGTTCTTCGCGGAGCTGCTCGAGGCGCTGCCGGCCTGGCCGCCGGACGCGGTCCGCGAGGCGCTGTGGGACCTCGTGTGGTCGGGCGAGGTGACGTGCGACGTGTTCGCGCCGCTGCGGCAGGGACGCTCGGCCGCCGCCACCCGCACCGGCGCGGCGCGGGCCGCGCGGGCGTCGTCGGCGCGACGGAGGCGGTTCGGTCCCCGACCGTCCGGCCCGGCCGCCGCCGGGACGACGCAGGGACGGTTCTCGCTCACGGCACCGCTGTTCGGCCCGCCCGGCATCGCGTCCGACCCCGGCCTGCGCCGACGCACCGTCGCCGAGCTGCTCCTGGAGCGCCACGGCATCGTCACCCGCGAGCACGTTCGCGCCGAGCGGATCCCCGGCGGGTTCTCGACGCTCTACGACAGCTTCGGGGCGCTCGAGACCCTGGGCGTCTGTCGGCGCGGGTACTTCGTCGAGGGTCTCGGCGGTGCGCAGTTCGCGATCCCCGGGGCGGTCGAGCGGCTGCGCGGCCACGCGATCGATCCGCCGGGACCGGCGACCACCGCGACCGGTCAGCCGCTGCCGGTCGTCCTCGTCGACGCCGCGGATCCGGCGCAGCCGTACGGCACGCTGCTGCCGTGGCCGACCCCGGCGCCCGGCGCGGCCGGCGCCGCGACGGGCCGCCCCGCCGACGCCAAGGACCCCGCCCCCCAACGCGCGCACGGCGCGAAGGTCGTGCTCGTCGGCCCCGACCCGGTGCTCTACGTCGAGCGCTCCGGCAAGGGCGTGCAGGTGCTCGTCGACTACGACGACGAGCGGATCGCGCCGGCGCTGGCGGGCCTCGTCGCGGCGGTCGTCGACGGCCGCGCCGGCGTCGACCCCCGCAAGGGCCTGGCGCTGGAGCGGATCGACGGCGTCGACGTCCTCGGCCACCCCCTCGAGCCGCTGCTCGAGCCCGCCGGCTTCCGCCCGATGCCCGCGAAGTGGGTCGTGCGGCGGTAGCCGCCGGTCGGCGACCGGTCGCTCCGCGCCCCGCGCCGCACGAGATCCGTGCAGGGACCCGGTCGTCAGGCGACCGTCTGGGGGAGCGGACGGGCGCGGGGGCGGAGGGGGCGACCCTCGACGGCGTGCTCGGCGGCGATGCCGAACCCGAACGCGACCGTCGTCCAGACGATCGCCTGCGTGCCGAGGTTCGCCAGGCGGAAGTCCCACAGGATCTGCGGTGGGAAGCCGGCCCGGACCTCGTTCTCGTTCGGCAACGCGACGTGCGCCACGGCCATCAGCAGGACGAACAGGACCCCGGCGGCGAAGATCGCGTTGCCGGCGCCCCACCGCGCGTGGAGCTGGCGGCCGAGTCGCACGGCGGCGACGACGCCGACGAGCGCGATGATGACGAGGACGAAGAACCACCCCGTCCGTTCGTCGATCGTGTCGCCGGAGCCGACGGCGGGTGGGTTGGCCGGGTACTTCGTGAACGGCACGATCACGGTGGCGAGGAACCCGAGACCGCAGACGGCGGCGACGGTCGCTCGGACGCGCAGGGTCGACGCGCGGCCTTGGACGATCGCCAGGACGAGCGCGACGAAGCCGCCGATCGCGACGGCGAAGATCGTCGTCCCGAGGAGCAGGCCGAGCCCCTCCTGCGTGCCACGGCCGACGACCTCCTCCTCCACGGGCCCGCCGGGGACGGGCGGGGGTGCGGCGGCCTCCTCGACGGCGATCGCCGCACGGACGGGGTGCTCACCGACGAAGTGGGCCCAGAGGAACGCGAGGACGCCGGCGACGAGGCCGACGAGCATCCCGCGCACGAGCAGGGTGCGCATCATTGGAGTGGTCCTCCCGGAGCGGCTCGGCGAGCCCTAGTGGCAGGGAAAGCCGAGGAGGTGCCGGGCGTCGTGCACGAGCTCGTGCACCGCCGAGCCGGAGAAGACGGCGGTCGCGCCCTCCTCCGCCCCGACGAAGTAGATGCCGAACATCAGGACGACGCCGGCGAAGACCCAGTAGGGGAGGATCTCGCGGAGCGACACGGGCGGAACGGGCGTCCGCTCGACGTCGACGGTCGGGGTGGTGCTGCTCATCGGGCCTCCTCGGGATCACGCGTCCCGGTTGTGGTGAGCAGGGTGGCCGAGTCTCTGGCTCGCGGGTCGTCGTCGCCGACGACCCGATCACAGTGGCGCGACCGCGCCGGACTCTCACCGGCTTCCTCGCGTCCACCCTGCAGGTCGGCGGAGCATAGCCAGCGGTCCGGCCTCGACGTCGGCGCGGACCTTGCCGTGGCCGGTCGGCGCCCGTCCGACGTTCACGCACGGGGGCGGGCCTCGCGGGCTCCGGGTCGCCTCGGGTGGTCACGGTCCCCCGCCGGGGTGGCGGGCGGGCTCCGGCCTCCGTGGGAGGATTCCGCCGCCCGGGCCGACCGCCCGCCCCGCCCCTCCGACTCCGAGGTCCCACCATGCGCCGCGTCGCCCTGCTCCTCGTCCCACTCGCCCTGACCCTCGCCGCGTGCGGGTCCGACGACGAGACGACCACGACGGCCACGACCGCCGGCGGGTCCGGCGACTGCCGCTACCTCGACCTGGGCGACGTCAACGCCGCGACCGGCGCGACGCTGGAGGAGGTGGCGGCCGGCGAGGGCGGCTGCACCTTCGCCCCGCCGTCGGGCGCCGAGGGCCCGCGGGTGGCGCTCAACCGGATCGACATCGCCATCGACCCGAAGCAGTACGCGGACGGCGCCAAGGAGAACTGCAAGGGCGAGCGGACCGACGTGAGCGCCGGCGACGTCGGGTGGGCGTGCGTGACGATCAACCCGCAGGGCATCGTCATCAAGGACCGCACGCTGCTCCAGGTCGACGTGACGGACGCCGCCGACGACGCGGCCGGCGTGGCGATCGCGGCGAAGCTCGTGCCGGCGATGAAGCCGTAGCGCGGCTTCAGCGCCGCGCCCACCCGACGGGCAGGGGCGCCGCGGCCGGTGCGACCCGGGTCCGCCCCCCGCGGTGCCCGGACGTTCGGGGGGAGGTGGTTGCCGTTTCGGTCGCGATTCCCTACGGTTCCGTAGTGAGAGTTCCTACGGATCCGTAGGGAGTCGAGGACCGCCATGGCCACCACCCTGCATCCCGAGACCACCGACGAGCCCGTCACCGGCGGCTGCCCCTACGGGCACGACGCACCGGCGCGGCCGCTCGACGCCCGCGACCGGCGGCGTGGTCGGATCCCGGCCCCGCTCGGCTGGCACCGCACCGACGTGTCGTCGCTGGGCGCGTGGCGCCACGCGCTGGGGATCGTCGCCGACGGGTTCCGCACCGACCCGTTCGACGCGATCGCCGCGCTGCCCGGGGCCAGCGGCGACATGGTCGTCGCACGGGCGCCGATCACGAAGGTCGTCGTCATCCGCGACCCGGAGCAGGCCCGCCACGTGCTCGTCACCCACGGCGACAACTACGTCAAGGGCGACGACTACGACCTGCTCGGCGTCGGGCTGGGCCGCGGCCTCGTCACCAACCGCGACGAGGCGTCGTGGCGGCCGATCCGGCGCACCGTGCAGCCGGTGTTCGCCAAGCGGCACGTCGACCGGTTCGCCCCGGCGATCGCCCGCGCGACCGAGGAGATGCTCGACCGCTGGCAGGCCCGCGTCGACGCCGGCGAGCGGATCGACGTCGCCGACGAGATGAACCTCGTGACGATGGACGTCGTCACCCGCACGATGCTCGGCGTCGCCGTCGACCTGCAGGACGCGCGCCGGCTGCGCGACGCGTTCGCGGCGCTGCTGCCGAAGTTCGGCGTCGTCCACATGACGGGGTTCCCGGTCTGGAACGAGCGGCTCGCGTCGCTGCTGTGGAAGGCCGGGCCGTGGCGCGACCGTCCCGAGAACCCGCGCCTGGCGATCGACCTCATCCGGGCCGGGGTGCGGTTCGTCATGCCGCGCGCGTTCGGCGGTCTGCGCGACATCGAGCGGTTCGTCGATCGACTCATCCGCGAGCACCGCGACGACCCGACGATCCCCCGCGACAGCGTCCTGGGACTGCTGCGCGACGCCGAGGATCCCGAGACCGGCGAGCGCCTCACCGACCTGCAGCTGCGCGACGAGCTCGTCACCCTGCTCGGCGCGGGCCACGAGACGACCGCGTCCGGCCTGGCGTGGACGTGGAAGCTCCTCGGCGACCACCCCGACGTCCTGCGGCGGCTGCGCGACGAGGTCGACGAGACACTGGACGGGCGCGCCCCGACCGCCGCCGACATCGACGCGATGCCGTACCTGCGGGCGGTGCTGCAGGAGGCGATGCGCTGCTACGCGCCGATCCTCGCGGTCGCACGCCAGGCCGTCGAGGACGACGTCGTCGACGGGATCGAGATCCCGGCCGGATCGAAGGTCATGATCTACATCCACGGGATCAACCACAACGGCGACGTGTGGGAGGACCCCGAGCGGTTCGATCCGGAGCGGTTCCTCGGCGACCGCGCCAGGCAGCACCACAAGCAGGCGGCGATGCCGTTCGGCGCCGGCAAGCGGATGTGCGTCGCGCAGGGGTTCTCGAACCTCGAGGCGGCGGTCATCGTCGCGATGACGGTGCAGCGCTACGCGATCGAGCCGGTCGCGCAGGAGACCCCGTCGCGCGACATCACGTTCACCGGGGGCCCCAACGCCCCGATCTGGATGAAGGCCCGCCGGCGGTGGCGTGGTCCGCGACGTCGGCCGGTCGGCGAGGAGGGCGCGGTCGGGGCGGGGACGATCGACGTGGCCTGAGGGTGACGACCCGGACCGGCGTGACGTCCGGGTGGGGCGTGCGGTGGGGCCGCGCTCCGGTCGGGGATGGGCCCGGTCGAGGACGTGGGCGGTCGTGTTGGTGGTCCACCCGCCTGCCCCGTTCGGCGCCCCGGTCACGTCGGCGCCGGTCCCGCGCGAACGCCCGCGGCGTACCGGGGCCGGTGCTGCGGTACGCGAGGATGTGCACATGGCGTTCTACGAGCCGATCGACGAGTCGACGTTCGCGAGCACGGCGGACACCGCCGGCCCGTGGAGCCCCGACGCGCAGCACGGTGGTCCGCCGTCGGCGTTGCTGACGCGGGCGTTGGAGACGGCGGCGGGCGGCGACGGACGACGGTTGGCCCGGGTGGCGATCGACCTGCTCGGTCCGGTGCCGATCGCGCCGCTCCGCGTCACCACCACGATCCTCCGTCCCGGTCGCGCGGTCGAGCTCGTCGAGGCGGTCGCCGAGGCGAACGGTCGCCCGGTCGTCGCCGCCCGCGGCTGGCGCGTCGCACGGGTGCCGGAGACGACGCCCGGGACCGGGCACGGCCGCCCCGTCGGCGACGATCCCGCCGCGGGCCTCGACCCGGCCACGACCGGACGGGCCCCCGCCGGCGGGCGGGGCGGCGTCGACGTCGCCGAGGTCGAGCCCGCCGACCTGCCCGACCGGACGCCGCACGTCGACATGGCGGGGTTTCGCAACGACGGGTTCGTGGGAGCGGTCGACTGGCGGTTCGCGAAGGGCGGCTTCAGCGCGATGGGGCCGGGCCTCGCGTGGGCCCGCACCGACCAGGACCTGGTGGCCGGCGAGCCGATGTCGCCGTGGCAGCGGGCGGTGATCGTCGCGGACGCCGGCAGCGGGGTGAGCATCTCCAACCCGCCGCACCGCTGGCCGGCGATCAACTGCGACCTCGTCGTCGCCCTGTACCGCGACCCGGTCGGTCCGTGGATCGGCCTGGACTCCCGCACCGACACCCGCCCCGGCGAGGGCGCGCACGCGACGACGACGATCCTCGACGCCCACGGTCCGGTCGGCGCGGGGCTGCAGTCGCTCTTGGTCCGCGAGCTGCCGGCGTAGGCCGCTCGACGCGGCGGCCGGTCTCGCCGGAGGTGCGGGCGAGGTGGTCCGGGCGCGGGTGACCGGCGGGGGTGGTGGCGGTTGGGGACGTGGGGCGTCTTGTTCTGCCGCCACCCCCCGCTGCACGCTCCCGCGCCACCGCGCCACCCGGCCGACACCGCGCCCGCATCCTGCCGCCACCCCGCCAGCCGCCTGGTCGACCCGCGACCCGCCCCGATCAGGTCGCCGTGTCGCGGCGCAGCGCGGCGATCGCGGTGCGCAGCGCGTCGTCGTCGATGATCCCGCCGGCGTGCAGCTCGAGCAGCTCGAGGATGCGGAGCTCGGCGGCGTCCATGTCGTCGCGGCCGATCCGGCCGCTCGCCAGGCCACGCATGAGCTGCGCGTGAAGTGTGTCGAGGCTCGCCGCCGGCGTCGACGGGTCGGGGGTGGCGGATGCGGACGCCGCCTTCCGAAGGCGCTCGAAGGACCCGGGATCCAACGCGCCGGCGGACGCGATCTCGGACGCGCCGGGCGGCGCGAGCGCGACGAGCGCCGCCGGCAGCGCCGGGGCGATGAGCAGCCCGGCGGCGATCCACGTCGCCAGGGTCGCGTCGGTCATCGGGTCGGTCCCGAACCGGGCGACGAGCACGCCGGCCGCCGCCGACAGCAGCACGAGCGTCACGCCGGTGGCGATCGCGCGACGCACCGTGCGGTGCGCGAGCGCCATGCCGAGCGGCGCGACCACGGCGAAGCCGGCGATGAGGCCGAGCAGGCCGGGAACGAACCCGGGCGGGCAGGCGACGCCGTCCCCGCACTCCGACGGGCCCCGCGCCACCTGGAACGCGCCCCAACCGACGAGGCAGGTCGCGACGACGATGAGCGCGACCCCGACCAGGCCGGTGGCGATCGCCCGGGCCGAGGCTCCGCCCGGATCGTCCGCGATCGCCTGCGCGGAGGCCTCGATCGGACCGTCCGCGGCCGGCCGTGGCGACGCCCCACCCGCGACGGACCGCACGGACGTCCGACCCACGCGATCGCCCCCGGTCGGCGTCGGACCGCTCACAGCGCACCGCCGTCCAGGTCGACGCGGCGATAGCGGTCGTCGGTCGCGACGCCCTCGACGCTGAGCTGCCACCCGCGCGGCGCGCCGCCGTCGGAGTCGGTGAGCAGCGAGATGCGGGGATCGTGGGCGTGGGGCCGCAGCGACGCATGGTGGCGGCGGAGCGCGGCCGTCGCCCCCGCGACGTCCAAGCGCGTCGGGTCGACGCCGGTGGTCGGCTGCCGGCGCCCGGTCCGGGGGGCCATGACGCGGACCTCGCCGGTCACGTCGACGGAGATCCACCGCTCCCGATCGCGGGGGTCGACGACCGTCGCGGTCACCCGGTCGGGCGACGCGCTGACCGACGCCACGACCTCGTCGCCGCGACGCGCGCCGTCGATCCGGTGCAGGGCGTCCCGCAACGGGCCCTCGGTCACGAGCGACCGGGGACCGAACGGGTCGCGCTGCAACGCGAACGTGATCGCCTGGATCTGGTCGGGCCCGGCGGCGGCCGCCGCGCGCATCGTGGCGTACGCACCGCCCGTGCCGGCGACGACGAGCACGACCTGGAGCCACCCGCCGAGCGCGCGCCCGCGGGCGCGGCGACCCGGCGTCGACGTCGGCGCCGGCCCGACCTCACCGTGCGACGTCGGGCGCGCGTCGGCCGCGTCGTCGGTCCTGCGGCCGAACGCGTCGTGGGTCGCCCTCACGCCGCGAAGTGTAGGAAGTGGCCTCCCCCGCAAGTGGCCTCCCACGCACGGTGGATCCTGTGCGTGGACCGCCCACGCGTCGCCGGAAAGGCCGGCTCGTCGCCCGGGACGTCCGACCACGAACCAGGGGTTCGCATGCCGTCGTCGCCCGTCGCCCTGACCGTCGCCCTCATCGCCACCGTCCCGCTGATCGCACCGGGACCGGCGTCCGCGGCTTCACTCCCCGACCTGTCGGTGTCGTCCGGCACGGCGCGGGTGAAGGGCTCCACCGTCACCGCCGGGGTGAAGGTCCGCAACCGCGGACGCACCGCGCGGACGACCGTCGTCCTGCGCGCCGACCGGGGCAGGCGCAGGCACACCCTGCGCCGGGTCCGGCTGAAGGCGCGACGACGGTCGGGCCGGCGCACCGTGCGGCTCCGGGCGCGGACGACGAAGCTCAAGGCCGGGCGCTATCGCCTGCGGGTGTGCGTCGACCCCGACCGCCGCGTGCGGGAGCGGCGCGAGGGCAACAACTGTCGGACCGTCGGGACGCTGCGGATCCGGTCGCGCGGCGGGGCGACCGTCACGCCGCCGACGCCGGACCCGGACCCGACGACGCCGACCCCGCCCGTCCCGGACCCCGATCCGCCGGCTCCGGACCCCGATCCGCCGGTCGCCGGCGATCCGCCGGTCCCGCCGCCGTGCGCGACCCCGGCCTGCGCCCCGGCCGCCATCCCCGCGCGGCAGGTCCCGTTCACCGTCGACGACGCGCTCGGTCGCTACTGGGCGTTCGTCCCGACCGACTACGACGCGGCGACGCCGACGCGGCTGCTCGTGTGGCTCCACGGCTGCGGCGGCAACAGCGAGGGGGAGCTGTGGAACGTCGGCGACTACTACCCCGACCTGCGCTACATCGCGATCGCGCCGGACGGGTCCGACGGCGGGTGCTGGAGCATGACGACCCACCCACGGCGGGTGACGACCGCGATCGCCGACGCGATCGCCCGGTTCAACGTCGACCCGCGTCGGGTCGTCATCGGCGGGTACTCGTCGGGCGGCGACCTGTCGTACCGCACGGCGTTCCACAACGCGAAGACGTTCGCCGGCCTGCTGGCGATCAACACGTCGCCGTTCCGCGACACCGCATCGACCGCCGCCGCGTCGCTCGCCGCCGCGACCTGGCGGTTCCCCGTCCACCACATCGCGCACGTCGGCGACGCGACGTACCCCATCGGCCCGGTCCGGACCGAGATCCAGGCCGTAACCGCCGCCGGTCACCCGGTGACGTTCGACGAGCGGCCCGGCGGCCACTGGCAGGACGTCACCGGCGACCCGATGAACCCCGGCACGAGCGAGACGATCCGCGACCTGCTCGTCCGGCCCGGCATGGCCCGCGACTGGACGAGCCCGGCGCCGTAGGCCGACCCGCCGCGGGGCGCGCACCGCCCGGCCGGACGTCGCCCGTCGGCGCGGGTCCCGGACCCCGGTCACGGACCGGTGCGGCCGGTCCCGCTAGCGTGGGGTGGAGCGATGCCCGAGGGCGACTCGATCCACTTCGCGGCGCACCGCCTGCGGCCCGTGCTGCTCGGCGGGCCGCTCGACCGGGTCGCGACCCCGAGCGTGCGGACCACCGGTCGCGGGTGGGGCGAGCGGCTGACCGGGTCGACGGTCACCGCCGTCGACGCGCGCGGCAAGCACCTGCTGATCCGGTTCGACGACGGCGCGGTGCTCCACAGCCACCTGGGGATGCACGGGTCGTGGGTCGTGCGGCCGTCCGCGGACGGACCGGAGACCGGCGGGATCACCGTCGTCAGCGGCGACACCGCCGAGGTGCGGGCCGGGGGGCGCCTGGGCCGTCCGCTGCGCCGGGCGTGGATCGTCATGACCCGGGGCGGCCACGACGCGATCCAGTTCGACGGATCGTTCCTCGAGCTGCGCTCCGCCGCGCGGGTCGCCGCCGACCCGCGGCTGGCCGGGCTGGGCCCGGACATCTGCGCCGACGCGCCGCTCGACGTCGACCGCGTGATCGCCCGTCTGCGGCAGCAGGATCCGACCCGTCCCGCCGGCGACGCGTTGCTCGACCAGCGCAGCGTCGCCGGGTTCGGGAACGTCTGGAAGAGCGAGGCGTGCCACCTCGTCGGCCTGGACCCGTGGCGGCCGCTGGCCCGCACGACCGACGACGAGCTGCGCCGGCTGCTCGTCACCGTCGAGCCGCTGATGAAGCGCTGCGCGACCGAGGGGACCCGGCACCGGCCGAAGGCGGTCTACGGCCGGCGCGACCGGCGCTGCGAGCGGTGCGGCGGCACGATCACGAGCCGCAAGATGGGCGACGACAACCGCAACACCTGGTGGTGCCCGGGATGCCAGACGTGAACGGCCGGTCCGACCGGCATCCGATCGAAGCCGCCGCCACCGCCGGTCGGACCGTCGACCCGGTCCGACCCGTCAGCACCGGCCGCGCCGACGCGGCGCCGTCCGGGGCCGGTCCGATCCGCTGGCCCGGGGTGGCCGCACGGGGAGCCGGGCGCACGCTGCGGATCGGGCACAAGGGCTGCGCCGCCGTCGTGCCGGGGAACACGCTGGCCGGCATCGAGCACGCGGTCGTCGAACTCGGCGTCGACGCGGTCGAGTTCGACGTCCTGCCCGACGGCGCCGGGGGCCTGCGCCTGGCGCACGACCCGGCCGACCTGGCGGCGCGTCCCGACGCCCCGACGGTCGAGCAGGCGCTCGAGCGGCTCGCCCGACCGGACCTGGCGGGGGTCGGGGTCAACATCGACGTCAAGGTCCCCGGGGACGAGGCCCGGATCGTCGCGATGCTCCGCGACCACGGGCTCGTCGAGCGGGCGCTCGTGTCGACGATGGAGACCGAGACGTTGCGGGCGATGCGCGGCATCGCCCCCGAGGTCCGCCTGGGCTGGTCGATCCCGCGGGTCAACCGCGACTGGACGGCGCACCCGCTGACCCGCCCCGCGGCGCTCGGGGCGCTGCTCGCCGCCCGCCGGGTCCTGCCGCGCCTGGCGGTCCGGGCGCTGCGGTCCGGCCGGGTCGACGCGATCATGGCGCACCACGCCCTCGTCACCCCGGCGTTCGCCCGCACGGTCACCGCCCACGGCGAGCTCCACGTGTGGACCGTCGACGACGCCGACCTGGCCCGGCGGCTCGTCGGCATGGGCGTCACCGGGGTGACGTCGAACGACCCGCGCCTGGTGCCGTAGCGCGGGCGGGCCGCTCGTGCGCGTGCGCCACGTGCGCCGACCGGCCGGCGGTCGCCACGGCCGCTCGCCTCCGCCCCTCGTCCGCTCCCTCCTGCGCCCCGCCTCCGCCCGGCCGCCGTACGACGACCGGGCGGAGCGCCCGCGTCAGCGGTCCGACGCGTGGCTCCTGCCGCCCACGGTGCCGTCGGCGTCGGTCGCCGCGGGGACCGTGGGGCTCGTCGCCCGGGACGTCGGCGCGTCGTACAGGGACGGGTCCAGGTACGTGCCGGCGTCCGATCCCGCCTTCGTCGCGACCGGCTCGATCGCGTCGCGACGGGCCTGCGGGTCGTGGCGGACGCCGGTGACCGACCACGAGACCTTGGTGTCGCCGTGCTCGGTCCGCACGACGAAGCGACCCTCGTCGTCGACCTCGCGCTCGACGATCGCCTGGCCGAGCCGACCGATCGGGGTCAGCTGGTACCGCCAGTCACCGGCGAGCGTCGTGGCGTAGGCGGGCAGGGCGACGGTCGCGCGGCCGTCGGCCCCGGTGGTGACGTTGCCGGTGTAGACGACGGTGAGCGCGTCGGTCTCCACCGGCGTGTGGGTCAACGTGCGCCGGGTGGGCTCGCGCGGGTCGTCGATCCGGAACCCGTGCTTCGTGCCCGTCACCGTCAGGTCGCCGTTGACGACCACGTCGCCGTTGAACAGCCCGGCGGTCGTGCCCTGGCCGAAGATCGCCGCGCCGCTGCCGTTGGTGACGCCCTCGATCGCGTTGCCGGGGTTGGCGGCGTTGACGTTCTCGCCGCGGACGCCGGTGCCGGCGCCGCCGTTGATGCCCACCTGACCGAGCACGCCGATCGCGCCGTTCGGGTCGGTCACGAACCCGCGGACGCCGTAGCCGCCCTCGCCGTCGTGGCGGCCGACGAGGGCGCCGATGCCGTTGCACCTGCCGGGACGCTGCTCGCAGTCCGATCCGGTCTGGCGGGCCACGATCGCCTCGCCGGCGGCGCTGTCGCCGATCACCGCGGCGGAGGAGAACGACCCGGTCCTGGCCTGGATCGCGTTGCCCTTGGCGGCGTTCACGAACACGCCGGTGCCGGATCCGGCGTGGTCGACGTCGATGGCCCGGGAGGTACTGGCGGCGTCGGTGATCGTCGCCGAGAGCACGCCACCGGGCGTGTCGGGCTGCGTGAGGGCGAGCGGCACCGTCAGGTCGGCGTCGGCTCCGGCCGGGCCCTGCGGGCCGGCGGGCCCCGTCGGGCCGACCGGTCCGCGCTCGCCGGTCGCGCCGACGGGGCCGCGCTCACCCGCCGCACCGGTCGCGCCCGTCGCGCCGCTCGGGCCGGTCGCGCCGTCGTCGCCGCGGGCGCCCTGCGGCCCGCGGACGCTCCAGGCGACCTTGGACTGGCCGCGCGGGCATCGCGCCCGCTTCGTCGACAGGTTGAGCGTCCGGAAGTTGCGGGTGACGCAGGCGTAGAGCACCGACGGCGCCTTGGACGTGGTCGACGGCGCCTTGCCCTTGGTCGCCGAGGCCGTCCTCCTCGCCGTCGGCGTCGCCGCCTTCGCCGGGGCGGCTCGGGCCGTCGTCGTCGCAGGCGTTCGGCCGTCCGGCGCCGCCACCGCGCTCGTCACGAGCGGGCTGGTGGCGGTGGCCGCGACGGTCGCCAGCGCGGCGACGACGGACCCGTGGGAGCGGTGCGGGCGTCGAGCGCGCCGCGGCAGGAGGTGCATCGCGCCCACGCTATGGACGACGGTCCGTCACCCCCGATCGGGTGGACCGTTGTCGGATGGACGACCGTCGGGTGCTGCGCCGCGAGGGGCGGACGCCCCCTCCGCGGGTGAACCTCGCGATCCGGTGTGATGGTCCCGGGGGACGCCCGTAGTGTCCCCATGAGCGAGACCGCCACCGCGACGCTGGCGCCGCCCGTGACCCGATCCCGACCGACCATCGACGTGGAGGCGCTGTTCCGCGCCGACGCCGACGACCTGTACGCCTACGCGTGCACCGTCGTCCGTGACCCGTCGGTGGCGGAGGAGGTGGTCGCGACGACGTTCGAGCGCGCCCTCACCCGACGACACCGGTTCGACCCCCGCCGCGGCAACGCGCGGGCGTGGCTCTTCGGCATCGCCCGCAACGCGGCGATCGACGAGCTGCGCCGCCGCAAGCGCGGCGCGGCCCTCACCCACGACCTGCCCGACGACCGTCCCGGACCCGCCGACGACGTCGCCGGGCGCGACGAGGACGCCCACCGGCGTCGCACCGTCGCCGACGCGATCGCCGCCCTGCCCGGCCGCGACCGCGAGCTGCTGGCCCTGAAGTTCCACTCCGGGCTCGCCAACGCGGAGATCGCCGAGATCCTCGGCATCTCCACCACCAACGCGGGCAGCCGCCTGCACCGCGTCATGACCCACCTGAGGGAGGCCTGCCATGTTCCGTCGTGAGGCCCCGTTGCACCCCGACGCCGTCCGCGACCTGGACGCGCTCGACGCCGTCCTGGGCGGTGACCACGACGCCGACCCGACCCTGGCGCTCCTCGCCTCCGACGTCGACGCCGCCCGCCCGCGGATGGACGACGCCGCCCGCGAGCGCCTGGAGACGCGGATGCAGGCCGCGATCCTCGCCGATCGCGGCGTCCCCGCGGAGGAGTCCGACGCGGCAGCCGCCGGCCCGCGCGTCGACCGGACGTCCGGCCCGGACGACGGCGCCGGTCACGACGATGCGGCCGACCACGACGCGCCGGGCCACGACGGTCCGGCGCGCGGCGCGTCCGACGGGCCGCGGTCCGGCGTCTGGATGCCGCGCGTCGCGTCCGGTGGTGGCGGTGGACGCCGACCGCTCCGCGAGCGGCTCCTCGGCGGCGGTGGCGCGTGGCGCCCGGCCCTCGTCACCGTTGCCCTGGCGGCGATCGCCGTGCCGGTCGCGATCAGCGTGTCCGACGGCGGCGGCTCGGGGGCGACGTCCGACGTCGCGGCGCTCTCGACCGGCGGCGACGCTCCCACGTCCACCCCGGAGTCGTTCGACGCCGGCGGAGCCGACGACGCGGGCGGCGCGACCGCCGACGCCGAGCGGCCCCGCTCCGTGGACCGGACGTCGGCCGACGTCGCGCCCGAGGTCGGCCGCGGGGCCGGCGCGTCCGCCGGAGCCTCCGTCGTCGCCCCCGGACCGTCCCCGACGACGACGACCGACGCGCCGCCCACCCTCGGCGGCGACCGTCAGGTCGTGCGCGACGTCACGCAGACCGTGCGCGTGGGGTCGGACGAGATCGGGGACGCGACCAACCGGATCACCCGGGTCGTGCAGGACGCCGGCGGCTACCTCGGCTCGTCGCAGGTGCAGGAGCGCGGCGACAGCCCGAGCGCGCGGTTCGAGATCGTCGTGCCGACCGACCGGCTCGACGAGACCGTCGGTCGGCTGTCGCGGATCGGCGAGCTCGTCCGCCTGGACCGCCGTAGCGAGGACGTCACGAGCCGCGCGGCGTCGCTGGAGGACCAGATCGCGGACCTGCGCGCGGAGCGCGACGCGCTGCGACGCCGGCTCGCCCGGACGACGAACGACGACCGTCGCGAGGCCCGCCGCCGCGAGCTGCGCCTGCTCACCAACCGCATCGCCGGCCTGCAGGCCCAGCAGCGCTCGCTCCGCGGACGGACCCAGACGTCGCGGATCGAGCTCGCGGTCGTCACCGGCGAGAACGAGACGGCGCTGCCGGCGCCCGACGACGACGCCTGGGGCGTGGACGACGCGCTCGACGACGCCGGCCGCGTGCTCGAGGTCCTCGGCGGCGCCGCGATCGTCGCCGGCGTGGTGATCGTCCCCCTCGGCGGGCTGCTCCTCGTCGGCTGGCTCGTCGTCCGTCGCCGCCGGCGCCGGATCGCCGACGAGCTCGTCGACGAGGCCTGACGTCCGCGGCGGGCGGGGCGGGCCGTCGCTCGGCCCGTCCCCGCCGCGGACGACCCGTCCCGCCGCACCCGCGGATCCGGCCCGGGGGCCCCGTGCCCCCGTTGCTCGCCGGGCGGGTCCGCGAGATGTCGATGTCGGCCGCCAGGTACATCGAGAAGATCCCGTGCGGGCGGCGGAACCGCTCGATCCGCCGCAGCGTCCGGGGCCGCAGGTGCCGCCGGTCGACGAGCCCGCCGAGGGTGCGGTGCGCGTCGGCGTTGCTCACGACGACGTCGGCGCGCAGCCGCTCGCCGTCGAACTCCCACGACTTCTTGCGGCGGAACACCTGGCTCGTCCCGCCGAGCATCTCGTGCTGCTCCAGGACGAGCGCGCGGCGGCGCTGGGTGGCGAGGCAGGCGGCGGTGACCAGCCCTCCCAGGCCGGAGCCGACGACGATGGCGTCATACGAGGCGGGCGCGGTGGGCATGGGGCGAGTATCCGCCCGCCGGTGGGCCGTCGACCACGGCGGGAGGCGGGGGGTCGATTGTCCGGTCCGGACAAACGGTGGGGCGCTACGACACCGGCCCGGACCACGTGCCCCGGCGGGGCGCGTATGGTATTTCCATTCCCGTGGGTCAGACCGAGCCGATTCCCGACGTCGACCCCACGGTCGAGCTCCTCGCCCGGGTGCCGGTGTTCGAGACGCTCGGCGTCGAGGACCTGCGACGGGTCGCCGACGTCGCGGTGCCGCGGCGGTTCCAGTCCGGCCAGGTGATCTTCCGCGAGGGCGACCAGTCCGACACGTGCTACGTCGTGCGGGCCGGGCACTGCCGGGCGGTCCGCCACCACGCCGACGGCCGGGCGCTGACGCTCGCCCACTTCGGCACCGGCGACATCTTCGGCGAGCTGGCGATGTTCGACACGGAGAAGCGCTCGGCGACCGTCGAGGCGCTCGACGAGGTGCAGGCGCTGGCGATCCTCTCCGGCGACATGCGGCGGCTCATGTCGGAGCACCCCGAGATCTCGGCGAAGCTCGTCATCGCCCTCGGCCGGCGGCTGCGCGAGGCGAACGAGCGCCTGGCGCGCCAGTCGTTCCAGACCGTCCAGTCGCGGGTGGCCGGGGTGCTCGCCGAGCTCGTGGCCCGGGCGCAGGACGAGGGCCAGGGCGAGCGCGACGTCGAGGTGCGGATCACGCAGGTCGACATCGCCCAGCTCGCCGGCAGCTCGCGCGAGTCGGCGAGCCGGTTCCTCGCGGTCCTCGAGCGCGCCGGGGTCCTCGAGCAGGGCCGCGGCCGGATCGTCGTCCACGACCCGGCGGTCCTCAGCCGCTACGTCTACTGATGCGGGGCGTCGGAGCACCGACGACCGGATCGGGTCGGCGGTAGTGGCGCGTCGGCGGGGGCGCGCGCGACGCAACCGGACGCGCGACGGGCAGCGGCAGCGGGGCTCGGACGTCGAGTTCTCGTGTGGCGGCGTCGTCGTGCGCGACGGGCAGTGCGTCGTCATCGTGCCGGTGCGGCCCGACGGTCGGCGGATCACGACGTTGCCCAAGGGGCACCCCGAGGAGGGGGAGGACCCGGCGACCGCCGCGGTGCGCGAGATCCGCGAGGAGACCGGGGTCCACGCGCGGGTCGTCGCCCGGCTCGGCGACGTCGTCTACTGGTACCAGCGCGAGGGTCGCCGGATCCGCAAGACCGTCCGGTTCTACCTCTGCGCCCACGAGGCGGGCGAGCCCGACCCCGACGGCGTCGAGGTGCGGGACGCGCGCTGGATGCCGCTGGACCGGGCCGTCCGCGAGCTCGCGTTCCCCGGCGATCGGCAGATGGCCGCCCAGGCCTTGGAACGCACGACCGACGACCACTAGGCTGGGGTGACCGATGCAGGTCCTGAACTTCTACTCGCGCATCTTCGCCGACCAGCTCAAGCGGGGGCGCAAGACGGCCACGATCCGACTGGGCGACAAGTCCCACAAGTACCGCAAGAACCAGGCGGTGCTCGTGACGATCGGCTACCAGTTCTCGCCGCGCGAGAAGATCTTCGACGCCGTCATCGACGCGGTCGAGGTCAAGCGGGTGCGGGATCTTTCGCCGCGCGACATCGAGCACGACAACCCGGAGTTCCGCCGGCACGACGAGCTCATCCACTTCCTCGAGCAGATCTACGGCCGCACCGTCACGCAGGACGACCTCGTCACGGTCGTGCGGTTCAGCCAGATCATCTCCCACCCGCCGGGCTACACCGACGCGCGGCTGGGCATCGGCGGCGCGCAGAACTGACGGCGGAGCAGGGCGCGCCGCCCGGTGCGCGCCGGCTGCTCGTGCCCCCGGCGTCGACGCGAGGCGGCCCGCGCCGCGGGCGTAGTTGTTAGCTAGCTCATGAGATGATACCGTTAGCTAACGAATCATTCGCGACCCCGGTCTCGACCCGTCGCGGCGGCCCGCCGCCGGGCGCGCCCGGCCCGTCGCGGACGGACCCCTCGCCGTCAGGAGCACCCATGAGCAGCACCCCCGCGCCGTCCCTCGCGTCGGCCTCCCCGTCCATGTCCCACCGCCGGGTCATGGAGGCCCTCTCCGGCCTCCTGCTGGCGATGTTCGTCGCGATCCTGTCGAGCACGGTCGTCTCGGCCGCCCTACCGCGGATCATCGGCGACCTCGGGGGCGGCCAGTCGTCCTACACCTGGGTCGTCACCGCGACGTTGCTGGCGATGACCGTCAGCACCCCGATCTGGGGCAAGCTCGCCGACCTCTTCGATCGCAAGGCCCTCCTGCAGTCCGGCCTCGTGATCTTCCTCGTCGGGTCGATCCTCGCCGGGTTCGCCCACTCCACCGGCTGGCTCATCGCCTGCCGCGCGGTGCAGGGCGTCGGCGTCGGGGCGCTGACCGCGCTCGTCCAGGTGATCCTCGCCGACCTCGTGTCGGCGCGCGAGCGCGGCCGCTACATGGGCTACCTCGGCGCGGTGTTCGGCGTCGGCACGATCGTCGGGCCGGTCGTCGGCGGGGTCCTCACCGACGGCCTCGGGTGGCGCTGGTGCTTCTTCGTCGGGGTCCCGTTCGGCCTGGCCGCGCTCGTGCTCCTGCAGCGGACGCTCGACCTGCCGACCCGTCGCCGCGAGGGCGCCCACATCGACGTGCTCGGCGCGACGCTCCTGGCCGGTGGCGTGTCGTTGCTGCTCATCTGGGTGTCGTTGGCCGGCAAGAGCTTCGCCTGGTGGGGCCCCGAGACGATCGCGATGATCGGCGGGGCGGTCGTGCTCCTGCTCGCCCTGGTCGCCGTCGAGCGGCGCGTGGCGGAGCCGATGCTCCCGATGGACCTCTTCGCCGACCGCACGGTGACGCTGGCGGTCGTCGGCAGCGTCGCGATCGGCATCGCGATGTTCGGCACCACGGTCTTCCTCACCCAGTACATGCAGCTGGCGCGCGGCTACAGCCCGACCGCGTCCGGCCTGTTGACCATCCCGATGGTCGTCGGCCTGTTCGCGTCGTCGACGCTCGCCGGGCGACGGATCGCCAAGACCGGGCACTACCGCCGCCTGATGCTCGGCGGCGCGGTCCTCGTCACCCTCGGGCTGGGCCTCATGGGGCTCATCGACGAGCGCACGAGCCTCGTCGAGATGGGCGCGTTCATGGTCGTCCTGGGTGCCGGCATCGGCATGCTCCAGCAGAACCTGGTCCTCGCGGTGCAGAACGCGATCCCGCCGAGTCAGCTGGGGGCGGGCAGTGGCCTGATCGCGTTCTTCCGCAGCCTGGGCGGCGCGGCCGGCGTGTCGGTCCTGGGCGCGGTGCTCGGGTCGCGGGTCACGACGCTCGTCGGCGAGGGCCTGGCCGCCCGTGGCATCGACCCGTCGGCGATCCCGGGCGGCGGATCGCAGATCCCCGACCTGGACGCGCTGCCGGCGACGGTGCGCCCGGTGATCGAGCACGCCTACGGCGCCGGCGTCGCCGAGCTCTTCCTCCTGGCGCTGCCGCTCGGCGTCGTCGCGTTCCTCGCGATCTGGCTCATGCGCGAGCAGCCGCTCGGCACGAAGAGCGGCATCGAGCAGGCCGTCGAGGACGCCGCCGGTGAGCAGGGCCGCGCGATCGCCGCGAGGCCCGCCGCGGCGACCGCCGTCGGCGAGGCCTGAGCCCGGCGCGGTTGGCACTCTCGCCCGCAGAGTGCCAACCGGGGGTTGACGGACGCGCCCGGTCGGCTACACTCGCCTCCGGTTTGGCACTCCTCCCCGGAGAGTGCCGACAGCTCGGAAGCACATCCCGTCACGACGGAGGACCACATGTCCATCGACCTCAAGCCGCTCGGCGACCGCCTGATCGTCCGCGCCATCGAAGAGGAGCAGACCACGGCCAGCGGCCTGGTGCTCCCCGACACCGCCAAGGAGAAGCCGCAGAAGGGCGAGGTCCTCGCCGTCGGTGACGGGCGCTGGGACGACGAGGGCGAGAACCGCATCCCGCTCGACGTCGCCGCCGGCGACACCGTCCTGTACAGCAAGTACGGCGGCACCGAGATCAAGCTCGACGGCGAGGACCTGCTCGTCCTCCGCGAGAGCGACGTCCTGGCCAAGGTCGTCGGCTGAGCGACGCCGACCACCATTCGAGACTGAAGACAAGGAGCCACTGACATGGCACACAAGGAACTGAAGTTCGACACCGACGCCCGCAAGGCGCTCGAGGCCGGCGTCGACGCCGTCGCCAACGCCGTCAAGGTCACGCTCGGCCCGAAGGGTCGCTACGTCGTCCTCGACAAGAAGTTCGGCGCGCCGACGATCACGAACGACGGCGTCACCATCGCCCGCGAGATCGAGGTCGAGGACGTCTTCGAGAACCAGGGCGCGCAGCTCGTCCGCGAGGTCGCCACCGCGACGAACGACGTCGCCGGCGACGGCACGACGACCGCCACGGTCCTCGCCCAGGCCATCGTCAAGCAGGGCCTGAAGAACGTCACGGCCGGCGCGAACCCGATCGCCATCAAGCGCGGCATCGAGCTCGCCGTCGAGCAGATCGTCGCCGCGATCGCCGCCCAGTCGACCGAGATCTCCGGCAAGGACGAGATCGCCCGCGTCGCCACCATCTCCTCGCGCGACCCCGAAATCGGCGACGTCATCGCCGACGCGATCGACAAGGTCGGCAAGGACGGCGTCGTGAACGTCGAGGAGGGCCAGACCTTCGGCATCGACCTCGAGTTCACCGAGGGCATGCAGTTCGACAAGGGCTACGTCTCGCCCTACATGGTCACCGACCAGGACCGCATGGAGGCCGTCCTCGAGGATCCCTACATCCTCATCGCCAACTCGAAGATCGGCGCCGTCCGCGACGTGCTGCCCGTCCTCGAGCAGGTCATCCAGGCCGGCAAGCCGATCCTCATCATCGCCGAGGACCTCGAGGGCGAGGCCCTGGCGACCCTGGTGGTCAACAAGCTGCGCGGCACGTTCACCGGCGTCGCCGTCAAGGCCCCGGGCTTCGGCGACCGCCGCAAGCGCATCCTCGAGGACATCGCCATCCTCACCGGCGGCGAGGTCATCACCGAGGACCTCGGGCTCAAGCTCGAGAACACGCAGCTCAACCAGCTCGGTCGCGCCCGTCGCGTCGTCGTCGGCAAGGACAACACGACGATCGTCGACGGCGCCGGTGACGCGGAGGCCATCAAGGGCCGCATCAGCCAGATCAAGACCGAGGTCGAGAACACCGACTCGGACTTCGACCGCGAGAAGCTCCAGGAGCGCCTGGCCAAGCTGTCCGGCGGCGTCGCCGTCGTGAAGGTCGGCGCGGCCACCGAGACGGAGCTCAAGGAGAAGAAGCACCGCGTCGAGGACGCGCTGCAGGCCACGCGCGCCGCGCTCGAGGAGGGCATCGTCCCCGGTGGTGGCGTCGCGCTGCTGCAGGCCGGCACGAAGGTCTCGGTCGAGAACGACGACGACGACGTCGCCGTCGGCGGCCGCATCGTCCTGCGCTCGCTCGAGGAGCCGCTGCGCCAGATCGCGCTGAACGCGGGCCTGGAGCCGTCGGTCGTCGTCAACGACGTCCGCAACGCGGACGTCGGCATCGGCCTGAACGCCGCGACCGGTGAGCTGGAGGACCTGGTCAAGGCCGGCGTCGTCGACCCGGCCAAGGTCACCCGCTCGGCGCTGCAGAACGCCGCGTCGATCGCCAAGAACATCCTCACCACCGAGGCGATCGTCGCCGAGGCCCCCGAGCCCGCCGGCGCCGCCGGTGGTGGCATGCCCGACATGGGCGGCATGGGCGGCATGATGTGATCCAGCCCCGCTGAGGGCCCTCGCCGCGGACGCGCTCCGCGGCGGGCCCGGGGACCGATCGCGTCGGATCGTCCGACGAGGTTCGCGACGGCCGCCCTCCGGGGCGGCCGTCGTCGTTCCGTGGTCCCGTCGGCGAGCCGAGGTGGGCGGCGGGGCGACCGGGCCGTGGACGGCGTGCGCCGCGCCGTACGGCCGATCACGTCGCCCGGCGGTGGTGCGCGACGAGATCGGCGATCGCCCGCGCCGCGCCGACCGCGGCGTACGAGCCGGTGAGCGCGGCCAGCGCCGGCGCGGCGCTCGGCGGCAGATCGTGCCGGCGCAGGTGGCCGGTCGCCGCGACGGTGTCCGCGGCGTCGACGGCGAGCCCGAGCCGCTGCCAGCGGGGGCGCTCCGGCGCCGGCGCGGTGAGGTAGCCCGCGCCCAGCGCCATCGCCCGTCCGCCGTAGATGCGCGTCATGTACACGACCTGCGGGTCCATCTCCAGGCCGAACGTCCGACCGAGTCGGCGGGGCGCCACGAGCGCGGCCAGGCCGAGCGCCAGCCGACCGACGGCCAGACCGCGGAGCGCCGCGTCCGGCACGACGCCGCCATGACGGGCATCGCGGGGCGGGTGGGTGAGGGGCGTGGTCGCCATGCGCCGATCCTGGCGGCGGCTCCCGGTGGCGGCAACGACCCGGCAGGTCGTGGCTCCGACGCGGCCGGAGCGCGCAGTGCGGTGCGTCGGCGGGCCGCCGACCGACCCCGCGCCGCGCCGGACCGGGCCGCCGCGCACGCCCGTCACGGACCCGTCCGGCGGTCGTCCCCCCGATCGTCGGGATCCCCTGCACGATCCCGCCCGTGGGGTGCGCGGGGCCCGGGGCCGCCCATAGGGTGAGCCCGTCCCGGTGTGCGCGGAGCCGTCCCGCCGCACCACGTCCCAACGAACGAAGGACCCTCGTGAACGCCCGATCCCCCCTCGGGGCCGTCACCCTGTCGATCGCCCTCGGCGTCGTCGCGCTGCCCGCGTCCGCCTCGGCCGCCGACGGGACGTACGCCGTCCACTCCTGCAAGGGGCCCTCGAACCAGCCAGCGCCCACCACCGGCTGGGCACCGACGCAGTCGGCCGGCACCGCGGCCGTCGACGGGTGCGCGGGCGGCGGCGGGCTGTCGTTGTCGCTCGGCCCCAACCCGGCCGGCAGCTACGGCGCGTCGTGGACGTTCACCGCCCCGGCGGACACGAGCATCGTGTCGCTCGCCGCCGACCGCCGCACGTCCGGGTTCGCGTCGGCCCCGGCCGACTCGCAGTTCCGCTACGGGCTCTTCGCGGGCACCACGCCGCTGGACTCGTGCACGAAGGCCGGCGACGGCTGCCCGAACGACTACGTCCAGCCGATCAGCAAGCCGGGCCTCAACGCGTCGACGATCCGGTTCCGGCTGTACTGCGCCAACGGCGACCAGAGCTGCACCAACCCGCAGGGCGTCGGAGCGACCCTCGGCAAGGCGGTCATCGGCCTGAAGGACGCGATCAAGCCGCAGATCGTCGGGCAGAAGGTCGTCGACAGCGGCGAGACGTCCGGGACGTTCCGCGTGCGGTTCAGCGCGACCGACCAGGGCGGCGGGCTGTACCGGGTCCGCACGCTCGTGGACGGCCAGCCGTTCGCGATCCAGCCGGTGACCGGCGGCACGTGCACCGACGCGCTGCCGGGCAACGCCGACGACTACGAGTTCCTCGCGCCGCAGCCGTGCCCGCTGGGCCTGGCCGATCGCGACGTGGCCGTGTCGGCGTCGTCGCTGCCGCCCGGCCCGCACACCGTGCTGACCGAGGTCGAGGACGCCGCCGGCAACACGCAGACCGTGAGCGTCACGCAGTTCCCGCGGGTCAACGTCAACGACGGGGGCTCGGGCGACGGCGGCGGGTCCGGCGGTGGCGGTGGGTCGACCGTCGCCGGGAGCAACGGCTCCAACGACGGCGCGTCGGACTACGAGCGGCTGAGGCACGCCCGCGTGAAGAGCTGGTTCGACACGAGCAAGCGGCGCAACGGCCGCAAGGACACGGGTCAGACCCGGCTGACGATCAAGCGCGGCAGGCGCGCGCTGATCCGCGGCACGATCCGCGACCGCAAGGGCCGGGGGATCGTCGGGGCGACCCTCGACCTGTACCACCTGACCGGCGACGGCAAGCGGCGCCTCCTCAAGACCGGCGTGAAGTCCCGCAAGCGGGGCATGTTCACGTACATCGTGTCGGCCAACGTCGACACCCGCCGGATCCAGATGGCGTACCGCGCGCTGCGTCCCGGCAAGATCACGAGCCGCAAGACGCTGCGGCTGACGGTCAAGCGCAAGGGCAAGACGTACTACATGCCCGGCAACCGTCCGAAGGCGAAGGGCAAGAAGCGGGCCACCGCCGCGCGGTAGCCGCCACGGCGAAGGCGATCGCCCCACGGCAGCCCCACGGCCGGGCCTCGCCACCGTGGCGGGGCCCCGGGCGATCGCCGGAGCGAACCGGCCACAGGTCCGGGCGGGACCGCGCACGGACGTCCGGCCCGGCGACGCGGGCCGGATCCAACATGCAGGGGCAGGCACGATCCGGCCCACGCGCGTACGGGGTGCCCGGCCTGGAGTCGTGGGACGGATTCGACGCGTGGGAGCGAGCACGATCCGGCCCACGTGCCGCCCCGATCCGGCACCCCGGTCCAGGCCCATGCGTCGTCCCGTAGGCGTCCGGCCATCGGGCATCGAGCCGCTCGCGTAGGGATCCCGCCCGGCGGTCACCCGGTCCAGACGCCCGACGTCCCGCGACGGTGGCTGTCGACGAGGTGCGTGTCGACGATGCCGATCGCCTCCATGAGCGCGAACATCGTCGTCGGACCGACGAACGAGAACCCGCGGCGCTTGAGCTCGCGGGCGAGGGCACGGGACTCCGGCGACGACGTCGGTACCTCGTCGATCGTCCGCGGGGCCGGGGTCGTCGCCGGCCGGAACGACCACACGAGGCCCGCCAGGCCGCCGTCCGCCCGCAGCGCGACCGTCGCCCGGGCGTTGGCGATCGTCGCGTGGACCTTCGCCCGGTTGCGGACGATGCCCGCGTCGGCAAGGAGCCGGGCGACGTCGGCGTCGCCGTACCCCGCGACCGCGTCCGGGTCGAACCCGTCGAACGCCGTCCGGAACGCCGGGCGCTTGCGCAGGATCGTCGCCCACGACAGCCCGGACTGGAACGCCTCGAGGCTCAGCCGCTCGAACGTCCCGCGCTCGTCGCGCACCGGCATGCCCCACTCCGTGTCGTAGTACGCGCGCAGCAGCGGGTCGCTCGCCGCCCACGCGGGCCGCGCCAGGCCGTCGTCGCCGACGACGACGCCGGACGGGGTCATCGCCCGCCGCCCGCCGTCGTCCGGGGCGCGGGCCGGACGGCGCCACCGAGTCCGTGCGTGAGCAACGCCACCGTCGCGGCGACGAACCGCTCGTCGTCGCCCGCCGTCGGCGGGTGGATCACCCAGCGGTGGACGAGGCCCTCGATCGCCTGCACGAGGAGCCACGCGGTCGTGTCCGCATCGTCGACGGTCACCGACGGCGACCGCCGGAGCCAATCGGCCACGCGACCGGCGAACTCCGCCTCGAGCGCCACGACCCCGTCGACGATCCGCTCCGGCAGCGGCGCCTCCTCGAACAGCAGCCGGTGGAGGCGGGGCCGGTCGACGTGGAGGGCGAGCATCGCGCGCAACAGGTCGCCCAGCGCGGCGGCGGGCGCCGGTGGCGGGTCGTCGGCGAGCGTCGCGACGAGCGGCACGAGCGCCGCGGCCCCCCTCCGCAGATGCTCCTCGGCGACGGCGACGAGCAGCGCGTCCTTGTCGGCGAAGTACTGGTAGAGCGTCCCGATCGACACGCCGGCCCGCTCCGCGATCCGGTTCGTCGTCCCCGCCGCGTACCCGTGGCGCTCGAAGACCTGAGCCGCCGCCTCGACGAGCGCCTCGACGGTGGCGCGGGAACGCCCCTGGGACGGGCGTCGGCGGCGGGTCGGCGAGGGCATCGGGAACGCGAGTGGCAACGACCTGAGCAATTGCTCAGACTTGGTGCATGGAGCCTACCCCATCCCCGCCGGGCGGCCCGCCGCCCGCCACGTACGCCACCGACCACGCCGCCTGGCGCGCGGTCCAGCCGCTGCTGCCGGAGTCGATGCGGGTCCTGGGGCACGAGCCGGACGAGGAGGGCTGGTGGTGGCGCGACGTCCACGTGCACCTCGACCGCTACCGCCGGCCCGACGCGCGGGCGACGGTCATCGTGCTCCACGGCGGCGGTGGCCACGGACGGCTGCTCGCGAGCGCCGGCCGGATCGTCGCCGACGCCGGCTACGAGGCGGTCATGCCGGACCTGCCCGGGTACGGCCTGACCGACGCCCCGGCCGCGCGCTGCCGCTACGACGACTGGGTGGCGCTCGTCGCCGACCTCGTCCGCGCCGAGCGGGCCCGGCACGACCGGCCGGTGCTCCTGCTCGGGATGAGCGTCGGCGGGCTGCTCGGCTGGCACGCCGCCGCGACGCTGCCGCCCGCCACGGTGGCCGGGGTCGTGGCGACGACGCTCCTGGACCCGCGGGCGCCGGCGGCCCGCGCGGTGATGGGTCGGTGGGCGTGGCAGGGCCGATCCGCCGCGCTGCCGGGGCTCGCCCCGCGGGTGCTGGACCGCCTGCGCGTGCCCCTGGCCGCCGTCGCCAACACGACCGCGATCGCCAACGACCGCGACGTCGTCCGTGCCCTGCGGGCCGACCACCGAGGCACCGGCAGCTCCATCCGCCTGGGCTTCCTGCGGTCGTACCTGTCGTACGTCCCGGCGGTCGAGCCCGAGGACTGGCGTCACGCCCCCGTCCTGCTCGCCCACCCGGGCGACGACCGCTGGACCCCGACCGCGGTGAGCCGCGCGTTCCTCGACCGGATCGCCGGTCCCACGCGGTTCGTCGAGCTGGAGCGGTGCGGGCACCTGCCGATGGAGGAGCCGGGGGCGACGCGGTTCGCCGACGAGGTCCGGCGGTTCGTCGCGGCGGTGATCTGATCGCGGGAACGGGGGCGGGACGCCATCGCCGTCGCGTCGGGTAGACCTCCCGCATGGCCTCGGCACGGAACGTCCTCGGCGGCGAGCTGGCCGTCTGCGGCATCGATCCGCTGACGGGATGGGCACGGACCGGCGCGTGCATGTTCCACCCGCTCGACGTCGGGCAGCACACCGTCTGCGCGGTGATGACCGAGCGGTTCCTGCGCTACACCGCGTTCCAGGGCAACGACCTGTCGACCGCGCGGGACGGATTCCCGGGGTTGCGGCCCGGCGACCGGTGGTGCCTGTGCGCGTCGCGCTGGGAGCAGGCCCGCCTGGACGGGATGGCCCCGCCGGTGGTGCTCGCGGCGTGCCACGAGCGTGCGCTCGACGTCGTGTCGCTCGCCGACCTGCGGGCGCACGCGCACGGCGGGGGGGCGGCGGCGTCGGACCCGGGCACCGATCGGGCGTGACGCCGCCGGGAGGGCGTGCCGCCGGCGTCGCGCTGGGCCTGGGCGCCGGGGCGCTCTGGGCGCTGGCGTTCGTCGGGCCGGCGCAGGTCGAGCCGTTCGGGGCGGCCGAGATCACGCTCGGGCGGTTCCTCGTCTTCGGTCTCTGCTCGGTGGTGGTGCTCGTCGTGCGGCGGCACGATCCGCGTCGGCGCCTCGACCGGGTCGACCGGGCCCGGATCGTCGGGCTGGGGCTCGCCGGCAACACCGCGTTCTTCCTGCTGCTCGCGGCGGCCGTCGCGGTGGCGGGGTCGGCGCCGGTGGCGCTGGTGATCGGCGCGCTGCCGGTGGCGATGGCGGTGGTGGGGAACCTGCACCGGCGGACGGTGCGGTGGGCCGCGATCGCCGGCCCGGCGCTCGTCATCGCGGCGGGCATCGCGGCCGCCGGGTGGGCGGCCGCCGTCGACGCCGGGGGATCGTCGGTCTGGGGGCTGGCCCTGGCCGGGGCCGCGCTCGCGTCGTGGCTCGTCTACGGCCTCGTCGGCGCGACCTACCTGGCGTCCCGGCCCGACACCGACACGGTCCTGTGGACGTCCTTGCTGGGCGTCGGCACCGTGGTGACGCTGCCCGCGGTCGGGCTGCTCGTCGTGCTCGACGGGCCCGACGCGACGCCGGACCTCGACGCGTGGGTCGCCCTCGTCGCCTGGTCGGTGGTGCTCGGGGTCGGCTCGTCGTGGGTGGCCACGTGGATGTGGAGCCGCGCGAGCGTCGTCGTGCCCGTCGCGCTGCTCGGCATGCTCATCGCGTCGGAGACGGTCTTCGCCGTGCTCTACGCCGCGATCGTCGCCGGTCGCGTACCGCCGGTCGCGCAACTCGTCGGCGCCGCGCTCATCGTCGGGGGCGTCACGTGGGGCGCGCGGGCGTCCCGCGAGCGCGTGCCCGTGACGGCTGCGCCCGCCTGACCGCCCGGACATTGTGTCCGGCCTGTCTGTCTGGAAGAGTGCCGGTCGCGGGCGGCGGGGGTCGCCGCCGCGAGTCCGAGGAGATCCGATGTCGAAGTCGTTCACCGTCCAGGCCACCTACGCCGCCGGCGCCGACGCCGTGTGGGCCGTCGTCACCGACCCCGTGGCCGTGAAGGAGAAGTTCGAGGCCCTGGGCGCCAAGGAGGTCGAGGTGCTCGAGCACGACGCGACCGGCGACGTCGTCCGGTTCAAGGTCCGCCGCAAGGAGGAGGTCGACGTGCCCTCCTTCGCGAAGAAGATCGCCGGCCCGAGCAACACCGTCAACCTCGACGAGACGTGGCGTCGCGACGGCGACCGCCTCGTCGCAGAGTGGTCGGCCGAGATCTCGCCGGCCCGGGTGTCGCTGGTCGGCACCCGCACCGTCACCCCCGACGGCGACGGCGTGCGCGAGGTCATCGCCGCGGAGGCGAAGGCGAACGTGCCGCTCATCGGCGGCAAGCTCGCCGACTTCGCCGCGAACGAGACGTCGAAGGCCCTCGCCGAGGACCAGGTCTGGATCGCCGCGCGCGTCGCCGGCTGAGCGGCGCGGGTCGCGCCCCGCCGCTCACCCCACCGCGTCGACCGGCCGCGGTCCCTCGCCGACGTAGAGCGCCGACGGGCGGATGAGGCGGCCCTCGCGCTTCTGCTCGAGGATGTGCGCCGACCACCCGGCGACGCGCGCGCAGGTGAAGAGCGGGGTGAAGAGGTCGGCCGGGACCGCGGCGGTGTCGAGCACCACCGCCGACCAGAACTCGACGTTCGTCGCGAGCACCCGGTCGGGCTTGCGCGCCCGCAGCTCCTCGAGCGCGGCGCGCTCCAGCGCCTCGGCCACCTCGTAGCGGCCGGCGCCGATCTCCTTCGACGTGCGCCGCAGCACCCGGGCCCGCGGGTCCTCGGCCCGGTACACGCGATGGCCGAACCCCATGAGCCGCTCGCCGCGGTCCAGGGCGTCCTTCACCCAGGCGGTCGCGTCGCCGCGCCGCTCGACGCCGTCGAGCATCGCCAGCACCCGCGACGGCGCGCCGCCGTGCAGCGGTCCGGACAGCGCGCCGACCGCCGACGACAGCGCGGCGGCGACGTCCGCCCCGGTCGACGCCGTGACGCGGGCCGTGAACGTCGACGCGTTCATGCCGTGCTCGGCGGCCGAGATCCAGTACGCGTCGATCGCCTTGGCGTGCTGCGGATCGAGCTCGCCACGCCAGCGCAGGAGGAACCGCTCGGCGACGGTGCGACCGGCGTCGATGTCGGACTGCGGCACCGGGGGCTGCCCGCCGCCGCGCGCCGACTGGGCGACGAACGACAGCGCCATGACCGACGCGCGGGCCAGCTCGTCGCGGGCGACGTCGTCGGTGGTGTCGATGAGCGGCTTGAACCCCCACTCGGGGGCGAGCATCGCGAGCGCCGCCTGCACGTCGACGCGCGGGTCGCCGGAGCGGACGCTCAACGGGTGCGGCTCGGCGAACGGCAGGCCCGGGTCGAACGACCCGTCGACGAGGAGCCCCCACACCCGCTCGTACGGCACGTGGCCGACGAGGTCCTCGATGTCGACGCCGCGGTAGCGGAGCGCACCGCCCTCGCGGTCGGGCTCCGCGATCGTCGTGGCGAAGGCGACGACGCCCTCCAGGCCGGACTGCACCTCGGTCATGCGCATGCTCCCGTCGTTCGGCGGACCCGTCGCGACACCGGCGGCCGTGGCGCCCGCGACTCGCCAGCTTAGTCCGCGGCCGCTCGCGTTTCGAGCCCCGTCGGGCACGGCGCGCTACCGTCGCCGCATGGGCACCGTCGATCCCGACCTGCTGCGGCGCTCCGCGGTCGACCTCGCGGCGCTCGTCCGCTCCGGCGAGGTCGCGGCCGTCGACCTCGTCCGGGCCGCGCTCGACCGGGTCGCGGCGGTCGACGACGGGCTCGGGGCGTTCGTCGACACGTGGGCGGACGAGGCGCTCGAGCAGGCGGCGGCGGTCGGACCGGGCGACCCGCGGCCGTTCGCGGGGGTGCCGACGGCGGTCAAGGACAACCGGGCGGTGGCGGGTCACCGCACCGGGCACGGGTCGGCGTTCACCGCCGGGCTCGTCGCGGAGCAGGACGACGAGGTCGTCGCGCGCCTGCGTCGGGCGGGGTTCGTCCTCGTCGGCGCGACGAAGCTCCCGGAGTGGGCGATCACCCCGGTCACCCGGTCGCGGGCGTTCGGCGTCACCCGCAACCCGTGGGACCCGGGCCGCACCGCCGGCGGATCGTCGGGCGGGGCGGCCGCCGCGGTCGCCGCCGGGATGGTCCCGGTGGCGCACGGCAACGACGGCGGCGGGTCGATCCGGATCCCCGCCGCCTGCTGCGGGCTCGTCGGGCTCAAGCCGCAGCGCGGACGGATCTCGATGGCCCCCGGGCTGGGCCACCATCTGCTCGCCACCGACGGGATGCTCGTCCGCACGGTGGCCGATGCGGCGGCCACGCTCGACGTCATCGCCGGGCCGGCCGTCGGAGACGCGACCTGGGCCCCGCCACCCGCCGAGCCGTTCGCCGCGGCAGCGGTCCGGGGCGGGGGCGGCGGAGCCCCGCGCCGACGGGTGGCGGTCACCACCGAGCCCGTGCTCGAGGGCGCGCCGTCGCCCGAGGACGTCGCCGCGGTCCGGCGCACCGCCGACCTGCTGTCCGATCTGGGCCACGAGGTCGAGGAGGTCACGCCGCCGTGGGCCGGCGCGGGGCTGCTGGACCTCTTCACCGACTACTGGGCGGTGATGATCGGGGTGCAGATCCGGGCGCTGGAGTGGCAGGTCGGGCGTCCGGCCGGGCCCGGCGACCTCGAGGCGCTGAGCGTGGCGCTCGCGGACCGTGCCCGGGGGATCGGGGCGGTCGACCACCTCGTCCTCGACGCGCGGATCCAGGCCGTCGGGCGACAGGTCGTCGGGTGGCAGTGCGGGGCGGACGGGCGGCGCGGATGGGACGTGATCCTCACCCCGACGCTGGGGACCGCGCCGGTGCCGGTCGACGCGCTCGACCCGGACGGACCCGATCCGATGGACGGGTTCCGTCGCGGCGCCCACTTCTCGCCCTACGCCGCGATCGCCAACGTCATCGGGAGCCCGGCGATCAGCCTCCCGCTGTGGGTGCGCGGGGGCGACGACGACGCGGCCGGCCTGCCGGTCGGGGTCCAGCTCGTCGGGCCGCCCGCCGGAGAGGACGTGCTGCTGGAGCTCGCCGCGGAGCTCGAGGTCGCCCGGCCGTGGGCGGACCGCACGCCGGCACCGGCCGTCGGGTGACGCGACGCCGCGACGGGTGCGTCGCTCGCCCCGACGCACCTCGAGAGTTCGGTCACCCTCACTCGAGCGCGTTCGGTGAGTCGGACCAAGCGGTGATCGAACGGTCGTCGGACCGACGACCTCGACGCACCTCCCGGACCGTATGATCGTCGCTCGCGTCAACGACGAACCATCGAGGACCACGCCCGCCATGGCCTACGTCATCGCCGAGCCCTGCGTCGGCACCAAGGACAACTCCTGCACCGAGGTGTGTCCCGTCGACTGCATCCACCCGACGCCCGACGAGCCGGACTACGACTCGGTCAAGCAGCTCTACATCGACCCGGACGAGTGCATCGACTGCGACGCGTGCGTCGAGGCCTGCCCGGTCGACGCCATCTTCGCCGAGGACCAGGTCCCCGACGAGTGGACGAGCTTCGTCGACGCGGCGGTGCAGTACTTCCAGAGCGCCTGAGCGGCGCCGCCGTCAGTCGACGGTGACCTCGCGGACGGTGCCGTCCTCGACCTGGAAGACGAACCCGCGGACCCGGTCCCTGTGGAGGAGGAACGGGCTGGCGAGGACGCGCCGCATCGACTGGCGCAGGTCCTCGTCCAGGTCGTTGAACGACTCCGGCGCCCACGCCGGCTTGTAGCCGGTCTCCGACAGCAGCTCGTTGCGCAGGTCGTCGTCGTTGTACGTCAGCTGGCCGCACTGCGTGTGGTGCAGCAGGATGATCTCGCGGGTGCCGAGCATCCGCTGACTGATCGCCAGCGATCGGATCACGTCGTCGGTGGCGACGCCGCCCGCGTTGCGGATGAGGTGCGCGTCCCCCGTCGTGAGCCCGAACAGCCCGAACAGGTCCATCCGCGCGTCCATGCACGTGACGACCGCGACGCGCAGCCGCGGACGGGGCGTGTCGTACGGCGTGTACTTCGTGTGGAACGTGTCGGCGTTGGCGAGGAGCTCGGGGATCTGGGGAACGTCGTCGTCAGGCATCGCCGACGGATGCTAGTCCTCTGACGACCGCGCCCAACGGGCGGCCACCGGCAGACCCGCGATCCGGCGGGGGGCGTCGGCCGACCGCCGGAGCCACGTCGGACGCGGCGCGGACCGGAGCGTCACCGCGAAGTGGGTCGCCGCGACGCGGGCGATCCACCGCTGCTGGGCCGGCGCCCGCAGGCGTCGCGACCGACGGCACCGTCGGACCTCGAGCGGCGCGTCGTCGAACCCGGACCGGGCCAGCGTCCGGTTGAAGAAGTTGTGGTTCGCGCCGCGGAGCGTGACCTGCAGCAGCCGGGGCGCGGGCGTCCGTCGGCGGGCCGCGCGGAGGTACGCGGCGCCCTCGTCGCCGACGTCGCCGTCGCAGTCGGCGAGGACGACCGTCGTCGGGACGCCCGCCGGGACCCGTCCGCCGTCGCCGGTCGGCGTCAGGAGCAGGAGCGACCGCCACGGCCCGCGACCGGCGGCGATCCGCGCCGCGGTCCGGGCGGCCGGACGATCGCGCGACCGTGCCGCCCGCACGGCGTTGGCCCCGCTGCGCGAGTGGCCGAGCACGCCGATCCGGCGCAGCGCGATCCGGCCGGACAGCTCGACCCCGAACGGCGGCGCGTCGCCCGGGGCCGCGGCGCTCGCCTGCGCCAGCGCGGTGAGCGTGCGGTCGACGATGCGGGGCCACCGACGCCGGTCGTCGGGCTCGCCCCAGCCGCCGGTGAACGCCGCCGCGAGGTCCGGCGCGACCGCCACCATGCCCCGGCGTGCGATCGCGAACGCGACGTGCCGCAGGCCCTCGTCGTGGCGGCGCTGGACGTCGGGGCACGGCCACGTCTCGGAGTCCAGCGGGCCGGCCGGGCAGCCGTCGGCGTGACGGCCGTGGAGGACGAGGACCAACGGACGCCGCCCCGCGCCCGTCGGCGCCGCGACGACGCCGCGCAGGCGCACCGGCAACGGGCCCAGGCCCGAGCGGTCCGGGAGCGCGACGTCGCCCAGGTCGTAGGTCGCCACCGTCGGGGTGGCCGCGCCGGCCGGGGCCGCCCACACGAGGGCCGCGATGAGGGCCGCGACGGTCGCGACGAGCGGCAGCGCAGACGCCGGGGCACGCATCCCGCCATCATCCCGTCCGGGTGGGGGCCCGTGTCCCGGGCCCGCATCCCGGGGCATCCCGCGCTCGCATCCCGGGGCATCCCCGGGCTCGCATCCCGGGGCATCCCGCGCTCGCACCACGCCCCGGCGTCGTCGGACGCGACGGATCGGGGAGGGCGGCCCGTCGCCCGGTGCGCGGGGCGTCGACCGGGGTCAGGCGCGTCGGGCGGGCGCGTAGAGCGTGCGCCACAGCAGGTGGGTGCCCGCGTCGACGAGCCGGTCGATCGTCGCGTCGTCGGCGTGCCGCATCTCCTGGTGCTGCGTCCGCTCGTACATCCACATGATCCACGACGCCGCCTCGTGCGGCAGGAGCGTCGGATCGACCCAGCCCCCCGCCTGGCCGCGGACGAGGTGCTCCTCGACCCGCCCGACGAGCTCGCCGGTGATCCGCTCGACCGCGTCCCGCAACGTGTCGTCGTAGCGGGCCCCGTCGTACACGGCGGCCATGAGCGGCGCACGGGGCAGGTAGCGGGCCATCGCCCGGGCGAGCGCGTCGTGGAGCGCCTCGCGGGTGATGTCCTCGCCGAGCTCCCACCAGGCGGCCGCCCAGCCGGTCGTCTCGGTCAGCACGTGGTCGGCGCAGGCCCGCAGCAGGTCGGTCTTGTCCGCGAAGTTGAGGTAGAAGGTGGAGCGGGGCACGTCACCCTGCTCGGTGAGCGTGCGGATGGCGATGTCGGAGTACGCGAGGCCCCGACGCAGCTCGGCCTCGATCACCGGGAGCATCGCGTCGCGGATCCGGGCCCGGCTGCGCGACCGGCGGCTGCTCGCGGCCGCGTCCGTCGTCGGCTCACGCGGGGGCATAGAGCGCGTTCCACACGAGGTCGGTCAGGGTCTGCAGCAGACGGTCGGTCGCGTTCGCGTCGGCGGGCATGACGAGTTGGGTCATCCCCCGCTCGATCATCCACGCGATCCACGTCGCGGTGCCACGGGCGTCGAGCGAGGCGTCGATCGTGCCGGTGAGCTGGCCCGCGACGATCGCGGCCTCGAGCGCGCCCACGACCTCGTGCACGAGCCGGCGGTAGCGGTCGCGCAGCCCGGTGTCGTTGGCGGCGGCGTCGACGACCGCCGAGACCGTGCCCCGGCGCACCCGGTAGGCGTCGCACAGGCGCTCCATCGCCTCGCGGACGTCCGGTCGCGTCACCGGGGCCTCGAGCGCCCACCAGAACCCGGCGACGTCGAGGAACTCGCCGAACACGTGCTCTCCGAGCGCGTCCAGCAGCTCCGCCTTGTCCCGGAAGTGCAGGTAGAAGGTGGACCGGGCGATGCCGGCCGCGGCGAGCAGGTCGTCGATCTGCCGGCCCGCGGGGTCGACGTCGTCCGCGGTCTGCTCGAGGACGTCGGACACGCGCAGGAGCATCTCCAGGCGTCGCCGGGCGCGGCACGAGCGGTGGGGCTGGGCGTGGGTGGGCATGGCGGCCGGACCTGGCGCGGACGGGACCGGCGGACCGTGGACGCCAGCGGTGGACTTCGAGTTCATGGACCCGAGGTCCACCCTGACCCTACGACATACGCCTTGCGGTGGTCGAGAGGGTGTGTGTAGGGTCGATCCACCATGGACGCGTCGTTTCCGACGCGCACGTCACGTCGTTCGCGACGCCCGGCGGGAGCAGCGGCACGTCGACGGGACCGCGATCCGCGTGGAGTACGACGCGGCCGGACGGCGGGCCGGGCTGCCGACGGCGCCGTTCGCCACGACGACGACCCTGCGCCAGCGGGCGCTGCTCGGCAGCATCGACGTCCTGCGCGGAGAGGCCGAGTTCTTCCTGCGGTTCCGTCCCCGGGTCGACATGGAGGCCCCGGTCGCGTACTGGGGCGGCGTCGACGACCGCGACCGGCGGTCGTGCATCCTCATGGAGGACATCGTCGCCACCCGCGGCGCGCGGTTCGTCGAGCCGACCGATCCCCTGTCGCGGTCCCAGGTCGAGGACCTCGTCCGCAACGTCGCCCGCTACCACGGCGCGTTCTGGGAGCACCCGGAGCTGCCGCACGGCGACGCCCATGCGGGGCAGACGTACGTGACGGCCGACGGCCGGATGGGGCTCACCGACTGGCAGGCGACCCAGCAGGGCGGATGGGCGTACGACGTCGCCTACCTCGTCGGGTCGACCTGCGAGCCGGAGGACCGTCGCGCCTGGGAGCGCGACCTGCTCGCGCTCTACCTCGACGAGCTCGCGCGGTCCGGGGGCGACGCGCCGTCGGAGCCCGACGCGTTCCTCGCCGACCGGCGTCAGATGCTCTACCCGTTCTCGGCCTGGGCGTTCACCATCGGCCGGGCCGCCCACCGGCCGCGGATGCAGCCCGACGCGACGAGCCGCGTGATCCTGCGGCGGTTGGGGACGGCGATCGACGACCTCGACTCCTGCGGCGCCGTCGGCGTCTGAGCCGGTCCGGCGGCGCCGCCGCCGGGCCCCACACGGTGATTGGACGTGGAGTTCGGTTGCCTCATCACATCGAGTTTGGGTATGGTTCCGTAAACTGGACGTGAAGTCCAGTCGTGGATTCCGGCGATCCTCCGAGGGTCGCCGCGCCACGGGCCGCCGCCGTCTCGTCATCCGAAGGAGAACCGATGTCCCACCGTGGATCTGGCAGCACCGACGTGATCATCGCCGGAGGGGGCCACAACGGCCTGGTCGCGGCGTGCTACCTGGCCCGCGCCGGCCTCAAGGTCCAGGTGCTCGAGGCGAGCCCCGTCATCGGCGGGATGACCGCGACGAACGAGATGCTGCCCGAGGCGCCGGGCCACATGATCAACGAGGCGTCGATCCACGCCTCGCTCTTCCGCAACACCGCGATCGACGCCGAGCTCGAGCTGACGTCGAAGTACGGCCTGCGGATGCGGCGCGTCGACCCCGCGCACGTCCACCTGGGCTTCGAGGGCGAGTCGATCGCGATGTGGCAGGACGCCAACCGCACCGCCGCCGAGATCGCGCACTTCTCGAAGAAGGACGCGCGGGCGTGGCTCGACTTCGTCGAGTCGGTGACCGCCGGCGTCGAGATCGGCCTGCCGCTCATGCTCACGAGCGCGGTGAAGCCCGAGCCCAAGCAGCTCGCGAAGGCGCTGGCGAAGATGGGCAAGCACCGCAAGGAGCTCCTGCCGCTCGCGCGCTGGATCATGCAGGGGCACGCCGAGGCGATCGAGGAGCGGTTCGAGCACCCGCTCGTCCGCGGCCCGCTGACGATCAACCTGCCGTTCATGCCGTTCGACTCCGACGCGTCGGCGTACGCCCTGATCTACCTGGGCGTCTACCACCGCACCGGCGTGGCGATGTTCGAGGGCGGCACCGGCGCGTTCCCGAAGGCGCTCATCGCCTGCCTGCAGGACGCCGGCGGCAGCGTGCGCGCGAACGCCCGCGTCGAGCAGATCCTCGTCGACGGCGGCCGCGCGGTCGGCGTGCGCCTGGAGGGCGGCGAGGAGATCCGCGCCAACACCGCGGTGATGACGTCGTTCAGCCCCAAGCGGGTCCTCGGCGAGCTCCTGCCCGAGGGCGCCCTGTCGCACGTCGACGAGGTGAAGGTCCGCCACATCCCGACGAACGAGACCGGCGCGCGGGACTACAAGCTCAACATCGCGCTCAAGGGCAAGCTGCAGATGCCGCGCCACCAGGAGTGGCGCGCCAAGACGTTCCCCGGCGACAACGTCGACCTGAAGCTGCCGTGCCTCACGTGGCACACGCACGACCAGGCGCTCGAGGCGTTCCGGGCCTGCGTCCGCGGCGAGGTGCCCGAGCACGTCCCGGGCCTGTCGCAGATCACGACCGCGTTCGACCCGGGCATGGCGCCCGAGGGGCACGACACGTTCTGGTTCTGGACCGGCCTGACCCCCGGCAACCCGAACGAGGGCTGGGACGTCGCCCGCGAGAAGATCACCAACCGGGTGATCGAGGAGTCGTCGTACTTCTACGAGGGCCTCGAGGAGCTCGAGATCGGCCGGCGCCCGCTGGCCAAGCCCGACATCGCCGAGCGGTTCAACGCGATCGACGGCAACGTCTACCACGTCGACCCGATCATCACCCGCCTCGGGCCGATGCGTCCCGCGCTCGGGCTGGGCAACTTCCAGGCCCCGATCGACGGGCTGTGGATGACCGGGTCGGGCACGCACTCGATCCCCGGCATCTCGGGCATGCCCGGCCACAACGCGTCGAAGACGCTGCTGCGCGAGCTGCGCTCCGAGAAGCGTCGGCGCGTCGTCCGCCGGCTCACCGGCCGCGCGGCCTGAGCGACGATCGCGTGAAGGTCGGCCGGGCGCGCTCCCGGCCGACGCGGCGGCGCGCCCTGCCGGACCCCGGCGGGGCGTCGGCCGGCGGCCCGGCGTCGCGGGTGGGGCGCCCCGGCTCGGCGGGTCGGGCGCCCCGCCGCCGCTCAGCGCACGTCGAGCGCGCCGAGGTCGGCGATCGCGGTGGCGGTGCGCTCGATGATGACCTTCGTCACGTCGACCGGCTGGGTGTCGGGCATCCAGCCCGGCGCGCCGAGCACCGTGGCCCAGCAGAACAGCGGGTAGAAGAGGCTCTGCCGGTACAGGCGCCACGCGTCGTCGAGCTCGGGGGCGTGGCCGCCGGCCCGCTCGAGCCGCTCGAGGTAGAGCTCCAGGAGGTCGCGCTCCCACGCGCGGCGGTCCTCGACGGTGAGCGCCGACGCGATCGCGTCGGCGAAGTCGTACGCCCAGCCGCCGCGCATGACGACCTGCCAGTCGGTGAGCGCCAGGCGCCCGTCGGCGGTGCGGTAGACGTTGCCGACGTGCGGGTCCCCGTGTAGCAGCGTCGGCGGGACCCGGTGGCTCAGGACGTCGACCGACCGCCGCAGCCCGTCCCACAGCTCGTCGTGACGGTCGGCGAGCTCGGCGGGGAACCGGTCGCCCGCCCGCTCCGCCCCGACCCGCGCCTGGCGGCGCATGTTGATGAACGTGCCGACGTTGTGGACGTGGTCGGCCGGCCGCTTGAGCGACGAGTCGACGATCGCGGGGTGCTCCCAGTACTGGCCGTGGTAGGACGCCATCGTCGCGACGAGCGACTCGATCCCGGCCCGGTCGATCGGCGTGTCGGCGTGGCAGAACGTCGCGCCGCGGGTGACGGCGATGTTCTCGATGACGACCGCCGACGCCCACGACCGCGGGTGGTGCGCCCCGAAGTACCCGACCGGGCACTCGAACTCCGCCAGCGGCCGGAGCCGGTCGTAGAACTCCGGCTCGCCGTCGATGATCCGGATGAGCCCGAGGAAGAGCCGCTGCCGGCCCGAGCTCGTGAGCTTGACGAAGACGTCGCGCGGCAGGTCGTCCGGGGCGCCGTCGGAGTACGTCAGGCGCAGCGCCACCCGGCTCGTCGTCTGGCTCGTCGCGTCGCTCGCGGCGGCGCGCACCACCGACACGCCGGGATGGTCGTGGCAGAGCACCGCGGTGAGCCACTCCTCCGTGATCGCGGCGGCCGACACCGGGATGTCGTCGGCGGTCCGGGCGCGCGGTCGCGTGGCGATCTCCCACGCCCGCGACGCGGTGGTCAGGCCGGTCCGTCCGGCGGCACGGGCGATGGCGGCGATCCGGGCGTCGGACATGGCGGCCGCCAGTCTAGACGTCTGGACGTCGTGTTCGGAAGTGGTGTGGGCCGGGTGGTCAGGCCATCGGCAGCGACGCGCCGGTCGTCGGCGCGTTCTGCATCACCGGCAGCTCGGGCAGGCCGGCGAGGACCGGCGGCAGCTCCGGCGTGGGGGTGGCGGCGATGAGGCCGCGGGCGGTCTGGCGGATCGCCTGCGACGCCGGGTCGTCCGGGTCGACGACGACGAGCGGGTCGCCGGCGTCGGCCTGGGCGCGCAGCGGCATCGTCAGCGGCACCTTGCCGAGCAGCGGCACGTCGAGCTCGGACGCCAGGCTCTGCCCGCCACCCTCGCCGAAGATCGCGAACCGCTCGCCCGCCGGGGTGGTGAACCCGGACATGTTCTCGACGACGCCCAGGACGTCGAGCGACACCTTCGTCGCCATCTCGGCGGCACGCCGGGCGACCTTCTGCGCGGTGTCCTGCGGGGTGGTGACGAGGAGGAACCGCGACTGCGGCAGGAGCTGCGACAGCGTCATCGACACGTCGCCGGTGCCGGGCGGCAGGTCGATGAGGAGGTAGTCGAGCTCGCCCCAGGCGACGTCCTCGAGGAACTGGGTCAGCGCCTTGTGGAGCATCGGGCCGCGCCACACGACGGCGCTGTCCTCGGCGACGAAGAACCCGATCGACATGACCTTGAGCCCGTGCGCCTCGAGCGGCAGGATCTTGCGCTCCGGCGACACCGGCGGCCGCTCGGCGCCCAGGCCGAGCATGCGGGGGATCGAGTAGCCCCACACGTCGGCGTCGAGCACGCCGACCGACTTGCCCTCGGACGCGAGCGCCGCGGCGAGGTTCACCGTCAGCGTGGACTTGCCGACGCCGCCCTTGCCGGACCCGACGCAGATGACGTTGGAGACCCCGGCCAGCGCGCCGGCGGCGCCACCGGTCGGCAGGCCGGACTTCATGCCCAGCCGCTCCTGCAGCGCCGACTTCTCCTCGGGGGAGAGCGTGTCGAAGCTCACCTCGCCCGACTCGACGCCGATGCCGCGTAGCGCCTTGCGGACCGCGACGACGAAGTGGTTGCGCAGCGGGCACCCGGGGGTCGTCAGCGAGATCTTCACGTCCACCGCGTCCTCGCGGATCGTGATGTCGCGGACCATGCCGAGCTCGACGACGTTCTTGCGCAGCTCGGGGTCGATGACCGCTTCCAGCGCCTGAAGGATCTCCTCGCGGGTGGGCATGGATCGATTGTGGCACTTCGCGGATGGCGGCCGGTCGAAGGGCCGGGTGGCGGCGCGACGGGCGACGGTGGGGGACGGCCCCCGGAACGACGAACGCCCGGCACGCGATGCGTGCCGGGCGTTTCGACGATTCGACCCGACGCCGGGAGAGAGAGGAGAGGAGAAGCGGCGGGTCGAGATGGAGTGTGGACCAGCGAGGCGGCGGTGTGCGTGTCATGCGCCACACATCGCCGGCGGGCCCGGGGGGCGACCCGCGACCGGACGGCTCAGGGGCCGCCGACGCGGGGTCGCCGGGACGCTCAGGCCAGCGAGCGGACGCGCTTCTGGACCTGCGTCACGCGGTCCTCGAGCGTCGAGCGGAGCTCGCCGACCTTGGGCAGGCGGTCGATCTTGGGGAGCGTGAGCTCGCCGACGCCCGGCAGGTCCTTGATCCGGGTCTCGACGGCGCTGCGGCGCTCGCGCAGCTCGCGCTCGACCTCGGTGCGGGCCTTCTTCGCGTCGCGCTCGAGCTCGGTGCGGGCCTTGGCGCCGCGCTTCTCGAACGTCAGCAGCTGGGCCTCGATCCGCTTGCGGCGGGCGGCGACCTGCTTGCGCGCGGTCTCGCGCACGTCGTCGGCCTGCTTCGTCGCGGCGTCACGCGCCTCGAGGGCCGCGCCGACGGGGATGAGGACGGCCTTCGTCGCCAGGGCCTGGGCGCGCTCCGCCACGGGGGCCTTGGCGGCCTTGGCCTTCGCGCCGCCGGTCGCCTTCCTGGCGGCGGGCTTGCGGGCGGTCGCGGCCTTGGCCTTGGGGGCGGCCTTCTTCGCGGCCGGCTTGCGCGCCGGGGCCTTCTTCGCGGCGGTCGTCGACGCCTTGCGGGCGGCGGGCTTCGCGGCGGGCTTGGCGGCGGCGGTCGTCGTCGTGCCGGTCGTCGTGGTCTTGGGGGCGGTGGTGTCAGCCATAGATGTCCTTAGTTCTAAGTCGGTCGCGCACGATAACGTCGAACGTACGTTCCTACAACCCCGCCCGTCGTTCGCCTGCTTGTTCGCGTGGACGGCGTCCACCGACGCGACCGGGGCCGGCCGCCCGCGCGACCCCGACGACCGACGACGTCCGGGCGCGCGACGCGGGGCCGCGACCCCGCCCCGACGTCGGGCCCGCGGACCGCCCCGACGGACGATGCGCGCCCCCCGTCCGGGGGCCGGAATCCCGGCGTCGTCCGGCTAGCGTCGCGTGACCCGCCCGCCACCGGAGGACGACCATGCACACCGCACGGCAGCTCGACGAGTCGTTGTTCACCATCGAGATCGACGGTCGCCCGACCGACCGCGCCGCGCTGCTGCGGGGCTGGGGGCCGCTCGACCGGCTCGGCGTCGTCACCCACGAGCCGCTCGGCACGATCGGCGCGTCGCACCTGCTGCAGCTCGCGATCACCGCGTTCTACGACGCGCGCCCGGCGCGACGGGACCGGGAGCGGCCGGTGTACCCCGACGTCTTCGTCTTCCACGTCGGGGGCCGCTGGGGCGACCACGCCGACTTCGACGTCTACCCGCCGCGCAAGGAGGTGTTCGTCGACGACGACCCCCGGTCGATCCTCGAGGCGATCAACGACCGCGGCATCACCCGGCTCGTCGTGCCCGACCGCGCGCCCGAGCCGACCCAGCACGGGTGGAAGGAGCCCGCCCAGGCGCTCGACCGCATCGTCGACGCGTGGGCGTACTCGCCGACGGGGAGGGTGGCCGGCGGCGACGTGGCCGTGTCGGCGTCCGGGGCGCGGGCCGAGGCGAACGTCCGGATGATCCTGGAGCCGACCGACAGCTACCACGAGCGGCAGCAGATGCGGGCGCACATCGGGCAGATCCGGGTGCCCGCCGACGAGCTGCTCCCGTCGCCGCCCCCGCGGACCGACGAGGCGCCCGAGGACCTGCGGCGGCGCCTCCTCGACCGGCGGCGGGCGCTCGAGGGCCCCGACGGCGCGCGTACCGAGACGTACCGGCGGATCGCGGTCGCCGACGCGCTGCGGATGCTGCACCGGGGCGCGGCCCCGGCGTTCGTGGCGTCCGGGGACGTCGAGGCGCTGATGGACGCGATGGTCGACGCGGCCGGGGCCGGCTCCGCGACGGCGTCGCATTGACGCGGCCGTCGCCCCGGCGTGGATCAGGGGTGCGGCAGCTCGGCCACCCGGGCCAGGCCGGTGGCGCTGCGGGCGGCGACGACCGGGGCGTGCGGCGCGAGGTCGAGCGGGGCGGCCAGGCCCAGGTCGCCGAACGCGACGAGCCCCCCGGACTCGCGGACGACGAGCTGCGCCGCCGCCGCGTCCACCGCGCGGCACCGCCAGAGCGACGCCATGCCGTCGACCCGGCCGGCCGCGACCTGGCAGAGCGACAGGGCGATCGCCCCGATCGCACGCAGGCGGTGGACGTGCGCGAGCAGCGCCTCGCCGGACTCCTGCACGTGACGCGGGTGGGCGGACTCGATCGCGACGAGCTCCAGCCGACCGTCGTCCGCCACCCGCTCCTCCGCCGGACCGGTCAGCGGTGCCCCGTCGAGGAACGCCCCGCCGCCGCGCACCGCGGTCCAGCGCTCGCCGGGGCCGAAGTCCGCGACGAGGCCGCAGACGACGTCCTCCATCGTCCCGCGCGTGGCGACGTCCGGACCGGCGGCCAGGGCGATCGACACCGCCCGGTGCGGCAGGCCGCGCTTGGCGTTCATCGACCCGTCGATCGGGTCGACGACGACGAGCAGGTCCGCCGACCCGTAGTCGACCGTCCCGCGCTCCTCCGACAGCGCGGTGAACCGCTCCCCGGCGGCGTGCAGCGCGTCGAGCTCGACGAACACCTCGTCCTCGGCGGCCGCGTCGATGACGAGCGTCCGGTCGCCGCCGCTGCCCCGCTCGCCGGTCTCCTCCAGGCGTCGCACCGGGTCCGTCGCGGCGTCGAGCACCGCCCCGACCCGGTCCGCCGCCCGCTCGAACGCCCCGATCCAGGTGGCGGTGTCGACGGAGGGGACGGCGGGCATCCCGCACCATCCTAGTCGGGCGCGCACGACGTCCCCGACTATCCTGGGGTGGTGCCCGAGCCCCTCGACGGCCTCAGCGACGCGCAGGCGCGCGCCGCGGCGTTCGCCGACGCCGACGGGTCCGGTCGGACCACGTTGCTCCTGCACGGCACCGCCGGCACCGGCAAGAGCCTCGTGCTCGCCGCCCGGGCGGCGTGGCTCTGCACCGCGGCGGGACACGATCCCGCCCGGACCGTCCTGCTCGTCGCGACCCCGGCGGCGGTGACGCGGACGCGGCGGCGCCTCGAGGAGCGACTGGGGCCGACGGCGGCCGACGTCGTCGTCACCACCCTGCCCGACCTGTGCCACCGGCTGCTGCGCGACGCGGCGGGCGAGACCGGCACCGACCCGTTCGTCGTCCCCGCGACCCGCACGGAGCGGGTCGCGTTGCTCCTCGAGCACCGCGAGGAGCTCGGGCTCGTCCACCACGACGGCGGGCCGGGCGGACGGGGCCACATCCCGCTGCTCGCCGCGGCGGTCGCCCGGATCGACCGGCTGAAGGAGTCCGGCGTCGACGCGGACCGCCTGGCGGCGTGGGCGGACGCGCTGCCGTCGACCGATCGTCGCCGGGCGCGCGAGCGGGAGTTCGCGTCGCTCATGCGGCTCCTCGACCGGGTGCTGCGCGACCGGGGGCTCATCGACCACGGCGACCTCCTCGGCCGGCTCCTCGTGCTGCTCGAGGACCGGTCGGAGGGCACCGCCGACGCCCGGGCCCGCGTGCGGGAGCGGATCGGTCACCTCCTCGTCGACGACGCCCAGGACCTGCCGATCACCGCGGTGCGGGTCGTCCGCGGGCTCACGGTCGGCGATCCGCCCGCGGGCCTCACCGTCGCCGGCGACGACGACCAGGCGGTCCGTCGCCTGCGCGGCGCGGCCGGGCACAACCTCCGCGAGCTCGCCGCCGGCGACGTCGACCTGCGCGTGCTGACGCTCGAGCGGTCGTTCCGCGGCCCCGAGCGGGTGCTGCGGGCCGCCGACGCGGTCGTCGCGCCGGTCGACGACCGGCTGGCCCACCGGTGGCACGCGCCGTCGGGCGGCACGGTCCGGTTCTGGCGGGCCGCGAGCGAGCGTGCGCAGGCGCAGGTCGTCGCCGGCGAGGTCGAGCGGCTGCTCCGCGACGGCGCCGATCCGTCGCGGATCGCGGTCCTCGTCCACTCGGTCCGCCGGGAGGCGGGGCCGGTCGTCGCCGCGATGGAGGAGCGCGCGGTGCCGTGCCGCGTCGGGGGCGAGGGGGCGTTCCTCCAGCGCGCCGAGGTCCGCGACGTCCTCGCCTGGCTGCGGCTCCTGCTCGACCCGGCGGACGCCCCGGCCGTCGGCCGGGCCCTGGCCCGCCCCCCGGTGGAGCTGCGGCCCGCCGACCTGGCGCGGGTCCTGCAGGTCGCCAAGCGGCGTCGGACCGACCTCGTCGGCGCGCTCGCCACGTCGTCGGAGAGCGGCCGCACGCTGCCGCCCGAGGCACACGACCGCGTGGCGACGTTCCTGCGCCTGTACCGGGCGGCGGTGCGGGCGCTCGACGTCATGCCCCCCGACCAGTTCGTCCACCGGCTCGTCGAGCACCTGGGCCTGCGGCGCCAGCAGCTGTTCGGCGCCACCGGCGACGTCGTCGAGCGGCTGCGCGACCTCGCGACCGTCGGCCGCCTGGCCGAGCGGTACGTGCGGATCGCGCCGCAGTCGACCGCCCGCGACTTCGCCCGTTGGATGATCACCCTCGCGGACGCCGGCGGCGATCCCGACGGGCGGGTCGAGGCGGTGCCGTTCGCCGCCGGCGGGACGGGGCCGGACGGCGCGGGGTCGGACGGCGGGCCGCCGGACGACGGCGACCGGGCGCTGCCCGCGGTCCCGGTCCTGCCGCTGTCGGCCGCGGCGGAGCTCGAGCTCGACCACGTCCTCGTGCTCGGGCTCACCGCCAGCCGGTTCGGGGCGATCGGGTCGGGGGCGGGCCGGCGGCTCGTCGACCCGTTGCCGGACGAGCTGCTGCCCGAGCACCTGCGGCCCGACTCGCCGACGGTCCGCGCCGACGAGGCCCGGCGGGCGCTCTTCACCGCGATGACCCGGGCCCGCAAGGGCGTCGTGCTGGCGTTCGCCGCCCGCAGCTCCGACGGGGCGGCCCGCGAGCCGTCGCCGGCGGTCGAGGACGCCCGGCGCACGCTGCAGGCGGAGTGGGAGGATCACGACGAGCGGCTGTTCGGGCCGGACGACACGCTCCACGCGACGTTCCGCAGCCTCCGCGACGAGCTGTTGCGCGACGTCGCGACCATCGGCACCCGCCTCGGCGACCTGCGGATGGACACCGACCTGGACGTCGCCCACGGCGTCAGCCGCTACCTCGAGCTCGTGAAGGTCGCGGCGCTCATCAACCGCGCCGAGGGGCAGGAGGTCGCCGACGCGATGCCGGCGATCGACGCGGCGGTGCGGCAGGCCGCGACCGCGCAGCAGAAGGAGATCCTGTCGACGAGCGACCTCGACGACGTGGTGCTCGCCGCCGCCCGACAGACCGCCGAGCGGGCCGCCGGACGACGCGAGCCGTCGCTGGAGCCGTTCCTGCCGCTGCGCGACGACGGGGTGATCCTGTCGGCCGGCGACCTGTACACGTACACCGCCTGTCCGCTGCGCTACAAGCTCGCGCGCGTCCTGCGGATCCCGCAGCAGCCGACGGTCGCCCAGCGGTTCGGGATCGTCATCCACCAGGTGCTGGAGCGGTGGCACGCGCGTGGGGGGACCGAGGTCGGCGAGCTGCAGACCTTGCTGCAGCACGGCTGGCGACGGTCCGGCCTGTCGGGCGTCGCCGACGAGCAGCGCCTGTGGCACCGGGCGCAGGACGCGATGCAGCGGTACCACGCCCGGACGATGGCCGAGGACCAGCGGCCGGTGTGGCTCGAGCGGTCGTTCGAGTTCCGGATGGGCCCGCACACCCTCCGTGGCCGCGTCGACCGCGTCGACCGCCATCCCGACGGCAACCACGAGCTCGTCGACTACAAGACCGGGCGCCCCCGCACGCCGCACGAGCTGCGCCACGACGTGCAGCTGCAGCTCTACGCCGTCGCCGCCCAGGACGCATGGGGGCTCGAGGAGCCGCGCCAGAGCTACCACTACGTCCTGGACGACGAGAAGGTGCCGGTCGAGGCGGACGGGACCGCACGCGACCGGATCGCCCCCACCGTCGCCGACGTCGGCGCGGCGATCCTCGAGCAGGAGTTCGAGCCGACCCCGTCGTACGAGACGTGCGCGATGTGCGACTGGCGGCTCACCTGCCCGGCGGCGGAGACGTAGCCGCGGCGTCGGCGCCCGACCGACCCCGCCGGACCCGCCCGGCCGGCGCCGACGGGGCGCCGCCCCTGTACACGCGCCGCCCGGCACGCGAGGCTGTGCCCATGGAGATCCTGCGCACCCCCGACGACCGCTTCGCCGACCTGCCCGACTTTCCGTGGGCCCCGTCCTACGTCGACGTCGAGGCCGACGGGATCGCGGTGCGGATGGCCTACGTCGAGGCGGGGCCGTCGGACGGGCCGGTGGTGCTGCTCGTCCACGGCGAGCCGTCGTGGGGGTTCCTCTACCGGTCGATGATCGGTCCGCTCGCCGACGACGGCTTCCGGGTCGTCGTCCCCGACCTCGTCGGGTTCGGCCGCTCCGACAAGCCGACCGACACCGCCGCCTACACGTACGACCGTCACGTCGCGTGGCTCACCGGGCTGCTCGACGCGCTGGAGCTGCGGCGGATCACGTTCTTCGGCCAGGACTGGGGCGGGCTGACCGGGCTGCGGATCGTCGGCGAGCAGCCGGAGCGGTTCGCCGCCGTGGTGGCGTCCAACACCGGGCTGCCGACCGGGGAGCACGACCTGGGCGACGCGTTCCGGGCGTGGCGCACGTACAGCCAGGAGGTCGAGGAGTTCGCCGTCGGGCGGATGATCGACGGCGCGACCGTCCGCGCGCTCTCGCCGGCGGAGATCGCCGCCTACGACGCCCCCTTCCCGGACGACCGGTACAAGGCGGGCGCGCGGATCTTCCCCACGCTCGTGCCCGACGGCCGCGACGCGCCGGGCGCGGCGGCGAACCGGGCGGCGTGGCCGGGGCTCATGGCGTTCGAGGGGCCGTTCGTCACCGCGTTCTCCGACGGCGACCCGATCACCCGCGGCGGCGACGCGCCGTTCCGCAAGCTCGTCAAGGGCGCGGCCGGGCAGGAGCACCACACCGTTCCCGGCGGGCACTTCTGCCAGGAGGACTCCGGGCCGGAGCTCGCGCGGATCGTCGCCGACGCCGCCCGGAGGGCGTGACGGCGCGGCGCCTCACGCCGGGCCGTCCTCCGGCGCCGTCGCCGGACGGGCGGCGCGGGCGGGGGGGGTGCGGCCTACTCCTCGTCCGCGTCGCCGCCGGGCGGCTGCTGGTCGCGGAGGAACCGCTGGAAGTCGTGGGCGAGCGCGTCGCCGGACGGGATCTCGCCGAGCGACAGCGGGGTGATGTCGTCGACCGGCAGGTCGCCGTCGAGCAGCTCGTCGATCTCGCCCTCGCCGACGACGTCGCGCAGGTCGGCCATCTGCTCCAGGCGCTCCAGCAGCTCGCGCCGCTCCGGGTCGCGCTCGACCGCGGCGGTGACCTGCTCGACGTAGCGGTCGGACGCCTCGCGCAACCGCCGGGTCGGCACCTCCACCGACGTCAGCAGCTCGGCGGCCTCGACGAGCGCGAGCGTCGCCTTCGGGCTCGGCACCCCGGCGACGTAGTGCGGGACGTGCGCGAGCAGCGACGCCGCCGCCAGGCCCTGGCGCGCCGCCTCGTGGTGGACGACGCCGGTCAGCCCGGTCGGGCCGTCGTAGTCCGGGAGCATCGCCCCGATCGGCTCGAGCACGTCGGTGTCGGTCGCCAGCCCGGTCAGCGGCACCGGCCGCGTGTGCGGCACGTCCGACAGGAGCCCGCCGAGGGTCAGGACGAACGACGCCCCGAGGCTCCGCGCCGTCTCGACGACGGTCTCCGCCAGCGACCGCCACCGCATCGACGGCTCCGGCCCGGCGAGCAGCAGCAGGTCGCGCCGGGCGTCGGGCAGGACCGCGGCGTGCAGCTCGACCGTCGGCCAGGTCAGGTCCTCCGCGACGCCGTCGCGCAGCCGCAGCTGCGGCCGGTACGCCTGCATCGTGTAGAGCAGCTCCGGATCGACCGACGCGCACCGCTTGGCGCCGAGCCGTCGGATCATCACGCCGACGGCGGAGCTCGCGGCGTCGCCGGCGTCGGTCCACCCGGTGAACGCGCACACCAGGGCCGGATCTCGGAGTCCGACCGGGTGGTCGTCCCAGCGCAGGGGAATCATCCGGTCCACCGTACAAGATGCCTCCTGTGCCACCGGCCACCGAGCCCACCATCGCCGCCCTGGCTCCCGGCGACCGGCTCGCCGGGACCTTCGCCTGCGTCCGCAAGGACCGCGCCAGCGGCCGGTCGGGCCCCTACCTCGCCCTCGACCTGCGCGACCGGACGGGGACGATGCCCGCCCGGATCTTCCGCGACGTCGACCGTTGGGAGCAGGCGTTCGACCGCGGCGACGTCGTCGTCGTCGCGGGGTCGGTCGACCGCTACCGCGACGGGCTCGTCGCCGAGCTCTCCGCGATCCGCCGCGCCGACCCGGGGACCGTCGATCCCGCGCGGTTCCTGCCGGCGGCGCTGCGCGACCTGGACGAGCTCGACGGGTTCCTCGAGGGGCTGGCCGCCGAGGTCGGCGACGACGGGTTCGGCGGCCTGCTGCGCGAGCTGCTCGGCGACGAGCGACTGCGGGCCCAGTGGCGCCGGGCGCCGTGCTCGATCGCCGGCCACCACGCCTACCTCGGCGGGCTGCTCGAGCACACCGTGGCGGTCGCCGCGCTGGCGAACGAGGCGTGCGTCCACCATCCCGGGCTCAACCGCGACCTGCTGCTCACCGCGTGCCTCGTCCACGACGTCGGCAAGACGCGCGAGTACACCTACGGCGCCGAGTTCGGGCGCACGTCCGCCGGCGAGCTGCTGGGCCACGTCGAGCTGGGCCTGCGGGTGCTGTCGGAGCCGGCCCGTCGGGCGGGGCTCGACGAGGATCGCTGGGCGCACCTGGCGCACTGCGTGCTCACCCACCACGGCGCCGACCGCGTCGGTGGCCGGTTCCGCTCCGCCGAGGCCGCCGCCCTGCACCGGCTCAACGCCGTGGACGTGGCGGTGAAGGACGCGCTCGTGCACGGGCTCGGGCACGGCTGACCGAGCGCGGGTCCGCCGAACGAGCGGGCGCCGGCGATGGGGGGTGACATCGCCGGCGCCGGGGGTGCGTGGACCGCATCGGGATCTGCGGACGGTGTGATCCGCAGGCGCGAGGCGCTCTCCTCCGCCGGCGTGGGTCGGCGCCGTGGGTCGCGGAGGGGATGGGACCGTCTCACGACGTGACGCGGTCGACCCCGTGCTCGTGCCGGGACGGGCCCGGCCCGAGCGATTCTGTCATGCGGCCCGGTCGATCTGTGGACGATCCGCGTGCGGATCCCTCATCCGGTGGGGCGACCCCCGGTACCGGGGTCCCACGCCGGACGTCGCGCCGGACGGGTGCGCCCGCGCCGCCCGCCCGGCGTGCCCGGTGCGCCCGCGCCGCCCGGTCTCACGCCGGGCGCGAGCGGCCACGCCGCCACAGCCGGGACGCGACGAACACGAGGAACCCGGCGAACGCGATCTGCACGACCCGCGACGGCAGGTTGTTCACGAGCACGACCCCGGCGAGCGACCCGGGGATCGCGACGACCCCGATCGTCGCCGCCATCCGCACGTCGAGGTTGCCGTAGCGGTGCTGGCGCCACGCGCCGACGAGCGACACCGGCACGATCGCCAGCAGCGACGTCGCCTCCGCCTGCACGTGCGACAGGCCGAGCGCCAGGACGAGCGCGGGCACGAACAGCGCGCCGCCACCGATGCCGAGCAGGCCCGCGGCGACCCCGGCGGCGACGCCGACGGCCGCGGCGATCGCGACGTGCGCCGCGTCGCGCGACACGTCGTCGGTCGGCTCCGGCTCGACGCCGACGACCATGCTCACCGCGACGGCGAGCAGCAGGAGCGCGAACATCGACGACACCCGCCGGGCGGGGATCCGCTGCTGGAGCGCCGTGCCGAGCAGCACCCCGCCGATCGCCGGCACCCCGACGAGCAGGCCCTCGACGACGCGGACCTGGCCGTAGGCGCCCTGGGCGAGCACCGCGGCGGCGGCGATGACGACGATCGCCCCGAGCGACACGCTCGTCGCGCGCCGCTCGTCGAGGCCCATGACGAGCACGAGCAGCGGGACCATGACCGTGCCGCCACCGACGCCGAACAGGCCGCTGAACAGGCCGGCCGCGGTGCCGATCCCGACCAGGGCGAGGGTGCGGCGCGAGATCACCGCGCGGATCCTAGGCGCTGGCCCGCGGTGGTCGCGGGCGGCGGCGCGTCGCCGCTCGACGGTCCCGGGCGTCGGGCGGCCGCGTCGTCGGGCGTCGCGCGATCGCATCGCCGGTCACGCCGTGGACCGGCCGGAGTGGGACACTTGGGCGGTGACCGTCGCGCGGCACGCCGAGTTCCTCGCGCCCCTTCGTGCGGACCCGTCCCGCACCGCCGTCCTGCTCGACGTCGACGGGACGCTCGCGCCGATCGCCGAGCACGCCGACGAGGCGACGGTGCCGGACCCGGTCCGGGCGCTGCTCGTGCGGCTGGCCGACCGGTTCGGGATGGTGGCGTGCATCAGCGGCCGCAGGGCCGTCGAGGCGCGACGGATGGTCGACGTCGACGGGCTGCACTACGTCGGCAACCACGGCACCGAGATCGTCCGCCGCGGCCGCGCCGACGTCGAGCAGCTCCCCGAGATGGCGGAGTGGGAGCCGCGGGTGCGGGCCGCCACCGCCGAGCTCCTGGCGGCCCGTCCCGACGCGGACGCCCTGGGGGTGTGGGTGGAGGACAAGGGCCCGATCCAGGCGTTGCACTGGCGGGGCAGCGTCGACGAGGACGCGGCGGAGGCGCTCGTCGCCGCGATCGGCCGGGACGCGACCGACCGGGGCCTGACGGTGCACGAGGGCCGCAAGGTCCTCGAGCTGCGTCCGCCGGTGCCGTTCGACAAGGGGGTCGCGGTGCGGTGGCTCCTCGGTCGCGGCGCGTGGGACGCGGCGATGTACGCCGGGGACGACCGGACCGACCTGGACGCGTTCGCCGGGCTGTGGGACCTGCGCGACGCGGGGACGGTCTCCCACGTCGTCTGCGTCGTCGCGGCGGCGGACGAGTCCCCGGCCGAGGTCGTGGACGCCGGCGACGTCGTGGTCGACGGGGTCGACGGGGTCCGGACGCTGCTCGAGGAGCTGGTGCGTCCGTGAGCTTCCGCGTCCTGCTGCGCTCCACGGTGCTGTTGTCGAACGGGACGGCGACGGCGTTGGCGTTGCTCGTCGTCCTGCGCGGGATCGCCGACGACGATCCGCAGCTCACCGTCATCTGCGCGATCTGGTGGCTCGTCGCGACGCTCATCGGCACGACGTCCGCCGGCGGCGACGAGGCGAACCCGCAGGTCGCGCGGGCGCTCGCCGACGCCCGCCCGGCGGAGTCGTTCCCCGAGCAGCGCCCGGTGCGGACGCTGCTCAACCGCCTGTGGCCGCTGCTGACGGTGGCGATCGGCTCCGGGGCCTTCATCGTCGTCGTGCCCCAGGTCACCGGGGTCGCGGTCGGGTTCTTCCTGCTGTGGGCGCTCCTGCTGCGCCGGCAGGACCTGGCGGTCCAGGCGATCGAGGAGCGTGACGGCGTCGAGTTCCACGTCCTGCGCACCGGCCTCGTCAGCCCCCTGAAGCTCGTCCGCCTCCCCGGCCTGCGCAAGAACCGACCCGAGCACAAGCGGCAGTCGGTGGGGGCGTAGCGGCGGTGGGTGGCGACGGGGGGCCCCGGCGGGAGGACCGGGGGGTGCACTGGCGAGCGGTCTCGTTCGCCGGCGGGACGGCCGGTCCGTCGCTGCGCCGGTCGTCGGGCGACGTGCTGCCGCGGCTGGCGGCGCTCGGCCTGCCGACGCCGCCCGGGTTCACGCTCTCCGTCGAGGACCGTCCCGCCGACGCGACCGCCGCCGACGTCGCCGCCGCGATGTGGTGCGACGTCGTGGAGCGACTCAGCGCGGTGGAGCGCGCCACCGGCCGCCGGCTCGGCGACCCGGACCAGCCGTTGCTCCTCGCCGTCCGCGTCGGCGCCCCGGACGTCCCCGGCCGGACGAACACGATCCTCAACCTCGGCCTCGACGCCCCGGTCCTCGCCGCGCTCGTCGAGCGCGAGGGGGAGCGGTTCGCCGCGGAGCTCGAGCTGCGGTTCCTGCGGAGCTTCGCCGCGGTGGTCCACGGCGTGCCGGAGTCGTCCGCGCCCCGCGCCGACGATCCCGCGGCCGCGGCCGCCGCGGTCCGCGACGACCTCGACGCCCGTGGCCTGCCCCCGGTGCCCGACGCACCGCCCGACCAGCTCCGCGCCGCGCTACGGGCGGCGTGGGACCGGTACGACGACGAGGCGGGACGGCGGTTCCGGCGCGTCGCCGATCCGACGTCGGGCGACGCCGCGGTCACGGCCGTGACCGTGACCGTCCAGGCGATGGCGCTCGGCAACCGCGACGACGGGCGCTCCGGGTCGGGGGTGGCGTTCAGTCGCGACCCGTCGACCGGCAGCCCCGACCCGCGCGGTGACTTCCGTCGCGGCGCGCAGGGTGTGGGCACCGGCGGCGCCGGCGACGAGCCGCAGCAGCTCGACGTGCTGCGCGCCGGGTTGCCCGACCAGGCGGACGCGCTGAACGTCGCGCTGGCGCTCGTCGAGACCGAGCTGCGCGACGCGTGCGAGGTCGACTTCACCGTCGAGGCGGGCGAGCTGTCGATCCTGCGCGCCCGGCCCGCCCGACGCAGCCGCCTCGCCGCGGTGCGGATCGCCGTCGACCTCGTCGACGAGGGGCTCCTGGACGTCGCCGCCGCGCTCGACCGGATCCCGACGTCGGCGATGGCCCGGCTGCAACGGCCGGTGCTCGCCCGCGGCCAGGCGCTCGACGTCGTCGGTCGCGGGACCGCCGCGTCGCCGGGGATCGCCGTCGGTCGGATCGCGCTGGACCCCGCGACCGCGCTCGACCTCGTCGACGACGGCGACCCGGTCGTGCTCGTGCGGCCCGAGACGACCCCGGCCGACCTGGGGGCGATGCTCGAGTGCGTCGCGGTCGTCACCGAGCAGGGCGGGCACGCCAGCCACGCCGCGGTCGTCGCGCGCGGCCTCGGGCGCCCGGCGGTGTGCGGGGTCGACGAGCTGTGGGTCGATGCGCGACGGGGCCGGGCGACGGTCGGGGACCGCGAGCTCGCCGCCGGCGACACGGTGACCGTCGACGGCACGACCGGGATGGTCGTCGCGGGCGCCGCGCGGCTCGTGCCGGCGCTGCCCGACCTGCGGGTGGCGCGGGTGCTCGCGTGGGCCGCCGAGCGGCAGGGCCCACCGATCGGGCCGGCCCCGGCCGACGCCGTCGTCGTCCGCGCCCCCGACCGCGTGCCACGCGACCGGTCGGCGGTGGTCGTCGTGGAGGAGGACCCGGACGTCGCCGATCCTGCCACGCTGTTGCGCCGGACCGCCGAGGCGGTCGTCGTCGCCGGGGTGACGGCGCGGTACCTGCGACTGCCGGACCCGTCGGTCCCCGCGGACCTGCGGCCGCCCGACGTCGGCTGGGACGGCCTCGTCGCCGACCCCGGGTCGTGGGCCGCCCAGCTCGTCGCCGGGCGGCTCCGTCCGCGCCGGGGCTGACGCTCAGTCGCGGCGGCGACGGACCTCGTCGACGATCTGGCCCGGGGTGGCGACCATGACGTCGGGGACCGCGGCGGCGAGCTCCACGGGGTGGAACCCGTACTCGACGCCGACGGTGACCGTGCCGGCGCCGCGGGCGGCGAGCACGTCGTTGGGACCGTCGCCGACGTAGAAGCACTGCTCGGGTCGCAGGCCGAGCGCCTCGACCGCCTTGCGGACCGGCTCGGGGTCGGGCTTCGCGGCGGACACGTCCTCGCCGGTGACGGTCACCGCGAAGAGGTCGAGCACGCCGGCGCGGCCGGCGTCCGCCTCGAACCGCTCGCGGGCCTTCGACGTCGCGACGCCGACCCTCACGCCCAGGTCGACGAGGGCGCGCAGCGCCTCGGGCACCCCGTCGAACGCCTTCGCGGCGCTCTGGTGCCGGGCGTAGGCGGCGGCGAAGAGCTCCTTCACCCGCGTCGCCCGCTCGGCGTCGTCGCGGGCGACGACCATGAACGCCTCCTGCGCGCGGAGCTGCAGCAGCGCCTCGATCGTCTCGGGATCGGTGGGGTACGGCTCGCCGTACAGCTCGGTGCTCGCGTCGCGGTACGTCCGCAGCAGCACGTCCTTCGTGTCCATGAGCGTCCCGTCCCAGTCGAACAGGACGGCTTCGATGCTCGTCGTCGCGGTGCTCACCAATCGTCTCCTTCTCGGGCTCGGCGTCTGCAGTCTCCGCCGCCCGTCCCCGCACCGCGACGGGTGACCTCCGGTGGGGCTGGAGCTTCCGACAATCACGTCCGGCGACCGGCCGACCCGCACGGGTACGTGGCCCGTCGCGCCGCCACGCGGAGGTCGGCGCCGGAGGGGACCCGTCCGGGTCGGGTGACTGTGGACCTCCACAACCGGCCGGACCGGGCCGGGTGGGCGCGGCCCCGGTCGCGACGGACACTGGGGCCGGGCGCCCGATCGAACGGCCGCCCGCGCCCGACCCCGACCGAAGGACACAGATGACCCTCGCCCGCAACGTCTACGGCGTCCTGGACCGCGCCGCCGAGCAGTGGTTCGCGGACCGTCCGGCGGTCGGGTTCGACGGACGCACGGTGACCTTCCGCGAGCTGCGCGACCGCAGCCTGCGGCTGGCCGCCGGCCTCGAGCGGCGCGGGATCGGCCCGGGCCGCCGGGTGGCGGTCATGATGGGCAACCGGCTGGAGTGGCCCGAGGCGTTCTTCGCCCTGGCCCGCGTCGGTGCGGTGTGCGTGCCGGTGAACGTCCTGCTGACCGGGGCCGAGGTCGACCACGTCCTGCGCGACAGCGGCGCCGACGTGCTCGTCGTCGACGAGATCGGGCAGCGGGCGGTGACGAGGCTGGAGCGGATGCCGGACACCGTCGTGGCGGTCGGGGACGTCGCGCTGCCGGACGGCGTCGAGTCGGTGGCCTACGAGGCGGTCGTGGCGGACGGCGACGGCCGACCCGCGACCCCGGGCCCCGACCTGTCCGAGCTCTTCATCCTGTACTACAGCTCCGGCACCACCGGCCTGCCGAAGGCCGCGACGCACACCCACGAGGCGGTGCTGTGGAACAGCTACGGCCAGATCGACGGGATCGACCTGGACCCGTCGGTGCGCTACGCGGTGTTCCCGTCGTTCTCGTGGGCGGCGGGCCTGCACAACCTGTTCCTCGCGCTCATCTGGATCGGCGGGTACTCCGAGATCCGGGCCACCGGCGGCGCGTCGGCGGACGCGGTCGTCGAGTTCGTCGAGCGGTCCGGGGCGACCCACGCGATGCTCGTCCCGAGCGTCCTGCGGGCGCTCGTCGTCCGCGACGACCTCATGGCGCGACTGCGCGACAGCGACCTGCGCTGGGTCATCACCGGCGCCGAGCCGGTCCCGCGGTCGGTGCTCGAGGTGTGCGGACGCGAGCTGCCCGGCATCTCCGTCTGCCAGGGGTACGGGCTGTCGGAGTTCCCCACGATCGCCACGGTGCTGCGGCCCGAGGAGACCGCCGAGCACGAGGGGTCGGCCGGCCGGCCGCTGCCGATCGCCGACATCGCCGTGCTCGGCGACGACGGCGCGGTGGGGCGGCGCGGTCGCGGCGAGCTGCTGTTGCGCTCCCCCGCCACCACCCGTGGATACCACGACCGGCCCGAGCAGAACGCCGAGGTGTTCCACGAGGGCTGGTTCCGCACCGGTGACGTCTGCGAGATCGACGACGGCGGGTTCGTCTCGATCATCGGCCGGACGAAGGACATGATCTCGTCGGGGGGCCTCAACGTGTACCCCAAGGAGATCGAGGACGTCATCGACCGTCTGCCGGGCGTCGTCGAGTCCGCCGTCGTCGGGGTCCCCGACGACCGGTTCGGCGAGACCGCGGTCGCGATCGTCGTCACCGACGCCGAGGCGTTCGACGTCGAGGTCGTCCACGCGGCGTGCCGCGACAAGCTCGCCGGCTACAAGCGCCCCCGTCACGTCCTGGTCCGCGACGAGCCGCTGCCCCGCAGCGCCACCGCGAAGCTCCTCAAGCGCGAGCTGCGGCCGTGGGCGGAGGAGCGGCTGGCGGCCGACGCGGCGGCCACCGCCTGACGGCCGCCGCCCCGGCCCCCCGCGACGGGTGACCGGGGCGGCGGCCACGGGGGCCGGCGCGGTCTCCCGCACCGACCGCGCCGCGACAGCGGTCGGCCCGGGCCGCGGACGCTCAGCGCAGCCGAGGCAGCACCCGCTCGCCCATCCGGGCGCACCAGCCGGCGGGCGGGCCGGCGAGCTGCAGCGTCACGTGGTCGACGCCGGCGTCGCGCATCTCCAGGAGCTCGGCGACGATCTCGTCCGGGGACCCGATGGTCGCGACCGTCCGCATCGTCTCGGGGGTGACGAACGACTCGAGGTCCGGCGGCGTGTGGACGAGGTAGCCGCGGTAGTTGTCGAGGTGCCGCTCCACCGGGTCCAGCGACGCACGGTGCTCCTGGTAGGCCACGAATCCCGGCCGGAAGTGCTCGGGCACCTCGTCGGCGTGCTCGTGGTTGGCGGTGAGGTACCGCAGGCGGCTGACGACCATCGGGCCGAGCGCGGCGCGCGCCTCGGCGGTCTCGAGCTCCGCCTCGTCGTCGATCGGGTACACGCAGTAGACGGTGCCGATCCCGATGTCGGCGCCGCCACCGGGCCGACCGGCGGCCCGCGCGCCCTCGGCGAGGCGGGCCTTCGCCTCGGCGACCCGCTCGGCGCCCTCCCACCGGATGAGCACGACGTCGGCGTTCGCGCCCGCCCGACGCTGGCCGACCGGGCCGAACGCCGACACCCACGTCGGCACCGGGCGCGACAGGTCGATCCAGCGACCGTCGGGGTGGATGAACCGCAGCGGGGCGCGTCGGCCACCGCCGACGTCGTGGTCGACCGTCTCGCCGCGGAGCATCCCCTGCACGATCCGGATGTGCTCGTGCATCTCGTCGAGGGTCGCCGGCCGCTGGCCCACCGACCAACTGGCCGAGTTGCCGATCCCGATCCCGAACGCCACCCGGCCGGGGGCGACCTTCGCCAGCGTCCCGAGGGCCTGGGCCGTGGCGTGCGCCGGTCGCGCGTGCGGCTGGGTGACCCCCGGGCCGATGAGGACCCGGTCCGTCGCCCGCGCCACGTCGAGCAACGCCATGTAGGGATCACTGAAGACGAGCGGACTGTCGTACACCCACACGTGGTCGAACCCGGCCCGCTCGATCGCGCGGGCCTGCTCGGCGATGGCGGGGTGGGCGTCGACGTACACGCCGACCTGGAAGTCGCGATCACTCATGCACCGACCGTCCCCGATGTCCGCGCGCGGGGGGACCGACGGCCGACCGCCGCGCTGGAGCGATCTCCAACGTCCCCGACCGCGTGGGGTGGCCCGCGAGACGGCGGTCGACGCCGTCCACCGATTGGAGATCCGTCCAAGGTCGGCCCGCCTCGTCTCCCCCCGGCACGGCGCCCCGCATCCAATATCCCGGGTGATGCCGGAGACGAAGAGAGCCGCCACGTCGACGCGGATCCACGCGTTCGACAGTGGAGTCGACAACGCCGCGTTGCTCGGGGGCAAGGGCGCGAGCCTCGCCCGCATGACCGGGCTGGGCCTGCCGACTCCACCGGGATTCACCATCACCACCGACGGGTGGCGCGCGTTCCACGCGGAGGGCGGCATGCCCGACGCGATCCGGGACGAGCTCGCCGAGCGGATCGCCGGCCTGGAGCGCACGCTCGACCGCCGGTTCGGCGGCGACGAGCGACCGCTGCTCGTGTCGGTGCGCTCCGGCGCTCCGATCTCGATGCCGGGGATGATGGACACCGTCCTCAACCTCGGACTCAACGAGCGCAGCGTCGCCGGGCTGGCCGCCGCCACGGGGGACGAGGCGTTCGCGTGGACCGTGCACCTGCGGTTCCTGCGGATGTTCGCGTCGGTCGTGCGCGGCGTCCCCGAGGCGGAGCTCGCCGACGTCGACGCCGGGCTCACCGGCGCGGACGCCGTCGCCGCGCTCCAGGCGGCGATCGCCGAGCGGTCCGGCGGTCCCGTCCCCGACGACGCGGTCGAGCAGCTGCACGAGGCGGTCATGGCCGTCTGGCGGTCGTGGGACGGCCGCCGCGCGCGCCGGTACCGCAAGTTCGCGCGGATCCCCGACGACCTGGGCACCGCGGTGACCGTCCAGGCGATGGTCTTCGGCAACCAGGACGACCGCTCCGGGACCGGGGTGGTGTTCACCCGCGACCCGACGACCGGCACCCCCGAGGCCTACGGGGACTACCTGCCGCGCGCGCAGGGCGAGGACATCGTCGCCGGCGGCCACGACACCCTGCCGCTCGACACGATGCGCGCGACGCTCCCCGGCGCGTACGACGACCTCGTCGAGGCGCTGGCGCTCATCGAGGCCGAGTACCGCGACATGTGCGACGTGGAGTTCACCGTCGAGGGCGGCAAGCTCTGGATCCTCCAGGCACGACCGGGCCAGCGCGGCGGGGCCGCCGCGCTGCGGATCGCCGTCGACCTCGTCGACGAGGGCCTCGTCTCGGTCGAGGAGGCGCTCGACCGGATCCCCGCGTCGGCGATGGAGCGGCTCCAGGCCCCGGTGTTCGCCCGCGGCCAGGCGCTGGACGTCATCGGCTCCGGGACCCCCGCGTCCGCCGGCGCCGCGTGCGGCCGGGCGGTGTTCGACGCCGACCGGGCCCAGGAGCTCGCCGCCGACGGCGCCCCGGTGATCCTCGTGCGGCCCGAGACGTCGCCCGAGGACATCGCCGGGATGATCGCCTGCTCCGGGATCGTCACCGCCGTCGGCGGCCGCACGAGCCACGCCGCGGTCGTCGCGCGCGGCATCGGCCGCCCCGCGATCTGCGGGGTCGACGCGCTGGTCGTCGACCCGGCCGCCCGCCGTGCGCGGTTCGGGGACCGCGAGATCGTCGAGGGGGACGTCATCGCCCTGGACGGCGGCACCGGCGAGGTCGTCGCCGGCGAGGTCGAGCTCGTCCCCGCGCTGCCCGACGCACGGGTCGCCCGCGTGCTGCAGTGGGCCGACGAGCGGCGGCCGGTCGAGCTGCTCACCGCCGTCCCCGACGGCGCGACCGTCGTCACCGGGCCTGACGACGTGCCCGACGACGTCGACGGTCCGGTCCTGCTCGAGCTCGAGTGGGAGGGCGAGCAGACCACGACGCTCCTGGAGCGCACCGTCACCGCCCTGCGCCGCGAGGGCGACCCGCCGCTGCTGCTGCGCCTGCCGGACGTCATCGGCGACGGCGACCTGCGCCTGCCGGCCGCCCGCTGGACCGCGTTCGTCGTCACCGACCCGGAGGGCTGGCCCGCCCGGCTCCTCGCCGGCCGGGTGCGCCGTCCCGACGCCTGACCCACCCCGTCGCACCCGCTCCGCCCACGGCCACCGGACACCCCGGTGGCCGTCGTCGTGGAGGGGCGTCCGCGGTCGCCGGCGACGCCGTCCGGGCGTCCGCGATCCCCGTGTCGTAGGGGGATCGCGGGCCCTTGGAGGTCTCCACAGCGTCGCGTCGGTCGCTGTACGGAGTCCACCTCCCGCGACGCCTACGGTCGGAGGAACCCCGGGCGTGATCCAGCGCACACGGGATCAGCAGAGGAGAAGGACGATGAAGTTCCAAGGGTCCCGGAGGACCATCGGGCTGCTCGCCGTCGTGGCGGCGCTCGGACTCACCGCATGCGGGTCGGACGACGACGAGCCGACGGCGACGACCGGCAACGACGGTGCGGTCACCACGACGGCCGGCGCAGGCAGCGCCGACGCCGAGGCCGCGGTCGCCGACGCGCTCAAGACGACCGGCATCGAGTTCCCGCAGCCCGACGAGGCGTTCGATCCCGGCACGGGCAAGGTCGCGGTCATCTCGTGTGGCCAGGCCGGCCTGAACTGCAAGCTCGGCAGCGACGACGTCCGCGAGGCCGCCAAGGCGATGGGCTGGACCGCGTCGCCGGTGTTCGACGGCGAGTTCGCGCCCGCCAAGCAGGCCGGCTACGTCCAGCAGGCGATCCGCGAGGGCTACGACGCGATCGTGCTCGTCTCGATCGACGCCAACTCGATCAAGGCGGCGCTCGACGCCGCGAAGGCGAAGGACATCCCCGTCGCCTGCGTCATGTGCACGAACGCCGGGTTCGACGGCGTCGTCGACGTCACGACGAACGGCGTCACCGACGGCGAGGCGATCGCGAACTGGATCGCCGCCGACTCGGGTGGCAAGGCGAAGATCCTCGCCTACGACGACAAGTCGTTCCCGATCGTCGCCGAGCGCCTGAAGGCGATGAAGGCCCGCCTGGCCGAGGTCTGCGCCGAGTGCTCGATCGACGACGCGACGATCCCGACCACCGACCTGCAGAAGCCCGGACCGCCCACCTGGACGGCCGCGCTGGCGAAGTACCCGCAGGGCGCCGTCGACTACGTCATGTCGCCGTACGACCCGTTCGCGATCCCGTTCTCGAAGACCGCCGAGCAGCGCGGCCGCACCGACCTGAAGATCGGTGGCTACGACGCGTCGCCGGACTTCGTCGCGATGATCAAGAAGGGCGACGGCCCCGCCGCCGTCACGACCGCCGCGCCGTTCCCGTACGCCTCGTGGGGCGCGATGGACCAGGTCGCCCGCATCAAGGCCGGCAAGGAGCCGTGGAAGTCCGACGGCCTGCCGGTGGCGCTCGTCACGAAGGAGAACGCCGACGCGTTCGACGAGGCCTACCTCAGCCCGGAGGACTTCGACTTCAAGTCGCTGTTCGCCGGCCTCTGGGGCAAGGACTGACCCCACACCCCACCCCCCGACGACGGCCGTGCCCCACCGGGCACGGCCGTCCGGAGCTTCCATGGCACATGACATCGACATCCGCGGACTGACGAAGTCGTTCGGGTCGCACGCCGTGCTGCACGGCATCGACCTGCGGATCGGTGAGGGCGAGTTCGTCGGCCTCATGGGTCCCAACGGCGCCGGCAAGTCGACGTTGATCAAGATCCTCGCCGGCGTCCACGGCAACTACGGCGGCGAGCTGCGCTTCGGCGGCGAGCGCGTGCCGAGCCTCGCCGGTCGTGACGACGTCGGGTTCATCCACCAGGACCTCGGCCTCGTCGACGACATGAGCATCGTCGACAACCTGCGTCTCGGCGAGGCCCCGCTGCGGCGCCTCGGCCCGCTGCTGCACCACGGCCGCGAGGCCCGCGCGGCCGCCGACGCGCTCGCGCTCGTCGGCCTCGAGCGGTCGGTCGACACCCCCGTCGGGGCGCTGTCCCCGGGCGAGAAGACCCTCGTGGCCGTCGCGCGGCTGCTCGCCCGCGGCGCCCGGGTCCTCGTCGTCGACGAGGCGACCTCGACGCTCTCCCCCGCCGACGCGCAACAGCTCATCGACTCGCTGAAGCGCACCACCGCGGAGGGCGCGACGGTCATCATGGTGAGCCACAAGCTCTCCGAGATCCTGCGCGTCTGCGACCGGATCGTCGTCGTCCTCGACGGGCGGCTCGTCGAGGACCGGCCGGCCGAGGGCCTCGACCACGACGGCCTCGTCGAGCTGCTCGTCGCCCACGAGGTCGACGGTCATCCCGGCGGCGAGCGCGAGCCGGCCCGGCCGGGCGAGGAGCTCGTCCGGCTGGAGGGCGCGGTCGCGGGTCGCGCCGGCCCGGTCGACCTCGTGGTCCACGCCGGCGAGGTCGTCGGCCTGACCGGCCTGGCCGGATCCGGCCTGCACGACGTGGCGTTCCTCGCCCACGGCTCGGCCGTGCCCGACCGCGGGCGCGTCGTCCGTCCCCCGTCGGCGACGACCGCGCTCGTGCCGCCCTACCGTGAGCGGCAGGGCGGGTTCGACGAGCACAGCATCGCCCGCAACCTCACGATCTCGGCGTTGCCGCGGTGGCGCGCCCCGTGGCGGCTGCTGCGGACCGGCGTCGAGCGTCGCGACGCGCGCGACGTCGTCGGTCGGCTCGACGTGCGGCCCGGCGACCCGGAGCGCGCCTACGGCGACCTGTCGGGAGGCAACAAGCAGAAGGTCGTGTTCGGTCGGGCGTTGCTGCGCGACCCACGGCTGTACGTCCTGTGCGAGCCGACCCGCGGGGTCGACGTGCAGACCCGCCGGGAGATCTACCGGCTCATCGACGAGCTCCGCAGCGGCGGCGCCGGAGTGCTCGTCGTGACCTCGGACTTCGAGGACCTCGTCGCCGTCGCCGACCGCATGTCCGTCGTCGTCGACGGCCGCGTCGGTCCCTTCCTCGTCGCCGACGACATGTCCGCGAAGGACCTGGAGGCGTTCATCTGATGCGCAACATCGATCCGTCCACCGGTGGCGCCGCCACCGCACCCGACCCCGCGCCGGTCCCCCCGCCCGAGCCGGCGGCCATCCGCCGGATGTTGTCCTCCGACGGCTTCCGCGCGTCGGTGACGTTCATCGCGTTCCTCGCGCTCTTCGCGGTGTACGCCGTGTGGCTCGGGGACAGCTTCATGACCACCGACGGGCGCCTGCTCGACGTCCACCAGAACGCGCCGGTGCTGCTGCTCGGCCTGGCGGTCCTCGTGACGCTCATCGCCGGGCAGTTCGATCTGTCGGTCGCGTCGATGGCGACGCTCACGACGTTCCTCGCGATCGGGCTGAAGGTCAACCAGGACTGGCCGTTCCTCCTCGTCATCGTCGCCTGCCTCGGGATCGGGGTGATCGGCGGGCTGCTCAACGGCTTCCTCGTCGTGCGGCTGCGGGTCAACACGTTCATCGCGACGCTCGCCACCGGCGGCATCTTCCTGGGCCTCTCCTCGGTGTACTCCAAGGGCACCCAGCTGTCGCCGACCGAGGGCGACCCGCCGATCCCCGGGTGGTTCTCGGGCCCCGACTCGCTCGGCGCGTTCGGCAACAAGGTCCCGTCGGTCGTGGCGTGGATCGTCATCGCGCTGCTCGTCCTGTGGGCGTTCACCGCGGTGCGGTCGCGCCGTCCCGAGCGGTTCGCCGAGGGCGCGTGGGCCGGGATCGCGGCCGGGATCGTGGCGGTCGCGACCGCGGTGCTGCTGGTCGTCGGCGCCGGCGGGTTCGTCGAGGGCATGTCCTGGACGATCCTGCTGCTGCTCGTCGTCGGCCTCGGCCTCTGGACGCTCATCACCCAGATGACGTACGGCCGTCACCTGCACGCCACCGGCGCGAACCCCGAGGCCGCGCGCCTCGCCGGCGTGCGCACGGAGCGGGTGACCGTGCAGGCGTTCGTCATCGGCGGGGTCCTCGCGGCCCTCGCCGGGATCGTCCTCGCCGCCAACCAGGGGTCGGCGTCCCCGGACGTCGCCGCCGGCTACCTGCTGCCGGCGTTCGCCGCCGCGTTCCTGTCGACCGTCGTGCTCTCCAGCGGGCGGTTCACCGTCCCCGGCACGATCATCGGCGGCACGTTCCTCGTGTGGGTGAGCCAGGGGCTCATCGTCGGGGGACTCGAGTTCACCTGGAACGAGGTCGTCAACGGCGTCGTCCTGGCCGTCGCCGTGGCGTTCTCCACCGTGTTCCGCAAGGACGGCCGCTGAGCGACGCGGTCTTTGGAGTCCTCTACATGAGGACGACCGTCGCCCCGACCGCGGACCGGCGCGGTCGGGGAGGCTTGACCCATGCCGGATCGCGCCCCCTCGGCGCGGTCCGGACCCCCGGCACACCCCACGCCCAACCCGACGTAGAGGTCGTTTGAGATGAGACATCCCTTGTCGACGCCGAAGTGGACCCTCCCGGAGGGCACGACGCTGTCCCGGATGACGCGCGAGGCGCTGCTGCGGACCATCGAGGCGAACGCGGCGAAGCTCGACGGCGAGTGGAGCGACGCGGTCAACCGCGGCACCCTCGACCTGCTGTCGGCCGACGACGCGCAGCGGATCTCCGAGGACGTGTTCACGCGCTTCCAGGAGATCGAGGGCCGCAGGTTCTTCGCCGGCTGCGAGATCGCCGCCCGCGAGCGCCCCGACCTGTACGTGCTGCGCTCCGAGGCGCAGCCGCTGGAGGAGCGCACCGACTGGCCGGAGGGCGTCGTCGCCGACGGCGACAACGTCTTCGAGCACGAGGACGTGACCGGCCGCGTGCTCGTCGTGCGCGAGGTGTCCGAGGTCGACCGCCTCATGCGCGAGGGCGTCCCCGAGGGCACCATCGGCGTCATCGACGACGCCGGCGGCACGATGACCGCCCCGATCCTGGAGGAGTTCGACGCGGTCCTGTGCCTCGCCGGCACGGTTCGCAGCCACCTCGGGATCATCGCCCGCGAGTTCGGGGTGCCGGTCCTCATGGGCGTGCGCCTCGCACGGCCGCTGGAGGACGGGGAGGAGGTCACCGTCGCCTACTCGACCGAGGCGCAGAACGTCGACGCGTACTACGGCGAGGAGGCCAAGCCCCGGGCCGAGGTGCGGATCACCGGGGGGCGGTCGGCATGACCGACTGGCGCATCGACGAGGAGCAGCTGCTGCTCCTCAACACCCACCTGCAGCGGACCGACGACCAGCTGATCTTCAACATGCTGACGCGGACCGCCCAGGAGTCGAAGCTCTTCCCCATCATGCCGTACCTCATGATGTGCTTCTTCGACGCGTACTACCGGTTCCCGGACCTGCTGCGCGAGACGACGAAGCACATCTCCCCCGAGGAGGCCGGCCACCGGGCGCGCAACGTCACGACGAACATCCAGCGGGTCACCAGCTGGGGGATGATCAACTTCTACCTCAACGGGCGGACCTGCCTCATCAAGGCCGGGTTGCTGCGTCCCGAGGACAACCTCGAGGACCTGTGGTTCATGGTGGACTACTACCACCGGTTCATGCGGTCCTACAACCGCGCCAACGGCCACGTCTGGAACCTCGACGCCCAGGACATCGCGCCCGTCCACGAGGAGCGCACCCTCCAGGTGCTCGAGGCCGACGCGTTCCGCGCCGACGAGCGCCTGCGCCGCGCCGCGTCGCGGTTCATCGCGTCCGGCACCCAGTACTCGTTCCTCGTCCACTGCGAGAGCCGCGTCGGGCTGGGCAACACCGGCCCGTACAACATGGGCGACCGGCGGCTCATGCACGTCCGGGACTTCACGAACCTCAGCGAGTGCGGGTTCAGCTGGCTCGACGGCGTCGCCACCGACGTGACGTACAACAACCTCACGCTCGCGGTGATCACCGACGACGTGAAGATCGAGGTCACCGACCTGGGCACGGCGTACACCGAGCCGGAGAACTACCAGGACCGGATCATCGGGGTCGGGCTGTACACGTCCGACATCTTCGAGGACCGCTACGTGCCCGTCGGGATGGGATCGGCCGCCGAGCTCGCCGACACGCTCGAGCAGCTCACCCGCGAGTTCCAGGAGGCCACGCGCCGGCTGTACGCGCGGTTCTCCGAGATGAACTTCGACCAGATGGTCGAGGCCGGCATCTACACGTACTTCCAGGCCCCGAGCGAGATCGCCCGGATGGCGGGGATCTACCGCCACGCCGAGTGGGAGTTCGTCGACGAGCGCACGCGCCGGTTCTGGCCGATCCACAACGAGGAGTACTCCCTCGACGCGTACGTCAGCCACTTCGGTGCGATGGACGGCCGACTGGGCGGGCAGAGCGACTACTACCTGCACCCGGTGAGCTACGGCGTGTGGCGCCGCTCCCCGGACGGCTCCCCGCTGCCGTCGTCGGGCCGCAACGCGAGCCTCGTGCCCGCGCACGTCCTGCGCGACCACGACTACCCGCGACGGGTCAACCCCAACGGGCTCGCCGACGCCCGCGGCACGTCGAAGCTCCCCGCCAAGACCGGCGGCTACACGTTCGCGAGCGGGCGGCTGAGCGAGGACGAGATGAACGCGAAGGCCAGGGCGTTCCGCTCCCCGCTGCTGGAGGAGCCGTGGTGCCACGTCGACGAGGCGACGGTGAAGTACCGCTGGCAGGAGCCCGAGGTCGACGAGCTGTACCGCTACACGCAGGAGCGATCGCGCCTGCTGCAGGGCCGCGGCGCGTCGCTGCGGCGGGACGACATCGACCGGATCCGACGCGAGGCGGGCGAGGCGCCCTGGCGCGAGGTCGACCTGACGAAGGAGGCGACGGCATGAGCGAGTGGCGCATCACCGAGGAGCAGCTCCTCGCGCTCAACACCGAGCTGCAGCGCGCGGACGACGTGCTCGTCCACAACTGCGTGACCCGCACGGCGCAGGAGTCCAAGCTCTTCCCCGTCGTGCCGTACGTCATGCTCGTCATGATCGACGCGTACTGGCGCTACCCCGACCTGCTCCGGACCGCGCTGGCGGAGCGCACCCCGGAGGAGCTCGGTCACCGGGCCCGCGAGACCGGCACCCAACTCACCCGCATGACGAGCTGGGCGTCGTACAACTACTACGTCAACGGCCGCAACCTCCTCATCCGTCACGGCCTGCTGCGCCCCGAGGACAACCTCGAGGACCTGTGGTTCATGACCGACTGGTACCGCCGGCACCGCAACGCGTTCCACCGCGCCGCCGCGCACCCCGACGCCCTCGCGGCCGGCGAGATCTCGCCGACCCACGAGGAGCGCACCCTCCAGGTCTTCGAGGCCGACGCGTTCGAGGTCGACGGCGACCTGCGGCGCGCCGCGACGAAGTTCCTCGCCACCGCGACGCAGTACTCGTTCCTCGTCCACTGCGAGAGCCGCTCCGGCCTGTGCGCCACCGGCCCGTACCGGGTCGGCGACCGGCGGCTCATGCACGTCCGCGAGTTCATCAACCTCGGCGAGTCCGGCCTGCAGTGGATGAACGGCGTCGCCGACGAGGTGCCGTACAACAACCTGTCGCTCGTCCTCATCACCGACGCGGTCCCCACCGACATCACCGACTGGGGCACCGTCTACACCGACACCGAGGACTACCAGGACATCGTGCTGGGGGTGGGCCTGTACACCTCCGACCTGCTCGAGGATCGCTACGTCCCCGTGGGCATGGGGTCGCGTCGCGAGCTCGTCGACACCCTGGACGCGCTCACCGCGTCGATCCAGGACGCCACCCGCAACCTCTACCGCCGGTTCGCCGGCATGAGCTTCGACCAGATGGTCGAGGCGGGCATGACGACGTACTTCCGAGCGCCGTCCGAGGCGTCGATGATGGCCGGCACGTACCGCCAGGCCGACTGGGACGGCGTCGACGAGCGCACCCGGCGGCTGTGGCCGATCTACAACGAGGAGTACTCCGTCGACGGCTACGTCGACCACTTCAACGCGATGCTCGGCTTCGCCGCCGCGCAGAGCGAGTACTACCTGCACCCCGAGAGCTACGCGGGCTGGCGGCGCACCGGGGGCGCCGGCGACCTGCCGTCGCCCGGCCGCGTGGCGACGCTCGTCCCCGCCCGCGTCCTGGACCACGACGACTACCCGCGGCGGGTCAACCCCGGCGGCCTCGCCGACGTCCGCACCAGCTCGGACCTGCCGGAGAAGACCGGGCGGTACCTCTTCGCGTCCGGCCGCGTCGACGAGCGCGAGCTCAACGAGCGGGCCCGCGCGTTCGAGTCGCCGCTGCTGCGCTCGCCGTGGCGCAACGTCGACGAGCAGACGGTGAAGTGGCACTGGCAGTCGCCCGAGGTCGACGGCCTGTACCGCTACGCGCAGGAGCGCTCGCGGCTGCTGACCGACCGCGGGGCGTCGCTGCGGCGCGAGGACGTGTCGCGGATCCGCACCGAGGCGGGCGAGCGGCCGTGGTCCGACGTGACCGTCGTCAAGGACATCGCATGAGCACGACCGAGGAGGCCGTGATGGGACAGGGACAGGAGCTCGACCCGCAGGACGTCCTGCACGCGCTGCGGGTGAAGGGCATCGCCACCGCGGCGAGCCTCGCCGCGGCGCTCGGGGTCGACGAGGCCCCGGTCGCGGCGGCGCTCGCCCGGCTCGCCGAGGCGGACCACGCCTTCGAGCGGCCGTCGCGCAAGCGGCCCGGCTGGGTCGTCAGCGAGTCCGGTCGTGACGCGCACGCCGCGTGGCTGCGCGGCTCGATCGACGACGCCACCCGCGAGCGGCTCGACGCCGAGTACCAGGGGTTCCTCGCCGTCAACGCCGAGGTGAAGGGCCTGTCGGCGAAGTGGCAGTCCGCCACCGACGACGCGGCCCGGTTCGACATCACCGAGCGGCTCGAGGAGGCCCACGACCGCACCGTCCCCGCGCTCGAGCGCGCCGGCGCGGTCGTCGCCCGCTACGGCCGCTACCCGGTGCGGCTCGCCGAGGCGCTGGCGAAGATCGACGAGGACCCCCGGTACTTCGTCAGCCCGCGCGTCGACAGCTACCACAACATCTGGTTCGAGTGTCACGAGGACTTCCTCCTGACCCTCGGGCGCACCCGGGCCGAGGAGGGCTCCGAATGAGCACCGTCCACACCGTCCTGGGAGAGATCGACCCCGGGCTGCTCGGCGCGACCTACTGCCACGAGCACCTGCTGACGCAGCCCGGCGAGCACCTGACGAAGGGCTCCGACGACACGGTCCTCGACGACCTCGACAAGTCCGCCGCCGAGATGGAGCTCTTCCGGCAGGCCGGCGGACGGGCGATCGTCGAGCTCAGCGCGTCGGAGTACGGCCGCGACGCCGCGGGCCTGGCGACGCTGTCGGAGCGCACCGGCGTCCACGTCATCGCCGCCACCGGCCACATCATGGAGGGCTACTGGCGCGGGGTCGTCGACGTCGGCGCGATGTCCGACACGGAGCTCGTCGACGAGATGATCCGCGACCTCACCGTCGGGTTCCCCGAGGCGCCGCACGTGAAGGCCGGGGTCATCAAGGTCGGCACGTCGAAGGACGCCGTGCACCCCGACGAGGAGCGGATGCTCCGCGCCGCCGCGATCGCCCAGCGCGAGACCGGCGCCCCGATCTCGACCCACACGACGGCGGGCACCATCCCCACCGAGCAGGTGCGGATCTTCGAGGACGCCGGCGCCGACCTCGACCACGTCATCATCGGTCACCAGGACCGACGGTTGAGCTGGGACGACCACCTGGCGGTCGTCAAGAGCGGTTGCTACATCGGCTACGACTGCATCTCCAAGGAGCACTACGAGCCGGAGGCGCAGCGGATCGCGTTCACCAGGCGCATGATCGACGAGGGGTTCGGCGACCGCGTCTGCCTGTCGGGCGACATCGCCCGGCGCAGCTACCTCACGAGCTACGGGGGCGGCCCCGGGTTCACGTACATCCTCTGGCGGTTCGTCCCGTGGTTGTGGCAGGAGGGGGTCAGCCGCGAGGCGACCGACCGCCTGCTCGTCGACAACCCGGCCCGCCTCTTCACCTGGAGCTCCCGATGATGCGCGCAGCGGTCCTCGACGACCACGGATTCACCGTTCGCGACGCCCCCGAGCCCGCCGCGCCCGGCCCGGGCGAGGCGCTCGTCGCCCCCGTCCGCGTCGGCATCTGCGGATCGGACGCGCACTTCGTCATCGACGGCAGCGCGAAGACCGACTACCGCCCGATCGTCCTCGGCCACGAGGCGGCCGGCGAGGTCGTCGCGCTCGGCCCCGACACCGACGGCCCCGCTCCCGGCACCCGGGTGGCGCTCATCCCGCTCGTCACCTGCCAGGAGTGCGATCGCTGCCTCGCCGGACGGTCGGTGCTCTGCTTGCAGCGGCAGTGCCTCGGCGCCGAGCGCGAGGGCGCGTTCGCCGAGCGGATCCTCCTGCCCGCCCGCAACCTCGTGCCGATCCCGGACGGGTTGAGCTGGGAGCTCGCCGCCGTCGCGACCGACTCGGTCGCCACCGCCTACCACGCGGTCGTCGCCCGCGGCGGCGCCCGCGAGGGCAGCCGCGTCGTCGTGTGGGGCACCGGTGGGCTCGGGCTCTCGGCCGTCGGCATCGCCAAGGCGGTCGGGGCGGCGGAGGTCGTCGCCGTCGACCTGCGCGAGGACGCGCGCGAGTGGGCGCTCGAGACCGGTGCCGACGCCGCGTACCACCCCGACGAGGCGCTCGAGCGGATCGGCGGCCGGATGGACGTCGCCCTCGAGTTCGTCGGGCGGTCGTCGACCGTCGAGGGCGCGGTGCGCTCGCTCGACGACGGCGGCCGGGCGGTCGTCGTCGGCATCGGCCACGAGCCCGCCGCGGCCGGACGACTCATCACGTTCGTCATGCGCGAGCGCGAGCTCGTCGGCTCCTACGGCAACGAGCCGGAGGAGGTCGGCGCGGTGCTCGAGCTCATGGCGTCCGGCAAGCTCGTGCTGCCCCGCGTCGTCGGGGACGTCATCCCGCTCGCCGACGTCGCCGCGGGCGTCGAGCGCGTCCACCGGGGCCAGACCGGTGGCTCCCGCATCGTGGTGGACATCACCGCCTGAACCCCCGTCGGGCGGGGCCGACCGGCCCCGCCCGCGTCCTACGAGGAGACGACATGAGGATCGTGCGTTGGCAGGCCCCCGAGGTCCTGGAGCCGGCGGAGGTCGACGACCCGGTCGCCGGGGACGGCCAGCTCGTGCTCGAGGTCGCCGCGTGCGGCATCTGCGGGTCGGACCTGCACAGCTACGAGCGCGGCTTCGCCGCCGTCCCCGGGCAGGTGCTCGGCCACGAGTTCGCCGGCCGGGTGCTCGACGCGCCCGGGGTGGACGGCGTCGCCGTCGGCGACCGCGTCACCGTGCGGCCGCTCACGCCGTGCGGCCGGTGCGCCCGCTGCGCCGAGGGGGAGATCCAGCTGTGCGAGGCCGGGCACGCCCAGAACATCGGCTACGGGTCGCCCGGCGCGTTCGCCGACCGCGTGCTCGTGCCGCGGGCGACGCTCGGCGAGACGGTGTTCCACCTGCCCGACGGCGTCGGGGACGAGGCCGGGGCGCTCGTCGAGCCGCTCGCGGTGTCGCTGCGGGCGGTGCGCCACGCGGCGCCGCGACCGGACGAGACGGTCCTCGTCCTCGGCGCCGGGATGATCGGCCTGGGGGCGGTGCGGCTGCTGCGGCTCGAGGGCGCGGGCACGATCGTCGTCGCCGACCCGTCCCCGGCCCGCCGCGAGCGCGCGCTCGCGCTCGGCGCCGACGTCGCCGTCGACCCGACCACCGAGGACGTCACGACCGTCGTCCGCGGCATCACCGGCGCCGGGGCGTTCGGCCTCGGAGCCCGGGCCGACGCGGTGATCGACTGCGCCGGCGCCCCGTCGGCGTTCCACGACGGCCTGAAGTCGGTCCGCCACGGCGGCCGGATGGTGCTCGCGGCGATGTACAGCCGCAAGGTCGAGCTGCGCCCCGACCGGATCGTCGAGAAGGAGCTGCGGGTCCTCGGGTCGATGGGGTACCGCCACGAGTTCCCCGACGTCATCCGGTACCTCGCCGACGGCGGCATCGACGCCGACGCGTTCATCTCGCACCGGTTCCCGCTGTCGCGGGTCGACGAGGCGTTCCGGGTGCAGCTCGGGCGTAGCGACGCGTTGAAGGTCGTCGTCCGTCCGGGCGACGACCGCTGAGCCTGTAGGAGTCCACAACGCGCGTCCGGTCCCGACCGGTCCGGACCGGACGCCGCTCCTAGGCTCGACCCATGGTCGATCGCACCCCTCCGTCGAGCCCCGACCTGCGGCAGGAGGGCGGCGGCGCCGGCCGCGGGCCGCTCGCCGGGATCCGGGTCGTCGAGCTCGCCGGGCTGGGCCCCGGCCCGTTCTGCTGCATGATGCTCGCCGACATGGGCGCCGAGGTCGTCCGCGTCGACCGGGTGTCGCAGGTCGGTGGCGGCCAGGCGATCGACCGCGCGCTCAACCGTGGCCGCCGCACGATCGCCGTCGACCTGAAGCACCCCGACGGGATGGAGACGGTGCTGCGGCTCGCCGAGCGGGCCGACGTCCTGGTCGAGGGCTACCGGCCCGGCGTCGCGGAGCGGCTCGGCGTCGGGCCGGACGCGGTGCGCGCCCGCAATCCGCGGCTCGTCTACGGCCGCATGACCGGGTGGGGCCAGGACGGCCCGTGGGCCAGCCAGCCCGGCCACGACATCAACTACATCGCCCTCACCGGCGCGCTGCACGCCATCGGCTCCGCCGACCGGCCCGTGCCGCCGTTGAACCTCGTCGGGGACTTCGGCGGCGGCGGGGCGCTCCTGGCGTTCGGGATCGTCAGCGCGCTGCTCGAGGCGACGCGCTCCGGCGAGGGGCAGGTCGTCGACGCCGCGATGGTCGACGGGGCGGCGCTCGTGTCGACCGCGATCCACGGCATGCGTCACGAGGGCGCGTGGGAGGACGAGCGCGAGGCGAACATCCTCGACGGCGGCGCCCCGTACTACGGCACGTACCGCACCGCCGACGACCGCTGGGTGGCGGTCGGGTCGGTCGAGCCGCAGTTCTTCGCCGCGCTGCTCGAGGGCCTGGGGATCGACCCGTCCGAGATCGGCCGCCAGGACGACCGCGCGACGTGGCCGGCGACCCGGGAGCGGTTCGCCGAGGTGTTCCGCACCCGCACCCGCGACGAGTGGTGCGAGCGGCTCGAGCCCCTGGGGGCGTGCTTCGCCCCGGTGCTGTCGCTGGACGAGGCGCCCGACCACCCGCACGTCGCGGCCCGGGGCACGTTCGTCGAGGTCGAGGGGCGTCGGGTCCCGGGGCCCGCACCGCGGTTGAGCCGCACCCCGGGCGAGGTCGGTGCGCCGCCGGCCGACCCCGGGACCCACACCGACGCGGTCCTGCGCGACTGGGGCGTCGACGGGGCGGAGATCGCGCGGCTGCGCGACGCCGGGGCCGTCGCGTGAGTGGCGTCCCGGCCCCGCCGCACCCGCCCGGGCCGACGATGCGGGCGGTGCGGCTCGTCGGCCTGGACGGCCCCGGGTCGTACGTCCCGGCCGAGGTCCCCGTCCCGGCGTGGGCGTCGTCCGACGCGGTCCTCGTGCGGGTCGCGGCGGCCGGGGTCGGGTTCCCCGAGGCGCTCCTGGCCCGCGGCCGCTACCAGTACCGGCACGAGCTGCCGGTGATCCTCGGCGCCGAGGTGGCCGGCACGGTCGTCGCGGCGCCGTCCGGGTCGCGGTTCGCGCCGGGGGACCGCGTGGCCGCGCTCCCGTTCGTCGGGGGCTTCGCCGAGTGGGTGCTCGCCGCCCCGGACCGGGTGTTCCCGCTGCCCCGGCACCTGGACGACGCGGAGGGGGCGGCGTTGCCGTCGAACTACCTCACCGCCCTCTTCGCGCTCGAGGACCGCGGACGGGTCGTGGCCGGCGAGACGGTCGTCGTGCACGGCGCGGCCGGCGGACTCGGCACCGCGGCGCTGCAGGTCGGGCGGGCGCTCGGCGCCCGGATGATCGCCGTGGTCGGGACCGAGGCGAAGGCGGAGGTCGCCCGGGCCGCCGGGGCGCACGCCGCGGTGGTCTTCGACGACGACTGGCGCACCAGGGTCGCCGACCACGCCCCCGACGGGGTGCAGGCGATATTCGACCCCGTCGGCGGCGAGCGGTTCACCGACGGGCTGCGGGCGCTCGCCCCGGGCGGCCGGATGATCGTCGTGGGGTTCGCCGAGGGCACGATCCCCGAGGTGCGGGTCAACCGGCTGCTGCTGCGCAACGTGTCGGTCGTCGGCGCGGCGCTCGGGTCGCACATGGACGCCGACCCGAACGCGATCACGACGCTCGCCGCCCGACTCGTCCCGTTGCTGGAGGAGCACGCGGTGCGGCCCCCGGTCGGCGCCCGCCTGCCGCTGGAGCGCGTGGCCGACGCGGTGCGGCTGATCGAGGCGCGCGAGGCGACCGGCAAGGTCGTCGTCGTGCCCTGACGTGGACCGGCCGGTCGGGGAGACCCGGTGCCGGCGGGGCTCCCCGGTCCGCCCGGCCGGGCGCGACGGGGTCCCGCGCCGCCCCGGTCAGCGGCCGGTCCAGCGCGGCGGCCGCCGCTCACGGAACGCGGCGACGCCCTCGTGGCGATCCGCGGAGCGCAGCACCGGACCCAACAGCTCGCGGGTGCGACGCCACCCCTCGGCGTCGGCGGCCCCGACCGCGTCGCGGACCCCGCACAGCGCCTGCGCGACCGCCACGGGCGATCCGGCCGCGGTGGCGGCGGCCAGCTCGATCGCCGCGTCCACCGCGGCGCCGGGCGCGACGACCCGGTTGAGCAGCCCCCATCGCTCCAGCTCGGCGGCGTCCGCCACGCGGCCGGTGAGCACGAGCTCGGCCGCTTGGACCGGCGGGATCCGCGCCGGCAGGCGGAAGAGCGCGCCCGCCGCGGGCAGCACGCCGAGCCGCACCTCTGGCAGCGCGAACCGCGCGTCGTGGGCGGCGACGACCATGTCGCAGCCGAGCGCCAGCTCGAGCCCACCACCGACCGCGGCGCCCTCGACCGCCGCCACGAGCGGCTTGGCCGGGGGCCGACCGAGCACGCCGTACCACCCGCGGTCCTCCAGCTCGACCGACGTCCCGGCGGCGACCGCGGCGAGGTCGGTGCCCGCGCAGAACGCGGGCCCGTCGCCGGTGAGTACGCCTGCCCGCAGCGCCGGGTCGTCGTCCAGGCGGTCCATCGCCGCCGACAACGCCTCGGCGGTCGGCCGGTCGATCGCGTTGCGGACCTCCGGCCGGTGCAGCCGCACGACGAGGACCGGCCCGCGGACCTCCTCGACGACCGGGCCGGGCACCGGACCGGTCAGGACTGGACCGATCCGCCGTCGATGTTGATCCCCTGCGCGTTGATCGCGGCGGCGGCGTCGCTGCAGAGGAACGCGACGAGCGCCCCGACCTCCTCGGTCTCGACCATCCGGCCGATCGGCTGGTTGCGGATGAACTTCCGCACCATCTCCTCGGGGGTGCTGTCGCGGGCCTTCGCGGCGGCCTCGGCCTCGCCGCGCACCATCTCGGTGTCGACCCAGCCGGGCATGATCGCGTTGGCGGTGCCCCCGTGGCGGGCCAGCTCGGCGCCCAGCACCCGGGTGAGCCCGTGCAGCGCGTGCTTGCTGGCGGCGTAGGCCGCGGTGCGCGCGACGGCGTAGCGGGAGTACAGCGAGCAGATCGTCACGATCCGGCCCCACCCCTGCGCCTTCATGTGCTCGGTGAGCCCGGACGCGACGGTGAACGCCGACGTGACGTTGATCTCCATCGAGCGGTCCCAGTCCTCGGGCGAGAGCGTCCCGACCGCGTCGTTGCGGGCGATCCCCGAGCAGTGGACGAAGACGTCCGGCAGGCCGCCAAGCGCCTCGCCGGCGCGCTCCGGCAGCGCCAGGCTCTCGGCGCGCACCGCCAGGTCGGCGGCGAGCACCGTCGCGGGCCGGTCGGTCCTCGCGGTGATCGCGTCGGCGGTGGCCCGCAGGCCGTCCTCGTCCCGCGCGACGACCGCCACGTCGTGGCCGGCCTGCGCGAGCGCGAGGGCCACGCCACGACCGATCCCGCGGCTCGCCCCGGTCACCAGTGCACGTCGCATGCTGCTCCTCTCCTAGCCGCGCACCGTCGGCGCGGCGAACGGTCCGAACGCCCGCTGCAGGGCGTCGATGGTCGATCGGGCGTCGGTGTGGTGCACCGCGCCCATGCCGAGCCGCCGGGCGGCGGCGCAGTTCTGCTCCAGGTCGTCGACGAGCACCGCGTCCTGCGGGTCGACGTCGACGAGCGCCAACGCGTGCCGGTAGATCGCGCGGGACGGCTTGCGCATCCCCACCCGCTCCGACAGCACGACGTGGTCGAAGAGGCGGTCCAGCTCGAGCCCGGCGTACGGGTCGTCGCCCATCGAGTTCGACACGAGCGCGGTCCGCACCCCGGACGCCCGGAGCGCCGCGACGGCCTCGACCATCGCGGCGTCCGGCTCGAGCGCCGCGGTGAGCCCGCGGACCAGGCCCTCGGCGGGGACGTCCGGTCCGAGCAGCGGCGCGAACCGCCGCTCGAACTCCGCCACCGGCAGCTCGCCCTTCTCGACCGCGACGAGCAGGTCCGCGGCGGAGCGCTCCTCGCGCAACAGGTCGGCGAAGCGCGTCTCCACCAGCCCGTGGCCGACGCAGAACCGGCCGAAGGCGTCGAAGACGCTCGTCGTGAGGACCCCGCCGAAGTCGACGAGGAGCGCCGTGGCGGGCATCAGGCCGCGTCGTTCACGTACTGCGGGTAGAGCTTCGCCGCCGCCGCGCGACGGGTCGGCACGTGCTCGGTCGGTAGGTCCCGCGGCTCGTAGCTCCGCAGGATCCGGCGGGCGACGGTGACGCGGTGGACCTCGTCCGGACCGTCGTACAGCCGCGCGGCGCGCGCCCAGCGGAGCATCTCCTCCAGCGGCATGTCGTTCGTGAACCCGAGCGACCCGTGGATCTGCAGCGCCCGGTCGATGACGTCGTGCATGATCGGCGCGCCGTAGTACTTGATCATCGCGATCTCGGTCCGGGCGTTGCTCGCGCCGACCTGGTCCATCGTCCACGCGGCCTTGAGGGTCAGCAGGCGGGACGCCTCGATCGCGGCGGCCGAGTCGGCGACCCAGTTCTGGATCGTCTGCTTCTCGCTGAGCAGGCTGCCGTGGACGCTCTTGCTCACCGCGCGCTCGCAGAGCATGTCGAACGCCCGCCGGCAGACGCCGATCCAGCGCATGCAGTGGTGGATCCGGCCGGGGCCCAGGCGCTTCTGGGCGAGGACGAACGCACCGCCCTCGTCACCGAGCAGGTTCTCGGCGGGGACGCGCACGTCGCGATAGTGGACCTCGGCGTGGCTGTGCACGAGGCCCTCGGCCTTCGTGTCGTGCATGAGCCCGAGCTCGCGCATCTCGATGCCGGGGGTGTCGGTCGGGACGATGAACATCGACATCGTCCGGTAGGGGTCGGCCCCCTCGGACATGTCGGTGCGCACCATGACGATGTGGAAGTCGCTGCGGGTGGCGTTGCCGACGAGCCACTTCGTGCCGTTGATGACCCAGTCGTCACCGTCACGCACCGCGTGCGTCGTGAACTGGCGCGGGTCCGACCCGGTGCCCTGCTCGGTCATCGAGAACGCGCTGTACAGCCGACCGTCGAGGAGCGGCGCGCCCCACTTCTCCCACTGGTCCGGGTCACCGGCGATCGCGATGAGCTCCGAGTTGCCCGAGTCGGGGGCCTGGTTGCCGAACACCGGCGGGGCGAGCTCGGATCCGCCGAGGATCTCGTGCATCAGGCCGAGCTTCACCTGGCCGTACCCGGGGCCGCCGTGCTCCGGCCCGAGGTGCGCCGCCCACAGGCCCTGCTCCTTGACCTCCGCCATCAGCGGCTTGATCGCCTCGCGGTAGGAGCGCCAGTCCAGGTCAAGCGTCTCCAGCGGATGGATCCGCTCGCGGACGAACGTCCGCATCCAGTCGAGCTTCGCCTCGAACTCCGGCTCGGTCGAGAAGTCCCACGCCATGTCACCACTCCAGTCGGTCGGGGTCCGGTGCGGGCACGGCACCGGCACCTTCACGACTCAACCTACGTTCGTGGCCCGGGCCCGCCACGGGGCGCGCCGACGACGGGTGGAGATTCCTCCAATCGCCACGGATCCCGTCCTTCCGGTCCGTGGCGGCGGTGGGCGAGACTCGACCCGACGACCATGACCCGCCAGACCTCCGATCCCACGCCCGCCGTCCCGGCTCCGCTGGCCGCCTGGTTGGCGGACGCCCTGGGGGACCCGGGCCCGTTCACCCTCGAGCCGCTGACCGGAGGGAACTCCAACGAGACGCTGCTCCTGCGCGGCCGCGACGGCCGTTGGGTCATGCGCCGACCCCCGGCGGCGGCGATCGCCCCGAGCGCCCACAACATGGAGCGCGAGCACCGGATCCTCGTCGCGCTCGACGGCGTCGACGTGCCGGCCCCCGCCCCGGGCGTCGTCTGCGCCGACCCCGACGTGCCCGGCGCGCCGTTCCTCGTCATGGAGGCCGTCGACGGCCATGCGATCACCGACGAGGTCCCCGACGACTACCCCGACGAGCCGGGCACGGTCGCCGCGATCGGCCACGCCGCGATCGACGCGCTCGCGGCGCTGCACCGCGTGCCGTGGCGCGAGCGCGGCCTGGACGGGTTCGGCCGTCACGAGGGGTTCCTCGAGCGGCAGGTGCCGCGGTGGAGCGGCCAGCTCGAGCGGTACCGCCACCGCGACCTGCCGTACTTCGACGAGATCGGCGCGTGGCTCGACGCCCACCGTCCGCCGGACGGCGAGCCGGGCATCCTCCACGGGGACTTCCACCTCGACAACGTCCTGCTCACCCCCGGTCCCCGGATCGCCCCGGCGGCGATCATCGACTGGGAGATGGCGACGATCGGCGACCCGCTGCTCGACCTCGGGCTGTTCCTCGCCTTCTGGGGCGCCGACCGTCCGGACCCGCCGGCGATGCCGCACGTGCAGGGCGTGTCGCGCAGCCCGCACGCCCCGTCGCGGGCGGCGCTCGCGGAGCGCTACGCGGAGCGGTCCGGTCGGTCGGTCGAGCACGTCGACTGGTACATGACGCTCGCGTTCTGGAAGCTCGCGGCGATCGTCGAGGGCGCCCACGCCCAGTACGTGACGGGCGAGCTGACGACGCCCTACGCCGCACGCCTGGAGCACGACGTCCCGCGGTTGCTGCGCGAGGCCGCCGGCTTCGCCGGGATCGCCTGAGCCGACCGTCCCAGACCCGAACCGCGTCCGAGGAGCCCCTCCGTGTCCGATGCCCGCACCCCGATCCTGGAGGGCCGCGTCGCCCTCGTCACCGGCGGCAGCCGCGGCCTGGGCCGCGCGACCGTCCTGGCGTTCGCCCGCGAGGGCGCCGACGTCGTCATCGCCAGCCGCAACGAGGAGAGCTGCGCCGAGCTCGCCGAGGTCGTCCGTGCGGAGACCGGTCGGCGGGCGCTGCCCGTCGGGGCGCACATGGGTCGCTGGGCCGACGTCGACGCGCTCGTCGAGCGCGCCTACGCCGAGTTCGGACGGGTCGACGTGCTGGTGAACAACGCGGGGATGTCGCCGCTCTACGACGACGTCGCCGACGTCACCGAGGAGCTGTGGCGCAAGGTCGTCGACGTCAACCTCGGCGGCCCGTTCCGGCTGACCGCCGCGATCGGTCGGCGGATGGCCGACGGCGACGGTGGGTCGATCATCAACGTGTCGAGCGTCGCCGCCCAGCACCCGCTGCCGGACGTCATCCCCTACGCGGCCGCGAAGGCCGGGCTCAACGCGATGACCGAGGGGTTCGCCCGCGCGTTCGGGCCGAGCGTCCGCGTCAACGCGATCCTGCCGGGGACGTTCCTCACCGACGTGTCGCAGCACTGGGACATGGAGGCGTTCGAGCGGGACGCGCAGAGCTTCGCGTTGCGGCGGGCCGGTGAGCCCGAGGAGATCGTCGGGGCGATGCTCTACCTCGCCGGCGACGCAGGCAGCTACACCACCGGCGCGCTGCTGCGGGTCGACGGCGGCTACCTGCCGGCGCTGCGCTGACGGCGACCCTCGGTCGCCGTCGCCCCCAGGTCGCCCAGACGGCCCTGCAACCGCAGGATGAGCAGGGCCAGCTGGACGCTGAACTGGTCGTCGGAGTCGGTCGACACCGCCAGGCCGGTGAGGTCCTCGACCCGCGCCAGGCGATAGCGGATCGTGTTCTCGTGGACCCCCATCGCCTGCGACGAGCGACGGACGCTGCGGTCGGCGCGGAAGAACTCCTGCAACGTCCGCAGCAACTCGTCGGCGGAGCGGTCCTCGAGCATCCCGCCGAGGGTCTCGCCGACGAACCGCGTCGCCTCCTCGGCGTTCGACGTCGACAGGAACAGTCGGCCGGCCCCCAGGTCGGTCGCCGACAGGACGGCGTGCCCGTCCCCGGTCGAGTACGTCTCGAGGCACCGGACGACCTGCACCGCCTGCTCGAACGCGCCGGGGTAGTCGTCCGAGCCACGACAGACGGTGGAGATCCCGGCGAGCAACCGTCCGCGCGGGGCCAGGTCGTGCAGCGCGACGTCGCACCGGGCCTTCAGCCGCTCCAGGCCGGTGACGCCGTCCTCGTCGTCGGGGACCGGCAGGATCACCGCGACGCCCTCGGTCACCCCGGTCGCCAGCGGTGCGGGGCCGGCGTGCCCGGGGGACAGCGCCTCGGCGACCGTCCGCGCGTCCGGCAGCGTCGTGTCCGACCCGCGGGTGGTGGTGACGAGGCAGAGCACGTGCGGCTCGTCGATCCGCATGCCGACGTGCTCGGCGCGGCGCTCCAGCGCCGCGGTGTCGCGGTTGCCGCGGACGAGCTCGCCGGCGAGCGCCCCTCGGACGTTCCACTCCGACTGGGCGGCGCGCCGCTCGGCGCTCATCTCCCACGCGATGATCGTCGCCGCACGTCGGGCGACCAGCAGGTCGAAGTTCGTCAGGCGCGACTGGTGCTCGAGCAGGACGAGGTGACCCCAGTGGTCCTCGGCGGTCGCGACCGGCGCGACGAGGAAGCGGTTGTGGACCCCCGCGTACGGGATCGGGCCGACGACCGCCGGCCGGTTGTCGGTCAGCCCGTCGAGGGCGCTGCGGACCTCGGGGTGCTCGCGGACGCCGGTCTGCAGCAGACGCGGCACGAGGCCGTCCGGGTCGCCCGGCGAGCGGCCCACGGCGAGCGTGCGGTCGTCGTCGCCGTGGATCGCGCACGGCTTGCCGGTGAGCTGGGAGATCGCCTCGGCGATCTCGCGCATGTTGCGGCCCTCGAGGACGAGCTCGGTGAGCTTGTCGTCGACGACCGCGACCCGCCGCATCATCGCGTTCTGCTTCGCGACGGTCGACAGTCGGTCACGCAGGTCGGCGGTGAGCTTCGCCTGCGAGATGGCGGCGGCGGCGAGGTCGGCGAACGCCGACGCGATCGCCTCGTCCGCGGGGCTGTAGCGGCGCGGACGGTCGTGGTCGTCCAGGTAGACGATGCCGACGACGTCGCCCTGCAGCACCATCGGGACGCCCATCATCGAGCGGACCTCCCAGGTCCGCATCGTCGAGCGGATCGGCCGCGGGTCGGTCCGCGCGTTCTGCACCACCACCGGAGCCTTCGTCTGCACGATCTCGCGGGTGAACGCGTCCCCGGGCCCACCGCTCGTCAGGCGCTTGACGCCCTCGTCGATGTTCGTCCGCCAGTGACCGACCTGCCCGCGGTACAACCGGGAGCGTTCCTCGCGCAGGTACAGGCTGCAACGCTGCACCCCGACGAGCTCGCAGATCCGCCGGGCGACGAGCCGCAGCAGGTCGTCCAGGTCGTGCAGGTCGTTGAGCGCCTCGGTGACGTCACCGAACGCCGCGATCACCTGGGCGTAGGACGCCTCCGGACGGCCGTCGCCGGACGGCGTCGGTGACTCGGGCGCACCGGGGCCGACGTCGGTCACGGGTGCTTCTCGGGAGTCGGCGGGCATCTGGTCTCTACAGGTCGACGGTAGCAGGGGGTCACGGGATCGACGGCGTATGCGGACGGGTGTCAGCGTCGGTCGCCGAACACCGCGGGTCGGCGCTCGAGGAACGCCGCCACCGCCTCGCGTTGGTCGGCGGTGCCGGTGGCCAGCACCTGGGTGCGGTTCTCCAGCTCGAGCGCGGCCCGCAGCGACGGCGCGTCGACGTTGACGTCGAGCACCTCCTTGGTCATGCGGACGCCGAACGGGGCGTTGGCGACGATCTCGGCCGCGACGCCGAGCACGTCGTCCATGAGCTCCTCGGCGGGGACCACCCGGTTGACGAGCCCGATCCGGGCGGCCTCGGCGGCGTCGACGAGCCGACCGGTGAGCAGCAGCTCCGACGCGTGACCGAGCCCGACGATCCGGGGCAGCAGGTGCGACGTGCCCATGTCGCACCCCGACAGGCCGAGCCGGACGAACGACGCGGCGAACCGGGCCGTCGGGGAGGCCACCCGCACGTCGCAGGCGAGCGCGAGCGCCAGGCCGCCGCCGGCCGCCGGACCGTTGACCGCGGCGAGCACCGGCTTGTCCATCTCGCGGATCGCGAGGATCGTGTCGGCGAAGAGCTCCTGGTTGGCGAGCACCGCCTCGCGGGTCGGCGCGAACGACCCCTCCTGCTGCAGGTCGAGGCCGGCGCAGAACCCGCGGCCGGCTCCGGTGAGGACGACGACGCGCACCGTCGGGTCCGCGTCCAGTCGGCCGAGCAGGTCTCGCAGCGCCCGGACGGTGCCCCACTCCAACGCGTTGAGCCGGTCGGGACGGTTGATCGTGATCCGGGCGACGCCGTCCGCCGGCCGGTCGGTCTGCAGGTGGTCGTCGGCGGTGGTGGCGGTCACGCCCGGACCATCGCAGCGTCCGCACGACCGGTGGGCGGGCGTCGCCGGACGTCTCGTAGAAGTCGACAAAGCGTCCCGGAGCGTCCGCCGGTGCGCTGTCGGTTCGTACGACAAGCTCGGATGCAGTGGACGCCGTAGGGGCGTCCAGGTCGACCCGGTGATCCGAAGTGAGCGTTCGTCAGAGTCCCCCCACCCGTGGAGCCCGCCCCGGAGTCCCGGTCCCCCACCGTCCGTCGCCGGCGTCCGCGACCGCGGAGGCCGGACGGTGACCGCCGAGCCGACCGTCGTCCGCGACGTCGTCCGCACCCGGGACGAGGCGCGGGGCGCGGTCCCGCCGGTCCTCGTCCTCGACGTCGTCGAGCGGATCCTCGACCGTCACGGCCTGGGGGCCGGCCCGGTCGAGGCGACCGCGATCGGCGACGGTCACTCGAACTTCACGTTCCTCCTGCGCCGCGGGGACGAGAGCTGGGTGCTGCGCCGTCCGCCCCGTCCGCCGTACCCGCCGTCCGCCCATGACGTCCTGCGCGAGTACCGGGTGCTCGCGGCGGCCGGCGGCGCGGTCCGCGTGCCCGAGGTCGTCCTGGCCCACGAGGACCCGGAGGACCTGGGCGCGCCGTTCTACCTCATGCGGTTCGTGCCGGGGGTCGTCCTCACCGACACGCTCGACCCGCGGTTCACCGCGCCGGAGGACCGGCGTCGGATCGGGGAGGACCTCGTCGACGCGCTCGTCGAGATCCACGCGCTGGACTGGCGGGCGGCCGGCCTCGAGGGCCTGGGGCGTGCCGACGGCTACATCGAGCGGCAGCTGCGGCGCTTCCGCGGGATCTGGGAGCAGGTCCGCACCCGCGACCTGCCGGCGGTCACCGCGCTCGCCGACCGCCTGGAGGCCACCCGTCCGACGACCGGACCGGCGACGCTCGTCCACGGCGACTACCGGTTGGGCAACGTCATGTTCGCCCCCGGGTCGCCGGCGCGGATCGTCGCGGTGCTCGACTGGGAGATGGCGACGATCGGCGACCCGCTCGCCGACCTGGGGTGGCTCGTGGCGAACTGGGCGGTGCCCGGTGACGCCGACGGGGTGCTCCTGTCGCTCAACGCCGCCACCGACGGGCCGGGGTTCGCGTCGCGCGAGGAGCTCGTCGCCCGCTACGCGGAGCGGTCCGGTCGTGCGGTGGACCGGGTCGACTGGTACGGGGCGTTCGCGCTGTGGCGCTCGGCGGTGTTCATGGAGAACTCGTATCGCCGCTGGCGCGAGGGCACCGCCACCGACCCGTTCTTCGCGGCGCTCGAGGAGGGCGTGCCGGACCTCGCCGCCCGCGCCCTGCGGATGCTCGAGGCCGACACGACGCGGGCGGAGACCGGCCGGGCCGACTGAGATCGTGTCGTCGGGCGCCGGGCCGTCGGCGCAGCCACCAAGGGAGGATGCGGCGATGGAGCTCCGTGAGATCAGCCTCGCCGTCACCGACGGCGTCGCGACGGTGACGCTCGACCGGCCGGGCCACCTCAACGCGTTCACGCACCGGATGGGGGCGGAGCTCGTCGCGGTGCTCGACCGCACCGACGCCGACGACGACGTCCGTGCGGTCGTCTTCACCGGTCGTGGTCGTGCGTTCTGCGCCGGGGCGGACCTCGGCGGCGGCGGGGAGATCCTCCGGCACGGGGACGGCGAGCCGTTCGACGAGCGGCGCCACATGGACTACGGCGGCACGCTCTCCCGGCGGCTGTGGGAGAGCACGAAGCCGCTGATCGCCGCGGTCAACGGTCCGGCGGTCGGGGTCGGTGCGTCGTCGACCCTGCCGATGGACGTGCGGATCTGCTCGACCGACGCACGGTTCGGGTTCGTCTTCGCCCGCCGTGGCCTCGTGCCCGAGGCCGCCTCGTCGTGGTTCCTGCCGAGGATCGTCGGGATCTCGCGCGCCCTGGAGTGGGTCGTGTCCGGCCGGGTGCTCGGCGCCGACGAGGCGCTCGAGGCGGGCCTCGTCCGGAGCGTCCACGCCCCGGACGACCTGCTCCCGGCCGCGCACGCGCTCGCGCGCGACATGACCGCGCGCAGCTCCCCGGTGGCGGTCGCGGTCGCCCGACGGATGCTGTGGGGCATGCTCGCCGCCCCGTCGCCGGACGTCGCGCACCGCCTGGACTCCGAGGCGATCCTCGAGATGGGCCGCGGGGCGGACGTCGCCGAGGGGATCGACGCGTTCCTCGCCAAGCGTGATCCGGAGTTCCCCTCGCGGGTGTCGAGCGACCTGCCGGAGTTCTTCCGTCGCTGGCGCGAGGAGACGGACCTGCGGGTGCCGCCCGGCCGCACGTTGGGGGAGCCGCCGCTGCCGTAGGCTCGACCGTCGGATGGCCCTCCCCGCCGACGTCCTCTTCGTCTCGCTCGGGTCGACCGCGGGGCTGCGGGTCGTCGACGACGCGCTCGCCGCGTCGATGGAGCGGGCCGGTGCGCGCGTCGTCCTCGTCCGTCCGGATCCGCCGCGGCCGGTGCGGACGATGGCGCTCACCGACCTGGCGTGGGGGTGGGCGGCCCGTCGCGTCGCCGAGCAGGGGTTGGAGCGCCACCGGCCCCGCGCGGTCCTCTACGGCAGCGTCGGGGCGGCGCTCTGCTGGCCGCGACCGGGCGCGATCCGCCTGGACGCCGCGATGGCCGCCAACCGTCCCGGCCGCCACGGCGCATGGCAGCGCCCCCGCGAGCGGTGGTTGATGCGCCGCAGCCCGTTGCTCGTGCCGCAGTCGGCGGAGGCGCTCGCCGAGGCCCCGGTCCCCCGGCCGCCGGCGGTCGTCGTGCCACCGCCGATCGATCCCGGGCCTACCCCGCGGCCGTGGGCGGAGCGCGACGTCGCGGCGGTGACGTACGCGGCCGACCCACGGAAGAAGGGCCTCGACCGCATCCTGGCCGCGTGGGCGCGCGCCCGTCGCCCGGGCGAGGAGCTCGTCGTCTGCGGCGCCCCGTCGGGTGCGGTGCCGGCGGGCCTCGCGGGCGTCCGTGACGCGGGCGCCCTGCCGTCCGAGGCGTTCGCGGACCTGCTGTCGCGGGCGCGCACGTTCGTCTGCGCGCCGCGCCGCGAGGATCACGGGCTCGTCCAGCTCGAGGCGATCGCCGCCGGGGCCCGCCTCGTCACGACGGCCGCGCCGGGGGCCTACGTCGCCCTGGGCGTCGTGCGGTCCCGCATCCCGCAGGCGGTGGTCGCGGCCCCCGACGATCCGCAGGCGTTGGCCGTGGCGATCCGCCGGGCGCTCGACGTCGATGCGGCGGAGGCAGACCGGGACGCGGCCGCCCTGCGCCGTGCCGTCGTCGACCGGTTCGCCGGAGCCCGCGTCGACCGGATCGTCGCGACCGAGTTGCTTCCCGCGCTGCTCGCCTGACGGCGCCGGCGGACCCGGAAGGCGACGCCACGCGCGGCGTATGTCCTCGAACGCATATTCCATGCCTTCGATGACATATCGCCGGAGCGGACGCCGCGACCCCGGGGGCGCCGGACGCGGGGACGCGGCGGGACCCGGGACGCCTGACGCCCCGGCGCCCCGGACGCCACCCGGAGGACCGGCAGGATCGGGCGTCGCTCGGAGGCGCGGCGACCCGCGGCACCGCGCGCGGCGCGACCCTCTAGCGTTTCCGCCCCGATGGCCGCGCCGTCCCCCCGACCCTGGCTGGTCATCCCGACCTACAACGAGGCCGAGAACCTCGAGCGCGTCGTCGGCCTGGCCCGCCGGAGCCTCGCCCCCGCGTGCGCCGAGGGCTTCCGGATCCTCGTCGTCGACGACGGCTCGCCCGACGGCACCGGCGCGATCGCGGACCGCCTGGCCGCCGCGCACCCGGACGAGGTCGCCGTGCTGCACCGCGACCGTCCCGCCGGCCTGGGCCCCGCCTACCTGGCCGGGTTCGCGGTCGCGCTCGAGGGCGGCGCGACGCACGTCATGGAGATGGACGCGGACCTGTCGCACGATCCGGCCGATCTGCCGCGGCTGCTCGCCGCCACCCGCGATGGGGCGGACCTGGCGCTCGGCTCGCGGTACGTCCCCGGCGGTGGGGTCGAGCAGTGGGGGCTCCTCCGGCGGATCATCTCGCGCGGGGGATCCTGGTACGCACGCCGGGCGCTCGGCCTGCGGATCCGGGACCTCACGGGCGGATTCAAGTGCTTCCGGGCGGACGTGCTGCGCGTGATCGACCTGCCGACGGTCCGGTCCCGCGGCTACGCGTTCCAGGTCGAGCTGACGTGGCGCACCGTCCGCTCGGGCTTCACGGTCGTCGAGGTGCCGATCGTCTTCCGCGACCGGGTCGAGGGCGAGTCGAAGATGTCGTGGCGGATCGCCCGCGAGGCCGCGATCCTCGTCCCCGCCCTGCGGCGCTCCGGCTGGCAGCCGCCCGCCCCGACGGGCGAGCTCACCGCGCGCGACGGGGCCTGACCCGACGCGCGCCCGCCCGGCGGGCCGCCGGGTAGGGTGGACGGGCGTGCCGGGAACGACGGGCGGCGAAGCCCGCGGCCCCGGCCGACCGCCTACTTCACTTTGTATAGTGATAGGTGGTTCTGGCCCGATCCGGGCCCCAACGAACGACTTCCGAGGAGCAGGTCATGGCGGCCGACGTCACCGACAGCAACTTCCAGGCCGAGGTCATCGAGTCGGACGTGCCGACGCTCGTCGACTTCTGGGCCCCCTGGTGCGGCCCGTGCCGCAAGGTCAGCCCGATCCTGGAGCAGATCGACGGCGAGCGTGAGGACGTCCGCGTCGTCAAGCTCAACACCGACGACAACCAGGCCACGGCGGCGAAGTACGGGATCATGTCGATCCCGACGATGATCATGTTCAAGAACGGCGCGCCCGTCGGGCAGATCGTCGGCGCGCACCCCAAGCCGCGCCTCAACGCCGAGATCGACCGGATGCTCGGGTAGCACCGCGCCCGAAGGTCACCCTCCGAGCCGTCGGCGGACCTCCGCCGGCGGCTCGGCCTTCGTCAGGGTCGTCACGTCGACGAAGACGTAGCGCGACTCGCCCTCGGCGATCAGGTCGTCGCCCCGCGTCACGCGGAACGCGATGACGAACGACGTCGTCCCCAGCCGCTCCACCGCCGCCCGCACGACGAGCTCGTCGTCGAACCGCGCCGCCGCCCGGTAGCGCAGCGTCGTCTCGGCCACCATCGTGTCGACCCCCTCGGCCTGCAGCGCCGCGTACGACCCGTACAGGTCCCGCCACAGCTCCCCGATCGCCATGTCGAAGTACGTCAGGTAGTTGGCGTTGAAGACGACGCCCTGCGGGTCGCACTCGTGCCACCGCACCCGCAGCGGCATGTCGACGTGGGGACGGTCCGGACCGGGGCTCATCGCGGCAGTCTCGCCCACCCCGGCCGTCCCCGCCCACCCCGGCCGTCCCCGCTCAGCCCGCCGCCACCGTCGGCAGGCCCAGGCCCACCCAGTCCTGCAGCCCGCCGCGGTAGTACGCCAGCGACCGGGGGTCGCGGCCGTGCTCCAGCAGCGCCGCGACGGCACGCGGGGTCGCCGCGCACTGCGGGCCGTTGCAGAAGAGGACGGTCACCGCGTCCGGGTCGATCTCGTCGCACCGGTCGACGGCCTCCTCCCACGGGATCACCCGCGCGCCGGGGAGCGTGCCGGACGCGGCGACGTACTCCGGCCGGCGGGTGTCGACGGCGGCCCCGCCGGCGCCCAGGTGCGCGATGACCTCGAGCTCGCCCCACGTCGGCAGGTCGGGATGCAGGGCCTGCGGCTGGATCGTGCCCCACCACGGGTCGATCTCGACGGTGCCGGCGGGGGTGATCGTCGGCACGCGGACGGGCGCGTGGCCGGCGGGGGCGGTGGCGCGGCGGAGGGGAGGGAGAGAGGTCATGGGCGGTGGTCCTTTCGGATCGGGGGCGTGGGGTGGTCGGGCGATGGCGGGGTGCGGGACGGTGCCCCGCCCCCCGCCCGCGTCAGTGGCCGAAGCGGATCTCGGGCAGGAACCGGCGTAGCCACGCCGGCGCGCCCCAGGCCCGCGGGCCGAGCAGGCGCAGGGCGACCGGCAGGAGCACCAGGCGGATGAGGGCCGCGTCGAGCAGCACGGCGACGCCGAGCACGACGCCCATCTCCTTCGGCGGGATCGGCCCCGACAGCGCGAACGTGAGGAACACGGCGACCATCACCGCCGCCGCGGCGAACACGACCCGCCCCGACAGGGCGAGCCCGCCGATCGCGGCCTCGCGCGCATCGCCGGTGGCGTCCCACCGCTCCTTCGCGGCCGACAGGAGGAACACCGTGTAGTCCATCGAGATGGCGAACACCATCGCGAAGAAGAACACCGGCGCCCACGCGTCGAGGAACCCCTGGGAGTCGAAGCCCAGCAGCCCGCTCAGGTGGCCCTCCTGGAAGATCAGGCGCGCGACGCCGAACGCCGCGGCGACCGCCAGCAGGTTCGTCGCCACGCCGACGGCGGCGACGATCGGCGCCTGCAGCGCCACGAGCAACAGCAGGAAGCCGAGGACCAGCACGACGCCGACGACGAGCGGGGTGCGCGACGCCAGCGCCTCCTCCAGGTCGTGGTTCTCGGCCGGTTGCCCGCCGACGAGCGTCCCGGCCGGCAACGCGTCGCGGAGCCGGTCGATCGTGTCGCCCAGGGCCGGATCGGAAGGGTCGACCGTCGGCACGACCGACACGAGCGCGTGGTCCGCGCCACCGGTCACGGCGGGCATCACCGCCGCGATCCCCGGATCGGCGGCGGCGACCCGGGCGACCGCGGCGGCGTCGCCGGACGACGTCACGAGCGACAGCTGCCCGGGCGCGCCGGGACCGAACGCGTCCTGCACCAGGCCGTAGCCCACGCGCGACCCGTCGTCCTCGGGCACGACCTTGATCGACGGCATCCCGGTCTTCAGGCCCAGCACCGGGAGCGCCAGCACGACGAGGAGCACCGTCACCACGGCGCCGAACCGCACCGGGTGGCGCCACAGCCGCTCACCCCACGCGGTGAACCGCGCCGACCGGCCGACCCCCGGACGCAGGCCCGGCACCGCGCCACGGTCGATCCGGCCGTCCAGGCGCGCGAGCACCGCCGGCAGCAGGGTGAGCGTCGCCGCCAGGACGAAGACGACCGACAGCATGATCCCGAGCGCCATCGACCGGAACGCGGGGCTCGGCACGAGCATCACCGCGGTGAGCGACACGAGCACCGTGATCCCGCTGAAGAGCACCGCCTTGCCGGCGGTGTCCATCGTCTCGGCGACCGCGTCGGTGGCGTCCGCCGCAGCGGTCACGCCGGTGGGCCCGGGGACCTCGGTCGCGCCGGTCACGACAGTGGCCCGGTCGGCCCGGTCGCGCCGCGCGGACCGGAACCGCATGACGAGGAACAGCGCGTAGTCGATGCCCAGCGCGAGGGCGAACATCATCGCGAAGTTGAACGCCCAGATCGACACGTCGAGGAGCTGCGCGACGAGGAAGAGCGACCCGGCGGCGGCGACGAGGCCGGTGATCGTCAGCAGCAGCGGGAGCCCGGCCGCGACGATCGACCCGAACGCGACGACGAGGATCGCCAGCGTGATCGGCCACGACAACAGCTCGCTACGGAGCATCGCGGTGAGGTTGGCGTGGTTGAAGTCCGACCACAGCCCGGACGCGCCGGTCAGGTGGACCTCGAACCCGTCGACGGACGGCAGCCGCTGCTTCAGGTCGTCGGCGGCGTCGACCATCGCGTTCGCCGACCCGGCGGCGGTGCCCAGGACGATCGCGGTCCGCCCGTCGGGCGAGATCGTCGATCCGGCCCGCGGCGGCTCCGCGTCACCGACGTCGTCGGTCGCACGGAGCTCGCCGGCGACCCGGTCGACCACCGCGGCGAACGGCGCGTCGTCCGCGGTGAGCGTCGGATGGTGCACGACGACCATGAGCGCCGAGCTCGACGCACCGCCCAGGTGCTCGTCGATGATCTGCCGCGCCTCGACCGACGAGGACCCCGAGGCCTCCCACCCCGCGCCGGACAGCGCCGACTCGACGCGCGGCGCGAAGACGGCCAGGACGACGGCGAGCAGCGCCCAGGCGGTGAACACCGTCCGGGCGTGCGTGGCGGTCCACCGTCCCAACCGGCCCAGCGCCCCGTGGCGCGACGACGCGTCGCGTGATCGCCGGGCGGGGGCGGCGTGATCGCTGGAGTCCGTGCTGGGCGCGTCGGGGGACGGGGTCGACGTCGGGCTCATCGCGGGGCCCTCGGGCAGCCGGGCTCCAGGCCGAGCGCTCGGCGCAGGACGACCGACGCCGGGCAGGCGCCGATCGTCACGTACATCCACTGGCTCACGCCGACGAACGACGTGAGCAGCAGGAACCACGGCGACACCGTCGCGGCGAGCAGGGCGGCGAGCAACGTCGCCGTGCCGGCGAGGGCGAAGAGCGCGCGCTCGAGCGGCCAGCGGGAGGCGGGGGTGAGGGAGGCCGACGCTTGGGGGGCGGACGCGACGGAGGAGGGCGTGCGGGGGCTCATCGGGCCGGCTCCGTCGCGCCGCCGAGCAGGGCGTCGAGCTCGTCGAGCTGCTGGCGCAGGCCGCCGCAGACCGTCTCGCAGATCGCGTACACCGTCGGGTCGGTGACGGCGTAGCGCACGGCGGTGCCCTCCTTCGTCCGCGACACGATCCCGGCGCGGTGGAGGATCCCCAGGTGCTTCGACACGTTCTGCTGGCTGCCGCCGAGCGCGGCGTGGAGCTCGCCGACGGTGGCCGACCCGTCGCGCAGGCGGTCGAGCAGGCGGATCCGCATCGGGTCGCCGATGACGCGGAACCGCTCGGCGATGAGCGTCGCGAGCTCCTCGGGGATGGGGCGGGGGAGTTCCATACATGAAACTCTACCACGATTTAGTGGTGAAGTGGTGAAGTGGTGGATACGTTGCCGGCCGCGCGACCGACCGGTGGCGAGCGGTAGCGGACGCCCGGCGGGCGGCAAGGCGGCTCCCGGCGGGGCGCGGTGCGCCGGGACCTCGCCGGCGCGACCGCCGCATCGGGGGGACCGTCCGGCGTGGCGGTTGAGAAATCGGGGCGGGTGGTATGAGGTTGGACCGATGCCCACGGTCCTCCGACCTGTCCCCCCGACGCGAGAGGGGTCCCCGTGGACCCGATCGTGATCGTCGGGACCGGGGTCACGCCGTTCGGCAAGTTCCGCAACGTCCCGCTCCGCGAGCACTGCAACGCGGCGCTCGCCGACGCGCTCGCCGACGCGAACCTCACGGCCGCCGACGTCGGGATGGTCTTCTTCGGGAACGCCGCCGGTGGGGTGACCCAGGGCCAGGAGTCGATCCGCGGTCAGGCGGCGCTGCGCGACACGGGGCTGCTCGGCCTGCCGATCTTCAACGTCGACAACGCCTGCGCGTCGTCGACGTCCGCGGTGCAGCTGGCGGCGATGGCGGTGCGCTCCGGGTCGTGCGAGGTCGCGTTGGCGGTCGGGGCGGAGAAGCTCACCCACCGGGACCGCGAGCGGACGTTCGCCGCGTTCACCGCCGCGGTCGACCAGGAGCGGATCGACGAGTTGCGCCGGATGTCCGCCGACGCGGGCACCGTCGGCGACGGCTCGATCTTCATGGACTACTACGCGCTCAACACGCTCGAGTACATCGAGCGCAGCGGTGCGACCCCCGAGGACTTCGCCGACGTCGTCGTGAAGAACCGCGCCCACGGGGTCCTCAACCCCAAGGCGCAGTACCGGTCCGAGACGACGGTCGAGGCGGTCCTCGACAGCCGTGACGTGTCCGGCCCGCTGAAGCTCCTCATGTGCTCGCCGATCGGCGACGGGGCGGCGGCGGTCGTCGTCACCACCCCGGAGCGGGCCGCGTCGCTGGGCGTCCCCGCGGTGCGGATCGCCGCGTCGGCGCTCGTGTCGGGCACCGCCGAGGGTCGCCCGACCGCGACCCAGCGCGCGGCGGCCCAGGCGTACGAGGCGTCGGGCCTCGGCCCCGAGGACCTCGACGTCATCGAGCTGCACGACGCCGCCGCTCCGGCCGAGCTCATGACGTACGAGGAGCTACGGCTCTGCCCCGAGGGCGACGGCCCGGTGCTCCTCGCGTCGGGCGCGACGCGCCTGGGCGGCCGGCTGCCGGTGAACCCCGGCGGCGGCCTCATCGCGCGCGGTCATCCGATCGGCGCGACCGGCTGCGCCCAGATCGTCGAGCTCGCCGACCAGCTGCGCGGCCGATGCGGCGACCGCCAGGTGCCCGGGGCCCGCGTCGGCCTGGCCGAGAACGCCGGCGGCACGATCGTGCTCGACAACGGCGTGTCGACGGTGACGATCCTCACCGCCGACTGATTCGCCGGGCCCGGGCCGCCCGCCGCCCGGGCCCCTACCCTCCACGCGGTGCCCCGGCCCCGCCACCGTCCCGGCAACGGCCCGCGCGAGATCGGCTGCCTCGCCGTGGCCGTCGGCGTCGCGCTGCTGCTGTGGTCGGCGTACGTGCCGTGGCCGGGCGGGCGGCTGGACGTGCAGCCGCCGGCCGCACAACTGCAGGCGATGCGCCCGACGATCGCGGGGCTGGCGGTCGTCGTCGGCCTCATCGGGGCGTCGCTCACGGTGTGGCGGTTGCTCACCGGGATCCCGGCCACGCGCACCCGGTTGGCGGCCCCGGCGATCGTGCTCGTCGCCGGCCTGGGGGCGTTCGTGGAGACGCTGCCGCGGACGTTCGACCGCGGCGTGGACGCGCCCGCGGGGGCCGCGACCCTGACCGTCGCGACGGTCAACACCCTGGCCGGCCGTGCCGACGTCGACGGGATCGTGACGCTGGTCCGGGACCGACGGGTCGACGTCGTCGCCCTACCCGAGACGCACCGTCCGCGCGCCGCGGAGATCGTCCGGGCGCTGGAGCGCGCCGGCGTCGGCGGCTGGAGCGCGTTCACCGACGCGGCCGGCGGATCGGTCGACGCCGCGTCCCCCACGCCGACGTCGCTGCTCGTGCGCGAGCGACTGCGCGCCACGCCGGAGCGGGCCCCGGGGTCGAACGACGCGTCGCCGGACGGCGCCCGAGGCGCCTTCGGCCACGTGCGGGTCCGACTCGACGGCGCGCCGGGCCGGCCGCTCGTCGCGGCGGTGCACCCGCGCCCTCCGCTGGTGCGGCGCAGCACCGGACCGTGGCGGGACGATCTGGAGGCGCTGGAGCCGCTCTGCCGCCGGGCCGACACGATCATCGCCGGCGACCTCAACGCGACGGTCGACCACTCGCCGCTGCGGGAGCTGCTCGGCGCGGGGTGCGAGAGCGCCGCCGCGCGGACGGGCCACGGGATGCAGGCGACGTGGACCGGCGGGCCGCTGGGCGTCGTCCGTCCGCAGATCGACCACGTCCTGTCGACCGCCCCGTGGCGCGCCGTCGACGCCGGGGTCGTCGGGATCACCGGGAGCGACCACCGCGCCGTGTGGGCGCGGCTGGTGCGGACCGGCGGGTGACCGTCAGCGCCCGCGCCCGGCGGTGTCGCCCGGCCCCGCCCCGCCCGGCCCGGGTTCGGCGGGTGACCGTCAGCGCCCCGCGGCGCGCAGGTGCACGACGACGCTCCAGATCCCGATCGGGACGGTGATGAGCACCTGCAGCGGCCGACGGCGCCCGCGGTTGCGGATCGCGGTGGCGACGAGGTCGAACCCGTCGATGAACGCGATCGTCCGCAGGGTCCGCCGGCGGTCCCGGGGCGTCATGTCGGCGGACGCGACCTCAGGACCGCTCCCGCGTCGAGGCGACGCCGGCGTCGAGCCCGACGATCAGGTCGAGAAGGCCGTCGGCTTCCCACGCACGGTTGCGCGCCGATGCGCTGAGTCGCGTGAGGATCCCGGCGGCTTCCATCTGCTCGATCGCGTTCGCCACAGCCGGTCTCGTCCGTTGCGTCGCGGCGACGCCGACGGGCACCGTGATGATCGGATGGGCCGGCAGGACGGCGATCAGGCTCCACGCGACCGCATCGGCCCGGGGGTTCGCGTGCTCTCGCAACCGCTCGCGCCAGGCGTCCCGCAACCGGCCGACGCGAATCGTGTAGTGCGCGGCGAGCGTGGCGGCTTCGGCGGTGGCGGCGGCGCTGGACACGACCCTGGCGCTCCGGGGTCTTGCGGTTCGTCACGAGCCACACGTAGCTCGCGATGCCCGTGTTGTAGAAGAGCTGCTCCGGCAGGGCGACGATCGCCTCGAGCAGGTCGTGCTCGAGCAGGTACCGCCGGATCTCGGACTCACCCGAGCCCGCCGCACCGGTGAAGAGCGGCGAGCCGTTGTGGACGATCGCCAGCCGGCCGCCACCCTCCTCGGGCGTGCGCAGCTTCGACAGCAGGTGCAGCAGGAACAACAACTGACCGTCGGACTTGCGCGGCAGCCCTGGGCCGAAGCGGCCGTCGAAGCCGAGCGACTCGTGCTCGTCGCGGACCGACTCCTCGACCTTCGACCAGTCGACGCCGGAGGGCGGGTTGGCGATGCAGTAGTGGAAGCGCTCGCCGACATGCCCGTCGTTGGAGAGCGAGTTGCCGTGGACGATGTGGCTGGCGTCCTGACCCTTGATGAGCATGTCGCCCAGGCAGATCGCGTACGACTCCGGGTTCAGCTCTTGGCCGTGGAGCGTGACGTCGGCGTCCGGGTTGTACCGATGGATCTGCTCCTCGATCTCGGAGAGCATTCCGGGCCTCCTGACGTAGTTGTGGGTCCGGATCGTCGTTTAGCGGCCAGGGAGGGGCGGGCAGAGGCCGCCGAGCTTGAGCATCCCCATCGCGATCATCGCCTCACCTGTGTGGAACCCAAACGCGCGG